>ERZ1740059.231-NODE-231-length-30947-cov-6.621132_pt1 | contig 30947 bp, 22 predicted proteins | sample MGYA00581744_ERZ1740059 | MGnify/ENA primary metagenome ERZ1740059 (study PRJEB43018, sample SAMN04849738) | marine metagenome | isolation source: floating plastic debris | place: Pacific Ocean | collected 2008-08-28 | study: EMG produced TPA metagenomics assembly... | reverse complement strand
GCCTTCTGCAAGGACAAGCCGGAGTTCCGGGAGTGCGACGACCCCGCCGCGGTCAAGCTCGACTTCGAGGGCTTCTCCAAGGGCACGGTGATCGACGATGAATACGCCTCCTTCGGCGTGACCATCGAGGCGCAGCGGGACCGGGACAACACGCCCCAGAACGACGCGATGATCTTCGACAGTGCTGACCCCACGGGCGGCGACACGGACCTGGCCACCGCCACCCAGGGCAACATCCTGATCGTGTCCGAGGACAATGACAGCTCCGATCCGGACGATGCGATCGGCGGCACGATCACCTTCACCTTCGACAACCCCTCCAAGGTCTATGACATCAAGGTCGTGGACACCGAGGAGGGCGGCACCATCACCGCCACCCTGGCGGACGGCAGCCTCGTCACCTTCGACATCCCCAAGATCCCGGATGGCGCGATCGACCAGGTGCTGATCGACCTCGACGATGTGGTCAGCCTGGAGATCGACCTGGACGGGTCCGGCGCGATCGACGATCTGTGCTTCGTGCCGGGCACGCCCGAGCCGGGCAGCCTGTCGGGCCGCTATTTCTGCGACGAGAACCGCAACGATGTGGACGATGCGGAGCCGGGCATCGCCGGCGTGCTGGTCGAGCTGCTGGACGCGGCGGGCAACGGCACGGGCATCACCACCACCACCGGGCCGGACGGTTCCTACAGCTTCACCGGGCTTGCCCCGGGCACCTACGGGGTGAAGTTCACCGACACGGTCTCCGGCAAACAGCTCGTCGACCCGAACGTGGGCAGCGATGACAGCATCGACAGCGACGCGATCGATCTCGGCGGCGGCATGTCCCAGATCCTCGACATCGTCGTGGTCGCCGGCGCGGACACCCCGGACAATGATGCGGGCGTCGAGGACATCCCCGGCGCGCTCTCCGGCACCTACTTCTGCGACGAGAACCGGAACGATATCGACGATGGTGCGGCCAGCGGCGACAAGGACGTGGAAGGCAAGCTGGTCACGCTCCTGAACGCGGACGGCAGCGCCGCGGTGGACATCGACGGCAACGCGATCGCCCCGGTGCGCACCGATGCCCAGGGCGACTACCGGTTCGACAATCTGGCCGCGGGCGAGTACGTGGTGATGTTCGAAAGCTCCGTGGCCGAGGGCAAGTCCTTCGTCGCCCCGGACGCGGGCTCCGACGACACCGTGGACAGCGACGTGGTCGACATCGCCAACGGCAAGACCGCCCCGGTCACCGTCGAGGCGGGCTAGGAGACCAAGGATGTGGACGCGGGCGTCGAGGTGATCCCCGGCGCGCTCTCGGGCCGCTATTTCTGCGACGAGAACGACAACGCCGTGGACGATGGCGGCGCGGAGCCCGGCGTCGCGGGCAAGACCGTGATGCTCCTCGAAGCGGACGGCGTCACCCCGGCCACGGACATCGACGGCAACCCGGTGCCGGCCACGCTGACCTCCCCGGACGGCGGCGGCTACCGGTTCGACAACCTCGCCCCGCGCTCCTACGTGGTGATGTTCCAGGACGATATCGCCAACGGCAAGGTCTTCGTCGCCCCGGATGAGGGCAGCGACGACACGATCGACTCGGACGTGGATCCGCTCACGGGCAAGACCGCCCCGGTCGAGGTGTTCGCGGGCATGGAGACCATGGATGTGGACGCGGGCGTCGTCGAGCCAAACGAGCCGCCCCGGGCCGAGGATGACGAGGCCGCGGTCTGCGCCCTCGAAACCGTCGGCATCGACGTGCTGAGCAACGATGCGGATCCCGAGGGCGACACCATCTTCGTCGCCCATATCGAGGGTGTCGAGGTGATGTCCGGGGAGAGCGTGACGCTCGCCTCCGGCGCCACGGTCAAGCTCGAGGCGGACGGCACGCTGACCTATGACAGCTCCACGGCGACCTACGATGTCGGCGGCGAGATGGTCGCGGCGGCGGACCTGCTGATCGGCGAGGCGGCGATGGAGAGCTTCGAATACTCCATCTCCGACGGCGAGGGCACGGGCACCGCCACGGTGGACGTGAAGATCTGCGGGGCGAAGAACACCCTGGAGACCATCGAGGCCTCCCTACCGGACCAGATCTTCTTCAACGTGGAGGCGTTCGACCCGGCCACCTTCCCGGATCTCTACACCGCGACCCTGTCCGGGTCCGGCGATGCGCGGCTCGACGGTCTGGTCATCGAGGCGGCCTACTGCCTTGACGCCGACCTGACCCTGCTGCGGGAGGTCGACATCCTCGCGGATGTGTATCTGGGCACCGAGGATGGTGTGGCGGGCTCCAGCCTCGGCGCGGGCATCGTCGAGGATCTGGACGTGATCAACTGGATCATCAACCAGGATTTCGGCTCCATGGACAATGGGGACGGCACCGGCGAGACCTACACGGATGCGGAGATCCAGGGCGCGATCTGGAACTTCACCAACGACTTCGTCTTCGTGGGCAGCGGCGGCGGCACCAATGCCAACGCCCAGGAGATCGTCGACATGGCGCTCGCCAGCCCGGATGCGGAAGGTTTCGTGCCCGGCGAGGGCGATCTGGTCACCCTGGTGCTCGACCCGGTCCTGCCCAACCCGGATGGCCACGAGCAGCCCTTCATCGTGGCCGTCGATTTCGACAGCCTCAAGGAAGACTGCATCTGCTGATCGGCATCCCCGATCCCGCCGTCGCGCCCCGGGGCGCGACGGTCCCGGCCTGTTAAAAATCCTTCGCGGGAAGAACAAAGTCGGGTAGACTTGAGAAAAGGCCGGGATGCCCCGCTCTTTTTCTTATTCGTAATGGCCCGGATGTCCGGGTGTGTACAAACCAGGAGTAAGATCCATGAAAGCTCTCTTCGTCACCGTGACCACATCCATGATGCTGGCCGCAAACTCCGCCTTTGCGACCGCGGTCTGCGACCCGACCAAGCCCTGCTCCGACGTGCCGGAGAGCGACGCGCTGGCGGGCACCGCGGCCCTGGCTGCCGTTGCAGCGACCGTTGCGCTCGTCTGGGAGCGTCGCCGCAAGTGATCCCTGCCGGGATCGCCGGATGACCGGCGCGGACTGAAGACGTGAGAGCGGCCCCGGACGGGGCCGTTTCTCCTTGCACTGCAAGGGGTTGCAGTGACCACCCGGCGGGGGCCCGGGGCACGTGCCAGAACCTGCCAGGGAGGGAGGGCCCATGACCCATACGCCGATGCACACATCCGCAGAGCCCGCCGCGGCGATCCGCGGCCCGGTCCGGATCGCGCTCATCGGCGGGCTTGTGGGCCTGGAGCTGCTGATCATCAGCCTGCTCTACCAGCATAATTACGACTTCGAATGCCGGGCGCTGACCTCCACGTTCTTCTGCGCCTTCGCCGGGCGGGCGGTGCTGCGCGCCATCGCGGTGGCCGCGGGGCTGGCGCTCATCGTGGCCGCGCGGCCCGTGGCCTTTGCGCCGCTTCTGACGGCGGCGGGGCAGGGGGGTTGGCGGGCGCTGCCCGTCCAGCTTGCAGGCTTTGTCCTGATTCTCGCCCCCTGGCTGTTTCTGCGCGACGGGGCGGGGCCGGTGACCCTGGCCCTGGGCCTGGGCGCCTGGATCGGCGGGCTGACCCTGGCCGGTCTGGGCCTGATGCGCCTCATCGCCCCCTGGACGGTCTGGCGGGAGGTGCTCGCCCGTGTGGGCTGGTCGCTTGCCATCGTGCTCGCCGTGGCGCTCGCCCTGCCGGAGCTTGCGGACCAGATCCAGCCCCTATGGAAGATCGAGGCGGTCACCCGGATCACCTTTGACGCGGTGCTGGGCGCGCTGGCGCTGCTCGGCTTCCTGCCCCTGAGCGACCTGTCGGACTACGCGATCCGGGTCGGCGCGTTCGGCGTGCGGGTGGGCCCGCAATGTTCCGGGGTGGAGGGGTTCGCGCTCATCTCCGTGTTTCTCACAGGTTACATGGCGCTTTTCTGGCGGGACCTGCGCTTTCCCCATGTGCTGGTGCTGCTGCCGATCGGCATCGCGCTTTCCTGGTGCCTCAACGTGGTGCGGATCACCGCGCTGATCTGGATCGGGGCGGAGGTCGATCCGGAGCTTGCCATCAACGGGTTCCATTCCCATGCGGGCTGGCTTCTCTTCTCGATCCTGTCGCTCAGCCTGATCGCGGTGAGCCGCCGGATCGGCTGGTTCCGCCGCGGCGGGGCAGGGGCCGTGACCGCCCCCGCGGCAGCACCCGTGCCTCCGCTGGCGCAGGACTGGACCGCGGCGCGCATCCTGCCCTTCATCATCTTCATGGCCTCCGCGCTGACCGCCTCCACCTTCTCCGAAACCCCGGCGATCCTCTACCCTGCGCGGGCGCTCGCCATGGCCGCGGCCCTGGGGCTCTTCTGGCGGCTCTATGCGGGGATGGGCTGGCGGCCCGACCCGGCCGCCCTGGGCACCGGGGCTGTGATCGGGCTTCTCTGGGTGGCGACCGCCGCCCCGGCGGAGCCCGGCGCCCTCGACCTGGTCCTCGCAGGCCTCGGGGCCGGGGCCTTCGCGGTCTGGGTCGCGGCCCGGGTGCTCGGCACCGTGGTGCTGGTGCCGCTCATCGAGGAGCTCTTCTTCCGCTCCTACCTGCTGGAGAGGCTCGGCGCGGGGCGCGGCCTTGCCTGGACGCTCCTTGCCGTGGCGCTGAGCACCGCGGCCTTCGCGGGCCTGCACGGGCGCTGGCTCGCCGCCGGTCTTGCGGGCCTCGTCTTCGCCTGGCTCGCCCTGCGCAAGGAAGGCCGGGTCAGCGACGCGGTGGTCAGCCACGCGCTCGCCAACGGGATCATCGCGGCCTGGGCGGTCTGGCAGGGCGACTGGGCGGTGATCTAGACCCGGCGCCCCTCCTCCGCGGGATCCGGGCCCGCCGCCGGGCACCCGGTCCCTGCCAGGGGCGAGCCCCCTTCCGGAGCCTCCGGGCCCACACCTTTCCGGGAAAGCGTCCCCCCGGGCTTCTTCTGGCCAAAAATATCCAGCCCCGCGCCGGGCCGGGCGGTGCGCCTCAGACGGTGCGCCCGGTGGCCGCCTGGCGCAGCATCCAGACCGTGCGCAGGGCCCGCAGGCGCAGGAGCGTGGCCAGCCCGCGCCCCTTCTCCCCGCCGGTCAGCGCGGCATGGCCGAGCACCCGGGGCGCGTGCACCAGCGCGGAGCCCAGCACCGCGCCGCTCCGCAGCGCCCAGCTCACCCGCCGGGCGGGGGTGGTCCCGTGGGAGGTGAAGCCCTCGTTGGTGATGCGCACCCATTTGCGCCGCAGGGCCGTCCAGTCCTGCCGGGTGGGATGGGCCACCGCGAGCCCGTCCGCATAGCGGATCGGATAGCCCGCAGCCCCGGCCCGCCGGCACCAGTCGTAATCCTCCGCGGTGCCGACCCGGAACCCGCCCACCGCGTTCCAGACCGTCCGGCTGGTCAGGAGGTTCGCGGTCACCGAAAACCCTTTGTCGGCGATGTAGCTTGCCTGGGGAAAGGCGAAGACGGTCTCGAACGCCTCCGCGCCGGAGCGGGGCGGCGGGGTCTCGTCAAAGACATCGACCCGGCCCCCGATCAGCTCGTCCCCGCCGGACAGGGCAAGGGCGGTCTCGATCCAGTCCGGCGCGGGCACGCAGTCGCAATCGAGAAAGAAGATGCGCGGCGCGCCGGTCCCGGCCACGCCCGCGTTGCGCGCCGGTGCCGCCCCCTTCTCCGCCTCCGACAGCCACAGCACCCCGGGATGCCGCGCGCGCAGGTCTGACAGATCCTCCGTCGAGCCATTGTCGATCACCGCGACCTCAACGGGCCGGTCGGCGACCTGGGGCATGAGCGCCGCCAGGCAGGTGCCGAGCCGTGCCGCGTCGTTGTAGTGCGGAATGATGACCGCCGCCTCTGCCATGCTGTTCCCTGTACCTGACCCGCGCCCGTTGTTTCCCGGGCGGCGGGTCAGGTCAAGGGTCAGGCCAGAAGCCCGACGGTGCGGGCAAAGAGCGCCCCGTCGATCCAGCCCCGGTCGAGGGCCAGCAAAAGCAGCAGGATGACGGTGGCGCGCTGCGCGAGGGACGCAAGGATGGACTGAAGAATGGTCATGATGGCCTCCTGGGTACGATGACAGGATTATGGGGGACCATCTGCGATAAGGAAAATCGTATCTTTTCATCAAGTTGATAGGTTTTTCATATGGGCGTCCAAACCCGTACCAGACCAGACATGAAACATAATCTTCCTTAACGGATCCTTTCTTGCGGGCGAAACCGGGCCATTTCCGTCCCGGGCCAACTGGGCTAGAACGGGACGGGTTTCGCTGGCTCTGGGGGGTGGACCGGTCATGTCGCGGGTATCGGAAGCGAAGCTCCTGCTCACGCGGTTCTTCGAACGCCGGGTCCGGCTGCGCCGGGGGCCCGTCGCGCTTTCCACGGACGGGGTGCCGGAGGCGCTGGCGGGCGGCGTGCTCGACAGTCTGGAGCTGCGCGACGGGCGGCTCTACCTGGAGGGCCGCAGCCCCGCGCCCCAGCTGCGCCTGCGCGGCCGGGCGGAAACCCGGCTGCTGCGCCCCGCCGGGGACGCGGGCGGGTTCAGCACCGACCTTCTCTACACGCCCTGGCTCCGCGTGGAGCTCTGGACCGGGGAGCGCTGGCGCGAGGTCGCCGCCCCCACCCTGGTGGGGCCCGGGGCGCTGGCCCTGGCCGGACTGCGGGGCGTCGGGCTCCTGATCCCGTTCTTCCTGCGCAACCTGCCGGCGATCCTGGCCTATTTCAGCCGCGGGGACCTGGCGGCCGCGCATCTGCTGACCGAGCTTCTGAACCCGAAGGACCATGCGGATCCCTGGCCCCGGGCGCGGACCGTGCCGGAACACCCCTCGCCGGAGCGCGCCCCCGACGGCGCGGGGGCCCCCGCGGACGGGCCGGTGACGGTCATCGTGCCGGTGCACAACGCCTTCGAGATCACCCGGGACTGCCTCGCCCGGGTGCTGGCGCACAGCGACATCGCCCACCGGGTGATCCTGGTCGAGGACGGCTCCACCGATCCGCGGGTGCGGCCCTGGTGCGAGGCGTTCGCCGCGGCCCACGGGGACCGGGTGGAGCTGATCCTGCCGGAGCGCAACCTGGGCTTCGTCGGTGCGGTGAACCTGGCCTTCGCGCGGCTGGCGGAGGTGGATTTCCCGGGCCATGCGGTGCTGCTCAACAGCGACGCACTGGTGCCCGAGGCGTGGCTGAGCCGGATCATCGCGCCGATCGCCGCGGATCCGGCCATCGCCTCGGTCACGCCGATGTCCAACGATGCGGAGATCTTCGGCGCGCCGGTGATCTGCACGCCCAACCCGCTGGCCCCGGGCATGGCGGATCGCATCGACCGGGTCGCCCGGCGGCGCGATCCCGCGCGCGCCCGGGCGGACGCGCCCACGGGCGTGGGCTTCTGCATGGCGCTGAACGCGGCCTTCCTGCGCCGGATCCCCGGCTTCGACACCGCCTTCGGGCGCGGTTACGGGGAGGAGGTGGACTGGTGCCAGCGGGCGGAGGCCCTGGGCGGGCGCAACCTCGGGATCGGCACGCTCTATGTGGAGCACCGGGCGGGGCAGTCCTTCGGGGCGGAAAAGGCCGCCCGGATGTCCCAGGCCGGGGCGATCATCAACGCCCGCTACCCGGAGTATGACCAGCGGGTGCAGGCCTTCATCCGCAGCGATCCCCTGATCGGCACCCGGCTCGCGCTCGCGCTCGCTGCCCTCGCGGAGGGGGAAGTGCCGGTCTATCTGGGCCATATCCGCGGCGGCGGGGCGGAGCTCTATCTGCAGGAGCGTGTGGCCGCGGCGCGCGCGGCGGGCGGCGGGGCGGTGGTGATCCGCGACGACGTGGCCGCGGACGGCTACCTGCTGGAGGTGACCGGGGCCGCGGGGGTCACCGGGGGCACGTTCGACAGCCTCGCGGAGATCCTCGATCTGCTCGCGCTCCTGCCCCGGCGGCGGCTCATCTATTCCTGCATGGTGGGGGCGCGGGACGTGCTGGGCGCGCTCGCCGCCTTCAGGGCGGTCGGCGGCTGGACCGGGATCACCCTGCTGACCCATGACTATTACCCGCTCTGCCCCGGGCACACGCTGATGGACCACCGGCGGATCTATTGCGCCCTGCCGGAGCCCGCGGCCTGCGAGGCCTGCTACGGGCGGCTCGACCTGCTGACGGAGACACGGCCCGCCTCCGTCGCCGCCTGGCGGGCGGGCTGGGCGGAGGTCTACGGGGCCGCCGACGAGATCGTCGTGTTCTCCCAGGATTCCGCGGACAAGCTCACCGGGATCTTTCCCGAAACCGCCGGGCGGCTGCGCATCGCCCCCCACACCCTGCCCTTCGTGCCGCCGCCCCTGCCCCGGCCCGCGGCCCCGCCCCGGGTGATCGGCGTGCTCGGCGCGATCGGCCACAACAAGGGCGGGGCGGTGCTGCAGGCGCTGGCGGAGGCGAACCGGGACCCGGACCTGCGCTTCGTGGTGATCGGCGAGCTCGATCCCCAGTTCCACCATGCCCGCATCAACGTGCACGGCCGCTATCCGCGCACGGGCTGGCCGGAGATCGCGGCGGGCTACGGGGTCTCGGCCTGGCTGATCCCCTCCATCGGGCCGGAGACGTTCTCCTACACCACCCACGAGGTGCTGGCCACGGGCCTGCCGGTCTGCGCCTTCGACCTGGGCGCGCAGCGCGCCGCGGTGGCGGCCGCCCCGAACGGCCATATCCTCGGGCCCGCGACCCTGCCCGCCCCGCGGATCCTCGCCGCCCTGGCCGCGGTGCTGGCCAGCGGGCCAGATCCAACCTAGAAGCGGAAGGTGCCCGCCCGCCCGGCCGGCCCCCTGGTGCGACATGAACGACATCATCCTCCATATCGGCATGAACAAGGCGGGATCCTCCACCCTGCAGGATTTCCTGGCCCGCCACCGGCGGGAGCTGCGCGGGCGCGGGCTGCTCTATCCCCAGGCGGGCCAGCGCCGGGGCACCAACGCCCACTATGATTTCAGCGGCGCCTTCGGTTTCATCACCGGCGAGCACCGGGCCGAATACACCCCGGACCGGGCGGCGGGGATCGTCGACCGCATGGCCCGGGAAATCGCCGCGCATCCCGAGCACACGGTGCTGGTCAGCTCCGAATTCTTCGTGCAGACCCGGGATCCGGCCCCGGTGGCGCGGTTCTTCGGGGAGCATCTGCCCGGGCGCCGGCTGCGGGTGCTGATCTACCTGCGCCGCCACGATCTCTGGTGGCAGTCCGCCTATTCCCAGGCGGTGCTGACCCGGACCGATCCGCCCTGGCCCTCGGGATACCGGGGGTATCTCGCCTTCCAGAAGCGCCGGCGCGTGCAGCATCTGCGCTATCTGCGGCTGATCGAGATCTGGGCCGGGCTCGTGGGGCGGGAGAACCTGCTGATCCGCCCGTTCGAGCCCGCGCAGATGCCCGGCGGCATGATCCCCGACATGGCCGAGGCCATCGGCTGCGCCGGGGCGCTGGCGGGGCTCGACACGGACCCGCCCCGGTCGAACATGGCGATCCCGGGCCGGGTGCTCCATGTGGTGGATGCGCTGCAGCGCACAGCATTGCCGCCCCGCCAGCGCCGGCGCCTGATCCGGGCGGTGCGTGCCGCAGGCGGGTCCGGGCCCGGGCTGGTCTTCGACGCGGACCTGCGCCTGGAGCTCATCGCCGACCATGCGCAGGACTATGCGGCCATCGCCCGGGACTATCTGGGCCGGCCCGACGGGATCCTGTTCCGCGATCCCCTGCCCGATCCGGAAGCGGAGGTGCGCCAGCCCCGCCTGCGCCTGCCGGAGGTGCTGGAACTGGTGGCCCGCACGGAGGCCGCCGCCCTCCGCCCCTGGTCGGGGATGCGGCAGCCCGCGGGCGCGCGGGAGGAAGAGGAGGAGGAGCGATGAGCGGGGATCTCTTCACCAACCCGGATTTCGACATGGAGGCCTACCTGGAGAAGCTCACGCTCTACCCCGCCCGGCGGGCCTGCGCGATCCACTTCACCCCGCGCTCCGGCTCCTCCTGGCTCACGGACATCATCGGCCAGACCGGGCGGCTCGGCCGGGCGCTGGAGGCCTTCAACCCCAATTTCCTGCCCAACATGGTGCGGGCGGCGAACGCCTCCAGCCGGGACCAGTACATCCGGATGATCCTGCGCAAGCACAAGCGGGGGGATGTCTACAGCTTCGAGATCACCGGCCACCACCTGCGCCGGTCCTTCCCCCGGCAGGCGGATTTCCAGCGCTATTTCGGGGCCTATCCCAGCGTCTGGCTGATCCGGGAGGATATCGTCGCCCAGGCGATCTCCCTGGCCAAGATGGTCACGGTCAAGGTCGCCCATGCCCCCCAGACCAGCGCGGACGCGATCCGCGCGGGGGACGCGCGGTTCGCCTATGACGGGGCGCAGATCCGCCACTGGGTCAAGCATATCCAGGCCTGCGAGCAGATCTCCGAACGCCTGTTCGCCGAGTATGGCCACACCCCCCTGCGGCTGAGCTATGAGCGGATCACCGGCCGCACCCCGGAGGAGGTGACCGGGATACTGGCCCGCCATATCGGCCTTGAGAGCCTGCCGCCCACCCCCTTCGAGACCGCCCACCGCAAGATCGCGACCCGGCTCAACGCGGACTATGCGGACCGGTTCCGGGCCCGCAACGGGCGCTTTGTCGATCAGGTCGACCGGGCACGGGCGCGCACCCTCGATGCGCTCACCCCCCTGCCTGCTGCAGGTGCGTCCGGGGGGTGACAATTCCTCGCCGTCATGCCCCTGCAGGGTAGACAACTGCCCGTCATTCCTGATGTAAAGCGGGCAAGGCGTCCCAGCGCCCGACGCTCAATCCCCGCGGTGTTCCGTACGCAATGCCCGAGCAAACGGAGACATATTGTCATGGCCAAGTCCCCAAAACCAGCCGAGGGCACCGCCGCCAAGCCAGCCTCCAAACCCGGCGCCCCGCGCAGCCCGCGCAAGGCGCCCTCCCGCACCGGCCAGCCCACCAAGGCGGAGATGCTGGAGATGCTTGCTGCGATGCAGAAAAAGACGCTCGTCACGGAGCGGGCCCTGGCGGCGGCGGAGGGGGAGCGGGACGCGGCCCTGGAGGACGGGGCCGTCCTGCGGGCGCGGCTGGAGGTCCTGCGGGACGATCAGCGCAGCACCGAGATCGATCTGCGCCTCGACGAGGACCGGGTGCGCCACACCGCCGGGCAGGTCGCCGACCTGCGCCGGGAGCTGGTGGCGCTGACCGCGCTGCTGGCCGAGGAACAGGCCGCGCGCAAGGCCGTGGAGAAGACGCTGGCGGAACGGGACAGGGCCCCCGCCGCGCCGCCCCCGCCCACACCAGCGCCCCCCTCAGCGTCCCCCGGGGCCGATGAGGCGGTCGCCGCGGCGGTCGTCAAGGCGGAGGCCCGGGTCACCAAGAGCTTTCAGGCCAAGATCAAGAGCCTGGAGACGGCGAGCGCCCGGCAGGGCGAACAGCTCGACCAGCGCACCCGGGAGCTTGTCGAAGTGTCCCGCATGCTGGCGGAGAACGAGGCGCGCCATCCCCTGGATGCGACCGCGGCGAACTGGCTGCGCACGGCGCTTCTGACCTTTCTCAAGAAACCCTCCGGGCGGAAGATGCGCTCCTGGGAGCTGCGCCACTACGCCGCCCGGCTGGTGGAGACCGACGTGATCGACACCGCCTGGTATCTGGGGATCAACACGGACGTGGCCGACGAGAAGATCGATCCGGCGATCCACTACCTCAAGTACGGCATCTATGAAGGCCGCCTGCCCCGGGACCTGAACACCGGTGAGCCCCTGCCCATCGACGGGGGGGCCTGAGATGGCGGCCGGATCGAAGACCCGGGCCGAGGTCGAGGCGTCGGGGCTGTTCGACGGGGACTGGTACCTGCGCGAATACCCGGACGTGGCCCAGCTCGACATGGACCCGCTCGACCATTTCCTCTGGCTCGGGGTCCGGCTGGGACGCAACCCGGGTCCGAAATTCGACGCGGCCGCCTACCTGGCCCGCTACCAGGACGTGGCCGGGTCGAACTACAACCCGCTGCTGCACTATATCCGCTACGGCAAGCCCGAGGGGCGCAAGATCCAGGCGATCCAGATCCGCGGGGCGGCCCCGGTGCCGGTGCCCGCGGCGGAGGCGGCCCGGGGCGGCCAGCGCATCGCGGGCCGCCTGGATTGGATGGCCGGGCGCATGACGGGGCTGCTCTGCGCCCACGTGGTGGGGCGGGAGCTCTACGGCAGCGAGCGCAGCCTGCTCGACATGCTCGACGGCATCGCGGAGCTGGGTTGCAACATCATCGTCACCGTGCCCAGCGACCGCAACCGGACCTATATCGAGATGCTGCGCGCCCGGGCCTGCGCGGTGATCGTGCTGCCCTACGGCTGGTGGAAGGACGGTATCCCGGTGGACGAACCGGCGGTCGCCGCCTTTGCCGGGATCATCGCCGAGGAGCGGGTGGACCTGGTGCATGTGAACACCATCGTGCTGCGCGAGCCGCTGATCGCGGCCCGGCGCATCGGGGTGCCCGCCATCGTCCACGCCCGGGAGCTGATCTCCCAGGATGCGGACCTGCTGAAGATGATCGGCACGCCCGCGGAGGCGATCATCGACGATATCTGGGAAACCTGCGACACGCTGATCGCCAATTCCCGCGCCACCGCGGACTGTTTCACCGGCCCCGGGCGGGACCCGGTCATCGTCTACAACACCGCCGACATGGACAGCCTGGCCGCGGTGCCCGCCCCGGCCCCGGACGGGCCGCTGCGGGTGGGCCTGATCAGCTCCAACGCGCCCAAGAAGGGGCTGGAGGATTTCGTCGCCATCGCCCAGGCCGTGGCGCGGATCCGGCCGGAGATCGAGTTCCTGCTGATCGGCCCGAAGAACGCCCACACCGTGTCCATCGAACAGGGGCTCGCCGCGGGCACCCTGCCCGCGACCCTGTCCGTGGCGGGCTACCGGGAGACACCGGCCCAGGCGCTCGGGGAACTCGACGTGGTGCTGCGCATCTCCCAGTTCCAGGAATCCTTCGGGCGCACGGTGCTCGAGGCCATGGCCGCGGGCCGGCCGGCGATCGTCTACGACCATGGCGCGCCGCCGGAGATGGTCGAAGAGGGGCGCACGGGCCATGTGGTGCCCTTCGGCGACACGGATGCGGTGGCCGAGCGCATCTGCGCCCTGGCCGAGGACCGCAAGGCGCTGCTGATGATGGGGGCCCGTGCCCGGGACCGGGCGGTGGAGCGTTTCGGCCGTGCGGCCTATAACGGGGCGATGAAGGCGGCCTATGCCCGCTATCTGGACCCGGATCACAGCCACGCGCCGGCGCCGCTGACCCTGCCCGCCCGCGCCCTGCCCGAGGCGATCCCGCGCACGCAGCTCAAGGTCGCCTATTTCTGCTGGCACTTCCCGGTCCCCTCGGAGACCTTCGTGCTCAACGAACTGCGGCTCCTGCGCGCCCAGGGCATCGACGTGACCGTGTTCTGCAAGCAGAGCCCCTATCCGGATTTCAAGCCGGATTTCGACATCACCTGGGAACGGGTGCGCGACAAGGACCATCTCGCCCAGCGGCTGACCGAGACCGGGCGCGACATCGTCCATGCCCATTTCGTGTTTCCCACGGTGACGGACATGGTCTGGCCCGCCTGCGAGAAGGTGGGCATCCCCTTCACCTGCATCGCCCATGCCCAGGATATCTTCCGCTACAAAAACGCCACGCTGAACCGGATCGACGAGTTCAGCCGCTCGCCCTGGTGCCGGCAGATCTTCACCCTGTCCCGGTTCCACCGCCAGTACCTGATCGACCGGGGCGTGGCCCCGGAGAAGATCACCATCAACTCCAACTGCGTGGATCCGGAACTGTTCCAGGGGGGCAAGATCCCGGACCGTCCGGCGCGCAAGGCCCGCGCGGTCTGCTCGGTCGCGCGCTTTGCCGACAAGAAGGGGCTGGAGCATCTGGTGCGCGCGGGCAAGCTGCTGGAGCGGGACGGGATCACGGTCAACATCTACGGCTACGGGGACATGGAGCCGGAATACCGCCGGATCATCGCCGCGGAAAAGATCACCAACGTGAACATCCACGGGCCCGTGCAGGGGCGCGAGGCGCTCATGGAGGTGATGCGCGCCCACGATCTGTTCGTGGTGCCCTCCGTGCGGGCGGCGGACGGGGACATGGACGGGATCCCGACCACGCTGATGGAATCCATGGCCGCGGGCCTGCCGGTGCTGGCCACCCCCATCGCGGGCATCCCGGATCTGGTGCAGGACGGGGTGACCGGTTTCATCTGCGAGGCGGCCCCGGAGGATATCGCCCGACGGATCCGCGATTTCTACATCCTGCCGGACGTCGCCATCACGGCGCTGATCGAGGATGCGGAGGCGCACATGCGCCGCAACCATCACGGCGGCAACCTGGTCAACACGCTGCTGCGGTTCTGGGCCGGAGAGACGATCGATCTGATGATCGTGTCCTGGAACAACCTGCCCCAGACCCGGGAGGTGATCCGGCGACTCTACGAATTCACCGCCCTGCCCTTCCACCTTATCATCTGTGACAATGGCAGCGGGCCGGAGGCCCTGGCCCACCATCTGGAGGTCTATGCGCGGGAGGGCAACTTCACGCTCGTGCTGAACCGGGAGAATGCCTATGTGGGCCCGGGCACCAACATCTGCATGGACCAGGGCCTGTCGGACTACGCGATCTATGTCTGCGGCAAGGAGGGGATGACCACCCGCCACGGCTGGGAGAAGGATTTCGTCAACTACATGGACGCCCATCCCCGGGTCGGCCAGGCCGGCACGTTCTGCTATTCGCCGAGCTACCTGTTCGGGCGGGATTATCCGGAGGGCGTGAAGCTCTTCGACAAGTTCCGCAACACCCAGTTCGCCCTCGACAATCCGGACCGGCCCTTCCGCCATGTGCAGGGCGGGTTCTTCGCCATCCGGCGGGAGGCCTACGAGGCGGTCGGCGGGTTCTCCGACGCGGTTCCCCACAGCTACACGGACGTGGAATACAGCTACTACATGGAGAGCACGGGCTGGGAGCTGGGTCAGGTGCCCGGGCTCATGGCGCTGTTCGAGAAGACCCGGCCGGGGCTGGAGAGCCGGGTCGACGAGACCCACGGCGCGCTGCATCCGCCGGACCTGAGCGATCTGCCCTGGCTCGACCGGATCGCCCGGCAGGAGGTCTGCCACTGCAATGTCTGCGGCCAGCAGTCCGAGGCGTTCGAGGGGCCGGATGCGGAGGCGCGCTGCCCCCAGTGCGGCGCGGACCGGCGCAGCCGGTCGCTGCACCGGGCCTTTGCTGAATCGCTCCTGCTCTACCGCCGCCTGCCCGCGCTCGGGGTCGGGCTGCCGGTCCCGCTGCAGGAATTCTGGACGTTCCAGTTCCAGGGCCCGATGCTCGACGCGGACGCGTTCACGGACATGCTGGCCAAGGGCAAGAAGCTGCCCAACCGGCCCGGTTCCATGGAACTTGCCTGCCTGAACGGGGTTCTTGACGGGTCCGCGCACACCTCTGCCGCCCTCGACGAGGTGCTGCGCCTGCTCAAGCCCGGGGCACCGGTCTATGTCACCGGCGCGGGCGCGCCGAAGGCGCAGCGCAGGCTCATGGAGGGGGCGGGGCTGGTCCACGACCGTCAGATTCGCTACGTGAGTGTCGTTTCGCGCTACGACTGGGCCGAAATAGGCCTTTACCACACACCGAAACACTAGGATGGGGATCCGCGCCGTCTTTGCCAACAGCCACAACAGCGTGTCCGCCGCCGGTGCCACAATCGGCATGGACGGTGCGCGCTGCGTTTGCGAAGAAGGTCGGATATGCTTTAGGTTGTATGCGTCCTCGCATCGATCGAGCAGGCAAAAAAGACAAGAACACACGGGACACAGCGACTGATGGCAGTGCCAAACCTTTTCATTCTGGGTGCGCAGAAGGCCGGGACGACCTACCTAGGCAAATCCTTCGCGGCTCATCCGGACATTTTCTTTTCCGAGCCGAAGGAATTGCTCTTCTTCCATCGCCAGGATGTGAGCGACGAGGGCTTCGCGCGGTACAAGAAAAAGTATTTCTCCGACGTGGGCGATGCGACCTGGATCGCGGAGGGCTCGACGACCTATCTGCAATGGCCCGAGGCGCTGAGCAACATCCGCAGATACATCCCCGGCCGGCCGAAATTCATCGTCTGCATGCGCCAGCCGACGGAGAAGTCGGTCTCCTTCTTCATCCACAACTGGCGGCGGGACCGCTACGCGGCGGGCACCCGGATCACCGACACGGTGCCGATGCAGATCGCGCTCTCCCCGCGAGAGACCGGGCTCTACGCCCCGTCCATCAAGCGCTGGTTCGAGCTCTACCCGCGGGAGGATTTCTGCTTTCTCAATTTCGACTGGCTGCGGGAGGATCCGGCGAAATTCGTGGGCAAGGCGACGGATTTCCTCGGCGTTTCTCCGGCGGACCATATCCCGGACAAGCTGGTCAATGCGGGCCTGCCGCTGAAATGGCAGGGCGACAAGCTGACCATCGCCAGCGGCATGGCCGAACATCAGCAGCGCCCGATCTTCGCACCCGAAGAGCTGCGCAAACTCCACGAGATGTTCCTGCCCGACGTTGCGGAGACCGAGGAGCTCACGGGCCTCGACCTCTCCGCCTGGCGAAAGATGCCGACATTCGGCTAGATCCAGTGCTTCAAGCGAAGGCGGGCACCCATGAAGAACCCCTATATTGCGGCGCTTTACCCGCACATTTTTGATCCCGAATACAAGACCGCGCAGGATTTTCTGGACAAGTCCGGACAGAATACCGGGAACTACATGTTCTCCTCCTCGGTCCGGCGGCTGGTCAAGACGACCACGAAGACCGACCGTCTGACCGTCAATGTGCCCAAGGTGCGCCGGGACTGCGACGGTATCGTGATCGCCGCGGCGAACTGGCTGCAGCCCAAGAACGATTTCACCGGGCTGGCCAACGCGATCGAAAAGGCGGACGTGCCCACGGTGATCACCGGCCTCGGGGCGCAGGCGGTCGACGGCAAGGTCCCGGACCTGACCGAGGGCACCGTGCGTCTGCTCAAGGTCATCTCCGAACGCTGTGACTCGATCTCCGTGCGCGGCCCGTTCAGCGCGGAGGTGCTGAATCATTACGGGGTGCAGAATGTCACCGTGACCGGCTGCCCCTCCCTGCTGTGGCACCTCAATCACAGCGCCGCCGTGACCCGGCTACCCCGGCCCGCACGGATCGGCCGGGTGTCGATCAACGGCACCGTGCCCGGCCGCGCGGTTCCCGCAAAGGCGAACCCGCGCATGGTGCTGGGGCGGTTCATCTTCCAGGCGGCGGTGGCCGCGCGGTGGGACTATGTGGCCCAGACCGAGCTGCAGCTGATGATGGTCGCCCGCGGCGAGACCGATCCGCTGACCGGGGCGGACTGGGATTTCCTGCGCTATGCGTTCGACGCCACCGACGACATGGCGATCAAGCGCTATCTCAAGCGGCACCTGCGCTGCTTCACCAATGTGCCCGAATGGCTGGCCTATTGCGCCAACCAGGACATGGTGATCGGCACCCGGTTGCACGGGGTGATCGCAGGCCTGCTGGCGGGCACCCCGTCGGTCCTCATCACCCACGACAGCCGCACCAGGGAGATGGCGGATTTCGCCTCCATTCCCGCGGTGGATGCGGAGGATGTGATGGCCTCCGGCGGGATCGACCCGGCAAAGCTGCTCGCGGAGGCGGATTTCGCCGCGTTCAACCGGCGTCAGCAGCAGTATTTCAAGGACTTCACCGCGTTCTTCGACCGCAACGGCGTCCCCCACAGGCTGCGCATGTCCTGACGATCCGGGACGCGGATAGGGAGTGGGAAAGGCAGATCCATGACACGCGACCCGCTCACCCAGCTTGCGATCCGCCACGGCACGGACAAGTGGGGCGAGCATTTCTACACGCCCCACTACCACGCCCTGTTCGCGGACCGGCGGCAGCGGCCGCTGACCGTGTTGGAGATCGGCGTCGGCGGCTATGCCAACCGCCATTGCGGGGGGCTCTCGCTGCTGATGTGGCGGGACTATTTTCCCCACGGGCGGATCATCGGTTTCGATCTGGCGGAAAAGGCCCTGCCCGCCCAGGAGCGGATCACCCTGGTGCGCGGGGACCAGTCCGACCCGGAACATCTCGCCCGCCTTGCTGCGGATCACGGCCCCTTCGACATCATCATCGATGACGGGTCCCACCGGTCCGGGCACGTGATCGCGAGCTTCGAGCATCTTTTCCCGCACCTTGCTCCGGACGGGATCTACGTGGTGGAGGATACCCAGACCGCCTACATGCCCAGCTTCGGCGGCAGCTGGCCCGGCACGCCGGAGACCTCCTCGATGCGCTATTTCATAGAGCTGGCCAACGGGCTCAATCACCGGGAGATCACCCGGTTCTGGCCGGAGGTCGCCGCCCACCCTTTCGCCGCCCGCATCAGCGAGATGCGGTTCCTGCACAATCTCGTGGTGCTTTTCAGGGGCGACAACACCGCGCCGTCCAACCAGGGGCCGATGCAGGGCGATCCCCGGCTGGCCGAGGCGATCGACACCGTGCGGGCGGATACCGGGCTCTGCCCGGTGCTGCGCGCGGCCTCGCTGAGCGCGCTGCACACCAGCCCGGCGGAGGCCTGCGCGGCCCTGCCGAAGGATCTGGCCGGGCGCATCGCCGGGGCGGAGGCGGCGGAGCTTGCCCCCCACGCGGAGGTGCTGGCGCGGTTCGGGCAGATGGCCCGGCAGGGCGGGGCGCAGGCGCTCGCCCGGGCGGCGGCGGCGCGGCTGCACGATCTCTTCCCGGACAATGCGGAATTTACCCTGCACGCCATGGCCCTGGCGGAGAGTGCGGCGGCGGCGGCCGCGGTCTTCGACCGTTTCGCCGGGGCGGCCCTCGGGTCCGGTCACCGGGCCCTGCCCCTGCGCGACTACCACGCGCTGGCGGAGCAGATGGAGGCCCGGCCGGGCCGGACCGCCCGGCGGGCGGTGCTGCGGAGCTGCGCCGAGGGCCTGCGTCACCATCCGGACAATAACGCCCTGCGGGTGCTCAGCGCCCGGGCGCAGCTGGACCTGGACGCGCCGGACGCCGCACTTGCGGCGCTGGAGAACAATTCGGGCGGAAAGTTCGGGGTGGCGGAGGTCGTCGCCCTCACCCGCCGGGCGGTGGAGGCCCTGCGCGCGCCGCCGCCCCCGGCCCCCGCCCGTCCGCGCCCGGACCGGCCGAAGGCGGCGCGCGCCACAACCGGGCGGCGCCGGCGGTGATCACCCCGGTCATCCTGTGCGGCGGGTCCGGATCCCGGCTCTGGCCAAGCTCCCGGGCGAGCTATCCCAAGCAGTTCTCCCCGCTTCTGGGGGAGGAAAGCCTGTTCCAGCGCACGGTCCGGCGCCTCTCGGGCCCGGGCTATGACGCGCCCATCGTGCTCACCCACGGGGATTTCCGCTTCCTCGCCACCGAACAGCTCGGCGCCATGGGCATCTCCGACGCCCAGGTGATCGTGGAGCCGCACCGGCGCAACACCGCCCCCGCGGTGCTGACCGCGGCACTGATGCTCGCGGAGGATCCGGACGGGCTTATGCTCGTGGCCCCGTCGGACCATGTGATCGGCGATGGGGAGGCGTTCCGCCTGGCGGTCGAGACGGGTGCGGAGGCGGCCCGGGCGGGGCACCTCGTCACCTTCGGCATCGCGCCGACCCGGGCGGAGACCGGCTACGGCTATCTGGAGCTCGACCCCGGCGCGGCGGCGGCCCATCCGGACGCCCGGCCCGTGCGCCGGTTCGTGGAAAAGCCCGACGGGGACCGGGCCGCGGAGATGCTGGCCGCGGGCCATTACCTGTGGAACGCGGGGCTGGTGCTGATGCGCCCGGGGGACCTCATCGCCGCCGCCCGGACCCACGCGCCCGACCTGATCGCCCCCTGCGAGGCGGCCCTCGCCCGGGGGCGGCCGGATCTCGACTTCTTCCGCCTCGAGGCGGAGGCCTATGGCAGCGCCCCGGACATCTCCCTGGATTATGCGGTGCTGGAGCGGGCGACGGGATTGGTGGCCGTGTCCTATGCGGGCGGCTGGTCCGACCTCGGCGCCTGGGACGCGCTCTGGGAGGCGCTGGAGCGAGACGGGGCAGGCAACGCGCTCTCCGGACCGGCCACAGCGCTCGGCTGCCGCGACAGCCGCCTGCGCGCGGAGGAGCCCGGCCAGCGGCTCGTCGGCCTCGGGCTCGACCGGATCGTGGCCGTGGCCATGCGCGACGCGGTGCTGGTCGCGGACATGGACGCGGCCCAGGGGGTGCGGGAGGTGGTCGATCTTCTCAAGGCTGAGGCGGTGCCCCAGGCCACGGAATATCCCCGGGTGCACCGGCCCTGGGGCTGGTACGAGACCCTGTGCCGGGGCACCCGGTTCCAGGTCAAGCGCATCATGGTCAGGCCCGGCGGGGTGCTGAGCCTGCAATCCCACATGCACCGCTCCGAGCACTGGGTCGTGGTCGCGGGCACCGCCCAGGTCACCGTGGAGGGCGACGAGCGGCTGGTGAGCGAGAACCAGTCCGTCTACATCCCCCTCGGCGCCCAGCACCGGATGGAAAACCCGGGCAAGGTGGAGATGTACCTCATCGAGGTGCAGACCGGTGCCTACCTGGGCGAGGACGACATCACCCGTTTCGAGGATGCCTATGACCGGCTGTGAGGATGGCGGACGGTGGATGCCTCCGGCGGGGATATTTCCCGCCAGAAGAAGCAAGGTTTCGGTAACCAGTCTGCAGCAAGGTAGTGGCGCGGGACAGGCGGGGACGCCGATGACCGCGCCAGGAGAAGACCCTCTGCAGTCGGGACGGGTGCCCGGCGCAGAGGGTGATCCGGCTCATCCCATCCGCCCCTTCTTCTGGCCTCAAATATCCCCGCCGGAGGCGCCGGACCGGGCCGCGGGAACGGGCCGGTGAGCGGGGCGCCCCGGGCTCACATCCCGCCGAACACCCCCGATTTTCTCACCGCGCCGATGATCGCGCCCACCGGGTTCCGGGAGTATGACGCGCGCTGGCGGTTTCCCGAACAGATCAACCTTGCGGGTGTGGAGGCGCTGGGGCTGAGCCTCGGCCACCAGGTGCGCGCGCGGGGGGGGCGGGACATCGTGGTGGGCCATGATTACCGGGAATATGCAGGCGCGGTGAAGACCGCGCTCGTGCTCGGGCTCCTGCGGGCGGGGCTCACGGTGCACGATATCGGTGTCGCCCTCTCGCCCATGGCCTATTTCGCGCGCACCCATCTGGGGGTGGAGGCGGTGGCGATGGTCACCGCGTCCCACAATCCCAACGGCTGGACCGGGGTGAAGATGGGGCTGGTCCCGCCGCTGACCCACGGGCCCGACGAGATGGGGGAGCTGCGCGATCTGGTGCTCGGGGGGCGCGCGGAGGCGGCGGCGGGCGGCCGGGTGGTCCGTCAGGAGGGTGTGGCGGCGGCCTATCTCGACGATCTGGCGGCGGGCGGGCCTCTCGCGCACCCGCTCCGGGTCGTCTGCGCCTGCGGCAACGGCACCGCCGGGCTGTTCGCGCCCGCGCTTCTGGAGCGGCTCGGGGCGGAGGTCGTCCCGCTCCACACGGAGCCCGACTACAGCTTCCCCCGCTACAATCCCAATCCCGAAGCGCTCGAGATGCTCCACGACATGGGCCGGGCGGTGCGCGAGAGCGGCGCGGATCTGGGCGTGGGTTTCGACGGGGACGGGGACCGCTGCGGCGTGGTGGACGGCGCGGGGCGGGAGATCTTCGCGGACCGGCTCGGCGTCATGCTGGCCCGGGACATGGCCGCCGCCCGGCCCGGAGCGCGGTTCGTGGTGGATGTGAAATCCACCGGGCTTTTCTCCAGCGACCCGGACCTGCGACGGCTGGGGGCGCGCACCGAATACTGGAAGACCGGGCATTCGCACATGAAGGCCCGGGTGGCGGAGACCGGCGCGCTGGCGGGCTTCGAGAAATCCGGGCACTTCTTCCTGCCGCCCCACGGGTACGATTGCGGGCTGCGGGCGGCGGTCGCGGTGCTGCGGATGCTGGACCGGGCGGGGCGCAGCCTCGGGGAGCTGGAGGCGGAGCTGCCGCGGGCCTTCAACATGCCCACCCTGTCACCCGCCTGCCCGGACGATGCGAAGTACGATGTGCTCGCGCGGATCGTGGCGGACCTGCGCGGGGTGGACCGCCTGGGCGGCAGCCCGGTGGCGCGCATCGTGACGGTGAACGGGGCGCGGGTGGAGCTCGCGGACGGGGCCTGGGCGCTGGTGCGCGCCTCCTCCAACACGCCGAACCTGGTGGTGGTCTGCGAAAGCCTGACCGACGCGGCCCATCTGCGGGCGGTCTTTGCCGATCTCGACGCGATCATCCGCCGCCAGCCGGAGGTGGGCCCCTACGATCAGGATTTCTGAGCGCGGCCCCGGGTCAGCCCCGGCGGCGGCGCGCCAGGGCCAGGCCGAGGAGGGCGAAGCCGAGCAGGGTGGCGCTCGCGGGAAGGGGCACCGGGGCCGGCGGGGTCGCCGGTGCCGCCTCGAAGGCGCCGATGGCGCCGGAACCCCCAAACATCACGGTGAAGGCGGAGATGCCCCGGGTCTCGGGCCCGTCGAAGGTCACCACATCAAAGAGATTGTCCGCGCCCCGCGCCTTGCGGCCCACCCGCGCGCCATCGACCTTGACCCGCGCACCCTTTTCCCCGTCGAGATAGGTGAAGGAATAGAGGTCGACCGGCCGGTCGAAGCTGAAGGTGATCGCGCCCTTGCCCGCATTGTCGTCGGGGATCGCGGAGGCGCGGCCCGCGGCCTCCTGGATGATCAGCGCGTTGCCGAAGTTCCGCGCGTCCGTCGCATCGGCCACATTGGTGAAGGGGGAGGCGAGATCCGGGTCCCCGCCGCCGCCCTCCCGGGCCGGGCGTGTGCCGGTGGAGCCCGGGCGGGTGTCGAAGATGCGGGCCTCCCCGGCACCCCCGGTGACCGTGAGCCGGCCGGTCAGCCCGGCGCCGAAGTCGAAGTCGGTGATCCGCGTGCCTTCGGTGAGGGCGAGGCCGAAATTGGTGGCGAAATCCACCGTGGCTGCGGGGGCGGAAGTGGCGAAAAGAGACACGGCGGCGAGCGCCGCGAAACGCGTGACTGCGGGCATGGGCATGGTCCTGTACACAAGGGAGCGCCGGCACCCTCTTGCGGGGTCCGTGCGCTGCGTCCCTATGTGGCCATCCGGGGGGCGGAGGAAAGGCCCGCACCGGCACTTTCTGACGTTAAGGTAAATGACCCTGCGTCGCCGATCCTCCCCGGCGGGACCGGATCCCGGAGGGCACGCCGCCCGGTTGCGCGGGACCTCAGAGCGGCTGGATATACTCCACGATCACCCCGCGGGTGGAGATCGGATGGACGAAGTTGCACAGGAAGTTGCCCGCCCCCTTCACCGGGGTCTCCTCCAGCATCCGCACGTCCCGGGCGGCGAACTCGGCCATCAGGCCCGCAAGGTCCGGGGTCTCGAACGCGTAATGGTGCAGGCCGCCGGCGCCGCGGTTGAACTTGGCAAGCGGCCCGCCCGTGGGCACCACCAGCTCCACCGCCGTGCCGCCGGGGGGGCATTTGAGGAAGATGCACCAGCATTCGAAGGGCTCCACATAGCCGCGGTACTCCTCCTCTTGACCGAAGAGGGCGGCGTAGGCCTCCGCCGCCTCCAGATCCGGCTGGATCACGCCGACATGGTGCAGCTTGGGCGCTTTGGGCAAGAGGCTCATGGGGCATCCTCCAGGCGGGCGATGAGTTTCGGGGCGAGCCAGGCGGTGATCAGCTCCGCGCCCTTGCGCGAGCCGTGGGCCGCGTCGTTGTAGTGGCTGGGATCGTCCTTGAGCGTTTCCGCGATCCAGAGCGGCGCGATGCCCTCCAGGAAGGCCCGGTCCACGGGCGCGTCATAGCCCTGGTAGAAGGGCAGGTTGAGGAACACCAGCCGGGTGCCCCGGGCCTCCGCCAGGGCCGCGATCTCCCGGATGTAATGGCGGGAGACGCCGAACTCGATCCAGGCCAGGCTGTCGGGCAGGAGCGGCGGACGGATCTGGCGCTTGCGCATGGCGCTTTCCTCCGCCAGCGCCTCGGGGTGGCCCGGATCCGCCTGGATCGCCGCCTCCACCTCCGGCGTCCAGTCCGGGTTGAACACCCGTGTGTCCACGGTGGCCCCCGCGTAGTCCGCCGGGTCGAAGGCCCCGCGATAGCCGAAGGCGCCGGGCACCAGGGTGGCCAGGGAGAGCTCCATCTGCCGGTAGGGCAGCCGCGCAAGGCTCGCGGGCAGGCGGCGGTTGACCAGCCAGGGGGCGGTCAGCACCTCCCCCGCCGGAGCCAGATCGCCGAAGGCCTGGTGCCCGTCCCGGGGCAGCGCCTCGACCACGGAGATCACCATCAGCCGCACGTCCCGGGTCTCGAGCAGCTCCCGCGCCTTGACCAGGCGCACATCCATACCCGCGGCGGGCATGGAGAAATTGGCCACCCGCAGATCCCCCGCGCCGCGGCGGTCGAGCTCCGCCTCCAGCAGGGTGGGCACCACCCCGCGTCCGGTGCGCGAGGAGCCGATGAGCGCGATGTCGATGGGCGTGTCGTCGAAATGGATCCGCTCGTAAATCCAGTCGAGCCGGTCGAACAGCCCCCCCTTGAAGGACTGGTAGCGGATGTAGGGATCGTGGGGCAGCACCAGGACGGCGGCGAAGGCCGCCAGCAGGGTCGCCCCGGTCAGGGCCAGAAATCCGCGTGCGCTCAGCCGGGTCATCGCCCCCTCCCTAGAAGTTGAAATAGATGAACTCGGTGGCCCCGCGGCTGACGAAGGCCACGGCGAAGAACAGGACCAGCCCGGTCCACACCGCCCAGCCCAGGGTCGGCCGCCAGGTCAGCGCGATCACCGGGCGGGCCACGTCGCGCCATTTGGACCAGCCCAGGATCGGCGTGTAGCGCCCCATGATCTGCTGGGTGTTGGGAAAGAGCGCGATCAGGGCCGCGGCCCCCAGCACGAAGGCGAAGGGTTCGGTGATCAGCTCCGCCGCGTTCGCGGGCAGGATGAGGGCGAGGTCCCCGATCTGGTCGAGCCGGAACATCGCCGTCCAGATCGTCACCGCATCGCCGACGCTTTCCGCCCGGAACACCACATTGGCCAGCATCACGCAAAGCAGCGTCAGCAGGTGATAGGCGATCATGTCCCGGGTGCCGGGCTTGACCTTGCGCCGGGCCTTGCGCCGATAGGCGCGCCAGAACTCGTTCACCGCCACGTAGATCCCGTGCATCAGCCCGAAGACCACGAAGGTCCAGTTCGCCCCGTGCCAGAAGCCGATCACAACGAAGATCACCACCGAGGGCAGCGCGGTGGTCACCCCGAAGGTCTGCCATTTGCCATAGCCCCGTTCCGCGGCGAACCGGGTCAGCGGCAGCACGAAGGGGGTGTACATGTAGGCCACGATGAACTGCTGCAGGGTCATGTGCCAGCGCCGCCAGTATTCCAGGATGGAGGCGGCCCGCAGCGGGGAGTGGAAGTTCGGCGGCAGCCGGACCCCGAACATCCGCGCCAGGCCAAGCGCCATGTCCGAATAGCCCGAGAAGTCGAAATAGAGCTGCAGGGTGTAGCAGATCGCCGCCCGCCAGCCCATCAGCAGGGTGACCGGATCCCCCGCCGCCGCCGCATCATAGACCGGCGAGGCATAGAGGGCGGCGCTGTCCGCGATCACCGTCTTCTTGAACAGGCCGATGGCAAAGATCGTGAGGCCGATGGTGATGTTGGCGCCCGCGAACCGGCCCAGATTGCGGCCGAAGAACTGGGGCATCATCTCCCGGTAATGGACGATCGGCCCGGCGATGAGCTGGGGAAAGAAGATCACGAAGGTGGCGTAGCGCCAGACCCCCGCCGGGCGCACCTCGTCCCGGGCCACGTCGATCAGGAACGCCACCTGCTGGAGGGTGTAGAAGGAGATCGCGAGCGGCAGCAGGATGCGCTGCAGGGTGAAATCCGTGCCCGCCAGCGCGTTGGCATTATCCACGAAGAAATTGGCGTACTTGTACCAGCCGAGCACCGCGAGGTTGCCCAGGATGCCCAGGGTCAGCGGCAGGCCGGTGGCCTGCCCTGCCCGCTTGCGCCCCTCGATCCACAGCCCTGCGAGATAGTTGCCCCCCATGGAGCCCACCAGCAGCAGCACATAGGGCGGGTTCCACACCGCGTAGAAGATCAGCGAGGCGCCGACCAGAAACAGGAAGATCCATTCCCGGAATCCCAGCCGCAGCAGCCCGTAATAGCCGATCAGGGCAAAGGGCAGGAACAGGAACAGGAACTCAAGGGAGTTGAACAGCATCCGCGTCAGGCATCCACGGGGGCGGGGGCGAAGGCTCCGGTCAGGGTGAGCGGCAGGTCCGGGGCGGTGTAGTCCGCCAGTTCAAGCCGCCAGCGGGTCGTGCCCTCGGGCAGGTCCGCATCCTCCGGGGCCGGGGCCGCTTGGGCAAAGCCGAGCTTGGCGAAATGCTCGGCCACCATCATGTTCTTGGCGCTGGGGATATAGAGCCCCTCGAGCGCGGTCGCCCCGGCAGCGCGGGCGGCACGGGCCACGGCGGCCAGGCAGGCCTCCTCGACCCGGCGGCCGAGCACCCGGCAGCTCATCAGCCAGCTGTCGCAGGTCCAGACCCCGGGCCCGGTCCGGAAGATCACCACCGCGATCATGCCATTGTCGCCGAACGTGTCCGTGAGCCGGACCTGCATGTCGAAGATGCCCGCGTCCGCCTCCATCCGGGACACGTCGGCCTCGGTATAGCGGCGGGTGGTCAGGTTGAACTGGTTGGACTTGTTGATCAGCTGGGCGATCCGGGTGCGGCCCACCGCGTCGAACGGGCGGATGTCGCAGACCATCTCCAGGGAGGCGAGGTAATCCCCGTAATCGCCGATCTTCTCCATCGCCACCGCCCGCTGGGCGTTGGCCCGGTACTGCTCCGCCCGCTTGGCATCGTCCACGGACAGGCCCACGGTCTCGAACACCCCGGACTGGGCCAGGGCGGCGGGATAGAAGGCCGGGTCCGTGCCCACCTCCGGCACCGCGACCTCCGGCAGCATCTGGCGCACCCGGGCGCGCTCCGCCGGGTTGTCGTCGAGAAAGGCGAGCGCGTCCGTGCCGATGTTCAGCACCTTGGCGATGTGGGCGATGTTGGAGGCCTTGTCGGTCCAGTTCGCCACGAAGACGGCGATGTCGTCGAGCCGGAGCGCCATGTCCGGGTGCGTCTCGAAGGGCAGGCGCGCGGTGGCGTCCTCGTTCTTGGAACAGACCGCGAGCACCACACCGCGGGCCTTGAGCGACAGGGCATAATGCTGGATGGCCAGGAACGCCTCGCCCTCCGCGGAGCCCTGCCCGATGCGGATCCCGTCGACCCCGTCATCGCCGATGATCCCGCCCCAGCAGGTATTGTCCAGGTCGAGCACCAGGCATTTGCGGGACTTGCCCCGCATGGCGCCGAGCAGGCGCGCCACGTGATCCGCGTAGAGCGGCACCATCTCCAGGGCCATGGGCAGCTTGGCCCGGTGCCACTGCCCCGGGTCGGACCAGCGGGCGCGGCCCACGCTGTCGGCCAGCATCTCCACGTCGAGCAGCATCGCCGCCCGGTCCGCGGCGAGCGCCCGCAGGCCCGCGTTGAAGCGGGTGATCTGGGCCGCCGGGGCGCCGGGGCTGCGCAGGTCGAAATGTCCGGTCCAGGGATCCGCCGGGCGCGGCAGGGTCTGCAGGATCACCGTGGCCGCCCCGGTGCGCGCGAGCCCGTCCATCAGGCCCGCGACCTTGGCCAGTGCGCCGTCCACCGCGGTGTCCGCAGCGGTCCCGTCGAGGGTGGCCCGGGTAAGGCCGAGGCTCTGGGCGGTTTCCGCGATCAGCACCGCATCCGCCCCGAACCGGGCCAGCCCGCTGTCCGGGCTCATCGCCTCCAGCGCGGTCTGCCCGTAGGCGGGCACATAGAGCGTCACCCGCACCCCGTGGCGCAGGGCGGAGGCGCGGATCGCCGGCGCGGTATAGTCGGTGGTGCCTTCCGCCAGCAGCGCCAGGCGGACCGGCGAGACCGTGCCCCAGTCGATTTCCGGATCCAGCCGGGTGACCGCCTTGTCGAGCTGGCCGAGCCGGTTGACGTCGAGCGCGTGGGTGGCCAGGGCCTGCAGGGCCGCGCCGGTGGCCGGCGCCTCCTGCCCGAGGGCCCGGGTCAGCTTCCGGAACTCCGCGGGCGCCTCCGGCAGCCAGCTCAATCCCTCCATGGAAAACCCGGTCATCACGCCTCCCGACCCAGTCACGCAGGCCGCCTTGTCCTCGTCGCGGGGGTCAGGCCGCCTGCTTGGCCATGATCGAGCTCACCAGGTCGCCGACGGTCTTGAACCCTTCGATGTCCGCGTTGGTGAACTTGACCCCGAACTCCCGCTCCACGGAGACGACGAGCCGCACATGGCTCAGGCTGTCCCATTCCTCGATGTCATCCGCGGTGGTGGCCTCGGAGAGATCCACCTCGTCCATGTCCATCACGTCGAGGAACAGTTCGGAGAGCGCATCGAAGATCTTGGCACGGTCCATCTGGGGCATCCTGGAGCTCGTCGGGTCTGGTGAATGCGCCTGCTCTAGCTGATTTGCCATGCTGCGCCAAGCATCCTTTTGCACAGCACTATGGCCATATGAGGGCCGCCGGACGGGGCGGCGCGGGGGGCGCGGCGCGGGGGTCAGGCGCGGTAGACCTCGCCCTTCTGGTGCCAGGCCCAGGCGGTGGCGATCATCTCCGACAGGTCCCGCACCGGTTCCCAGCCCAGCACCTCCCGCGCCCGGTCGGAGGCGGAGACGAGCGCGACCGCGTCCCCGGGCCGCCGCGGGCCCACGGTGAGCGGGATGTCGAGCCCGGTCACGGTCCGGGCCGCGGCGATCACCTCCCGCACGCTGGCCCCGTCCCGGGTGCCCAGGTTGAACACCGTGCTCGCCCCCCCGGCCAGCAGATAATCGAGCCCCTTCACATGGGCGTCCACCAGGTCGCTCACATGCACATAGTCGCGGATGCAGGTGCCGTCCCGGGTGGGATAATCATCGCCGTTCACCGTCAGCCCCTCCCCCCGGGCGGAGGCGGCCTCCAGGATGCGGGGGATCAGGTGGGTCTCCGGGCGGTGGTGCTCGCCCACCTCCCCGTCCGGATCCGCGCCGGCCACGTTGAAATAGCGGAAGGCCACATGGGTCAGCCCGTGGGCCATGCCGAAATCCCGCAGCATGTGCTCGACCGCGAGCTTGGAGGCCCCGTAGGCGTTGAGCGGCCCGGTGGGCGTGGCCTCGTCGAGCCCCGCCGCCGCGGCCGCGTCCCCGTAGACCGCGCAGGTCGAGGAAAAGACCATGTGCCGGACGCCCCCGGCCGCCATCGCCTCGAGCAGGGTGAGCGAGCCGCCCACATTGTTCTCCCAGTAGCGCGCCGGATCGCGGGAGGCCTCGCCCACGTCCGACAGGGCCGCGAAATGCATCACCGCCCCGGGCCGGTGGGCGGCGATGACCGCGTCGAGCCGGTCCCGGTCCTGCAGCCGCCCCTCCTCGAAGGGGCCGAAGCGCACCGCGTCGCGCCAGCCGGTGACCAGCCCGTCATAGCAGACCGGCACATGGCCCGCCCGCGCCAGCGCCTTGCAGGCATGGGAGCCGATATAGCCCGCGCCCCCCGTGACCAGAACCGTTGCCATGGCGTGCCCTTCTCCCTCTGCCCCGCGTCAGGGCAGCCTTAGCATGTGTGGCGGACGGGGGAAGCGGGTCAGGGGATATTTGGGGCCAGAAGAAGGGAAAGGTCCGGCCCCCGTGCCCTGCCCGCGCGGCAGTTGCGGTGGCAGAGCTGTTTGGGGGCACACCGCGCCGCTGCCCCGCGCGGATCCCCCGTCGGGCACGCGCCGCGGCCCGGGGCGGGGCACCGGCCACCTCTTCTTCTGGCCCCAAATATCCCCGCCGGAGGCGCGAGCCGCACGGCCCGCCGGGACGGGCCCGGCGGTGTGCGGAGGTCAGCGGATCTGTGCGGTCTCGTCGGGAATGAACTGGGGCAGCACCGGCAGCGCATCGGTCAGCAGGGCCTGCAGCCGCGCCTCGGCGCTGGCCTCGCCCTCACCCTCCAGGATCGGGGTGATGACCCGGACCAGCGCGCCGTCCGTGCGGCCCATGGAGAGCGAATCGAGGATCGTGTAGGCCTTCGCCGCATAGTCGTTGGTCAGGCGCCGGCCGCGCTGTTCAAACCAGAAATAGACGAGCTGCTGGTTCAGACCCTTTTCGATGATCGCCCGGTTCACCGGGAAGGGCGGCCAGCCGGAGCCCGGGATCTCGACCACCTCGACCTCCATGCCCGCGATCTCCCACCCGGCGGTGGGGATGCAGACCTCGGGGGAGTGGATGCCCTCGCCCTCGGTCAGCTTGTGGTAATAGGCGATGAAAAGGTCGACCCCGGTCTCGTCCCCGTCCCGGTGATAGAAGGCGGAATAGTAGTCATCCGCGCCCAGCACCGCCTCGATATCCGGTTCCAGATAGGCGTTGTTGCCGGACCAGTCCCCCAGGGTGCGGGGGAAGACGGCGAAGGGCGAGCGTTCGAGGCGCACCGTCTCGGGCTGGGGCGCGGCGACCCAGGCGGTGGAAACCGCGGTGGTCATCAGCGCGCCGGCGATCAGGGCGGCGGAGGGCACATGGGTGGTGACCCGGGCCGCCTGGGCGCCGAGCCCGTCGAACTCCAGATCGATGGTGTCCGCCAGGGGCTTGGGGTTCGGGCTCAGCCGCTGCATGGCGATCGCCATCAGGAACAGGATCGCAACGCACGCGCCGAAGATCACCCAGCCCTCGAAAAGATGCAGGAAGCCTTCGGCAGCCTCGATGCCGCGCTGGTCGACCATGAAGCCGATCACGCCGATGCGGAAGGAGTTCATCAGCACCGTGATCGGGGCGGCGGCCACCAGCAGCACGATCTTGTGCCAGACCGGGCCGCGGTAGAGCACCGCGAAGACGAAGCTGAAGCTCAGGATCGGGAACAGGTAGCGCAGG
>ERZ1740059.230-NODE-230-length-31043-cov-6.442720_pt1 | contig 31043 bp, 25 predicted proteins | sample MGYA00581744_ERZ1740059 | MGnify/ENA primary metagenome ERZ1740059 (study PRJEB43018, sample SAMN04849738) | marine metagenome | isolation source: floating plastic debris | place: Pacific Ocean | collected 2008-08-28 | study: EMG produced TPA metagenomics assembly... | reverse complement strand
GACTCGAACCCCGAACCTGCTGATTAGAAGTCAGCTGCTCTATCCAGTTGAGCTATGGGACCGCTGGGCCGGTTAAATACGCGCATCTGCGCGACACGCCAAGACCGCGAGCGTAGTCAAAGTGTGGATGAGACCGCGAAGACTCAGTGAGCCGTCAACACGTGCTCAGTGCGACCAAGGCACCCGGCGTTTGGCAGCGAAGTTGCCGCCATATCCCATCGGGCGCTTGATCGCTTTGCGCGCGGCAGGCTCCGACACCTGCGCGGCGATGCCGTGCTTTTTCGCATACGCGAGCGCCGCTTCTTTCGTTTCGAACGTCAGCCGCACCTGCCGGTTCATGTCGCCTGATCCGGTCCATCCCATCAGCGGGTCGATCTGCTTGCGCTCGCTCGGCAGATACTCCAGCACCCATTCGTGCTTGGCGCGGCCGGACTGCATCGCTGTTTTCGCTGGCTGATAAATGCGCGCCTGCATGCTCAAACGCTCCAAAGTTGCTGTCTGCTATCGCTTAGCGCGAGCTGCAATCGAGGGGAAGAGGATAAAGGGTCGCCGTCCGGGACGCGAGGGAGCGAGGGGGAAAGGGGCGTTTCCGGACGGCGACTGGGCCCATGCCGTTAAGATTGTGTTGCGCATCACACAACGCAAGAGAAAACCGCGTGATCAGACCAACAAATTTCTCACAGGTCGGTGATCGCGCCTTCCGCAACAGCGCTCCTTGAAGCGAAGCGCCGATGACGCAATGTTCTTAGCCTGTTCGAATCCTTAAGCATTCCTTGCGCAGGCCCGAAGATCATGACCGTCGACAGCCTTGTGACCGTCCCGCAAAAGCCCGACCGCGAAGCCCTCAAGCGCGACAAGCTCGAAGGCGGCGTCCGACTGGAGATGGTCACCGACTACACGCCCGCCGGCGACCAGCCCACCGCCATCAAGGAACTGGCGGCGGGCGTCAACGAGGGCGAGCGGGACCAGGTGCTGCTGGGCGCCACCGGCACCGGCAAGACCTTCACTATGGCCAAGGTGATCGAAGCCACCCAGCGCCCGGCCATCATCCTCGCGCCGAACAAGACGCTCGCCGCCCAGCTCTACGGCGAGTTCAAGGGCTTTTTTCCGAACAACGCGGTCGAGTACTTCGTCTCTTACTACGACTACTACCAGCCCGAGGCCTACGTGCCGCGCTCGGACACCTATATCGAGAAAGAGAGCCAGATTAACGAGCAGATCGACCGGATGCGCCACTCGGCCACCCGGGCGCTGCTCGAACGCGACGACGTGGTGATCGTCGCCTCCGTCTCCTGCATCTACGGCATCGGCGCGGTCGAGACCTACGGCGCGATGACCCAGGACCTCGTCGCCGGGCAGATGTACGACCAGCGCCAGGTGATGCAGGAGCTTGTCGCCCAGCAATACAAGCGCAACGACGCCGGGTTTGCGCGCGGCATGTTCCGGGTGCGCGGCGACGCGCTCGAGATCTGGCCTGCCCATCTGGAAGACCGCGCCTGGCGACTGTCCTTCTTTGGCGAGGACCTCGAGAAGATCGACGAATTCGACCCGCTGACCGGCGAACGGCAGGGCGGCATCGAGAAGATCCGCGTCTACGCGAACTCGCACTACGTCACGCCGCGCCCGACCATGCAGCAGGCGATCAAGGGCATCAAAGCCGAGCTGACGCTGCGCCTTGACCAACTCATCCAGGAAGGCCGCCTGCTGGAGGCGCAGCGTCTGGAGCAGCGCACCAATTACGACCTCGAAATGCTCGAGGCGACGGGCGTGTGCAACGGCATCGAGAACTACTCGCGCTACCTGACGGGGCGCGGCCCCGGCGAACCGCCCCCGACCCTGTTCGAGTACATCCCCGACAACGCGCTCGTCTTCGCCGACGAAAGCCATGTCTCGGTCCCGCAGATCGGAGGCATGTACAAGGGCGATTACCGCCGCAAGTTCACCCTGGCCGAGCACGGCTTCCGCCTGCCCTCCTGCATGGACAACCGCCCCCTCAAATTCGAGGAGTGGGACGCGATGCGGCCGCAATCGGTGTTCGTCTCCGCCACGCCCGGGTCATGGGAGATGGAGCGCTCGGGCGGCGTCTTCACCGAGCAGGTCATCCGCCCCACCGGCCTGATCGACCCCCCCGTCGAGGTGCGGCCCGTCGCCCACCAGGTTGATGATCTATTGGATGAAATCCGCAAGGTCACCGCCAACGGCTTCCGCACGCTGGTGACCACATTGACCAAACGTATGGCGGAGGATCTGACCGAATACCTGCACGAGCAGGGGATCAAGGTCCGCTACATGCACTCGGACATCGACACGATCGAGCGTATCGAGATCATCCGCGACCTGCGCTTGGGCGCGTTCGACGTGCTGGTCGGCATCAACCTGCTGCGCGAGGGGCTGGACATCCCTGAAGTGGCGCTGGTGGCGATCCTCGACGCGGATAAGGAGGGCTTTCTGCGGTCGGAAACCTCGCTCATTCAGACCATCGGCCGTGCGGCGCGAAACGCCGACAGCAAGGTGGTGCTCTATGCGGATCGGGTGACCGGCTCGATGGAGCGCGCGATGGCCGAGACCACGCGCCGCCGCGACAAGCAGGTCGCCTACAATGAAGCGCACGGGATCACGCCGAAGACGATCAAGAAGGAGGTTGGCGACATCATCGACAGCCTCGACAACGCCTATGTCACCGCCAAGCTCGACAAGAAGAAGACCGCGGGCAAGGACGACAATGTCGGCGGCAATCTGCAGGCGCATCTGGAGCATCTGCGCAAGGAGATGATGAAGGCGGCGGAGAACCTGGAGTTCGAGACCGCGGCGAACCTGCGCGACGAGATCAAACGGCTGGAGACGGTGGATCTGCTGGTCGCCGACGACCCCATGGCCCGCCAGAGCGCGATCGAGGAAGCGGTCGAGGCCGCCGTCCCCGCCTCCGGCCGCTCAACCGCCGGCCGCCCTGGCCAGCGCGGCGGCGTGAAGCGAAAGAAACGGCGGGCGGGGTGAAAAATGCCAAAAAAACTTAGCCGTTCACCGAGGCAAGTGATGGAGCACTTTTTTTCTGTGATGGTGCTGGAGGGTAAGGTCCAATCGCTTCAGACGGAATGTGCACTTGTGTCAATAGCGCGGACCGTCCGTGGAGCAGGTTAATCAGCCCTTTCCTAATCTGTCGATTGTCCCAATCATCGTCAGTCCATCCCTGCGGAATGTAGTTACCTTCCAAAATATCAAGCTGCTCAACTTGAACTCTCAAGGCCACCGCGATTTCAGATATGAGCTTAGTTAAGAGCGAGTCTCGCCGCTTGATAGCCACTTCATATTTCTCACGTTGTTCACTGGGCGGAAGCTTTTCTCCTAGGTTAGCTAGGTAGGCTTTCCATGCGTTGATCACCATTGGATACTTTACAAACTCAATCTCGACTAGATTAAGTGCCCCAACGTGATCTACATGGATCGGCATCTTCCTCGTTCTCATCAATGTTCTAAAAAGGTCTAGCTTCAGGGCACGGTCCGCCCGACGGTCATCTACAATTCTTGTTACGATAACTGCAACGACGGGCCCGATAAGAACTGCTATGATTGTAGCTATGCCCATCCAAAAGTCTGGGGTCAGTACTTCGCCATTTGTCAGCGTCTCCGAGTTCAGCTGATCATATCTCTTAGGCGACGAAAGGCGACGTTTACCGGACCCGTTGGGGTATCAACCATAAGCGGTTGCCCATTCGAAAAATCACCTGGAAGTTTTGTTTTGATCTCTTGGGTCATAGGTGACTGACCTGCAGTGGCGCCGGTCACCAACATAGTTCCTGCTGGAAACTTCATCGTTACTGCGACATCGTAACCACCTTGTTCGTTGGTCCGATAACTACCGTCGAGAATTCCGCCGACGACATCCGCTCCGGCAATCACACCAGCCTTCATCACAAACACGGCATTCCCCATACCGGACGCACCGGTGAAGAACATTGCGTAGATACCATTCATTGGGATATACCCCTATATTTAGTGTCTCCCTACGCTGGTATCCTAGATCGTGATTTGATTATGACCTGTCAAGAGCTATGGGTAGCTTCTTGGGCCGGTACTACATCTTGACCGTAATGCTATGTTTATGGTGTGCGTTTTCGAACCGAAGACACTGCGAAAGCCGACTGATCCAATGCGCGGCTACGACCGTAGCAGTGGCTTTCCGAAACGGATCACAGAACCGTCATCACGTTGCGATCAGCGGATGTGAGGTCTGAAAACGGGCCGAACCTGATGCGCCATCTATCTCCCGGCGGGCTCGACCGAGCAAAACACGAATTTGGGAGTAGACAATGAACGCACTCAAGACCCTCGCAGCCGCCGCGGCCCTGACCTTCGCTGGCGCGACCGCCGCCAACGCCGCCAACATCGTCGAGATCGCCGCCGGCGACGACCGTTTCGAGACCCTGGTGGCCGCCGTCACCGCCGCCGATCTGGCCGAGACCCTCTCGGGCCCAGGCCCGTTCACCGTTTTCGCGCCGACCGACGACGCGTTCGCAGCGCTTCCGGAAGGCACCGTCGAGACCCTGGTCAAGCCGGAGAACAAAGGCCAGCTGACGGACATCCTGCTCTACCACGTGGATGACCGCAAACTCGCCTCGCACGACCTGCCGGGCCGCACGATCCCGGTCCGTCCGATCCTGGCGGCCGACAAGCTGTGCATCACCAAGTCGGCCGGCGGCGTGACCATCGGCGACAGCACCGATCAGGTCGCCAACGTGATCATCGCCGACATTCAGGCGGACAACGGCGTCATCCATGTCGTCGACAAGGTCCTGATCCCGGGCAACAAGACCTGCGGACACTAAGCGAAGCGCGCGATCACGCGCACGCTCAACCCTCTCCCCGCGATGGGAGAGGGTTTTTGGCGTCTAGGCGGTAAGGTGCTTGGCCAGACGCAACGCCAGCTGCACGATGTTCACCGTCGGGTTCGCGTGCCCACCGGTCGGGTAGACCGCCGAGCCCGCGACGTAGAGATTGTCGACGCCGTGCACTTTGCAGTCGCCGTCGACCACGCCCGTCTCCGGCGTCGCCGACATCCGCGCGCCGCCCATATGGTGGTTGCCGCCGTTCATTCCGCCATCATCTGGCAACCCCGGCACCAGCATCTCGTCATCGAGACGCAGACGCCCCAAACCGGTCCGGATCAGCATCTTCGCGACCTCGCGCAGGCAAGCGCGCGGCGTGCGGAAGTCGATGTCCAACAAACGCCAGTCATGCCCGACCCGATACATGCCGAGAGCGTCCTTCTCCTCGGTCAGGACGAGCTTGCTGTCCGGGTTCGGGGCCTGCTCCCACGCCATGTAGATGACGCCGACGCGGTAATAATCCTCTTCGAATTTGAGATCCCGAATAAAGGGCGCGCCGGCGATCTCCTCCTCGGAAAGCGGCCGCCGATTGGGGCGGCGCAGGCGCAGACCGGCGCTCATGATGTTGGCGTCTCGCATGAACGCCGTCGTCGGCGCCACGATGGACTCGTTCTTTTGCCGCGCGTAGATCGAGTCGACCATCAGGTCCCAGCGATCGAGATGCGAGTGCAGGCGCTCGGTGATGACGTAAACGCCGCCGTTCTGGTGCGGATGCTCCATCCAGCACCGCCCCACCATGCCGCCCTGATTGCCCAGCCGGTCTTGATGACGGCGGTTCTCGTTCAGGAGCAGGCGCACATTCTCGACGCCGCCCATCGCGACAACGTAATGGTCCGCCGCGATCTCGACCCGCCGCCCGTCATATCCTTGCACCACGAAGCCTGTGACCCGATCGGCGCCGGCGTCCATTTCGACCGCGGTGACATTGGCGTTCACAACCGTCGTGACGGCGTCGCTCGCCTCGAACCAGTCGCGCCACACGAGGTCGAACCGCACCGGCGCGCCGTCGAACATCTGCGCAAATGGCGCCTCGAGGCTCCAGCGGAAGTAGGATTCCACCAAGGTCTCGCTGCCTTCAACCGGCGTTCGATCCTCGTTGAAGAGACCGATGTTGAGGATGTCGCAGGCCTCGGGCAGATACTGCGCGACCTCTTCATACGAGATCGGCCAGCCCGTCAGCGCCACGTCCTCGCGCACATCGAAGTCATGACGGTCAAGCGGACGGCAGCGCCCGCCCCAGTGGTTTGTCGAGCCTCCGAAGTAGCGCAGCCGAGAGCCGCTGAGCCCGCGATACCCGACGCCCAGCTCTTCCCCGATGTATAGCTCCTGGCTCTCGCCGGTGTATTCGAGCGCGCCGCCCTCAAGCAGAACGACGCGCTTTCCAGCCTCTGCGCACCTGCGGGCCACGACCTGGCCAGCCGGCCCCGCTCCGGCGACGGCGATGTCGAAACGGCCGGACAGGGCCTCCGCCGGGGCTTGTTTGAAGTCAAGGATCATCCTTGATCGTTCCCGCTGGCCACGTCGCCCGCCTCGAGCAGCCAGGGGCCCGTGAGTTCGAGTTCAGGCTCCTCAACGGGTCGCAACGGCGCATTCAACATCGACAACCATCCCCAGCGCGCCAAGGGCGCCGCCACGCCGAGCGCAGCGATCGCAAGCAAGATCCGACGCCTGTTCACTCCGATCCCCCTTATCAGCTGTGTCGTCTGGCGGTGCTCGAACCGCAAAACCTGCCTCTGAATAGCTCCCTGCGTCGTCGCAGGAAAGGCTCAAAGCCCCAAAGCCCGAAGGCGTCTTTTGCGCGGGATATATCACTCGCCAAAGACGCGAGCTGTAAATCAGATTTTAGCAAAATTTGCCGAAAATTCGCGCCAAACGAGAGAAGTCGATGCGCTGCACAACAATCATAACAGCGCTCTGTGCGCCAATTATTGGGATCGTCGTTGCGCTCACGACAGGGCCGTCCGCGTCTGCGCAAGACGCCTACGGTTCGAGCTGCCAAAACCCATATCGCACGGAGTTTCAGATCAGCGCGGGCGCCAGCGCAGGGCAGCCGGTGCGCATTCCTTTGACCGCAGCGGACATGCACCCAAGCTACAGCTGGTCGAACGACGGCGACGATATTCTGGTGACAGACGCCTCCGGCAACCAGCTTTCGCACTTCGTCGCCTTGTGGGACCAGACGGCTCGGACGGGAACGATCTGGGCCGAGCTGAGCAGCGGGGGCGCACAGACGCTCTACGTCTACCATGGCGGAGACGGCGCAAACAGCCGACGCAACTCGACGTTCGACCGTGGCGATGGTTTGGAGATCCACACACGCAACGCCTCTGGCGGTGTTGATCCGACGTCCTTCGCAGAAGCTCAAGCCGCCTGGGACGCCACTGCCGATGGCCAATCCGGCTACGGAATCGTCACCAAGCGAGCGGCCGAGAGCATCGACGGAAACGACGTCCCAGGCAATGACGACACCTCTTTCGCTATGAAGATCTGCACGCTGTTCGAAGTGGAGAGCAACGAGGTCGGGACCTGGGACATCCGGGCTTTCCTCGACGCAGGCGAAGGCGGCGACATGCGGGTCAACGGGGTGACCGTCGACAGCGAGTGGAACGACGACCTTTGGTGGGGCGGGAACGCGAACAACCTCACCGAAGGTCTGGTCGCCGACGTGACGCTGGAACAGGGGTGGCACCTTTTGCAGGTCTTCGTCTACGAGCAGTGTTGTGACGGTCCCGGCGCTATCTACGTGGACAAGCCCAACACCGGGCTTGTGTTGTTGGACGACGGCGCCAGCGGATCCTCTCGGACAGAGATGGAGATCGTCAGTTGCGAAGCGGCGGAAGTCGTCGCAACCCGCGTTTCAATCCAGGCCTGCGGGGCGCAGATCGGGGTTTCGAAAACGGTTGAGCTTGTCTCCGATCCAATCAACGGCGGCACGGACCCGGCGGCGATCCCGGGCGCAGTGATGCGCTACACGGTCCAGACGACCAACAGCGGCTCGACGGAAGCCGATGACGGCAGTCTCGTTCTCACCGACGCAGTTCCCGCCGGATTGAAGATCGTCGTAGGGCCCGCCGATAGCTTCACCTTCGAGGACGGCGTGATCGCGAGCGGAATGAGCTTCACTTACGGCGGCGTCGGTTCGGCGACAGATGACGTGGCGTTTTCAATCGATGGCGTGAACTTCAACTATACGCCCACCGCTGATGGGGATGGCGCTGACAGTCTCATCACGCATATTCGCTTCACGCCGGGTGGCGCGTTCAGCTCCTCAAATCTCGGGGATCCGAGTTTCCGATTGCTCTATCGCGCCGTCGTTCAGTAACGCTCGCCGCCTTTAACTCGACGGCGGCGCCGCGCGTCCCGCTCCGATGACGAGGCGCTTCAAGGGAAACGCCCAAACCAGCCCCAGCAGCACATAGATGATCATTTCGAGGAACCAGTGCGGACGCGGCAGCGCGGCCACGAGGAAACTCGCCACGATCAGGTAGAGCGGCAGTCCGACGAGCAACAGCAGCGTCAGCCAGAGCACGCGCCGGCGGCGCGCCTTTTCTTCGGGCGCGTCGTGGTCGACCGGAGGATGCGGTTTCTTTGCCATGCTCAGCGATCTAGGCCACCGGCGCGCGCTGGCCACTGCGGCTATTCAGCATAGGGATCGCGCATGAGAATGGTGTCGTCGCGCTCCGGACTCGTCGACAACAGCGCGACCGGTCGGCCGATCAACTCCTCAACCCGCACCACATACTTGATCGCCGCGGGCGGCAGATCCGCGAACGCTCGGGCGCCGACCGTGCTCTCGGACCAACCGGGCCAGGTCTCGTAAATCGGCGTCACCCGCGCCTGTCGCGCAGCCGCTGTCGGCAGATAATCCAGCCGCTCTCCGTCCAGTTCGTATCCGACGCAGATCTTGAGTTCGTCAAACCCGTCAAGAACGTCCAGTTTCGTGAGCGCCACGCCATGGACGCCGGAGGTGATGCAGGTCTGGCGCACCAGAGCGGCGTCGAACCAGCCGCAGCGTCGCTCCCGACCCGTCACCGTGCCAAATTCACGGCCCCGCTCGCCGAGGCGACGCCCATTCTCATCCATCAGCTCCGTCGGAAATGGGCCTGATCCAACGCGCGTCGTGTACGCTTTTACGATGCCCAGCACATAGTTGAGCCGCCCCGGACCAACCCCCGCTCCGGCCGAGGCCATGCCCGCGACGGTGTTCGACGAGGTCACGAACGGATACGTGCCGTAATCCACATCGAGCAAGGCGCCCTGAGCGCCCTCGAACAGTATCCGCGCGCCAGCCTTGCGGCGCTGATCGAGGATCCGCCAGACCGGACCGGCGTAGGGCAAGATCTTCGGAGCGATCTCTTCAAGCGCGGATTGCAGGGCGTTGCGGTCGACTTCCGGCTCGCCCAGCCCGCGCCGAAGCGCGTTGTGGTGCGGCAGAAGCCGATCAAGGCGCGCGGCCACAGTATCGGGATCGGCGAGATCGGAAAGACGGACGGCTCGGCGACCGACCTTGTCTTCGTAGGCCGGCCCGATGCCGCGACCGGTTGTTCCGATCTTCGCTGCGCCGGCGGCTTCTTCCCGCAAGCGGTCGAGATCTCGGTGCAGCGGCAAGATCAGGGGCGCGTTCTCGGCGATTATGAGGTTGTCAGGAGTGACGGCGACATCCTGCCCGCGGACGCGCTCAATCTCTTCGACCAACGCCCAGGGGTCCAAAACGACGCCGTTGCCGATGACCGACAGCTTTCCGGTGCGGACGATGCCGGACGGCAGCAAGGAAAGTTTGTAGGTCGTGTCCCCGATAACCAGCGTGTGCCCGGCGTTGTGACCACCCTGAAAGCGCACGATCACGTCGGCGCGTTCGCTCAGCCAGTCGACGATCTTTCCTTTGCCCTCGTCGCCCCACTGGGCGCCGACGACCACCACATTGGCCATGAGGTACCTCTCGATCCCGCGCGAAACCCTGTAACTGCGTGCGCGGCCGCTCCTTATAGCAGGGACGACTGCGCCGTGAAGAGCCGGTCGGGCCGGAAAAGCGAGTCCGGCCTATAGCTTCGAACGCCATCCGTCGCAGAGCGTCGTTTTCGCCGTGGCCTTGCAGCCGCAAAGGAAGACCTTTCCCGCCTGTTCCGCCACGTATTTCAACGGCGTGAACTCGGTGTCCTTCTGGCTTTCGTCGCAGAACGGCTTGTGTGCCGACGGCCCACAGGAGCACCAGAAACAGGTCTTTCCTTCCTCCACCTCGACTGGATAGGGGGCTTTTGGCGCGGTTTTCCGGGCTTCAGACCCGCAGACCTCCAATGGCTGACGCACGCCCAATCAGTTAGCGTGCTCGCGCCCAGCTTTGACACTCAGTCGAAAGTCAACGCCCCAATCAGGCCCACGGCCCATTCGCTGGTCCGAGGAGATCAAATGTCCTAACGGTCTGTTAACACCTCTGAAAGAGCTTCCGACATGACCGATACGCCCCCCTCCTATGCGCCTGACGTTCAAGCTGCTGCGGTCGCGCTGCGCGCCGGCAAGATCGGTGACGCTCAATCCCAGATCGACCAGATCCTTGACGCGCGGCCCGACGACGCGGACGCGCTCAACCTGCGGGTGGCTCTTCTGTCGATGCAAGGTTCGTTCAGGGATGCGCTTCCCTTTGCTCAGCGCGCGGCGGCGCTCCGTCCGGGCGATCCGCGGCTCGCCTTGAACCTGGCGTCTTTGCTCACGAACACCGGAAAGCTCGAGGCCGCGCTGGAGATCTTCGACCAGCAAATTGCAAAGACGCCAAATGACCTGCGGACGTTGCACGACCGCGGCCGTGTGCTGACCGAGATCGGACGCCCCAAGGCGGCCTGCGCCGATCTGGAAGCTGCAATCTCAATCGCGCCGAAAGTCGGCGATTTTCACGCGTCGCTGGCCGAAGCCCATCTCAAGCTCAAGCAGCCATCCGCCGCCCTAACAGCCGCGCAAAGAGCGATTGAGTTGGGCGAACAAAGCGGGCGTGCGCACATCGCGCTGGGACGCGCGCAGATCGCGCTGGGCGATCTCGCGGCGGCCAGAACGTCTCTTGCGACCGCCACTGAAATTGATCCAAAGGCTTTGTACCCAGGCGCGGCTCTGGTCGAAGTCGAACGCCGCCTTGGCGACGCCTCGGCCGCTGAGGCGGCCGCCGACCAGCTCCTTCGACGGGCTCCCGTTGGAATGCGTCGCGCAGGCGCCTCCGAAGTGACGGTTCTCGTGCTGGAGCGCTTCGGCGAGCGCGGGTTTGGTGATCTTCAGCCGACCCTTCACCCGCACGCGGGCGCCAACTTCATCGGTCAGGCTCCGGCGGGCCGGATCGCCTACGCACACGCGTTCATCGACCGCGACCCCTCGGTCGATGCGGCGAAGGCGATGCTTGGGGAGGTTGGCGTGATCTACAACAACTGGGCGAACGCCGAAGCCATGCGGCGAAGCGATGCGGGCGCGCCCCTGCGCGAGTTCCTGGCGTCGGCGAGACCTGGCCCACCGGTGATCAACGCGCCCGAAGACGTGGCGGAGACGACGCGCGAGGCCAACGCGCGCGCCTACGCGGACGAAACGCGGTTCCTGTTCCCCGAAACAATCATGGTCCCCGCGTCGAGCGACGGCGCAGAAGATGTCCGCCGGGAGACCATCTTCGCGAAAATGCGCCCCCCGTTTATCCTACGCCCGCTCTCAACCCATCGCGGCGCCGGGGCGCGGGTCGTCGAAAGCGAGGCCGCGTTCGACGCTGCGCTGGCGACGCTGCACGACGTTGATCTCTACGCGATCCAGTACATCGACTGCAGCTCTGCCGACGGCATCTTCCGTCGCTATCGAATGGCGGTGATCGGCGAACAGATCAGTCCGCAAAACATGCATGTCGCCTCCAACTGGAACGTCCACGGCTCCGAGCGCGACGCTTACGATTGGGACGCGACCGGCTTGCGGATGGAGGAGGAAGCGCTCCTCTCCGAGCCCGAGGCCTTGTTGGGCGGCGCGCCGGAAATCGTCTTCGCCTCCGTGCTCGAGCGAACCAAGCTCGACATCTACGGCATCGATTTTGGGCGCCGCCGCAGCGACGGCGCGATCGTCGTCTTCGAGGTGAACGCTGCAATGTCGTTCACCAGTGTGCAACTGGCGCGGCGCTTCCCTTACCTGTGGCCGCACCGCGATCGCCTAACCGATCAGATCGAGGCGCTATTCCTCCGGCGCGCGACGTCGGGCTAGGCGGCGAAGGCGACCAGTTTGGCCTGCCGCACCGCCGCGCAGGCGCGCACTTTCCGCAGCTGCGGCTCCGTCAAGGCGCTGTCGAGCCCGATCAGCGTAATCGCCTCTCCGCCTTGGGCGTCGCGGCCCATGGCGAAGGTGGCGATGTTGACCCCTTCGGATCCCAAGGCCGTTCCGAGCTCGCCGACAAAGCCAGGCTGATCCGTATTCGTCGTGTAGAGCATGTTCCGATAGGGCTCTGCCTCCAGATTCACGCCCTTGATCTGAATGATCCGAGGGTGACCGTCTGAGTAGACGGTGCCGGCGACCGACCGCGTTTGGTTTTCCGTGGTGACGATCAACCGCACATAACCCTCGTACGCGCCTTGCCGGTCTTTGCGGGTCTCGGCGACCTTCAGATCTCGTTGCTTGGCGATGACGGGAGCGGAGACCATGTTGACGTTCTCTCCCATCAGCGGCTTGAGCATCGCCGCCAGCGTTGCGGCGGTGAGAGGGCGCACGTTCACATCGGCGACCGTGCCGACGAACTCGATCTCGACCTCGGTGATCGGGCTTTCGGTCACCTGCCCGGCGAAAGAGCCGATCGCCTCGCACACGGCGATCCACGGCTTCAGGATCGGCGCTTCCTCGGCCGTGACGGACGGGGCGTTCAGAGCGTTGGAGATCGCGCCCGTGACCAGATAGTCGCTCATCTGCTCGGCGACTTGCAGGGCGACGTTCTCCTGCGCCTCTGCGGTCGAGGCGCCGAGATGCGGAGTGACGACCACGCGGTCGAGCCCGAACAGCGGGTTGTCCTTCGCGGGCTCCTCGGCGAAGACGTCAAACGCCGCACCAGCGAGATCGCCCGACTTGATCGCTTCCGCCACGGCCGCTTCATCGACCAGCCCACCGCGCGCGCAATTGATCAGACGAGCGCCTTTCTTCATTTGCGAAACACGCTCGGCGTTGAGAATGTTCGCGGTCTGCTCGGTGCGCGGCATGTGCAGGGTCACAAAATCGGCGCGCGCCAAAAGGTCTTCCAGCTCGACTTTTTCGACGCCGAGTTCGACCGCGCGCTTCTCGGTGAGGAACGGATCATAGGCGATCACCCTCATCTTCAGCCCGATCGCGCGCGCCGCTACGACCGAGCCGATGTTCCCGCAGCCTAGGACGCCAAGGGTCTTGCCCGTGATCTCCGTCCCCATGAATTTCGACTTCTCCCATTTGCCGGCATGGGTGGAGGCGTCCGCCTCCGGGATGCGGCGGGCGCAGGCCATCAGCATGGCGATCGCGTGCTCGGCGGTCGTGATCGAGTTGCCGAACGGCGTGTTCATCACCACGATCCCTTTGCCGCTGGCGGCGGGGATGTCGACATTGTCGACGCCGATCCCAGCGCGGCCGACAACCTTGAGACGATCGGCTTTCGCAATCAGCTCTGCGGTGACCTTGGTGGCGGAGCGAACGGCGAGACCGTCATACTCGCCGATCACCTGAGCAAGTGTTTCAGGGTCTTTGCCGAGATCCGGCATGAAGTCGGCCTCGATCCCGCGGTCGCGGAAGATCTGAACAGCCTCTTCGGAAAGTTTATCGGAAATCAGAACCTTGGGCATGGGGCTAGTCCTTTGTTTCGCGTGGCGACACACCTGGTCGTCGACGCGATGCGCGGCCCTCCCCTTTGACGGGAAAGGACCGAGTTATGGCGATGGCCTTTAAGCTAAGCCGCTTTTGCAGCGATCTCGGCTCGAGCGGCGGCGAAGGCCCAGTCGAGCCACTGCGTCAGGATCTCAAGATCCGAAGCTTCGACCGTCGCGCCGCACCAGACCCGAAGTCCCGGCGGCGCGTCGCGATACCCGCCGATGTCATAGGCGGCGCCTTCCGTATCCAACAGCGCAGCGATCCGCTTGGCGAAAGCCGCCTGCGCCTCCTCGCTCAACGCGGCGATCGCGGGATCAGTGATCTTCAAGCAGACGCTGGTGTTGGACTGGTTGGCCTGAGCCGAGACCAGGTTCTCCACCCAGTCGCGGCCGCTCATCCACTCGGTCAGCACGGCCGCGTTGCGATCCGCGCGGGCGAACATCCCCTGGCCGCCGCCGTTGGCGATCGCCCAATCGAGCGCCGTCAGATAATCCGCCACGCAGAGCATTGACGGCGTATTGATCGTCGCCCCTGCAAAGACGTCTTTGATCAGCTTTCCGCCTTTGGTCAGCCGGAAGATCTTCGGAAGCGGACGATCCGGGACAAAGGTCTCGAGCCGTTCGACCGCGCGTGGGCTGAGGATGAGCATCCCATGCGCAGCTTCCCCGCCCATCACCTTCTGCCAGGAGAAGGTCGTGACGTCGCACTTGGCCCAGTCGATCGGCTGCGCGAAGGCCGCCGATGTGGCGTCGTTGAAGGTCAGGCCTTCCCGGTCGTCCGGGATCCAGTCGAAGTCTGCGATCCTGGCTCCTGAGGTGGTGCCGTTCTGGGTGAAGCAGATGTCAGCGTCTTTTCTAACGTCGCGCAGATCCGGCAGAGCGCCATAGTCCGCCTTCAGGATACGGCAGTCCTCCAGTTTGAGCTGCTTTGTCGCGTCGCTCGCCCAACCGGCGCCAAAGCTTTCCCAAACGAGCATGTCGACCGGACGCGCGCCCAGCATCGACCACATCGCCATTTCGAAAGCGCCGGTGTCGGAAGCCGGCGCGATCCCCACGAGGTAGTCGTCGGGCACGCCCAGGATCTGCGCGGTCTTGTCGATCGCTTCCTTGAGTTGCGCCTTGGGCCCCTTGGCGCGGTGCGAACGGCCAAGCTGCGCGCGCGCGACGACCTGGTCGATCGACCAGTCGGGAAACTTGGGACAGGGGCCTGAAGAAAACGAAGGCTGCACAGGCATAGCCTGCGGCTTCGGCGGAACTGCCGAAGGCTCCACGAGGGAGTTCATGGACCATCTCCATGTCGGGGCGAGCATCGCTGAGCGCCGCCCCACTCGCCCTATCGGAGCGAACGCCCACGCGCCGTATTCCGGATTGGCCGCGCTCCGTCAACAGCGATTGTGTCGCGGTTCGGTGATAAGCTGTCGCTCACGACGGTTCGTACAGCTCCAGGGAAACGCCGCGATGGCGCAGTTCAGCACGCTTCAGCAATACCATGACAGCGGCTTCACACCGCCGATCCGCATCGAAGCGGGGTGGAAGCTCGTGCTGCTGTTCTGGCTCGGTGGTCCGCTCCTGATCGCGGGTTGTTACGTCGCGGTGACGCGCGGCGGCGTCTTTGGGGTCCTTGTCGGCGCATTCGGGTTGGTGTTCTTTGGCGTCGCGCTTCTGGCGATCGGCGTCGCGCTCTGGCGGTCCCGCCGACGCGGGCTCATCGAGATGAACCCGGACGGCCTTTATCTCGCACATATCGGCCTGCAGCTTCCATGGCGAGACCTCGGCCCAGCTTGGGTTCATTCGACCCGTCACGGTCGTCAGAAAACTGAGGAAGTCTGTTACGTCCTCAGGAACGCCAAGGCCCACAAGGCGCGCGCTGATTTTGTCGGACGTGGTTTGATCGAGCTGGCGAGACGAGCCTCGGCGACGAGGCCGGAGGGCGGCGTCGAATGGGGCCTCGCGGGGTTGCTGACACTCTCTGGCGCGGGCGAGGAAACGTTGGAAGACATTACCCGTTGGCTTGAGAACGCGCGCTTGGTTCTGGCGGAGGACCCCGATGCGATGCTGTTCAGCATTCCGACGCCGTTCACCAACGGCGCCTCCTCGGAGGATCTGGCGGCGATCATCAATCTTCAGACCGTCGCACGCGAACGCGCGTCGAGTTGATTGCAATTTCAAAGTGCTCAGCCCCATGCTGGCCACGTTGGGAGACCCGTTGCGGAGGCTGCCTGTGGACATTTTCGCTCATCCTGATTTCGACGCGCATGAGCAGGTCGTCTTCGCGACCGACGAGGGCTCGGGCCTGCGCGCGATCATTTCCGTACACAACACGAACCGCGGCCCTGGTCTGGGCGGGTGCCGGATCTGGCCTTACGACAGCGAAGCCGACGCCGTGACCGACGTGCTGCGACTGGCGCGCGGCATGACCTACAAGGCCGCCCTCGCGGGGCTGGATCTCGGCGGCGGCAAATCCGTGATCCTTGCGGACGCCAAAACGCAAAAGACGCCCGACATGATGCGCGCCATGGGCGTCGCCGTCGAACGACTCGGCGGTCGGTACATCGTCGCCGAGGATGTCGGCGCCACGCCTGCCGACATGGACGCGATCGCCACACAGACGACCTACGTCTCGGGCCGCTCGAATGGGGTCGGCGATCCATCGCCCTGGACCGCGGAAGGCGTCTATCTTTGCTTGGAACGCGCCGTACAGCATCGACGAAACACCGACCTGTCCGGCGTCCGTGTCGCCGTGAAGGGCCTCGGTGCGGTTGGCGGGAAGCTGGTTCGAAAACTGGCGCAGGCGGGCGCGACGCTCTTCATCGCCGATATCCGCGACGACGCGGCCATGACGATCGCCGCGGAAACAGGGGCGACCGTGGTCGGCGTCGACGAGGCGACATCGCTGAACGTCGACGTCTATGCGCCCTGCGCGCTCGGCGGCGAGCTCGACGCCAGGACAATCGATACAATCAAGGCCGAAATCATCTGTGGTGCTGCGAACAATCAACTGGCCACACCCGAGGACGGCGCCCGTCTGGCCGCGCGCGGGATCCTCTATTGTCCCGATTATCTGGTGAACGCCGGCGGGTTGATCTCGGTGGCTCGTGAAGCGATCCCGCTTAGCGACGCGGGCGCCGAGGCCAAGCTGCGCGCGCTGCCGGACACGTTGGAGACCGTCGGCAAAAGATCTGACGCGGATCAGGCGTCCATGGCCGAAACAGCCGACCTGCTCGCGGAAGAACGCTTCAAGTCGAAGCCCTGACGCCGCCCCAAAAAAGAAAGCGCCAAGTCTTGCCGACTGGCGCCCAGTATCACGGGGAAGAAGCTGGCGCTTCGATCTAGAAGCGCCATGACCCTTTTGCCGATTCTCGACGCGCCGCGCTTTGATCTAGGCCAATATCTTTCAACTGTTCTGGCGACATCTCGCGGAGCGCTCGGCGGCTGCGCGCTGTTTGATCCCACTGGACATACAGCGCCCAGAGGAGCGATGGCAGCCTTCTCCAACCGCCCTCGCGTCCGGTTTTCGTCCCCGAGAGTTCGGCCCGACGTACGGGCGCGTGCTTGGACACCGTCTCCATCTTACGCCTCCTGTAATGAGTACAATTACCGCTCAAACCGTTGACACAATCGATTCATTGTGTTGATACGATTAGGTAGTGTCGTACACGCTGTGATGGAATTGTTTTATTGTGACCCGCACAACTTGGCTTCCCACGCTCAGTCCAGAAGGCCCCCGTTACCGTGCGCTGGCGGATGAGATCGCGCGCGCGGTCGAAGAAGGGCAATTGCGCGCCGGCGTGAAACTACCGCCCGTCCGCGACCTCGCCTGGGACCTGAAGGTGACGCCCGGAACGGTCGCGCGCGCTTATCAGCTGGCGGAACAGCGCGGGCTGCTCGAAGGTCAGGTCGGCCGTGGCACGTATGTGAAAGGCGCAGAGCCGGAAGGCCCGCTGGCGAGCCCGGTGTCCCTGGCCGCGCCGGCCGACGGCGTGATCGACTTCCGCCTCAACCGGGCGGTCGATATCGGCCAAGACGTGATCATCACCGCGGCGCTCGAACGCGTTATCGCCCGTCATGGCGCGTTGCCGCTGACGGACTACCACCGCTTTGGCGAAGACATCTCGGAACGCGAAGCGGGGGCGGAATGGCTGCGTTCCGGCGGCGTGCCCGCGGATCCCGCCCACATGGTCGTGTGTTCGGGCGCCCAGCACGGCATGCTCACCGCCCTCGCCGCCACCTGCGGCGGCGGGGACGCCGTCGTCTTGACCGAGGCCCTGATCCATCCGGGCCTCAAAGACTGCGCGCGCGCGCTCGGCATGCGGCTCGAACCCGTGGCTTGCGACGCTGACGGACTTGAGCCGGACGCGCTGGACGCCGCATGCGCTCGCTATCGGCCGGGCGCGATCATCCTTTCGGCGAACTGCCAGAACCCGATGCTGACGACAATGCCCTTGAAGCGCCGCGAAGCCATCGCTGAAGTCGTTCGCAGACGCCGGGTCTCCTTGATCGAGGATGACGTCTACGGCTGGCTCAAACCTCAACGGTTGCCGAGTTTTCCATCGCTTGCGCCGGAGCTCACCTGGTATGTCGCCAGCCTCTCCAAATGTGTGGCGGCGGGAATTCGCGCGGGCTATGTGCTGTGCCCGCCCGGCGAGACCCCGCGCGCCGCCCGGATCCTGCAGAGCTACACTCAGCACGTCTCCTGGCTCATCTCGGCCTTGGCGGCGGAGATTGTCCGCTCCGGCGATGCGGAACGGATCATCCGGCAGGTGAGCGACGAGACGGCAGCCCGCGCGCAGATTCTGCGGGACGCTTTGGCCGGCGGTTCCGACGGAGCGCTTCTGCAAACCGACGACCACACGAGCATGGCCTGGTTGGGGTTGCCCGAGCCGTGGCGGGCCAGCGATTTCGCCGTCGGCGCGGAAGCCGCAAACGTCCTGGTGTCGCCCGCCGAGATTTTTGCCGTCGGGCGCGCGCCTGCGCCTCACGCGATCCGCATAGGGTTTGGCAACGCGCCTGAGCGCGCCGAAGTGTCGACTGGCGCGGCCGTCCTCGCGCGGCTGCTCTCGTCTGACCCGCTGCCCGTCGACGCCGTCGCCTAGGCGCGCTAACTACCCTCACTCGCCAGCGCATTCTCGCCGGCGCTCAAGAGAGAAAGCACCTGCATGACTGGCGCCTCTGACTGGCGAAACTGGGCTTTGCTGGCCAGCCTCGGCGTGATCTGGGGCGGCGCGTTCACAACGACCAGCGTCGCCGTTCAGGACTTGCCGCCTCTCACCATCGCAGCCAGCCGTCTGCTCGTCGGCGCGATCGTCCTCGTGCCCCTCGCCTACGCCTTCGGCGACGGCTTGCCGCGCGACCGAGCCGTATGGGGCAGCGCCGTCGGCGCCGCGCTCGCAGCCAACGCTATTCCGTTTGTGTTGTTGTCCTGGGCGCAGAACCACGTTTCAAGCGGGCTCGCTGGCGTGTTCATGGCCTCGCTGCCGCTCATCGTGTTGCCGATGGCGCACTTCCTCATCCCGGGCGAGGGCATGAGCTGGCGGAAAACGATCGGATTTCTGGTCGGCTTTGCCGGCGTTGTGGTTCTCATCGGCCCGTCCGTCTTGTTCGAGCTGGGCGGAGACTCGACACATGTGTTGGCGCAACTGGCGTGCCTCGGCGCAGCCACCGGTTATGCGGTTGGGTCGATCATCGCGAAACGAATGCCGCCCTGCCATCCAGTGTCTTACGGCGCGGCGACGATGCTGCTCGCCGCGTTGATGATGGCGCCGCCAACGCTCTTGCTGGAGCAGCCGTTCGCTCTGGACTGGACGCTGTCAGGGGCGCTCGCCGTAACCTGGTTGGGCCTCGTTCCGACCGGGCTCGCCATGGTGCTGCTGGTGATCGTCGTTCAGCGCACCGGCCCCACCTTTCTAAGCCTTGTGAACTACCAGGTGCCGATCTGGGCGCTCATCTTCGGCGTCGTTCTGCTCGGCGAGACGGTCCACGGGCGCGCCCCGATCGCCCTGTTGTTGATCCTGTTAGGGGTCGCGCTTAGTCAGGGTCTGCTCAATCGCCTGGTCCGAAAAGCACCCGAACCCAGCCTGTGATCCCAATCAAGCGGCGCGTTCAACGGCGCCGCAGATTTCGTCGACGATCTCCTCGACCAGAGCGGCGTTCTCGCCTTCGCCCATGACACGGATCAACGGTTCGGTGCCTGATTTGCGGATGAGCAGGCGTCCGGTTCCGCCGAGCCGTTCCTCGCCGGCCGCGATCGCAGCCCTCACCTGTTCCGTCTCGAGCGGAGCCGACCCCTCTTCAAAGCGCACATTCTTCAGCAGCTGCGGGTAAGGATCAAAGAGGTTGCAAACCTCGCTGGCAGGTCGCCCCGTGCGAATGAGTTCGGCCAGCACTTGCAAAGCAGCGACGCAGCCGTCGCCTGTGGTGACGAAGTCGCTCAGAACGATATGGCCCGACTGCTCGCCACCGACGTTGAAACCGCTGCGGCGCATTTCCTCGACGACATAGCGGTCGCCGACCTTTGTGCGGACGAGCTTCAGTCCGTCAGCCTCAAGCCGTTTCTCCAGACCAAGGTTGGACATCACCGTGGCGACCAGTCCGCCGCCAAGAAGCCGGCCCTCCTGCGCCCAACTGGTTGCGACAAGCGCCATGAGTTGATCACCGTCGACGGTTTGCCCCTTTTCATCGATCAGATGCAACCGATCCGCGTCGCCGTCGAGAGCGATGCCGAGATCCGCGCCATGTTCAAGGACCGCCCTTTGGCACTCTTCGGGCGAGGTCGAGCCGACGCCGTCGTTGATGTTGAGACCATTTGGCGTCGTGCCGATTTCGATGACGTCGGCGCCCAGTTCCCAAAGGATCAGCGGCGCGGTGCGATACGCGGCGCCGTTGGCGCAATCGACGACGACTTTCAGACCATCGAGCGTCAACTCGCGCGGGAAACTGGCTTTCGCGAACTCGATGTAGCGGGCCCGGCCATCTTCCAGACGATTGGCGCGGCCCAACTCGCGATCGCCTGCTAGATGCTTGCTCAGACCGTTGGCCATGTAGGCCTCGATCGTGGCCTCGGCTTGGTCCGAAAGCTTGTATCCGTCGGGCCCGAAGAACTTTATTCCATTGTCGTAATAAGGATTGTGAGAGGCGGAGATCATGACGCCGGCGTCCGCCCGGAGGCTGCGCGTCAACATGCCCACGGCCGGCGTTGGGACCGGGCCGAGCGTATAGACGTCCACGCCCATGCTGACAAACCCCGACATCAACGCCGTCTCGATCATGTAGCCGGAGAGCCGTGTGTCCTTACCGATCACAACACGATGCGGCGCCTCGCCGTTTCGAAAGTAGCGCCCAGCCGCCATTCCGAGCAAAAGCGCCGTTTCGGCTGTCATCGGGGGTTGGTTCGCGCGCCCCCGCACGCCATCGGTCCCAAAAAGTTTTCTGCTCATTTCAGCTCAACCTGTCCCCATTTCGCCGTGACGGCGCCGACCCTCCCTGATCCGCGCCGCTCTCGCGTCAATCAATCGAAGCGCCCATGTCGCAGTGCATGCTGCATACGCAAGGCCTGTGCGGTTTCGCGAACGTCGTGGACCCGCAAGATCTGGGCGCCCTGAACAGCGCCCATAAGCGCGACAGCCACCGACCCCGGCGCGCGCCGCAGCGCCTCGGGCTCTTCCGTCAAGGTTCCGACAAATCGTTTGCGCGACGCCCCCAGCAAGACGGGGCAGCCGAGTCCCTGAAACAGGGACAACGACCGCAGCAAAGCGACGTTGTGCCCGAGCGTCTTTCCAAAACCGATGCCCGGGTCGACGATCAGGCAGTCGCGGACGAGCCCAGCCGCCTCGCAGGCCGCGACGCGTCGTTCGAGGTAGTCGTAGATATCCAGGACGACATCGTCATAGCGCGGGTTGTCTTGCATGGTCTTCGGATCGCCAAGCGCATGCATCAGGCACACGGCGCCGCCTTTCGCGATAAACTCGCCGGCGACCGACATGCTCTCGGGATCGAATGTCAGCGCTGAAACGTCGTTGAGCAAACGTGCGCCGGCCTTGAGGGCGGATTGCGCGACGCTGGCCTTGCGGGTGTCGATCGAGATCGGCGCGCGGCAACCCGCCTCTTTCAACCCTTCGATCACAGGACCGACGCGCGCCCATTCTTCCGCCGCCGGGATCAGCGGCGCGCCGGGCCGGGTCGACTCGCCTCCGATGTCGAGAATGTCCGCGCCGTCCTCGACCATCTGCAGGGCCGAGGCGATCGCAGCGGTCGGGTCGAGATTGCGGCCGCCATCCGAAAAACTGTCCGGCGTCACATTGACCACGCCCATGACCAACGGCCGCTCAAAGCGTACCCCCGCCGCCGGCGCGCGTTCGGTCTCAAGGCGTCGTCGGATGAGGCGCACGCGCTCGGCTTGCTCTTCAGGCGGCGCTGGCAGAGCGTCCGGCGCGATGAGGGGGCCGCGATAGACGGACCCGGAGCGCAGATCGCGTGTGATTGGCTCGACCCTGTCGAACCTCTCGGGTCCGCCTGCGAGCCAACGCGCGTATCCGTCCGGTTCGAGACCGGTCTCGGCGTTCCAATCTGCGAAGGCGGTCTGCGCCGCGTCGCCATGGGGAATCGGACGAAGATAGATCCGTTCGGACATCCGCCTCGCTTATCGCTTTGTTCGGCCTGGCGACAAGAGCTGAAGATGCGAAAACGCCCCGCCATCACAGGCGGGGCGCGCAAATCTCGTTACGGTACGTTTCGAGGGCGACGCCGCTCGATCAGGTCGTGGGCGCAGGCTCCATGCCGCCATCCGTCTCCGGCGGGCGCTTCGGTTTGGTCTTAGGCACCCCGACGCCCGAGGATGGCGCGCCCGGGCGGGTGTCCTGATCGCCGTCGTCGCGAGTGATTGTCTCGCCGCGCAAGACCTTGTTGATCTCTTCGCCGGTGAGCGTCTCGTACTCGAGCAGGCCCTGCGCCAGGCGGTGCAGGTCATCGATCTTTTCAGTCAGGATGCGCTTTGCTTCCTGGTAGCCTTCGTCAACGAACCGGCGGACTTCTTCATCGATCGTCTGCTGGGTGTCCGGCGACACGCTGGCCCCGCCTTGTTGCATGCCCAGATAGGTTTCGCGGTTCTCGGCGTAGTCGATGTTGCCGAGCTTTTCGGACATCCCGAACTGCGTGACCATCGCACGCGCGATCCGGGTGACCTGCTGAATGTCGGACGCGGCGCCGTTGGTCACCTGTTCTTCGCCGAAGATGATCTCTTCCGCGACGCGGCCGCCCATCGCCATGGCGATTTTCGAGGTCAGCTGTTCGTAGGTCTGGCTAAGATGGTCGCGCTCCGGCAGCGACAGCACCAGACCAAGGGCGCGACCGCGCGGAATGATCGTCGCCTTGTGGATCGGGTCGTGGCTCGGCACGTTCAGACCGACCACCGCATGGCCCGCCTCGTGGTAGGCGGTGAGCTTCTTTTCTTTTTCGGTCATGGCCAGAGACCGCCGCTCGGCGCCCATCATGACCTTGTCTTTGGCCGACTCGAAATCCGACATCGTCACGAGCCGTTTGTTCGCTCGCGCGGCCATCAACGCCGCCTCATTGACGAGGTTCGCAAGATCCGCCCCGGAGAACCCAGGCGTTCCACGAGCGATGACGTGCAAATCGACATCCGGCCCCAAGGGCGCCTTGCGCGCATGGACCTGAAGGATCTTGTACCGGCCGTTGACATCCGGATTCGGAACCTGGACCTGACGGTCGAACCGGCCAGGACGCAATAGGGCCGGGTCCAGAACGTCCGGTCGGTTGGTCGCGGCGACGAGGATCACGCCTTCGTTCGCCTCAAATCCGTCCATCTCGACCAGCAGCTGGTTGAGGGTCTGTTCGCGCTCGTCGTTACCGCCGCCATAGCCGGCGCCGCGGTGACGCCCGACCGCGTCGATCTCGTCGATGAACACAATACAGGGCGCGTTCTTCTTCGCCTGCTCGAACATGTCGCGGACACGGCTGGCGCCGACGCCGACAAACATTTCAACGAAATCAGAGCCCGAGATCGAAAAGAACGGAACGCCTGCCTCGCCCGCGATCGCGCGCGCCAGCAGCGTCTTACCGGTGCCCGGAGGGCCGACGAGCAGCGCCCCTTTCGGGATCTTGCCGCCCAGAGCCGTGTACTTTTGCGGCGACTTGAGGAACTCGACGATCTCCTCGAGTTCTTCCTTGGCTTCATCGATCCCGGCGACATCGTCGAAGGTGACGCGCGTCGTGTTCTCGGTCAAAAGCTTCGCCCGGCTTTTTCCAAAGCCCATCGCGCTGCGGCCGTTCGACTGCATTCGGTTCAGGAAGAAGATCCAGATGCCCACCAGAATGATCAACGGCAACCACGTCAGAAGCGTCGCCATCAGACCGCTTTGCTGCTGCGGCTCGACGTTGATCTGAACACCAGCGCCCCGCAGGTCTGACACGATCTCCGCGCCCGGCGGCTGGTACGTGAAGAAGGCGCTGCCGTCGGTGTAGGTGCCTGAGATGCGCTCGCCGTCGATCGTGACGTCGCGCACGCCTTGCTGCTCGACCCGACTCATGAAGTCCGAGAAGGCGACTTCGCGCGTCTGCGTCCCGGCTGTCGGTTGTTTGAAAACGTTAAAGAGGGCGATCAGCAGCAGCAAAATCGCCGCCCACAGCACGAGGTTCTTCATATTACCCACAGACGGTCTCCCGAAATTGGCGCAACCACGCCTTCAGAGCCACGATTTAAGCTTCGCGCCGAGCTCTGTGCAAAATAAGAGCCCACGCGCAGGGTTCAACCGCATAAGATGGGATCTGCGTCAAACGGCGCGCGACGCGACCCAACGGCGTTAACAGAAAATATAGCCGACGAGCCGCCATTTGCGAGCTCGGGAACGGACCAGTCAAGGATCGGGACCGCTTGCAGCGTCTTCTGTTCGCCGCCTTCATCGATCGTCCAAAGCGCCAGCGCGGCCTCTCTGGCCGGCGCTGGAGCGTTCCGCCAAAACTCCGGCAGAGCGAAAACCTGCTCGTCGGCGCGGCGGTGAAGTTCGGTCACGCCGGATGCGCCCAAGGCCCCCATCCAAAGACCGTCGACGGCCGCACGGATCCCAAGCGCCCCATCCCAAACCGCTTCGACGCCGGTTTCGAGCAATGAGAGCTCCGGCAAAGCCGCCGGTTCGCGACAGATCGTCAACCCCCCTCGCTCCCAGGCGAGGATGCAGCCGTGCAGCGTTCGCCCCCCCTCAACCTGGCTAAGAACGGCGTCGAACGCCGCCTCAAGGCTGTCCAGACGCGGTGGATAGAGCGCCGCCGCAACCCAGTTCAGGCCCGCCGCCAAGGCCCGCAAACCGATTTCTCTCGGCGCGCGCGCAAACCGCTCAACGTCATAACGCAGCACGCCCAGTTTCGGTTCGGCCCGCACGGCTTCGACAAGAAGTTCGGACGTCGCCGTCTCCAGCGCGCGGCGCGCGCGTCCCATGCTTCGAGCCGTTTTGGCCAATCGCTCGCGGCTCAATCCCAACGGCGCGAGCTGGGACAACGCCATGCGCGCCTTCACGCGATCAAATCGCAGGTCGTCGTTCGAAGGATCGTCGATCCACTGTTGTTTCCGAGCGGCGCACACGGCCTGAAGCTCCTCGCGAGAGGCCTCAAGCAATGGTCGAATGAGATAAAAGCCATCGCCCTCGTCGAGCTGATCGGACATGGCCGCGAGCCCATCGACGCCCGAACCCCGCGCCAACCGGAGCAAGAAGGTCTCGGCGACGTCGTCCTGCGTATGCGCCACGGCCAGCGAGGGCACTCCGTTCGCCTGCCTCCAATCGCGCATCAGCCTGTAGCGGGCTTCTCTCGCCGCCGCCTGGAGGTTTGAGCTCGGCTTGGCCCCAAGCCAGGGCAGGACAGCGTGCGGGACCGAGAGGCGCGCACAGATCTCGCCGACGCGCCGCGCCTCTGCGCCGCTTTCAGGCCGCAGTCCATGATCGACGGTCAACGCATGGAGTTCGAGGCCGAGAGCCGCCCTCGCCTCGACGGCCAACAGCAAGAGCGCGAGGCTGTCGGATCCGCCGGACACGCCGATGGCGAGCTTTCGACCGGTGATCAGCGGAGCCAGCCTGTCGGCGAACGCCTCAGCTGAGAGATCCCGGCGAACCTCTGCGCCGAACGGGTCGCGTTCGCTCACCGGCACCCAGCGCGGCGGGCCTCGATTTCGGTCCGACGAAGAACCGATTGATCCGCATTGGGATATCGGGCGGGAACCTCGCTGAAGGTCAGACAGGCTTGCCCGGCCTCGCCCAGTTGCGCCAGCGTCATGCCCAGCTTCATCAAGTTGTCCGGCGCCTTCCGCGCCTCTGGATAGTTCTGAACGCCAGACGAGAACGTCTGCGCCGCTTCATCGTACTGACCGCGCACATAGAAGGTCTCGCCAAGCCAGTAGTTCGCATCGCCGGCCAGAGGATCTTGCGGATAGGCCGTTATGAAGGTCTTCAGCTGCGACCGCGCGTTCAGAAAATCACCAGACCGCAAAGTGTCCACTGCGCGTTGATAGACCTGTTGCGGATCGCCGATGGGGACAGCTGCTCCGGCGCCGATCTGTCCGGCGCCGACTTGACCCGCGCCGATCTGCGCGCCGCCGACTTGTCCGCCCGCAGCCGCGATTTGATCGTTGGTGCGCGGAGCCGCCGCGCCGCCCGCATCTCCAGGAATGGTTCCGAGGATCTGCGGCGGCGCCCCTCGGCCGGGCGTCGGATCGAGGACAGCAGCGCCTCCCGCGGCGGGAGCGCCGCCGATGTCAACGCCAAGATCGCCCTGATTGAGAGTTGCGGTCTGACCGCCGCCAATGTCCACGCCGAGATCACCGCCGCCTGTGTTCACGCCGCCAGCGTTTACGCCGCCCGGATTGACCCCTCCCAATCCAGCGGCGCCGATCCCCGCCGCTCCCGCGACCGGAGCGCCGCCTTCGATCGCATCCATTCGAAACCTCAGGTTCTCGATCTGACGAGACTGCTGCAGCTGTCCTTGGGTCAGGCGAAACTCAAGCTCTTCGATGCGGCCGGTCATCGTCCGCAGCTCGTTTTCGATTTGGCCGAGGCGGAAATACACGTCGCCGCCGACAGACGCGCCGCCAGCGTCTCCCAAGGCGCCGCCGCCCAGAGCGCCGCCGCCTCGAAGCGCCGCAACCTCTGCTTGCAGACGCGCCACCTCATCCCGCAGGGCGATCACATCGGGGTTCAGCCATTCGCCTTGCTGCGCGACAGCGACCTGCGCCGAAGTCATCAAAGGCGCGGCGACGACCACGCCAAGCGCGACCCGATGGACTGCGCGGAAAACATCGATTGATCGCTTAAGAACGGAGCGCTCGGACATAACGGCCTCGTTTAAAGTCAATGGCGCGCCAGCACTCTGGCGCGCCTTGTCACCCTTGGTTGGGCTCGGCTCGGTGATCATAAAGTCTCCCAATCTGGCGAAAATTCGACTCTCGCCAGACAATCTGGGAACCCGCCGCTCAGCTCAGCGGCGCGCCCTGAACAATGGTGACGGCCCGGCGGTTCTCATCCCAACAACCTGGCTGAGAACAAGGTTTGACCGGGCGCTCTTTGCCATAGCTGATCGTGCGCATGCGCTGCGGCGAGACGCCCTTGCTTTCCAGATATGTCTTCACCGCATTCGAGCGCCGCGCGCCCAGCGCGAGGTTGTATTCGCGGGTTCCGCGTTCGTCGGCGTGACCCTCGATCACAATGCTGGTCTGCGGGTTGAGCTGCAGCCAGCGCGCCTGATTATCGAGCGTTGCGCGTCCAGCGCCGGTCAGAGTCGACTGGTCCGTTTCGAAGAAGACCCGGTCGCCGACGCTGACGCGGAAGTACTCGACGCTGGCCGGGTTCAGCGATCCTGAACCGCCGGCCGACGACGCATTTGCTCCGACGGTCGATGCGTTCGCCGGCGCTTCCTGTTTGCTGGAGCAGCCCGCAACCGCCAGCACAACGACTGCAAGCGCGGCGACCACCCCTTTTCGGACTGAGATCTGACGCATGAAACCCTCCTAATCGGTCGACCGCCAATCGCGGCCGCAAGTTACGCTTTCGGCGCGAACGCCGCTTCTTACCTTGCGCCGTCCCGGGCTTTCAACGGGGCGCGCCCCTCAAGCCTTGTGACAGCGGTTCCGCTATGGACGAATGAGCGGCGACCACGCCGGGTCAGAGCCGCCTGCAGGCGTCTCCAAACGGCGCTCGTTCCGCCCCGTGACGTCGATGGTGTAGATCTGAGGCCGGCCGGCCGCTCCAGGCGTTTCCCGGAAGAACATCAACACGCGCCCATTGGGAGCCCAAGTCGGCCCTTCGTCGAGAAAGCTTGTCGTCAGCAACCTCTCCTCCGAGCCGTCCGGGCGCATCACACCGATATGGAAACGCCCGTTGAGAATCTTCGTGAAGGCGATCAGATCGCCGCGCGGCGACCAGACCGGCGTGCCGTAACGACCGCCATTGAAACTGATCCGGCGTTGGTTGGAGCCGTCCGAACTCATGACGTAAAGCTGCTGACTGGCGCCCCGATCCGACTCGAACACGATCTGCCCGCCGTCGGGCGAGAAACTGGGCCCGGTGTCGATGCCCGGACTGCGCGTCAGCTGGCGCGTGCGTCGGGTCGCCAGATCCATCAGATAAATGTCGGTGTCGCCGCCGCGCGTGAGGCTCATGACGACACGGTTTCCATCGGGTGAGAACCGCGGCGCGAACGTCATGCCCGGGAAATTCCCAAGCAGTTCCTGACGCTCTGTGCGGAGGTTCAGAAGATACACCTGCGGCTCGCCGCCAGCATAGGAGATGAACGTGATCTCTTGGTCGACTGGCGAAAACCTCGGTGTGAGAACCAGATCTTGGTCCGAGGTCAGATAGGCGACATTTGCGCCGTCGCTGTCCATTATCGCCAACCGTTTGCGGCGCTGATCCTTCGGCCCCCGCTCTTCGACAAAGACGATGCGACTGTCGAAATACCCCTCCTCACCGGTCAGTTCGGAGTAAACGACATCGGCGACCTTGTGCGCGACCCTGCGCCATCCGGCTGGATCGGCCAGGAACTTCAACTGTTGAAGCTGCTGCCCGAGCGCCGTGTCCCAAAGGCGGAAGCGTACGCCGATCCGGCCGTCGGGCTCGTAACCGACCTCCCCTGCGATCAGGGCGTCGGCCCCTTGAGCGGACCAGTCGCCGAAAACCGGCTGCACGTCGATGGTGTCAAGCGGTCCGCCGGGCGGCGTCGGGGCGAACAATCCGGAACGCTCCAGATCCGCGGCCACCACCTGCGCGATGCGCATGCCCAGATCCGCGACTTCCGGCTCCGCCCCGCGGAACGGCGGCACGGCGATCGGTATAGGGTCGAACTCTCCGCCTGAAACCGTCACGTCCAACGGACCGGCGCCTTCTCCGCCGCCTGAGCCGAACACGCCGGCGTCGCCCTGCGTCTGAACGCCCAGTGTCCCGTCCTGACCTGCATTCGGGTCGACCGCGCTCCCAGTCTGAGCCGCCGCCTGAGGCCCCGCGATCAACGCGAGGGTGAGACCCGCCACGACCAGGGCCGGCTTCGGCCAGTCTGACACCAGGGATTTGATCATCAGGCGAACTCCGTCAAAGCTCGGATCCGCACGTGGCGGTATGGTAAATCATTGTTTCGCCGGCACCCTATGCCCGGCAAAGCGGCGAAGAAAGGGCCAAAGCCGATTTCCTGAGACTTCAAGCGCTCCGCTAACACGATTTTTGGCGCCCGCTTTCGTCAGACGAGGCGATTATTGCGTGAGAACGCCTTGCAGCGGATCGAACGTCACGCGGATTTCCTGCCAGTAGCCGTACTTCCCCGGCGGCAATCGAAACGGCTGACAGCGCTGCACGGCGACCGCCGCCGCGCGGATCGCCGCCTGCTGCCGCGTCGAAAGCGGCGGCTGAGGCGAGAGCAGCTTCGGTTTGCCGATCACACGACCGTCTCGCGCCATCTCCAGATACAACCGCACGCTCAACGACCCCGGATCCGCCCCACCGGCGTCCGGCGGGTTCCAGCACCGTCGAAGCGCCAATTGGAAACCGTCCCGTTCAAACCGGGAGAGCGGCGGCCCCACGACGGGCGCGCGGCGACGTTCAGCCTGTTGCCTCTGCTGTGGTTGAGGCTCCGCCTGCTGCTCTTCCTCGGGCTGTTCTTCCGGTTCCGGGTCCGGTTGACGCTCGGGCTGTTCCGGCTCGGTCTCCGGGCGCTCGGCCTCGGCGATCTGACGCGGTCGTCTCGACTGATTTGGCCGCGGGGCGACCTTCGGCGCAATCTCCGCCTCCGCGAGGTCTTGCGGTTCCGGTTCTTCTTCGGGCGGCGTCTCAGGCTCAGGCGTCTCCGCCACCTCCGGCGCGGGCGGCGTGTCGGGCTCGTCCGGCGTCGGCGCCTCGTCGCGGACAGTCGGACGCAATTCAGGCGGAGCAGGCGCGATCGCCATCTGCGGCGGCGCCGGAATATCCAGCTCCGCAGCCTCATCCGGCGGCGCTTCCTGTTCGAAAATCAGCGGCGAAGGCGCATCCGGCGCCGCCTCGTAGGGCGCTTCGACCGGAGGCGCCTCGGGGGACTCCGGCTCTCGCGGCGCTTCGGGCTCGGGCGGCGTCGGCGGCGCGAGCGACGCGAGCACATCGGTTTGCGGATCCGGCGTCGGGCCTCTCACCAGTTCATCAAACTCCTCGGCGGAGATGAACTGCGCATCGACGATCTGGAGCGGATCGTCCTCATCGGGCGTGAACAGCGGTCCGCCAAAGAGCAAGAGCAGCACGAAGCCCAAGTGCAAGGCCAGCGACGTGGCGAAGCCGAGATGTCGAGAGAGCATCCTTTAAGCCTCTTGCAAACTCTCATGGAGGACACTCGCCCCCATTGCGCCGTTAGCCGCCCTGCGACCCGTTGTTCCCATCCGATCCGCCATCCGCGCCTGGCGCGACGCTGCTGCGATCGGTCACCAACCCTATATTCGCATACCCGTTCGAGCTCAGTTCACCCATGACGCGCATCACTTGGCCGTAGCCGACGTCGCCATCCGCGCGCAGGTAGACCCTGTCTGTCTCCGGCGCTTCGACGTCTTCTCCGAGACGCGTGATGAGCTGCGCCAGGCTCTGTTCCTCCTCGCCGTAGAAGATCCGACCTTCCGCATCCACGCTCACGGTGATCGGCGTGGCTTTTTCCTGCGGCAATTGTTTCGCGTTGGATTTGGGCAGATTGAGAGGAACGCCGACCGTCAAAAGCGGCGCGGCCACCATGAAGATGATCAGCAGCACCAGCATCACGTCGACAAAGGGCGTGACGTTGATTTCCGACATCGGCGGGCTGAGACGCCCGCGACGTCCCCGACGCGACGCGCCGCCGT
>ERZ1740059.229-NODE-229-length-31153-cov-4.632163_pt1 | contig 31153 bp, 21 predicted proteins | sample MGYA00581744_ERZ1740059 | MGnify/ENA primary metagenome ERZ1740059 (study PRJEB43018, sample SAMN04849738) | marine metagenome | isolation source: floating plastic debris | place: Pacific Ocean | collected 2008-08-28 | study: EMG produced TPA metagenomics assembly... | reverse complement strand
TTTATGTTTTCAATAGTACTATATATTGTTACCATACTCGATTTCGTTCCTATCTGGTTTGCGATGCGCTTTTCCAAATCACTAGGTTTTGCTATGACGCGGTGGGTAATTTGTTGAGTCTGACCGATGCCTCGGGCAATGAAACTAACTATGACTACGATGGGTTAAATCAACTAACCACTGAGACTATTACGGTGGATGGCACCGACCTGAGCCGTACCTACAGGTATGATGCCGCCAGCAACCTCACCCGTCAGATGGACCGCAATGGCCGAGAGACGACGTTTGCATATGATGCATTGAACCGACACACCCAGGAACAGTGGCTAAATCACAACAATAATCCGCTGCATTCTATTAACTACACTTACGATGCCGTCAGTCAGCTGATTGCTGTGAGTAATCCTGATTCCGCTTATGGCTATACCTATGATGAGACAGGTCGGCTAATGAGTGTAACCAATGACGGGACATCAGATATACCTGAGGTTACGCTAGCCTACAGCTATGATGCCGTCGACAATCTCACCTCCGTGAAAGATACTATCAATAAGGTACAGGCTGGAATAGAAGTCTTCACCTACGACGCCCTTAACCAGATGACCAGCATTACCCAAAGCGGTAATGGTGTGGCAGAGAAACGAGTGGACATGGTCTATGATAACGCCAGCCAGATGATGAGGCTGAGTCGCTACAGCGACCTGGCAGGCACACAGTCTGTTACCAAAACGGGTTACGCCTACGATGCGGCAGGTCGGCTTACCAATCTCACCCACCAACAAGAGAACAGCATCATTGCTGCCTATGGTTTGAGCTATGATACGACGAATCGGTTGACGCAGTTGACGACACCCGATGGTATCAGTAACTATGTCTATAACAGCCGAAATGAGCTAACCAGCACAGACCATAGCTATCAGGCGGATGAAAGCTACAACTATGACGTGACAGGTAATCGGATAAATTATGTTACGGGTAAACATAATCGTATTCTGGATGATGGCACCCATACCTACGAGTACGACAACGAAGGAAATCGCACTCATCGAGTAGACAAGGTCAAAGGTGAGGTGACCGAGTATAGCTGGGATCATCGTAATCGACTGACAGCGGTAATAGCCACTAGTAGTGATGGCACTATTATCAAAAAAGCCATCTACACCTATGATGCCTATGATCGACGCATTGCAAAGGTGGTGAATACCGATGGTGCGGGCGCGGAAGCACCCATACAAGAGCATTTTGTTTACGACGGCGACCACATTGCCCTGGTATTTGACGGTGATGGTAACCAAACTCATCGTTATCTGCATGGACCGAAAATAGACCATGTGCTAGCGGAAGAGACTGCCGATGGGAAAACTCGCTGGGCGCTGGCGGATCATCAGGGTAGTATACGAGATATTATTGATAGTCAGGGTACTGTGCTTAATCACATTACATACGATTCTCTCGGACAGGTTACAAACAAGAGTAATCCTACGGCTTACTTTAGGTTTGGATATACGGGGCGAGAGCTTGACCAAGAGAGTGAGCAGTATTTCTATAGGGCACGCTATTATGATCCTGATGTAGGGAGATTTATTAGTGAAGATCCGATTGGGTTTGATGCTGGGGATACAAATCTCTATCGATATGTTTTCAATAGTTTTCCGAATTATGTTGATCCTACTGGAAATTACGTTGAATCAGGATGGGATCTCCTCTCTCTGGGGATTGGTGTAATTTCACTCGGTGTGAATGTACGTAGGGGAGACTGGAAAAATGCAGCAATTGACGGGTTAGGGATTACTGCCGATGTGGGAGCGTTATTGCTACCTGTTCCTGGAGGAGTAAGCGCTGTTAGAAATGCAGAAAAGGTCGGTAAAGTTGCAACTTTTGTCAATCGGGCTCATTGGTTAAAGCGTGGAACTGATTTTGTTAAGTTTAATCGAGGGGCAAGGAATGGTATCCGTGTTGCCCAATTAGCGAATCTGGGAACCAATATTTATCAGACAGGGGAATCGGGGCTGCAGGCGTATCGAAATTGGAGAGATAGCTGCAATGATAAAATTCCCTGGAGAGCACTGATTCAGACTGGTTTATCTGGATTAGGAATACTCGGCGCTCGTAATAACATCAGGCGTTCTTTTCAGAGAGAATCAGTTATAGCCAATAAGATTGGCACATCAAAACGATTGGTCAACTCCTACGGTGAATTTCATGAAAAATATCATCAAGACTTCAAAAAATATCCTAATAAAGCAATAATTGGCTGGGAATGGTACCAACAATCAGCAACAAGCAATAGAACCTCTGTTATTGGACGTCTCGATGATATAAATGAAATTGCTCCCGAGCAAACATTTCATAGGCTCAATGTTAGACAAAGGCAAGGCTGGTCTCCTGAAGTAAACGATTCATGGCTTCAGGGTGTAATTGATGCGAAGAGACCATTGAAACTTGTAAGTCCAGTTAAAAAAGCAACATTGAAGAGTGATCCTGGCTCTCGATATCCTTACACAATCTATAGGAGAGAGCTACATCAACTGAAAAATGCTGGGTATACTATACGCAGCGGTTGGGCAATACCACCTGATACGATTGGTCGTCCATAGATATTCAGGAGCAAGCTATTGATAAATTTCGGAGTATAGATGCTGAAGAGACGTCCTATTTTGCCTGCTAATTTGAAAGTAAAGTCTAGGATTAGTAGAAAATAATGAACATAGATAGAGTTACGGAAATCTTGACTACCTTTGATAAGGCAAGGGGGACTGGTTATGGGAAAAAAATTCCTGGAAAATTAGATAACGACTTCAAAGAACTTGCGGAAATATATAGTTCTGCTACTGCTAATGAGGCTAAAGAAATAAGAGATCGTATTTCAAAGGATATTAGACTTTTACTTCTTGGTTTCGGTGACAGATTTGCAACAATTGCAGCCCGAAATGGTGACGAAAATTCGCTGAAAATTGCTCTACTAGCGCATGTAATCGAGGATTTCCGTATGGATCCACGCGAGAATTTTTTTCGCCTACCAGTTATCTCTCACGTAGCTGATCGTATGGGCTTGAATGTAAAAAAACTGTTTAAGTGGGCTGCACTGATGGCATCAGAGCCAACAGCCAAAGACTTACGTAGCTTTGCATCGCAAAGGCCAAGGGAGCGTAGTTTGGACTCTGTAGGATTAGAAGAATATTATGATGAAGAAGAGGGAGGAATTTCGTATCGGACTGTAGAAAATTGGATGTTGCCATTCTTTGGAAGAAATAAGTGAGCAATGAGGGTCGTGCCTCAGAAAAAAGTGGTACGGGAAGCAATGTCATTCCAGGACCAAGGTTTCATTGTGAGCTCTGCTCTTTGAGCCGCCGTATCTCCGGTGCGACTATGCTGCCATATCCAGTTGAAGTAGATTACCACCAGTCGAGTGATACTCTCGGTCGTTTGCCAGACTTTAGCAAACTTATTCTGACATCGATGCCAACGTCCGGTTTGTTGCCAGTAGTGCTATTAAGGAAAGGATGGAGAAAAGGAATCTTGATGCTCTTGTTTACGACGTATTTGCTCGTTGTAGTGGTGGATAAAATGCCAAATTACAGCAATGTGATTTTCAAGCTTTTTCGATAAGGATAATAGTTTGCGCACCAATCGAGATATTCGCTATCGCATCGTGTTGGTAAATCGCTCAATGTAGCTGGTATAGCCACTATCCTTGTCGACAGGCCGATGCCGTTTTCTGGGTAAAGCGACTGGATAGGAACTCAAACGATCTGTATAAATCACAGCACATTGTCGATACCTGGCGGGTAAGGAATCTATATGGCGTGAGCTGATGCGCCACTACGATCAGCAATGTAGGCCCCCACGATTTCACGAGTCTCAGCATCTAAGGTCAACCAAACCCATTGCTCATTTCCTTCGTTATCGAAAAAGGACCACAATTAAGCCATTTGAACCGTTTGGCGCTTTTTTGGCTTGTTGGTGACCTCGACTTGAGTGGTGACGGTGTGGGCTTTCTGGTTGACATAGCTTGGATACAATCGTCTGAGCGCTGCATTACACGAGCAATGTCCGCCAGCGAAATCCGCTCCAGAAGCAGGCGATCAATCAGGTCTCGTTGCTCTTGGGTTAAGGGATGCCACTGAGGATTCAAGACAAACTGACGTCCACAATCCCGGCATTTATAGTTCTGTTTGCCATGACGGGTATGACCATTGAAACTGATAGCCTCAGAGTGACAGCTTGGACATGCAGGTGTAGACCAGGACATCTTGTAACTGAGGGTAGAGACGCTTCTCTAAGGATGCTATATCAGCCGCCAGAGGATATCTCTGGTCTATTTTTCTTATCCTTTCCTAAAGAGGATTACCCTTCAGACAATAGTAGTTAATTTCTACTTGGTAGGTAGTGTTTATAAAAAGCCTCATCACTTATTGCTTGAGGCTCAAAATTACTATATTGCTACAGGCTTTGTTTCTAGTACTTCTGAATAAATATCGACAATCTTTCGAGTTTTTACATCCCATGTAATCTCTTTTGCACGCTGAAGATATTCATAGGACATGTCATGTCGCATTATGTGGTCATTGACCAATTGCGTAATGTAAACAGCTAATTTTTCAACTACGAACTCTCTGGAAACAGGACTGATCTTAAATCCTGTCTTCTTTGTTACATATTCGCCAATGCCACCATTATCAACCACAATACAAGGTAGAGCGTTCGCCATAGCTTCCAAAACTACTGCTCCGCCAAACTCACGTACTGAAGGAAAACAGAAAATATCAGAATTCTGATAGTATTCTAACGTTCTGTATTGTGGAACATGTCCAATGAAATGAACAACCTCAGAAAGTTTCAGTTGTTTTGCTTGATTTTCTAAATTCTCTCTTTCTGAGCCCTGACCACCAACAAAGGTTAAATTAATTTTCTTCTTCACATGTGTATCAAGTCTGGCAATAGCATCTAGGAGCATATCAGCTCCTTTATAAGGGACCAGACGGCCGACATATAAAAGTTTAACTTTATTGTCTTCTCGAGCCTCGGTTGGTATTTTCTTCTGAGCAAAATCCTCGTCAGATCTGACAAATGAGCTGGTAATACCATTTTCATAGAACAGCTCTATTTGATCATCTTGGATTTTAGGAAATAATTTTTTAATCAACTCTAAAGTATAGGTTGAACCAGCTAGAATATGATTAGCTTTTTTGTAGGTTTCTCGATAACCAGGAATAATAGAACGACCTACCCAACGAAGAAAATTAAGATACGAATACTCTTTACGACCTAGTTCTTTAAATCCATCGGGGAATGGTACTCCACCGTTTACTGGACCCAAGATAAAAGGTGTTTTTGTGCAGGCTTTGACCGTTTTTACGGGGTAGCGTGGCATCATTGGAGTAATAGAGTGGACTAAATCATAGTCACCACGGGCAATAGCATCTTTGAATAGGCTGTAAACTGCGCGATTAAATCCCCAATAGATTGGATAAGTAAATGCATTACGAAGTGGCCAAATTATTTGCCCCTTAAATAGACTCAAACGTAGACCAATCTTTTCAATTTTTGAAATCACAGCGCTATCCTTGAGATAGATAATATCCGCATCTGGATGTATCTTCTCTATTTCTTCTCGATTACGCTCATGAGTCACTAATGTAGCATCAACGAATCTACTGATACCTGTGTATAAATGATATCCTTCAAGAGGTACTGAGTTCCATGCAGGATTGCATTGCTCAATAATCAATAATACCTTTAGTTTATTCTTAGTCATTGGCTGATAATTTTTATGGTGTTACAAAATATTTGTGTAGTGCTCTCGTAAATATAACTTAGGTATGGTTTGTTAAAGCTGACTTTCTGCAATAACAATAGTCATTTAATTCAATATCTCTAACTGCTAAAATCCTGTTAACCTTAAAAGAAATTTATAGAATTCTCTGTACTAAGAAACGTTTAAATAATTTTTTACATCGACAATAAATTCAATTTCATTTTACTATTTCAATCTCATTTTTTCTATGCCAGGAAAACTTATATCTATTTCAATAAACTTCTGAATTATCACCAATAAGCTCATGTTATCGATAATGGATATTGAGGGAAATTAGTTTATTTTAAACTTCTATCTAATTTTGTAAACTATAGTTCTTCTCTAAAGAGGTAGTGAGTAAAAAGATCTTAAATGCTCCACTATTTTTCATGTGCAGTGACAAAATTAGATAGAAGTTTAACGTAAGCTGCTTGATAGTATATTGCAGGCTCTAAAATCTCGTAAGTCGGTATATTTGACTTTACGGTGTCAGTGTATGCTTTCATGGGTGGGCGTGTAGCTATGGAAGCATCTCCAGAATAGTTTCGATTTGGGCCACCTACTAAAAATCCAGGAGCTGGTCCTGTTTTAGAGGTAAGTGCATTTTTGAATTCGCCCTGGCCAAACCATTGATGATACATTTCGTTGGCTGAGTATTCAGCACCATATTCGTACATATTGGTGAGAAAAACCATACCCAACGGATTGACACCATGAAAGTAATTAACAGTGCCTAAAGCCCGCTCATTATAATCGGACTGTTCTGCTGGATTGATATTCAACAGAACAGGATCGTAGTTCATGTTGCCATAATTTGCTTTGGTCATATTACTGCCCCAGTGATACTGCTCATCAGGCATATAAGACCGAAAAGGATCAAGATCATCGTCGTTACCATAAGCTTCTCCACGATAATCATTTAGCCTACTTTTTAGATCTGTCAGAATCTTCTCTTTTAATTCACTATTACTATTAGGTAGCTGCAAATAGAAGATGAGGGCATCTCCTTGCCAGGGGTCATATCGAGACCATGGACCATCTCTATATGGCTGGGTTAAGGAGATATTTTGAACAACGTAGTCAGAATATTGAATATCCCCCGTTAATGCAAAGAGATAAACTGCAGCACTAACTGCTGTACCTTCCTGTTTTTCCACAGGTATATCTGCATCGCCTGCCTTTATCTCTCCATTGTCGCAACGAGTGTCTACTGAGTTTTTCTGATACCAGTTCCAGGCCAACAGTGCGCGAGACTTTAATTCATCAGCATAGTCTTTTAGCTGAGGAACAGACTGCATTTCCCAAGCGGCGTGGGCAAACATGCTTGCGATCGCAATTGTGGACGAAGAGCATTTAGGCCCGTAAAATCGTGGCTGAGTATCTCTGCTGGGAATAGGATCAGTTGGGGTATAACCAAGATTACCCAACTTGATAAAAGCCCCTCCATCGTAATCCTGCATTCGCATGAGCCAATCCAGCTCAAATTTTATTTCATCTAACAAATCAGGAATTCCATTTCCCGACTCGGGGATATTAAAGTCATCTGTCCAAATTCTTTTGTTCTGTCCATAAGCGCTTAGAAGCTGATGCACTGGTTGTATGGCATAGGTGACATATTTGTTCGTATCACCAGCATCGAACCAGCCACCATGCATATCTTTTTCTAATTCCTGGTTGGACTTATCGTGTACAAAGCGAGCTTGCTTATCTTGCCTAGGACCAACATAAGCTGCTTCCTCAGTCCAACGTGCATCAGCAAACGGTTCGCTTTTAGCAAACCCACTACGCTGATAGAAAAACATTCTAGTGGCAGCAATTAAGACGTCTCTGTAAATATCTTCACGAACTTCAAACTCAGCTGACCGTACTTCTTCATCTTCTCGCACAAGAACATACTTGCCAGATTGTTCAAAGTTTGAGAAATCTATCCACCAAGCGCGTTCTCCTGACTGCGAATGGATAGAGCCGTTACCCCATTTAACTGGCTTAATGATATCCACCACTTCACCAGTTTCTACATTCTGCAATTTATAAGGCTGAACTTCATCTACATCTCCAATAACAACAGCCTCTTTAGGATCTTGAGGGCGATAGCCAAACTGATCTACCAAAACTGTAAAACTTCTAGATTCAGATACTCTAAAGCTACTTGAACAGCCTAACGTACTGGAAGTGATAGCTATCGTACCGATTAAGCGTATAAGCCTTCCGAGAAGTTTATGATAAGAGCGGGAACAATGCTTAACCGATATAGAGATAATCATAACAGTCTTATATATTAAAATTTGCCATGATGCTTAGTTGTAATATCCAAGACCCAAACAAATCCAAAGAGCTATGAGCGAAGCTTTACTGCCATTTACCTTGACGGCCTAGAAGTCCAGAAAGTGTTCCCAGTCCTCGAAAAGTTCTAAGCAGTGCTCGGGCGACTCTAGCCTTACCTAACAAGATAGAAGGTCCAATAGTAAAAACTCCTATCAAAATCAGACCTAATCCTTTAATCGCACGGATAGATTGAACTTTAAATGAAGGATAAAGTTCAGCTTCAATAAAACTGTGAACACTCCAGGACCAGAACCCTCTATTTAAAATCCAATTTAAGGATAATCTTTCGTCAGCAACAGGTTCATACAGGACTGCATCATCAGCCCAAATAATTTTATATCCTTGCTTATTTAAGCATGAAAACAGATAAGCATCCTCTGCTCCATTCTTAGCAAAGCGATTATCAAAAAGAGGTCTCTTTTCATTTATGTTTTCTATAATCTTAGTGCTGAACATTACATTATTTGTGAATGCCGTATCCATTTTTCTCCCAGTTTCATACCTGGGAAATGAATAGAAATTTCCAGTCTCAATCCAGTCAGGCACTTTCTGATTCAGCTTATAAACAGCGAGGCTAGGACCTGTAACAACCTCAGCGTTAAATTGCTGCTGACTGACTAAAAGCTCTTCCAACCATTGTGGAGTTGCAGTTTCGTCATCATCCAGCATGGCGATAAAATCTGAATCGCTAGACGCCTCATTAATGCATCGATTGCGAGCATAGGTGACGCCTTTATTACCCTCTATAAAATATTTTAGTGGCCATTGAAATGAAGAGGATTTTATATCCTCAATAACGGTCTTAGCAGAACCGGTAGAATCATTGTCTACAACAATAATTTCTATGATAGGAGTCGAAATCTTAGAAAAAGTAAGATTGTTGAGTGATGTTAACAATTCCTGTAGCAGGTGAGGTCGTTTGTAAGTTGCAATGCAAATTGAAACCCTTACCAATTTCAGCGATTGCTCACAATTATCATTGCCATTAGACAGTTGTTTAGAATGTACCTGCATCATTCAATCTAAATAAAAGAAAATATTCGACTTCCTTACAGCTACGAAAAGACTTGACAAGTCTTTTCTCTTATAGCACCAAGTTCTGTTCAGATTCTTCGAGTTTTGAGTGATATAGACTTGATAAGATAACAAGAATACCTAATGCAAACACTACTAATGTGCGCCAGTGATTAAGTACAGGAATTGATAGGATTCTGATAAAGCGCTGAGGAACAATAAGCAAAAATATCAACGAAGGAAGCCATAACCAAAGGTTAGGTCTATCTTCAGTGTAGCTGAGTAAGGATGCAATCAACGGTATTAGACAGATGTAGTCATAGTCATGACCAGATACAAAGGTCAGTGATATACCAAACAAAATGCCAAGAATGTCATATGGTCTGAACTGCTTTCGGAACACCCAAAGCAGCACTGTTAGTAACACACCAACTACTTTTAGACTGGGAACGTCGATACCGGCTGAATTCAGCATGCTTGAAACCCCCACAACATGTTGGGAGCCTAAAACATTGACATCAACAGTTAGGTAACTTCCAAGACCATCGTTGATCCACAGTCTCATCATTTCTATAGGCCCCTGAGTTATAAGAGGGTAGTAGCTCATCAGAAAAAAAGTAACTAATGATGTTACTAGAATCTTCCAGTTTCTTTCCAGAAAAAACCATACAAATAACAAAAGAGAGAGTTGTGGTTTAAAGCTTGATATCCCTAAAAGAATACCAGTCAAGAGCCATCTATTTTGATGACTAAAATGCCACGCACCCATCATTGAAGCGAGCAAAATCAGAGAGGTTTGCCCCATCCAAACGTTATGAGCTGTAAAAGGATTTCCAATGATAAAAGATGCTAACAGCAAGCACTTTAATCGACCGTTTTCAGGACTTCTCTTTACAACAGTCAGACACGAAATCCAGACGATAGATAGGATAGAAACTATATTCAGCAGCGCTAGACAATATTTGGATACACCAAAATTGAGTAAGGCTAATGGTACAAGAAAAAAAGAAAAATTAGGAGGATATGCGTATATATTATCAGAATCATTATTATAAGGATTTGTATTTTTTAGCATATGTCGTCCAGACTTATATAAAATTCCATAATTGTAGGATATTTCGCTTAATCGGGCATTGCCTATAATTCCGAAAAGTATGAGAGACAAAACACTACATACCAGTGCGCTAGCTAAAATTAAATTTACAAACTTAGACTGAGATAGCTTTGATATTACTGAACTTTCCATCTACTTACCCAACGATGAGCTGCTGCTTTAAATTTTTTAGAACCCCAACTATGCCTTAAATTGACACTGTGCTATTTCCTGTGACGCTGATACCATGTTGTTCCAGCAATGAGTAAACTAATTAGAGTAAGCGGCACCAGAACAGGCCAAACTTGGCCCGTTGATACAGTTTCAATACCAGATGCACCCAACATGACAAACGGTAACAGACCAGGGACAGTACCCAAACTAGTACTGATTAAATAGTCACGAAAGCTAACTGAGGTCAATCCAGCAGAGTAATTAACCACTCCATAGGGAATGACTGGAAATAACCGAATTGCAAGAAGGTAAAAGAATCCTCCTCCCCTTATTTCTGCATCCAAGCCTTGCCAACTATCACGCGTTTTTTTAAGACTCCAGTCTCTCAACCAATAACGGGTAACCCAAAAGGTAACAATTGCACTGCCAACAGCAGCAATCGTTGTCCAAACAATTCCCCAAAATACTCCAAATAAAGCGCCACCTGTTACATTCAGCATCGTCGATGGCAATACCAAAGCTGTTGCCAATGTATAGACAACTACATATATTATCGGTGCCCAAAAACCGGTCTGTTCAATTTGGGCTCTTAACGCTAAGATTTCTTCTTGCCCTAAGCCTCGGAGAATGACAAATATGGCTGCAACTGAAAAAAGGCTGAGGAGAATGATACCCTTCTTGAACATTAAATGGCAACACTAAAAACAATAATAACCCTATAAAATTAGAAGCCTAAACCTTTGGTGCATATCCATTTTTTTCTTGATGCTGGTGAGGTTCATATTGATACGATGCCACATTATTAATGTGTGCTGGCATGTCAATTCCGTAGGTTTCTCTTACTAAATATAAAGGTCTTTCCTTAACTTCTTCGTAAACTCTGCCAAGATATTCACCTACTACTCCCAATCCGATAAGATTTATTCCACCAAGAAATAGAACAACAACCATGAGTGAAGCGTAGCCTGGAACATCAATACCTTGGAAAAAGGTTCGAATAACTAGGAAAGATGCATAAACGAAAGCCATAGATGCAAAGCTCAAACCTAGATATGTCCAAAGTTTGAGGGGAACAAGGCTGAACGAAGTGATTCCATCTAAAGCAAAATTCCAAAGCTTCCAGAAGCTAAAACTGGTAAGTCCTTCGTGACGAGGTTGACGATCAAATAATACTGACGTTTGTCGAAAACCAACCCAAGAAAATAGCCCTTTCATAAAACGATTTCTCTCTGGAAATCGTTTTAATGCTTCAACTACTTGACGATCTAGCAGACGAAAATCGCCAGTGTTTCTTGGAATGGCCACCTTGCTCATCTTTCCAATAACACGGTAAAAAGCATCTGCAGTAAACCGTTTCAGCCAGGTTTCACCTTGTCGTGATTGACGAGTAGCATAAACAACATCAAACCCTTCTTTCCACTTCTCTACCAACTGAGCAATTAGCTCGGGTGGATCTTGTAGATCTGCATCAATTGGAATAACAGCTTGTCCGCTAGAATAATCAATACCAGCAGTTAGAGCGATTTCTTTACCAAAATTTCTCGATAGATTGATAACTTTAATATCTGGATTTTTCTGAGAATAACTGATTGCACCTTCTAAGGTATGATCGCGGCTGCCATCATTGATGCAGACAATCTCATAAGTCATTCCAATTTGATCGAGAACCTTTAACAGCCGAGAATATAGCGTATCAAGATTCTTTTCTTCATTATAGAGTGGAACAACTATCGATAATTCCGGTCGAGAAAATTTTGATGTAGGATTATGAATCGCTTCATTTGCAATCATCGTCAGTATCTCTTGCTATAATTACATATCTTAGGCATTTGCTATATCTTCTGATCGAGCTGTAGATGTTGAATATTACCTACTAAGAAGGAGAAATATTTTTATAGGTTTTCAGAGCATCTAGGAATTTAGTATGCAAACCGTAATTGCTATTGACGAATCGTTGCAAGCATTCGTCAATAAAGTCTTTATAAATAGGGCGCCCCTTATAAGGAGATAAATAGCTCCTAAATATGCCTTTTTTATAGGGCACTGTATACTTTGAAGTTCCGGTACGGTGATCAGCTAGATGTAGTTTTCCTGTCCAGTAATGCCGGCTAAGAACAGTTGGAATCCGGAAACACTTTGGTGCCAAAAAGTATGGATGTTTGAGTTTCCGCCAGGCCAAATAGAATGTATCTTTGTCACCCATTACATGCTGGTACCAAAATTCTGAGCCTAGATTCATCCATTCGGCTAGATTGAGCTCCTTCCAGCAAGATACTTTGTCAAAGAGTAGTAGGCCAGTCTCAAACTCTGTATCACCTACATAAGGCATACCTACATAATTCCAGACAGGTTTGTCTGGTAAAAGTAGATGCCGTTTGTAGTCAGGGAAAAATATTGCTTTATTATCTTTGTATTCCTGAGTTTCAAATAAAAATTCTAAATTGCGTACAGGAAAGCAGTCGGCATCAATAAGCATCACTTCACGTAAGCTTGTGTTAAGGAGAGCTGCTGTCTTGATGGGGAAACCACGCATCTGTTTTAAGGGGCGATTTTGGCAGAAATCCATGATGTCGTAAAATTCCACACCATGTTCAGCAAATGCCGGTCTTGCCCAAGATGGAATCTCATCTTCTCCAGCATGCCAGATTTCGATTGGAAGTGTCGCACCGTAATGACGTAGTAGGCGAACTACAACATACGCACTCTCTAGATAGGGACCTCCTGCACAGATGACAAATCCTCTACCTGAGAAATCACCTATTTGTGGTGCAGGTGACTTAACCTGTTGAACAAATAAATCTGCAGCGTCAGCTGCATTGATACTATATTCTAATAAACGATTCATAGATTAGTCCTTCAAATTAACAAAGCTGCCCCATGGAATCTCTGATGTAGTATTCAAAAGAGGGCTGATGATGACCTCTTTTGAACATAAAATATTGTAAAAATGTCAGATAGAATCCAATATTTCTAGACTTTAGAACAACAGATGTAATGTAGTCATTACTGCCATAAGTTTAGACGTAATGGCTGGTATAAAGTTTCTTGCTCATCAGTTAAATCTCTATAGGTAACAGCAGATAAGCATGCCAGATAGTATGTTTTGATAAAAAGCTAAATATCTTTGTTCCTATACATAAATTCTTTCACTGAGAGATCAATAACCTTTCGCCATTTCAATCATGGCTTGAGGCTCATACTCTACTGAGCTGGCAATGTCATGCATAAACTTTTCTCTCCTTTGTTTTAACCAATCTGAAGTTATTTTTGTTGCGTTCTCCTTTTTTTTAATATCCCAGCTATATACTTCAGTAGACAGTTGATTGGCAAAATCCTTAGGTTGCTCAGCAATTTTGACAATTGGAGAAATTAAAGAGATCCCTCTCATTGATGTCGGTGTAGCTACAATTGCTGATCCTGAAGCAAGTGCATCAAGTGTCTTTATTTGAATACCGCTACCTCCAAGCATAGGTAATGCGATCACTCTAGCTTGAGCCATAAAAACCTGGGCGTTTGGAACAAAGCCTTCATACTTAACATTGGGATATTTCCCACTTAACCAGTCAGCTCCTTTTCCAGCCACATGAATGGATAATTGATCAGATAATTCAGGATAAACAAACTTAAAGAACCATCGTAGTCCTTCCTCATTAAATTTCCAGGTCCAACTGCCAATTAGCCCAATATCAAATCTCTTGTCAGTTTCAGTTTCTTGTTCAAACACTTTCTCTGGACCTAGTGGCAACGCTAAAGCTTTAACGTTTTCCCTTCCTTTAAGTGCAGAAAAGTAGCTGCCATCACGCTCAGTTAGCGTCCAAACTTCTGTCACTTGTTTTGCAAGGTTAGCTTCCATTTTTTCAACCATTTTGGCTTCCCGAGCATAGAGCCATCTTGTTAGGAAATTATTCGAGTTGTTGAAATGGCTCAAATATATTTCATGCTCAACATTGTGAGCAATAAATATAACCTTACTCTCAGTACTGACTAGCTTGGCCAGCCAACCTAGCTGAGAGTGATCAATAAAGATTACGTCATACTTTTTAGTTTTCAGAAGAGATTTAACTGATTTTATGTAATTTTGTGAGTAATACTTGGCAGCTGAGTAAGGTAACCCAACCAAAAAACTCAAACATATCCAGAATATGGCGTGAAACTTTGCGTTACTTGTTTCTATATAGCGTTTTTCCACCAATAGTTCGTCAGATCTCAGCTCAAAACTATCATCTTTTCGCATATAGCCTACTACTGAGACCTGATAACCATTCCGTCTCAGTCCATCAATAAAAGCCTGAGATGCAACTTCACCCCCAGTTTTCCGTTGACTAGGGAGCTGTGTAGTTAAAAACAAAGCATTAATTACTTTCATTGGTATACAGGCAACCTTTTGCTTGAATAGGACTTACGCAGAAGCAAATTGAATGGGCAGATTTCTGCGTTATTAAAACAGCTAATTATTGGACAATTCTTGTCTGATGTAACAAAGTGAACGCTTTGTTTATAGCTCTAATACGTTTAGTCTTACCTAAGTCAGCAGTGCAAGACTAATATACTTTTACCAAAGTCTAGAGAGATAATACTAACAGTGTTCGAAGCTTGCAGTTTGCTTTATATCGATTTAAGTGTTCTAACTGCCAGCGATAGATATGTACCTCTTGTACAATCGCTATTGACTCTTGAGTCTTCCTTAGATGACGAAACCCACTCTATAGGTAAACGACATACATAAAGAAATCTTGTACTACACTCTTTGAAGATTTTTCTCAGTTTGACAATTGTGTCATTAGTATTCCATCCTATCCAGATTAAAATTTTCTTTTGCTAGGAGCAAAATAATTCCCCTTAATCACATAATTGAAGTTTACTGAAGTAAACTGAAGAAAGCCGGACAAGCAGCTCGATAAGTCGTATCAATAAATTAGAAAATATCTACCTGCTCATCAGAGGATTGCAATTGACATAGCCATAATTGATACCATTAATGTTTTGGAGCACTCAGTGGTATTAAAAGTTTACTGGCCACACACTAAACCAATGGCAAAAAATGCATGATTCCTATTGGAGACAAGATGGCCGGTAAGAATACAGATACAAGTATTGACACACCCAGACTAATGGTCTGTTCTTCTTGAAATGACTGGAACTACACGATTAATGTTCCTTGATAGACTGTTGGCATATTTAAGAATCCACTATCTCGTTTCCAAGCAGTTTGCCCATAAGCTGCTCACTTCGAGCATGACCGAAACTCAAAACATACATTGAAGGTAAAAGCCTACTTAAGGTAGTTACCAAACTAAGTAATCCTCTACCTGCACCTTCAGTAAAGATAAACCGAATTGTTAGAGAGTAAGTTAGGGTTGTTAGAACGAATAGCGATGCATCAAAACACAGCACAGTGATGCACAGTAAATTTGTGATGTACCAGGGCATCACCCAAGCTCGAGCAAACAGTATTAGTGCAAAAATAGACCAAGCAAAGCTAAGAACTACATCACGCTCAGTTACTGATGGATTGAACCAAAGTCTTAGGCACTGCCAGGCATAATATACAAGAAAACCCAGGGTTGTAATCAGACTGAGGTTAGTTATGATTGCGATTCGAGATGAAGAGGAAACCACTGGAACGTAGATTAAAAGTATATCTAGAAAGTGATGAATCGAATTTGCAACACCTCCTAAATCAGGAGAAATAAAACTTAGCCAGGTTTCTGGGGTTGGTAAAATGGTGACAGAAAAACCTGCAATAATTATTAGAGATAAAATCAGACTCAATAAAATATCAATGAATCGGCGTTTACCCAACAAGAAGCAAACTGCTAAAGGTATACATAGTAATGGCAAAGTTTTGATTAAAAATCCTACCAAAGCAGCTAGTATGGCAAAAATGTAACTTTTTTTATATAGAAAACCAATAAATGCAATTAGACTTAGTGAGATAAAAACATCAATGTGAGCATCCGAAACATGCTCGATTAAAATCAGAGGGTTGACTAAATACGCAAAGGTTAGGATTTGACAATTTTGAGATGTGCGTAGCAATCTCCAAATAAAATAAGTATTGCCTATATGGCAAAGTAAGCATAAAACCTTAAAAGCATATACTCCTAAAACTGGACTTATATTTAGGAGGGTTGAAGCAGGCATAAAAATCATAATGCCCACTGGACCGTATGCCGTTGTTATCTCTTCACTAATCCAGTTGTGTAGTGGATTAAGGCCTGAATTAAATGTGTTAACTGTAACTAAGTAAGGATTAATTCCCTTTAGAGCCATCAAGCCATAGTGAAGATAAAGATAGATATCTCGACTAAATGGATAGGTTACTAATGCAATTAGTAAAAATGGTAGACCTATCTTTAAGATCGTTTTGAAATTGTTTTGTCGAGGTTCAGATATACTCGACTTGTTTAGAGCTTGTAACAACCAAATGGTATAAATAACGGTCAAGACGATATAGAGACCGTTAATAGCCAAACGATTTAAGTTAGAGCCAAACTCTGGGATTTCCGTTCGTGGCACATAATTAATTGCTGTTTCATAGTACTTGTATAAACCTAACTTAGTAACTACGACACTGTAAAAAACAGATGCTATGACGGCTGAAAAAAATAAAGACTTTGGTTTATAAAATATTTTTGTTGGCTTTAACGGTATTACTGAGAACATCGTATAAGAATTCCTCTAGATGAGTGCATAGATGAGAATAGATGATAGTTTTATTTTTTCTTAAAAAAGAGACTATTAGTTAGTATAAAATCACTTTTAGAATAGCTAAATCAAATTTCATCTAAGTCAATTTAAGTATTGGTTTCAGTATTAGCTGAATGATTTTGAATGTCTGATTTATTACTATAGAAAAGTACTAACAACCAAAGTGTTACGAGCTTAAAAGTTTCAGATACTAAGGTTGCCCAAGCTGCTCCGTACCAAGAAAAACGAGGGATTAAATATAAATTTGCCCCAAAGTTAATACAAGCAGCTGTTACTTGTAAGATACTTCTTGATCTATGAAACCCTGCACCAGTAAGAATATCTGCTGCGATAAACTGCAACGTGGCAATTAAATGGATAGGGGCTAGCCATCTTAGGACACCAGCAGACTGCGCGTATTCTGTTCCTAAAATATTTGCTGTAAATGGAGCGACAGTGAGCAAAGCGATTGCTGAGACAACACCATACCCTACAGCAATAGGGATCAGTTTCGAAGCAAATTTGAGCCCTACCTTGATTCCAGCCGCACCGTGGCGAAGAAATCGTGTGTAGGTAGCACTCATCACTGCAATGATGACGATATACCCAACATCTATAAATCGATAACCTGCCGCGTAGATACCAGCTGCGTCAGCAGATGCCAGACTAACCAACATAGTTCTGTCAATCTGACCGTTTACGGTTTCTGCAGATTGTGCGATCGCAAAGAAAAAACCTTCAGTAAACTCAGGTGGATACTTTTTTAGATTAAATATAGGATTACCAAATAACCTATTAACAGTTAGAACTGATACAGTCGCTGGTAGGATTGAACCTAAACAATACAACCCTCCCCAAGCAATAACATTACCATCTTCGAAAAAGACTAGTAGAGCGATGGCAGCAATAAGTTTGCCCACACCATAGAGGAGTCTGTTCTGTGCATTTAACTTTACTTGGTCACAGGCAAGAAAAGCTCCTGAGGCTAAAATCGACATTTTGCCGCCTAACAAGTCTGCTAACAAGATGAATAGAACAAGTAGCAGCGGCGTATCAGGTGTGAAAATTACTCTTACAAGTCCCAACATTATCGGGACTATACCTAAGATAAAAATGAGAGACGTTAGTAATGCAGTTCCCCAATAGCCTCTAAAGACCTTCGTATCTCTGGCAACATTCTTAACAAAAATATCAGAGCTGCCACATCCGACAAATGGGAAAACTAGCTTAACAAATGCTGCAATACCTATGAAAATACCATAGGATTCAGCTCCTAGTACTCTGGCAATAATTATAAAGTAGGCACCTTGAACAAAAATCCCAAGTATTTGAGATGACAACATCCACATGCTGTCTTTAACTAAAGAGCCACTCAGAGCCCTCTTGATTTTAGAAATAATCTTGTCCACCTCATTCATCAAGTCGTATAAAACAAGTTTAAAGAGTAGAAATTAAATACTGGCATTAACGTCTGTTGTTGCCTCAAGTTTGTTCATGATTTTCTTTTGTATAACTTGATCTTTATCGATTAAGCCAAATCTATCAAAATCAAGTAAGTATTTTGCCTCAAATGACATTGTGAAATTAAGTGTACTAACCAAAATCCAGAAAATGCTGTTGGGGGCTAACAACGAGGATTCTGATAGATTAGCGAACACCATATACAGCACACCTACGGCAGGCCAACCGCTTGCCCATGTCTTAAACAAACGAACTCTGGAAAGTCCCCTGTTGAATGTTTGCCACAGTGAAAGTGCCACCATAGCTGCCCCCAGGTAACCAATTTGCAGAATCATATCAAGAAACCCCTGGTGTGAGTCAGGTACCAACCAACCAGCTCGTTCAATGATGTACCGTGAGCCATCCCCGTCTAATCCATGCCAAAAAGCGGAAACACCATATCCTAGAACCGGGCGGAGACGAATCATATCACCAACAAATTCCCAAATCTCTGTCCGTCCCGAAAGGGTTGGATCCTTCCCAAGGAGTACAAGGGTAAACGTCATAATCTCGTTGTAACCTATGGCGATGATAGTCCCTATTGAAGAGACAACTACTAAACCTAGAAAGAGATTACGAGGCTTTGCTTTAAATAGCTGAATCGCTACGATGAGACTCATCACAAAGATGGAGTTGAGCAACGCACTTTCAGAGCCAGTGTACTTAATCATTAGCAGTGAAAGGTATATACCAATACCGTACATCCACTTTCGATGTTTGTCTTTAGACTCATTGAGCATGGTAAACAAAACAGCGCAGGCTAGCACCATCATTTTTCCAGCCCCATTTTTATGGGTAAAGACGCCTCGCCAGGCCCCTGCATGAACTGGTGGCCCCATAAGCCCATATTGCGGAAGAAAAAAGATAAATACGATATTCAGTATGGCTATAGACAACATTACATAGCTGAATATAGTGACCTGCTGTTTTAAGGTGAATCTTCCTGCTGTATAGACTCCAAACAGGGCATTCAACACCATAAACATTCCGGCACCCTGCGACACTTCGGGCGCAACAGACCAAAGATAAGAAAGACCAATAAAAACATTAGTCGCAACAAAGATTGGATTACTTAGAAGAATGTAGATTGTCCGTTTATATCGACAAGTTATAAAAATCAGCGTAAATAAATAGGTGATGCCACGTAGCAATTGGACAGGCATAAAATTGATAGTGTCATAGGAAAATCCATCTCCTTCGCTGGCCCCGTTACTGAGGACAACCATTGTTATTGCATCTGTATAGAGAAAAAAGGTAAAAAAGGTAAAAGCATACTCAAGTTTCTCTAAAGCTTCCTCACGAAAGAATTTTATAAATCCCTTTATGGATGCGGATATGGCCGCTTGCAAAGATGATAATAAAGGTGGATCTTTAACAACCACCTTATTAGGAACTAATTCACTTTCTGAAGTTTTTTGAAAAACCATAATAGAATCAAGAGATTAAAGGTCTTTGCAAACGATGGAAAATATTCAACTATTCTGTATTCTGAAATCAAAATTCTGAAATCAGAACTCAATTAGATTCGGCATGTTATTGCCAAAAGGTACAAAACGATTTTTTATCAAGACCTTAAACCTTCTAATGGCAATTAAGTTGTACTTTTCCCTATGTCACAACAGCTTTATTACTTATACATGACACCTTTAAATCAAGGTGTCGTGTGTCTCTTGACTAAAGACTTGCGGTCATATCTTGCGTATCAGGATCATAAACTTTGCCAGTGCCTTTCACATCTACAATATAGAAATCGATCAGAACGATAATCGATATTGCAAGAGCAAATCCAGCAACAGCACCCATAGCTAGGATTTTTGTAGTTACCTGAGAGGATGGTTCTTCAGGAGGAAGGGCTGGTTCAATAATTTGGATAAAGTTTGTAAGCTGGTTTTCTTTGACTCCTAGATTTTGGCGTCTGGTTAAAAGTTCTTGATAAGTTTCTTGCGCGGTTTGTAAAGTACGCTCTAGGTCTCGCTGACGTTGTTCTAGCTCTGGAAGGAGATTTACACGATTTTGATATTCTTGAGCGTTAGCTTCAACAGCCTCTAATTGCCCTTCTAAGGAAATTATGCCTAGTTGGTTCGTAACATATTCTTCAATTAGAAGCTCTCGGACAGAACTTGTTTGGAGTAATGACTCTCCATTAGCAGCATCTGGCGCATCCACGCGGATAGAACCTTCTTGACCACCTACTTGAAGCAGTGATTCTTGTACTGGTGAGCCCCCTAAAGCCTGCACACTTTCCCCCAAAAGGTTAGCTAGAGAAGCTTCTTGGGCTCGTAAACGCTCTAGGACTGGGCTCTCTTCAGTAAACTCTACTTTTTGTATAGCTATCTCACGGCGAACAGCATTAAGCTCCGCAAGAATGTCTTGAATCTGACCAGATTGACTAAGCGTATTTGATCTAATAGCTTCAGAAACAGTGAGGCCAAGTTCACTTTGCAAACGTTCTTGTACAGCGTATAAAGCTCTTAAATCTGCTCGTATTTCATTGATGTCTATACGAAAATCATTCAGAGCTGCGACTACAGTACCTTGCTCCTGAGATAAATCAATAATATTGTAAGTTTCTCGAAAAACTCTGAGTGCGAACTCTGCTTCTCGAACTTTTTCAGCATTTACAGGTAGCTGGCGGTCTAGGAATTCCCCAGCGTTTTCAGTATCTTCCTGATTACTCGTTAGTCTCTCTAACCGATATAACTCCATAAGAGTATTGACAATATCGGCAGCTTTTACTGGATCTAGATCCAGGTAAGAAAAAGCTAAAACATCCGTTTGGAATATAATATTTACCTGAAGATTGAACAGAAGATCTTCAACTTTTAGAGTCTCACCTTCGACATCCTTCAGTTGGAGCGTATCGATAACTTTCTGTATTAGTGGTTTTGCAGTAATGACCTGAATTTCAGAGTTCAGTGCGGAACCAAAACTGACTGTTGTTAGAGGACCTTCATTTGGATTTTCTACACCAGCAAGTGTAGCCGCCCTATCCCTCTTAAACAGAAGTTTTCCCTCAGCTAGATAGGTTGGATCTGTTGTCTGGGCAACTACAGCAGCTCCCAGTACTGTTAGAACAAATGCTGATGTTGCAGGTACGATACCACGACGAGTGGCCGCCCATAGATACTGAATATTGAGGTCAATAACATTACGAATAAAGTTCATGGTTAAGTTAGGCTGCCATCTGACAATCTTAATAAGACAGAAACATTAAATAGAGACTTACAGACAAAATTATTAGCTATTAAATACCCAAGATTCCTAGGATTAACCTAGTCAAAGGCGAGAATAGTAGACCAGCAGTATCTGAGGCAGCAGCAAGGCTCGACCGACCGACCACAATCGTATCTCCCTCCTGAAGGATGGGATTTTGGTCATTATCGACATCTTGGGCAAGGTCCACTTCAACTCTCTGCTGTGACACTGTACCGTTTGGGTTGAGGCGAATAAGGGTCACACGATTAGTGCGAGCCCGACTGTCATTAAATCCACCGGCTGTTAAAATAGCTTGGTTTAGAAGAGTATCTGGTGAAACGGAAAGGCTTCCAGGAGCTTTGACTTCGCCGACGACATTGACTGAGATAGCAGTGGGAGAAAATGTAGTATTAGCTAAAGCGATAACTTCTGCGTTATCGATGACTTGTGCAGTGGGAATGAGAATCTGATCGCCATCTCGTAGTAATACGTCCTGACGTAGGTTACCACTTTCTACCAAATCCCAAAGGTCTACCTGAATTAGTTCACGGACTCCTTCTCGCTTAATCTGTACAGAACGGACATCTGCAGAACGTGTAATGCCCCCGGCATTGCTAATGGCTTGAGTTACACTAGGCCAAAACCGAGTACGGCTTTCAGTTGCGGTCCCACCTTGATCACCAGCTTGTGGACTGACCTCTATCGTATATCCGCCAGGACGTTTAATTTCACCCACAATGCCCACTCTAATCGGTCGCGGCTGCAGCAACTGGAAAGTTACTCTTGGTTTGTTGATGTAGCGACTGTAGGCCTCAACTACTTAGATTTCAGCCTGAATGGGATTAAGTCCAGCAACATCAACTTTACCAATCCAAGGCAAAGTCAATGAACCATCCAATAAAACGATTTGATCAATAGGATCTGCGAATAATTCATTTTCAGCTAATATGTCGACTCTGATTTCGTCGCCGGGCCCGAGTGTATAGGTTTCAAGAGAAACAGTTGACTCATCAACGCTCCCTTGCTGAACGGTGTTAGGGGTATTAATAGGCTCTAGGGTAGGTAGCTGACCTAAGGCTGAAGCAGCTGTAATGTTGATGGAGAGACTGCTGAGAAATAATATCCCTATGAGATTAAAAGTCTTTGACTGAATAATAATTCGCTTATTGAGCAGTGGTAATAGCGTCGAATGAACCCTAGATAACGGTTGGTTGTTAGTTGGAGGTTGAACGATTTCCATAGCTGTTTTCGAAAAGTGTAGGCAAATAAGGCTATTAAGCTAATTCATATTCATTCAGTTATTGGACTTGTTCACACTCAATAAAGTTTCAATTTATTTTAGTTCTGGCTACATGAGAAGAGCTAACTGACTGCATCTTATACATCTACCCCATTGATACAGCATGCCCGTATTTACTCAGATTATTTGTCCTAAAGCTTGCAATTAAAATAGGTTTCGTAAATTTACGATTTAGATTTGTCAGTTGCTGTAAGCCTGCACTTAAGCCAAGATGCATCTGTGACTACACGGTTGACTCCGACGGCGAGTGATTTTTAGTAGAGACGTTAAGATGAACGTTAAACTAAGCCGTAAGGACGTGTTTCTTAAGCCATTTCTGGGCTGTGTCAGTTTCTTGTAGCCAGTTTTCTAACAGTGATATCCAGTGTACGGGTAGTTGAAGAGACTGCCATGTTGTTTGACTGGCTTTGGATAATTTGGCGTAGACTTCCGGATGGCCAAGTAGATAACTAATGCGTTGAGACATCGCACGAGTGTTGCCAGCAGGAAAGATCATGGCGTTAATGCCGTGGCTGAGACTACCTGCAAACATAGGATGATCAGAAGCGACAATAGGTGTATGAGATTGTAAACAACGGTTGAGACTAGTGTTGGAATGCTCTGGAGATTCATGGCGGCTGGGCATTACAAAAATATCAGCCTGACGAATAAGATGTACCAACACATGGTCGGGAACCGTTTCAATAAATTCAATTTGAGCTAGCTGTAACCGTTTTGCATGACTCTCAAAGCGTTCAATATCACCCTGACCTACTAATTTTAGGTGAATGTCATAGCCTTGTGATTTTAGCTGAGCTACAGAAATAAGCAAATCGCCAATACCTTTGGTGGCGAAAATGGGCCCTGTATAAATTAGCTGAATTGGATGGGCGCGCGATCTCAACTGTTTAGGCTCAAATGTTTCAGCTCGATTTGACGGCGGCCAGCTCCAAGGGATCAACTTGTTGCGGAGTACCCCCATAATTGCTAATGATGCACATCCATTAAGACCAAAGCCTCCAACCCAGTCCACACCACTATGGTTCAAGGCTTTAGAGAGTTGATACTTGTCCCATCGTTTCTTTGGACTAAGCTCGCTGGATGTTTCCTGAAACATACCAATACACCGCACTTGTCGACGAGTCGCCCACCGGAATAATGAAGGCTCAGGAACATCAACAATAAGATGGGTAGGGCAAAAGTCTGCTAGTTGCCTAAAGATAGACTTATTTAATGCAGATAAACCACTACCGCTAACACGTACACCTGTCTCTAGAACCTCATCATAGGCTGTGTCGGAAACACATCCCAACACGCCAACTTCTTGAAGTTGAAATCCCCACGTGGTTAACCCTTCCAATATGACTAACTGCTCAGCATTGAGCGTACCCTTTTCCATACCCTCTCGGTATGGTTCAGTGTTCTGAACCATAAGCAAACGCAGATGTTGTAGATCCATAAGCAATAATGGTTACACAGCTAGCTAAAGAGACTAATGGTTAGGACAATTGCTAAACGTTGTTTAAAGCTTTATGGTGATCTTTACAAAAAAGATTTTCTCTGCCCTGGCTATTTGAGAATCTTTGCACAGTCTTTACAAACGCTTTGTCGTATTGGTTAAGCAGACAAAAGCAAATAACTTCCAAATCTTGAAAGTACAGATGTTTTATGGAAAGTCTCTTCAACATTTATTTTTAGACTCTATTCAAGGAAGCAGAGGGTTTACGTAGATTATGCTGATACGAGAAATCTAGAGTGTTCAATGGACTTAAGACACCAGAGACTCGGACTGGGCATTCTATCGATGGTGAAATGTAACGTGCTGCAGACACTGCTCGATTAGATAACGCTAAACCTGTCTCTAAACCTATGTTGATGTCCGAAACATCTGCTACCGTAACAACTATTTTGGTCATTGATAGTGATGCTGATCTAGCAGCTTCATATGGCGAGTGGTTCAGTCTTAATGGCTTTGCCATACTCAAAGCAACTACAGGACAAGAAGGAATTCAGCTAGCGAAGCTACACTACCCACAACTAATTGTATGTGGTGTTGGCTTACCGGATATGGATGGATATGATGTGCTTATACGTGTTAAATCTCATCCAATCAATAATATACCTCCGATAGTTATCTTGACCGGTTATGGGGGGTCCGGTGAACTTCGGCGCAGCATGGAACAAGGAGCTGACGATTATCTTTCTAAACCAGTTGATTCGAAAAGCTTTCTACGCGCAGTACAAACTCAGCTGAGTAAACGTGAGCAACTAACCAAGTATTTTAGAGCTCAGCCTGTTGAATTACCTCGTGATCCGCTGACTTCTGCTATCAGCTGTAGAGAGTTTAAAGACCAGATTGAAACGATCCGACAATCACCTTGGTCCAGTCTGTGGGTGATCCAACTGCGTAACTATGACGCCCTACAAACTAGCTATGGTCTTATATTTAGTCAGCTTGTACTTCAAGCTATAGGTCAACGACTCCGTCAATGGCAACAGCGTCATCGCGATAAATCAACGCTAGTTGCAGAATCGTTAGCTTATGTTGGAGGAGACCGATGTGCTGTCTTTCTGTATGCTTTGTGTGGACCTGTCGAAGATGTCTGTATTACGGCTACTACCGAGCTAAAAACAGATTTACAACTTCCCTTAGTACTCAATAATCATCATCTGATTCCAGATATTCATATCAAAGCCATCAGTGATTTAGAGCTAGCCACAGTCAAAATTTTAAAAAAACTTGGCCGGTCAGCTGCTTCAATGGTCGATCCACTATCCCTAGCCGAACGACTGCGACGAGGAATTCGACAAGATCAGCTACAACTTTATTTTCAACCTCAGGTTGAGTTAAGCAGCGGTCAAATTATTGGGGCAGAAGCTCTAATTCGCTGGCTTATACCTGGTGAGCCTCCGCTCTTACCAGTTCAACTGATTTCGATAGCCGAAGAAAATGGATTAATGCCGCTCTTAGGTGAATGGATATTAAAAACAGCACTACAGCAGCTAGCACATTGGCAAAAAATACAGCTGTCAGGTATCAGTATTGCGGTAAATCTGTCAGTTTATCAACTGCGTAGCCTTCATTTTATAGATCGGCTGATGGAAATGGTGGAGAGCGCTAAGGTCAGTCCTGTTATGATCGATCTCGAACTTCCCGAACGTTTGATTATAGAGGATCTAAGTCGCTCAAAATTGTTGTTAGCTGAACTCCATCACCGAGGATTTAGTACAGCCATTGATGATTTTGGATCGGGCTGTCTTAGTCATCTACCCTATTTGCCGGTTAATATTCTCAAGTTAGATAAGTGTTTTGTACGCGATTTGCATCGCAATAAAAATAACCAGGTAATTGTTAGAGCTATTGTCGAAATGGCACAGGGATTAAATATTTCGACTGTTGCTAGCGGTGTGGAAACAGCTAAAGAACTGTCAATTTTAAAACAGCTTAAGTGTCATAGTATGCAGGGATATCTTTTTAGTCCCGCCCTAACCGCAAAAGATTTTGAGAGACTTTTGTTAGAATCATCTGGAACCACTGTTAAGCCAAACGGTAAATCGAGTTGAGGTTAGACATACCAGTTGGTTAAAGTTCGAGGTCAAAATCTAGATAGATAAACACGTCTTGGGGAGCACTATCGTCAATATCCACCAGCGGTACACCTAGGTCTAAGCGTAGATCTACCCCCTCAATTGGGCGATAGGTAAAGCCTACACCTGTACCAAGAAGAAAGCGATCGTCATTGACAGTGGTGCCAGATTTAGTATTCCAAACCGCTGCCATGTCTAAAAATGGGCTGAGTAGCATAATTGGAGCGCCAGATTCATTCCGTTGAAGGGTAATGCGATCTTCAATGGAAAGACGAATGCCATTATCGCCAAAGCGGGCATTTTGGCTGTAACCTCGCACAGATTGACGTCCCCCAACTACAAACTGTTCTGAACCTAGTAAGGTATCTGATGCTAGCTGTACATCCCCCTGCATAATTAGTAAATGGTCTTGATTTAGAACCTGGGCACGTTGTATTTGACCTAGCCAGCTAACAAACTGACTGTCGGCCTGGGGGGATGATACATTTGTTGCATCTAGCCAGTCGACACCTAAGCTAAATTGCGATCGCAGTGCCCAGGCCCCTTGGGTATCCCGACGTAGATAATCTTGACTAAACTGAATCACGCTAGTGCTGTTGCCAGAGAGATCGGTCGAAGCAATGCGAGTATCCCCATCTCGGTGACGAAAACCCAACGAAAGAGCAAACTCTTCGCGGGGATTGCGTACCAGAGGCTGGCGGTAAGTTAATTCATAGACCTGGGCGTCTCCTTCAATATCAAACGAGGCAAGCTCGCGAGGAGAGATAATCTCAAACTCACTGGGTAAAAACCGAGCTGAAATTGTCCCATTCATAGCGTTAATGGGAGCGGTGTAGCTCAACTCATAGAGATGGGAGCCGCCAGTGGTCGCCCGATAGGCGGCAGCCCGTATCTGGTCACCGATACCAAAGGGGTTACGATAGGTGACATTTGCCCCAGTACGCACTACACCAACGCTGACGGGTGAATCAGTGTCGAGGGTAAGATGGGCTTCAATCGGTTTGGCTTCATCAATACGTACAACAAGAATACTTTGGCCTAAGCCCGTTCCAGCTCGCAGGCTAGCCTCGATATTGTCAATTAACGGATCGACTCGTAACAGCCGTAGCTGATCTTCAAGGTCAAACTGGTTGAGAGGTGTCTGAGCGCCTAATTTGATTCGCGATCGCACATAGTTAGTTAGCCGATTGGCTTCTTCTATACGGATCTCCTCTAAGCTCCCTTCAATAATTTGCAGTTTGACGACACCATCCGTCACTGGCTGGATAGGGAAAATCGCACGAGAAGTTATATATCCCTCATTTAGATACAGCTGGGTGCTCGAATTCGCCGCCTGCTGTAGCTCATCAATACACAGTGCTCGACCCACAAAAGCCGATAATACAGTGTCAAAGTCTGACTGATCGAATACAGTACTACCCAGCACATCAAACTTTTGCACGCTCACCGTAGGTCCCGTTTCCGTAGGTGGTGCATCAGCTGGAGGTGTCTCTGGTATAGTCGGCAGCACGGGCTCAACATCGTTGGGGTGAGGCTCGGGCAGCGGTTCTGGAAGATTATCGGCCGGGGGCGGATCCACAAGAGGAGGGTTGGTAGGCACTTGCTGGCCAACAACAATACTCGACTGACGCTGGTTTAGACCACCGATTTCTTCGGGAGCCGTGGATGTGGGCACCGGTATACGATCGACCAACCCATCATGAGCTAAATCTCTAGATGAGGAAATCCTAGACAGGGCTTTAGTATCGCCTGTTGAGACGTTGTCTTGAGCCTCTACTACAGGTTCAGTCTGGGGTGGAAGTACGTCTGCTTGGGGGGATAGGCTGGCCCATGAAGCCCCCGTTGCCTCTGTCGAGGTACCTATGCCGACGCCAATAACGGTGCTCAACAACACGAGGGTTGTTAGTTTCTGTTGCATGGATCTCCTTTCTGTTCCATCGTAGGGTTGCACTGTCACTAGATGCTTGGCTAGCCACCTACTAGCTGCAAAACCTGATTTCCCGGTGCCGACAGTATCACAGCCAATGACCTTAATTTCAAGAGATAGCCCCTATACCTGGGACAATCCCCCTCAGAGCGTACTAAAAAGTCTTTACAAGTTATTTCCTACCAAGGCTTTACGCAGATTTCCGGTCACTTTAGTTGCTTAAGTATCAACACCTATTAATTAGAGTGCCCAGGTAATTAAATCTTATGACTGAGACATTTCTTCTTCCTAGGGCTCCACCTGTCGCCAGATAGCATCAGCCACGCGGGTAACATCAGCCATAGCAGTGCTATGGACTCGCAGAATATCGGCACCGGCTGCGATAGATGCTGTACACGCTGCGGCAGTTCCCCATTCACGCTGCTGAGGGTCAGGCTGATCCAAAATCCAACCAATAAAGCTTTTACGGGAAACGCCCACTAAAATCGGACTACCTAACTCAGTCAAGGCTGACAGCTGTCTTAAGATCTCCAAGTTTTGCTCATAGGTTTTGGCAAAGCCAATGCCAGGATCAATACACACATTTTGAAACGGAACGCCAACCGTCAAAGCCTGTTTAGTTTGCTGACGCAAAAATGTCGAAATTTCCCCTATTAGGTCGCTGTAGTCTGTCATCTGCTGCATCGTTTCCGGTGTACCCCGTAGATGCATCAGGATGATCGGTACCTCTTTTTCAGCAGCGACCTTTAAGATATCAGGCTCATAGGTCGCCCCTGAAACATCATTAATAATATCGGCTCCGGCTTCGATGGCCGCGCGGGCCACGGTAGCTCGGGTTGTATCTATGGATATAACTGCCTGCTTAAGGGATGTATTATCAGCCTGACGAATGGCTTCAATGATCGGCACAACTCGGTTGAGTTCTTCTCCCAGAGAGATCTGTTCTGCCCCAGGTCGGGTAGACTGACCGCCAATATCTAGGATATCGATATTGGCCTTCACTAGAGTCTCTGCCTGTTTTAAGGCGGTGTCTACTGTGGTGAACTGGCCACCGTCGCTAAAGCTATCGGGAGTAACATTAATCACCCCCATCAGATAGGTACGCTCGCCCCAGTTAAACCGATGACCACGAATATCCCAGGGGTGACGACTAGCCGATTGCTGTCGGCCTTCAGTCATAAACAGTCGGGCCAATCGATCGTAAGTACCAGGGCCAATGTACTCTGGATGTGCACGCAGCTTGCTATACATCCACACCAGGTCTTTGCCGTCAAAGATACGAATATCAACAAACCAGCTTTTAAGCTGGGGTTTTAGACCATTGGCGGTTTCAAGTGCGTCGGTCCACCGTTCAAATTCCTGCTTAAAACCGCGGGTGATTACCGTAAAGGTCATGGCTGCTAAGACTACTCGAATTAATCAAACAAAGGAGATTCATACTGCTACTCAAGCAACTCGAGTGGCAGACTTTATTTATAGTCCGCCAGCTGCGGCCCAAGGGGCAACGAAAATTTTGGTCAAGCCGAATCTGGGATATCCCAAAGGCCCACCCGTTACCGTTAGCATGTCGGTTCTATCAAGCGTATTACAGGGGCTACGGCAGACTAGCCCCCAAGCTGAGATTTTGATAGTAGAGGGTGTGTGCTCTAAGTTGCCTCTAAAAGAAATTGCTGGTAAAAATGGCCTCTATGACATTTTAGGTGAGGGGATGGCTGTGCTAGATGCGGATACGCTACCTTGTATTGCTTATCCCAACCGTTCGCCTGAGCCTGTACGTTATTCAGAGATGTGGGCTCCTAAGCTGCTTGAAGAAGTTGACTGTCGTATCTCTGTCAGCGCCTTTAAAATCACTAGCCTCAAAGAGCAGCCTTTAGTCTCGGCTACCTTAAAAAATCTGTATGGGCTATTTCCAAGGGAAAAGTATAAGGCTCGCAGCGTTAATTCGAGGGGGCAGCTGCACCGACCGTCGGTTCCCAAAATCCTACAGGATGTTTACAGTACCATCGGGTACATGTTCGATGGCGGTGTGGCTGACTGTAGCCAAAAGTTTATCAGTAAGGATTGGCGTCCTGATGTCGGTCAAGGATTTCAACTCGGCCATGTCGTCTGGGGAGACAGTTTACTTGCAGTGGACCGTCATGCCTGCCAGATTGCTCAAGAACCAATCGCTAGCTATTTAGAACCGCTAGAGAACCTAAACCAGATGCTTTAGGACTTATGATTATGCCTTGGCAAGGGCAGGTTCATCATGGTGTGAAAGTCCTCTTGCACCTTATGGGTTAAGCGCTTAGAGATTTGCCGCACAATTTGATTCAATAGCTTATCACCAGATGCCTTGACTAGAGACTGGGGTAAGGCCTGGATAAATTTTGGCATGTGGACTTTAGTCTGTAGGTTAAGTTCCCACTCCACATGGGTGGCCTGTCTTGCTGAGAAATCGGTTTGCTGCTTTTCGGCTAAGGACATCGCAGCCTTAAAATCGACATCGTATCCTTCCGGTTCGTGCCCTGGTACGGGGATGGTTTCAATCCGATAGATACCTTGATTTTGGGGTAGCAGATGTAGCCCAAT
>ERZ1740059.228-NODE-228-length-31174-cov-9.617886_pt1 | contig 31174 bp, 25 predicted proteins | sample MGYA00581744_ERZ1740059 | MGnify/ENA primary metagenome ERZ1740059 (study PRJEB43018, sample SAMN04849738) | marine metagenome | isolation source: floating plastic debris | place: Pacific Ocean | collected 2008-08-28 | study: EMG produced TPA metagenomics assembly... | reverse complement strand
CGGTCTAAATCGACCATATTATCTAAAATTTCTGCTAATGCAGTACATAAAGTTTCCGAAGTTTCTCTTTGTGCTTCTGGTACCGACTCCAGTTCGATTTCAGGATTTTTGAACGAAACTCGCCGTCGCCGCTCAATACCTACTTTTACAGTCATATTTAACGGTACTAATTCACCGTTATTTAAGTCAGCTTTGGCGAAAATCTTTAACCGATTATCTGGCAGCAATTCTACCTGAACATCGGTAAAAGAAACGGGTTTACCATCTGACAATGCCGTTAGTGTTGGTTCCTTGAGGTTTACCAGACGCTTTTTCACTAATTCAGCTTTAAAGGCCTGATTAATACCAACTTGGGTCAATACAACCTGGGCGATCGCTTGAGTGGGTTGCTTTAAACTCAGCTTACCGCTCAGTACCGAACTGAAGTCAATAGACACAGCATCGGTTTCAAATGACATTTCCTCAACGAAGAAATCCTTACGAATTACCAAACCACGGCCGCCCATCTTAAAGCTGTCAATACTGCCCTGTAAAAGCTTGCTGGAGGGATAACAGCGGACAAAGACTTCTACCGACTCGCTTTTAGTAAACAAGTGGCGAATCGTTTGGCTCGCAACGGTGTTGAGCATCTGCTCTCCCCAGTCACTGCCTTTAGAATCTTTAAAACCAGTAAGTCCGCCAAACATTTTGAGTAGAGGTTACTAGAAGTTCTTTGTATTTTTGTAACAAATTGTGAACTCGTCAGCAACCTTCTAGAGATTAATTATGCTGATGATGAAACACAAAATCATTGATAATAGTTAACTCATTATCATCCTAAACCCTTATGAATACTGGACTTGAGGTTCTTCTCATTCCCTCGGTATCCATCATGAAGAAAATAAAAAATGTTATTCCCTGCTTACAATTCTCATTTTTTGCTCAGAAGGAATTTAACGGTTTGGTTCAAAACTGTCAAATAAAGTTGAGCGAATGAGTGAGTATTAAGAATATTTATTGTTTAAAGATATTTTCCTTATCACCTAAGTATAGATGGAAAAATGAAATTATTTTTTCATACATCTGAAGTCAAGCAATTTCGATGTCAATCCTGTATAAAATAAGAAAGTCCCTTATGTAAATAACTTTGGATTTGCCGTCAAAATCCTTAAATTTTAACCGCCGAAGTCAGCATAGTATGTTACCAATTTAATCTTATTTGTCCTACATATTTCTGCTATAATTAGGTCATGAAAATCTGCCTCACATAACTGTATACTGATTTAGTATAGCTCCCATTTGTACAGACTTAAATCTATTTTTTGTAGACTTGGTTTTATCTAATATTTTTTTTGCCCTTCTGGCAATTTGTTCGACAAGAGGTTTAAAATTTGCCCTCCATAGCGGAAAATCTTAAAATCTGCTGGTTTCTGGTTTTGTTGAAAGTTTGTGGTAGAGAAATCTCCCATAGACATCGATCAATTCTGAAAGTATCAAAGTATCAAGTAATATGGGAACTTGAGCACTTTTAATTCGTCTCAACCTCAAAATGTATTCATACCTATACTGAGATGATATATGACTTATACTTAAGTAAATATACAATGATAGATTGGCATCAAATAATACGGTATGATTTGCACTAAATTTATAAGATTTAATTGATAAAACTTTTGTACTTATAGGTAGTCTTTACCTAGAGATTATTCAATAGCACTTTTGAATCTCTATCATATTGATTAAATGCTTTTTCGATTTCTCTCTTATCTGCTGCTAATTTTATCTATTCAGTCGGAATGAAATTACCGTTACTATTAATTTATTTTTCCGTTTCACAAAGAATATAACTTATATCACCAAAATCTTCTTCTATATCAACCCATAATAATTCTGAAAGAATGTTAGCTACTTTTTCAAATTCCCATTTTCCAGGAGTTTGATTAACAATTTTTGGAATCATATTTTTGGTATGTATACCACTACTCCCGACGCGCTGAAAGATTATTATTAGGAATTGAGGGAGTGAGGGATAAATTTTTATAGGAAATCGATAAGCTGACGGGGAGTAACTCATTAAATGGTTGCTGATGATTATTTCAATGATGAAAAACATCAACAACCTGTAAACTCACTCCAACTTCAACAACTTTCTTCGCAAACTATCCAAAGCATTACAAGCGCTGAAGTGACGAATCAAACTTCTGCCGCGCAGCGGATTAAAACGAAATTCAAAACTTTCTACTTCTGCATTTTCTCCTGCTAAACCAATGTAAACCAAACCCACGGGCTTCGTTTCGGTACCTCCACTAGGTCCAGCAATTCCTGTTATACTCAATCCCCAAGTTGTGGAAAGCTGTTTTTTTACTCCTAAAGCCATTTGTTCGGCTACAGTGGCGCTTACCGCACCATATTTTTCTAAATCTTCTTGGTTAACTCCCAACATCCCAATTTTTACAGAATTATCATAGGAGATTACACCACCCCAAAAATAATCGGAACTCCCCGAAGTATCCGTTAACATTCCTCCCAAGGTTCCCCCCGTGCATGATTCAGCTACAGAAAGTGTTTCCCCAGACTTACGCAATAGCTCACCAACTACGGAAGCCAAAGTATCATCATCAGCACCAAAATAATCTAACCCGGCAATTTCTTTAATTTGCTTTTCAACTGGTGAAATCAAGCTTTCAACTTCGGCTTCAGTACTCGCTTTTGCAGAAATTCGTAATTTCACCTGCCCTTTACTGGCATAAGGCGCTACCGTTGGATTGGGTAAATTGAGATAAGCAGAAACCTTCTCCGCTAAAGTCGATTCGGGAACGTTCCAAAATCTTAACATTCGACTATAAATGATTTGTTTACCCCAACCTTGACTTTTCAAGTAAGGAATAGCCGTTTCTTCCCACATCCGGTGCATTTCTGAAGGTACGCCAGGGAAAGTAAAAATCGTTAAATTCGGCCGGGGTTGCCAAATTATACCTGGTGCGGTACCAGTAGGGTTGGGTAAAATTTCCGCACCTTGGGGAATTAAAGCTTGCTTGCGATTGCTGGCGCTCATCACGCGGTTGCGTTTGGCATATTTTTTAGTGATATCCTCAATAATTTCCGAACGTTCAATTAAAGGAGAACCAAAAAAATCAGCAATGGTTTCGCAAGTTAAGTCATCGGGAGTAGGACCCAAACCCCCTGTAAAAATTAGTACTTGCGCTCTTTTTGTCGCAATTTCTATCACTTCCTTTAATCTATCAATATTATCTCCTACAACGGTTTGGTAGAAATGAGGAATACCTAATTGGGCTAACTGTTGGGCTAAATATTGAGCATTGCTATTGAGAATATCTCCTAGTAACATTTCCGTACCAACACAAATAATTTCTGCACTCATAGAATTTAATGATGGGGCATTGGGGTATTGGAGAGGGGTTAGAGGGGGGAGAAAATTCATCACTCATAACTCCTAACTCTCAATTCCTAACTCCCAACAACTAACAACTAACAACTAACTTCTAACTATATCCCGTGTGATTTACCAATAACCCAATGGCGACGGAAAAAACGAGCTAAGGCTGATTCTTCTAATGATAAATAAATAGGTCTTCCGTGGGGACAGGTGCGGGGGTTGCGGGTGCGTTGCCAGTCATCTAGTAGTTGCTGCATTTGTGGCAAACTCAAGGTTGTACCGTTGCGAATGGCGCTGCGACAAGCGACGGCGACTTGGGCTGTTTTTAAATCGCCTCCTTTGCTAATTTCTAATATTGCTTCGGCACAATCTTCGCGCTGTTGTAAAAGTGCGGGTACTTGACGAATTGCCCAAAGTTGTTCTCCAAATGGTTCTATTTCTAAATTAATGCGTTGTAGTTGTTCTATTTGGGGGGGAGATAATTGATAAAGAATAATTGGTGGTTCGCATTCTACTAGTTGCCAATGTTCGCAAAGTTGTTCGTACAAAACTCTTTCGTGGGCTATGTGTTGTTCTACTAACCACATTCCACCTGGATGTTCGGCTACTATATAAGTTTTGTTGATTTGAGCAACTGCTTTTAAAGAAATGGAATTGCAGGAGGAGGAATTTTGGATTACAGTTTCCGATTTTAATGAAGGGTTATTTTCTTCAATATTTCTACGATTGAAGTTGTAACCGCTTTTTGCCTCTGCCGCTTTGATCAATTTACCTACTCGCGCGATCTGCAAAGATTCCTTAATTGTGGAACAATCGATGCTTAGTGCTTTGTCAATCGATTGAGTAATTTGTTCTTGCCAATAATCAAGTTGATTGAGGTAAATTTCTGTTTTGGCGGGGTTGCGATTCCAGTTAATTTGATTTGGGGGAACACATAAGTGTAGAAAACATACCGGATAGCGATCGCGCGGTAGTGTTTTATGAAAAGCCCCGAGGATAGTTTGTTCGAGTTCTGATGATTTGACTATACGTCCGTTTACTGCTATTCGTACCCAATCTGAACGATGGCGATGGCATCTATCGGGTAATCCGATTACACCGGAGAGTGAAGAATCAGGAGAGTTATTTAATTTGACTGTCAATTCTTGTAAGTCTGATGGATGTATTCGATAAAGAAACTGAGCGAGAATTTCCCTGATGCTTTTTGTGGGATAAATGGTGAACCATTCCCGTTCATTTTGCCAAACCTGCCAAGTAACCTGAGGATGACACAAAGCAGTTTGTTGAATGACTGCTTGCACTGCTTTCATTTGCTGTGCTGTTGAAGGTAAACCCTGACGACGACCATTACAATTACCAAATAAGTTAGAAATTACTGCTACTGTACCAGGTGCGATCGCCGCTGCTTCCATAATTAAAGGTTCTCCTCCATTGCCATATACAATCCGCCAGCCGTTGCATCTTTCTTTGAATTCAGGGTGAGTTTCAGCACGGCTGAGAATTTCTAGATCGGCTAGGGTTGTTAAACTGTGTAATGCTTCACCACGAAAACCCAAACTATTGATTTTCCATAAATCATCACGGGAATGTATTTTACTAGTACTGTGAGCAGTGGCGGCTTTTTGTAAGTCTTCTAGACTCATTCCACAACCATTATCCGCTACTCGTATCCGCCACTGCTGGGGGCATAGAGAAACTACAATCCTAGTCGCACCGGCATCTAAGGAATTTTCGACCAATTCCCGCACCACCGAAGCAAAAGAATCAATTACCTCTCCGGCTGTAATCAAATGTACAACTTCTGAGGGTAGAGCTTGGATAGTAGATGCCATAACGTATAGTGTAGGCGAGGATACAAATTACTCTACCGCATAACCATATTTTATGGAAATTATTAATAGAAATTTATGCTTTTTTAGCTTTTGTAATGAATTTATTGATGCTGAAATAAAAAGATTAATTATGTTTTTAAATTAACTGCTAATTAAGTATTAATATCAGTACAATAGTCTGTGAATAATCAGTCTCTTCCCTAGAAAATACCTGCCACATTTGTAACGGAGCTAAAACTTAGGGACTCGTGATGTGAAAAACCCGGTTTCTTTCTAGTAAGAAGATTGAAAAAACTTCTATGTGTTTTAGAAACCAGGTTGATTTACGTAAGTTCTTCAAACAGTAAAAATTCACTTGCTGCAACAAAAATCACTAATTATCAATAGTCTCTTACCTATTGGTTTTCCCTTGCAAAGCTGGAGTCTCCTTTGCATTTTTTCGGGGTTGAGGGTGGAGTAAACCGTCTAACAACAATGCCGGACATTCGCCATAGGGCCAAGCAAAAGCATGACGGAAAGCGGCATCCTGACAAGCTTGTAACATTTCAAAGCCGATAATGTCGTAGGTTAAAAGGTTTTCGTACTCAAATGGTAAACGCACATTATGTAACCCGGCATTATCGGTACAAATAGCGATATCTACACCGGCATCAAAACAACGTTCAAACACCAATTTTAATTCTCGGATGTCTTCTAAAGTACCCGTTTTAATGTAAGTCGTAGGACAAACTTCTAAACATTGCCCGCGTCTGGCAATATCTTTAAGTAAATCTGGATATTGCAGCGGAATTTGAATACCATGCCCAATTCGCATTAAATAGGGTAATAATTCGGGATGACACCCATCTTTGGTTTCATAGAGGTGTCCGGTAGTATTTAAACCAACAGATAAAGCATATTCATACAGCTCTATCCATTCGTCCATGCGATCGCCATAAACGCTATCTCCCCCTGCTACGTCTACAGCACATACATAATGTCTGTTTTGAGCGGCTAAATCTACAATTGCTTTATTCACCTCATAGGGAAGCCGCGTGTGCATACAAAGAATCTGACTAGTAACAATCGGATACTCAGATACTTTGCTCGATTTTCCCACAACATCAACAATTTCCGCCATTTTGTCAATTCTCTCTGATTGACTTAAATGCTCTGGGGTTCTTAGATAAGGAGTATAGCGCAGTTCTAAGTACGCTAAGTTTTCAAAAATGTACGCACCACGTACCAAACGGTAAATAAAGTAAGGCAAAGTTTCTATAGTTTGCACGCTTTCAACTAAAGTGTGCAACTCTAAGTACTCTTCTAGGGTGTTGCGTGGCTTGGTGTAAAACTCTTCAAATTCTTGATAATTCCCGAAGCCTTTGACTAATTCGTTGGAATGACGCTCAAAATATCCCCATAAAATCCGGGGTACAACCGAACCGCCCAGGTGCCTATGCAATTCAGCGTATAAAGCCATAATGATATTTCGTTCTAAAAATTTTATTAATATTAACAAAAACAAAGGGCAAAAAAATATATACGCTATAAAATTTTTTGTAAATTCTATTTAAATTCCCTGGTAACTTTATCAATCATGTGCAGTAATTCCTTACCAGTAAAGGGTTTAGAGATAAATTCTTTGACGCTATAACTATATTCATCAGCCGCATTCGGGTTTGACACCAAGCCACTAATTGCAATAATTTTTACTTGGGCATTGATTTTTTGTAACATTCCAATAGTAGTTTCCCCATCCATTTCGGGCATCATCATATCTAGTAATACTAGATTTACTTCTTGTTGATGTTTGGCATAAATTTCTACAGCTTCGACTCCATTAGATGCTGTTAATACCCGGTAATTATATGCTTCTAAAGATGATTTAGTAATTTCGCAGATAGCTGGTTCATCATCAACTACTAAAATTAATTCGCCGCTACCACTAAAGTTTTCAGCTTCCGAGCCACAGGAAATATTTGTATCCTCTTTGGGCTGCATAGGAAGATAAATTTTCATAATAGTACCTTTATTTAACTGACTATAAACATTAATAAAACCGCCGTGGTTTTTAACAATACCTAAAGCAGTAGAAAGACCTAAACCCGTACCTTTACCTACTTCTTTTGTGGTAAAAAATGGTTCAAAAATTCTTTCTTGAATTTCCGGATGCATACCTATGCCCGTATCTGCCACGGTGACTAAAATATAGGTCCCGAGTTTGGCATCAATATTCATTTTGGTGTAATGTTCATCAATTACCAGATTTTCGGCAGAAATTTCTAATTTACCCCCTTGAGGCATTGCATCGCGGGCATTGACTACCAAGTTGATCAATACTTGATGCAGTTGAGTAGTATCACCACGAACATAACCCAATTTTGGCGGTATATTTACAGTTAATTGAATTGATTTGGGAAAGGTTTCTCTGATAATTTGCTCAATTTCTGTAATTAAATGCTTGATTTTTATAAGAGTACGTTTGCCTTCAATACCTTTAGCAAATGATAATAACTGTTTAATTAAGTTTGCTCCGCGTTGAGCATTATTTTCTAGAGTTTTGAGTAATCGTAAATGTTGTGCATCGTGCAATTTTCTTTCTAATAATTCAACCGACATTAAAATCGGTGCTAACACGTTATTGAGATCGTGCGCTATTCCACCTGCTAAGGTTCCAATACTTTCCAAACGTTGCGTTCTTAGAAGTTGTGTTTCGAGGAGTTTCTTTTGAGTAATTTCTGTATTTTCTGCTAAAATAGATTTTGCTCTGCCTTTATTGTCTCGTAATAGCGTCCACCTACTTTCAATAAAAATATCTTTACCATCTTTGGTTACTTGATGTAACTCTCCTTCCCATTTTCCAGTATTCACAACACTTAATAATGCATCGTCTTGTTGTGAGGAATACTCTTTATGCAGCAATAGTGATGCTTTTTTTCTATAAACTTCCGATGCTTGCCAACCGTAAATATTTTCAGCACCTTTATTCCAATATAAAATTCGATTGTGAATATCTTTGACCAAAATAGCATTTGTAGCTACATCTAATAGTGCTGCTTGTTCGTAGAGTTTTTGTTCTGAAAGTTTACGTTGGGTGATATCGCGAGTTAGCGCTAAATGTAAAAAATCACCATCTACTTCACTTGGTAATGGTACGGCGTATGTTTCCATCCAGCGGCGAGTACCTTTGAATCCAATCATCTCGAATTCTAAAGTTTCTTTGCTACCCTGACAAACACTTTCATGCATTAATCTATAAGCTTTTTGATATTCCGGCGTAACTAGAGAATATACAGATTTACCAATTAAAACATCAGAACTTTCTACCTCCATCATTTTTAACCCAGAGGTATTTATTTCTAAGAGAGTACCGTCTTTTTGTATTAATTGAATAGATTCTGGTTCTGCATCTATCATTGCTCGCAAACGGTTTTCACTTCGTCGCAACGCATTTTCTGTTTTTTTCAGTCTAAGGATATAATTTTTAAGCAGATAATAGAGTTGGGATACCAATGCTAAATTAACCAAACCAGCAATAATAAAAGCTGTCATTGCTTTATTAAAGCTGATTTGTGACTTGTTCATTCGATTTAGCAATATTTTTTTTTCTGTTGACTCTATTGAATCAATCAGCTTTTTAATATCATTTTCTATAATTAAATTTTGAGATAAATTCAATTTTTGATTACGTTTAAGGTATAGTTCTTGCCCAAATATATTAAGTTTTGCATTAATTTTTTTTTCCAGCAATAAAATTTGCTGTTGATTTTGGTAATTATCGTCATTTAAATCTTTTAATGATTGAATATTATTCTCAATTTTTTCTGTTGCACTAACATAAGATTTTAGATAATCTGTATTACTTGAGATTAAATATCCGTAACGTGCTATTTGAGCATCTTGGAATGCCCCGCGCGTTGTTTCAAGTTGGATAATTATTTCATATGAATGATTGACAGTTTGTTGATTAGTCTTTAACTTGATAGTATTGCTATATGAAATAACTGCATTAGCAAAAACTAAACAAAGTGCTAATAAAAATAATATTCGGATTTTTTTGACACTAGATGATTTTATCATGGGTGAAGGAAATTAAACTTTTTATTGACAAAATAAAGTAATTTACACAGATTTTTTTTTAGGTGAATTGTTTTTTTACATTTCAAATAATACTTACAATTACAATTAGGCTATGAGTTCAAAATCTGCAATCATCTAATCTTTGAATTGGAGAATTTTTATGAAAAAACACTTCATTTTAATAGATAACCAGCCGCCGATCTCTATTAGCTAAAAATCATTTTGTAAATAGCAAGCATTATAGTAGATATTAGATAAATAATTCCGAAGAATAACGGGGTGAATAATAATTTATTCCCAAGGGATAGTTTTGAATGATTCTATGAATAAAATCTCTATTCCAGATATTAAATTTATAAAGATATTTATATTCCCTTAAATATAACGTTGCAATTGAATTCATTATTATGGATTTATTATCTATAAATCTACGCTTTATCTATACATATTTTAGAGGTTTTCGGTTAATTTAAATCTTGATTATATTTCTCAGTTTAAATTAAAAATATTACTGAATAGAAAGAAGATGTAATGGTTAATTATTTTACCAGAATTTGCCTGATAATTTGTAGTATATGGATCAATTTTAATGAAACGAAAAGTATTGAATGTGACAGATTTATAGTGAAAATTATCTTTTTTGGATAATGTTGCTTGCTAGGCTTGACATTAGTTACTTAGCGTGTAGATAATAATCATTTGTGGAAACTGTATTCTTAATAAAAATCTCTTGGCTAACGTCGTTGTTATAGGTGCCCAATGGGGCGATGAAGGAAAAGGAAAAATAACAGATTTACTCAGCCGTTCCGCAGATGTTGTCGTGCGTTACCAAGGGGGGGTAAATGCGGGACATACAATTGTAGTGAAAGGTCAAACCTTTAAGCTACATTTGATTCCCTCTGGTATTTTGTATCCAGAGACTAAGTGTATTATTGGCTCTGGAACTGTGATTGACCCCCAGGTTTTGATTGCGGAACTAGATCAAATAGAAAGTTTAGATATTTCTACTAAAAATCTGTTGATATCCGAAACGGCACACGTTACGATGCCGTATCACCGATTAATTGATAAAGCTTCGGAGGAAAGACGAGGTACCCATAAAATCGGTACTACAGGTCGAGGTATTGGTCCAACCTATGCCGATAAATCCGAGCGCACGGGTATTCGGATGTTGGACTTGATGGACCCCAAAGGATTGCAAGAGCAGCTAGAGTGGACGATTAATCACAAAAACGTCATTTTAGAAAAGCTTTATAGTTTACCACCTATAGATGCTTCTGTTGTAATTGAAGAATATTTGGGTTATGCAGAACGCTTGCAGAATTTTGTTGTCGATACTTCCTTAGAAATTTACGAGGCGATTAGAGAACGTCGTAATATTTTGTTCGAGGGAGCACAAGGTACACTTTTAGATTTAGACCACGGAACTTATCCTTTTGTCACTTCCTCTAACCCCGTAGCTGGTGGGGCTTGTGTCGGTACTGGTTTAGGACCAACCGCTATCGATCGAGTGATTGGGGTAGCTAAAGCTTATACTACTCGGGTTGGAGAAGGACCATTTCCTACCGAACTCTCCGGAGAAATCGGAGAACAATTATGTTCCATAGGAGCAGAATTTGGTACAACTACCGGACGCAAACGTCGCTGCGGTTGGTTTGATGCGGTTATCGGTCGTTATGCCGTTCGGATTAACGGTATGGACTGCTTGGCAATTACCAAACTCGATGTTCTTGACGGATTAGAAGAAATCAAAGTTTGTGTCGCTTACGAAATTGATGGTTCCCGCACGGAACATTTTCCCACTAGTTCTCGGAAATTTGCTCGCTGTCGCCCTATTTACAAAACTTTACCAGGATGGCAGCGATCGACAAGTGATTGTCGCAATCTAAAAGATTTACCGTCACAGGCATTAGATTATCTGAAATTTTTGGCAGAATTAGTTGAAGTGCCGATCGCAATCGTTTCCTTGGGTGCAAGTCGCGATCAAACAATTATTGTTGAAGATCCAATTCACGGACCTAAGCGAGCATTACTACAACCTGATGGTAGCCCTGTCTCTTTAGAGACTGCATAGGGTACAATGTTTCTTCTGTGCGTAGATTTAGAGGCATACCATCAAAGTGTCTCTAGTAAATGTAAACTGACTCATAAATATTAAGTAAGAACAAAACTATGGAAATGACGGTCGAATGTCAAAAGCGACCAGAAGGAAGCAAAACTAAAGCTTTGCGTCGTTCTGGAGAGATACCTGCCAATTTATACGGTCACAAAGGTACAGAATCGATTTCTTTAGTAATTAATGCTAAAACCGTCCAAAGCTTGCTCAAAAAAGCTTCGATTAACAACACCTTGATTGATTTGAAGATTAACGATATTCCTTGGCAGGGTAAAACCTTACTACGAGAAGTTCAAACTCATCCCGCATCAGGTAAACCTTACCATCTCAGCTTTTTTGCTGTGGCAGGTCACGGTAAAACTACTGTAGAAGTACCTTTTCACTTTGTTGGCGATGCAATTGGTGTAAAACAAGAAGGCGGTATGTTAGATACCGTAATTACTCAGATGCAGTTCAACTGTATGCCGGATAAGATTCCCGATGCAATTGAGATTGATGTTACTAACTTGAAAGTTGGAGACAGCTTGCATGTTAATGACATTGTATTACCTGAAGGCGTAACAATAGCAACAGAATCGGAAGAAGTTGTAGTTAGCGTTTTAGCAACACGAGCCAGTATAAATGCAGAAGGTGAAGGCGGAAGCGAAGGGGAAAGTGAGTCTTAAAATAACTCAACGGTACTTTATATTAAATCCCAGGGGATGAACTCCTGGTTTTTTTATATTTAGAATCGAATTAAGGTAATTTAATTTTTACTTGATGATAATGGCGTATCAGCAACTGCTTCAATTGCTGCTGGTTACTACAAACAAGCTTGGGAATATACTAAACCAACTCTTGGAAGATTAATTTTAAGTCCGGCTTGTCTGGTTCTAGTAAAAGTACTACAGCACGTTAGTTAGCTCGACAACTGGGAGCAGTTCATCTACCCTTGGATACAATACATAAATATTTAGTGGGAATTCCTCTATTACAACGCAGTGGGGATGATTTGTATAAGCCCAAATGAGTTAAAAAATTTGTTTGAGGTTGATAAAATTAGGAACTATCTTGGCTCGTCTTGGTTTTTCAGTCATTTTAGATGCAAAATATGACAAGCAGCAATTAAGAGGTGAAATAATTGAACAAGTTTTCTCGATATCAAATTCCACTACAAATTGTTAACTGTTCCGCACCGTGATGCAGTGTTACGCTCGCGCCTTGTCGAGCTTAGGAGTGACGGGCACCGAATATAATTTTTTTAGTAGAAAAAATCATATTGGAAACCCTTGACGTAGCAGATTCAACTGCCGATTTGTTAACATCACAAATGAAAGCAGAACCATTTACCACAACTGGGCCTCAAGAGGCACAATTAAAACAATTAATTAGCCAATAGCCGAATTATGGCAAAAAAAAGTTCTAGTAATTTTTTACCTCTCTCTCAAAGCTTTCTCTCTCAACTGATATTCGGAATATTTTTGGCATTTATATTTTTCCTGTCTTCTGGACGACTGGAATTAAGTGTCTTCCTAGGAATATTAGGAGGAGTAGCATTAGGGTTGTTTACAACAACAACTAGAGGTGGTCCCCGCCCCGAAACTGTGGCATCTTCCGATGGTGTCGATTCTGGACTGAAATACTGGTTATTTTTCTTACTTAGTTTTATACTTTTAGGCTATGAACCGCGTATTAGTATTTTGCTCGGTGGATTAGCTGGTTTGGGTGGGGGCTTTATTTTTGCTTGGTGGGGAAGCAAGGAACCAACTGTAACCCAAGTATCAAGTCAGACTCAGCGAGATATTGAAGGGGAAGACGACGGGGAAATTTCTCCCCCCCAGAGAATTAACTCGCCGCGAACTAGAAGGGCTACCCGCCGTTACCGTCGCCGTTCTGGAATAAATATTAAGTTTTGGGAAAAATAGTCACAAGTTATGAGTTAAGAGTGTTTGAGTTAGAAGTTAGGAGTTAGTACTTCACAACTTATATTTTTCTATGTTGTTAAAACCTGGGTTTTTTCATAATTATTAAATTATAAATATTTAATTTTTTTGTAGCAAACCCAGATTTTGGTCTTCTTGATTGCAAACTACAATAAATCATACAACTGATAACTCATAACGAGTAACTTAACTTATAATAATTCCCATGTTTTTGTATCTTTCTAAACTTCTACCTCTTTTTTTGTATCCACTAGGATTTGCATGTATTTGTTGTATTATCGCGCTTTTTTTGCTTTGGAAACGACCGCGCTTAGCAGCATTTTGCATTGGATTAGCATTGTTTGTATTGCTATTTAGTTCTAATGCTTGGATTTCTCGCTTTCTGGTGAGTTCCCTAGAATGGCAAAATATTCCGTCGGGAGAATTACCAACAGCAGAAGCAATTGTAGTTTTAGGTGGTGCAACTAAATCTGCTTACGAACCGCGAAAAACTGCAGACTTAAGCGAAGCAGGGGATAGAATTCTTTACGCAGCTCAACTTTACCGTCAAGAAAAAGCTCCCTTAATCATTGCTAGCGGCGGCCGTATCGATTGGGCTGGCGGCGGTATACCAGAGTCCGAAGATATCGCAAAACTACTTACATTTATGGGGGTTGACCCAAAAGATATTATACAAGACCCAGACTCGCTAAACACATATCAAAATACTGTAAACGTTAAAAAGATTCTATTAGAACGTAATATTGACCGCGTACTATTAGTAACTTCAGCAATGCATATGCCTCGTTCACTGGCGATTTTTAAACAACAAGGAATTCAAGCCATTGCCGCACCTACTGATTTTCTGGTTACAAAAGGTGAACTTGACGCAATCGGTAAGACCCCTAAAAGTGCCATTTTACATTTATTACCGGACAGCAAAAATTTAGAAAACTTTACCATCGCCATGAAAGAGTATATCGGTATGATTGTATATCGTTTGCGTGGGTGGGTTTGAGTCAGTGAGCAGTCAACAGTGAGCAGTCAACAGTGAAGGCTGAGTAGCGAGCAATTGCCATAAGGCAGGATATTGCTTTTTATCTGCTAAGAAAATATTACTTATAAACTAACAACTATCAACTAACAGTAATGTCTCAAGAATTAACAAGAATAGTTCCTTCAGGAGAATCGATTGTTGATGAAACCATTGCCGTCAATGAAACGACTTATCAATTTTACCGAGAAGTTGAAGTGCGTTCGGAGTTTAAACGCTATTGCGAGTGGTACAATTCTACAGCTAAAAAAAATCGTGAAGAACTTGAAAAAATGCGCGGCGAACTGAATATATTTCAGTGGTTTCGCCGCAGGGGCTAAAGTTTAGATTTTTTCTAACTCCGTAGTACTTAAATGAGCTTTAAACTTTTTAGAAAACTTCACTTGAATAGGTAAATTAGCACTAACAGGTCTTCCTTGCCATTCAGTAGCAATATTGATTACTTCTCCTTCTAAGCCTTTGATATCAAATGCTTCGCCCCGATGTTCGGGATGATGATAAACTATCACAGATTCACTTACACGGACGCGATCGCCAACTTTCATATCACTATTTACATTTAGCTTTTGGTTTTCCACTACTGTCGCCACGGCTATCCCTCAATTAATTTATTTTTTATCAAAAATAGACTACTTGCCATTTTAAATTTTGTTTTAGCTTGGAAAAAAACTTCTATGCCAGCGAGACTATCATACACAAGCGAAGCATCCAGGCTTCATTGTTAATAGTTCCTAGTTTTCCAACAGCATTATCAGGAAATCGAGAAACATATAAAAGCCAGCTGAGATAAAGGCAAGAGTTCGCATCCTTATATATTCACTCTAGAAGTTTACTTTGGTCAACTATTAGTCATTTGACGGGTACCCGTGAGAATTTTTTTTCTCCTAAAAAAATTCTCACGGGAGCCCTTGACACTCCCCAGCATAGGAGTTAGGAGTTGGTAATTTTTAAGTGTCTCTAGATCTGCCATTAGATCAATAAGGTGGACAGATTTGAACTGATCCCTGAGGAAGTTGCTGACAGGTTCGGTTAAATGATTTAGGATTAATCTGCCACCATGCGAGCAACAAGAATGCTGTACCTCCAATTATCAGTAGCAATAATCCGAACAGCAATAATATAGGATTGCGTTTAGATTTTTTGCTGATGGGTACGGTAGTGGTGGTGTTAACGGGTTCCTCGTCAGAAAGTCGCAAGTCTAAAAGTACTTGGGAACTTTCTGCTAACTCTTGTTCTGAAGAAGCTGTTTGTTCTTCTTGTAAAACTTCTATTTCAGATGTTTTGGGACTTACTATAGCGAATTTATCTGGGATAACGCGGCAATGGGTTATAACTACTGTAATGTTATCGTGTCCGTTTTTTTGATTGGCTAACTTAATCCAAGAATCAGCAGCGTCTTGGGGAGACACTTCACCCGTTAATACAGGTAAGGCGTAATCGCGCCAATAATGTTCGACCAAATTGTTGTCGCTTAAACCGTCGGAACATAGCAATAATATTCCATCTTCTTCTAAAATAAAGCGTTTGAGAAGGGGGTGGAGAAATTCTCCCTCCTTAGTACCTAAAGCTTGAGTCAGAGCGGTAGCATCTGGACGCTGTAATGCTTGACGATACAAACTACGACTGTGAACGACTTCGCGCGAAGCAACATCGTCATCAACTGTAAGTAACTGACAATAGTCGCGAGTAATCCAGTAAGCACGACTATCACCAACGCTTGCTATATAAAGTTCACAGGTATTTTCCGAACGCCAATTTGCGGTAGTTTGCACGCTTTGGGGTATCTGTACCGACATTACCAGCGTCGTCGCCATACGTTCTCTTTTTTCCCGTTTTTGCTGGTTGTTAGCGTTGCAAATTAAGTTATTTACAACTCGCAAACTCGCTTCAATTTGTTGTTTCAATAAATCTGGCGATACGACTTCAGTTTGCTGTGCAACAAAACCAAGCAAGGCGCGAATTTGCAACCTTATTGACTGTACAGCCAAACTGGAAGCAACTTCGCCACCTTCATGCCCGCCGATGCCATCGCAAACAATAGATACTTTAGGTAATAAAGTGTCCTCAGGTGAATCCTTGTCAGTAGGAAAACAATTGTCTTCATTTCTGATTAGTTGCTGCCCTTTATCTGTAATTCCAGATACTTTTAAAGTCAAAGGTAATTCTGCTGCTGCCGATAGTAATAGTTGATTCAGTCTCGTTTCAATAGTCTCTAAATCAACTACACCGCTACAAAGGAGCTCGACAATTTTTTTCAAAGAATTGTTAACTTTTGTGTTAGAAATAGCGACAATTGGTCGCCAACATTCTCCCAACTGCTGTAAAGAAGGGGCGTTTGTATTTTCAATCAGTTCCAGCAAGCGCACGCACCAACCTTGCACGCGCAGATTTTCTGTAACGATCAAACTGCCTGCAACTCCCAACTCCAATAAAGGCTTCCACAATTCGACAATTTGCCACAACCAGTAAACTTGTCTTACTGCGGTTGAATGTTCCCATACATCGGTAATTGACGGATAAAGACTACCTTTATCATTGATGGGCACATTTTCTAGCAACAGGATATTATCCTCATTTTCTTGAGGCGAACGCACAAATCCGTAGACGCGAGGTACGTGTAATTTATATTGATGTAAACGTAGATAGGGAATAATTTTTTCAGGTAATTTTTCGCAGTTTTCTGGTACTAATATTGGCTGAGTATCCAGCCAAATTTGAGGAGAAATGACTTCGTAGCGAGAAGCAATTTTTTCTCCTAACTCGCGTTGATTTTTTTTAGTATCTACTGCCCAAACATATTGGTAAACAAGAGGTGTAAAGCAATTAGCGCAAAGGCGATTACCTACAGTATTAACGGGATCGGTACAGTGAGGATTCGTGCAATAAATTATCCTTTGAGTAGAAATCATCAGGTATAAATTCCATCAAATAAAATCAACAGGTAAATTTCAGTTACATTTAGCGGTCGAAGAATTTAGGCTTGGATTAGACTGGTCGAGTATAGTTTTAACCAAAGTTTCTTATTAGAAGTAATCAAAATTTACCGTAAAATCACAATTTTGACTTTTCACGAAATTGTCCCCACGCAGGTGTATTTAAATTTAGTACGGTGTGGCTGAAATAAATCTTTGCTTTAAAAGTAACGAAAAAGCTTGCAGTATAATTTTTAAAATTTGATACTTAGTAATTAAGGCCTCGCTGTCACTGAACTTCTGAATCCATCTATCCTGAATGTAGTTTTTAGGATGATATATGCCCTTTACAACTTTAATATGGCTGATAGCCGGTGCTTGTTTGTGTTTGTCGGAATTATTTATCCCGACTGCTTTTGTTGCTTTTATGATGGGCATTAGCGCCTTTTTAGTGGCGTTATTGTCTTTAGTCTTGGGAAATTTATGGCTACAAGCATTGTGTTGGTTGCTGCTCTCTACATCCTTAATAGTATTGAGCCGCAAGTATATTTCACCACCACGACGCAAATCGAAAATTAGAGATGCAATCTTAGCCGAAACTATCACCGAAATACCAGCAGGAAAAACAGGACGAGTTTTGTATGAAGGTAATTCGTGGCGAGCTAGATGTGATGACGATAAAGTCTTGATTGCACCTTATCAAAGAGTTTACATAGTCAGGCGGGAAGGTACAACCTTGATTGTCATGCCCGAAAATATTTTGCATTCTTAATCTTTCATGTTAGGAAAAAAAATTAGGAGAAAAAACAATGGAACAAATATTTTTACTGATATCCTTAGCTTTAGGCGGTTCTGCTGTAGCTGGTTCCGTGAAAATTATCAATCAAGGAAATGAAGCCTTAGTAGAAAGATTGGGTAGCTACAACACAAAGTTAGAACCCGGACTTAATTTCATGTTACCTTTTTTCGATCGAGTAGTTTTCCGCGAAACTATTCGAGAGAAAGTTATAGATATTCCTCCCCAAAAATGCATTACCCGCGACAACGTAGCGATTGAAGTTGATGCTGTGGTTTACTGGCGCATCGTCGATATGGAGAAAGCTTACTACAAAGTAGAAAATCTCCAAGCGGCAATGGTCAATTTAGTCTTGACTCAAATTCGCTCGGAAATGGGACAATTAGAACTTGACCAAACTTTTACCGCTCGTAGCGAAGTTAATGAAACTTTATTGCGGGATTTAGACATTGCCACAGATCCTTGGGGCGTAAAAGTTACCAGAGTCGAATTACGCGATATTATTCCTTCCAAAGCAGTACAAGACTCAATGGAATTGCAAATGTCCGCAGAAAGGAAAAAGCGAGCAGCAATTTTAACATCGGAAGGCGAACGAGAATCAGCAGTCAACAGTTCTAGAGGTAGAGCTGAAGCCCAAGTTTTGGAAGCAGAAGCCAATCAAAAGGCAGTAATATTACGAGCAGAAGCAGAACAAAAAGCTACTCTACTCAGAGCAGAAGCCGAACGTCAGCAACAAGTACTCAAAGCCGAGGCAGTTGCCGAATCATCAGAAATTCTCGCTCAAAAGATGAAAGATAATCCCAGCGCTCAGAAAGCATTAGAAGTGCTATTAGCTTTGGGTTATTTAGACATGGGCGCAGCAATCGGACAAAGCGAAAGCGCTAAAGTCATGTTTATGGATCCACGCACTATTCCCGGTACTATTGAAGGTATACGCTCCATTGTTTCCGAAGGTGAAGGCGAGAATTCCATAAACACAGCAAGTTAATAATCATCAGTGACGTGGATTGAGGGGACAAGGGGACAAGGGGACAAGGGGAGATTAACTCCTAACTCCGCGAGCTCCCAACTCCTAACTCCGCGAGCTCCTAACTCCGCGAGCTCCTAACAATTAACAAGTTTGTTCTGCGTGGCATTTGTCGCATAAGCCGAAGAATTCTAAAGTATGATAAAAGATTTTAAAGTTTTGCTTGGTTTCCAATTCGGTTTCTAGTTGATGAACCGGACATTGTTCAATTGGAATCGATCTACCGCATTGCAAGCAGGTTAAATGATGTTTGTCTTGCTTCACTAAGCTATAAAGTGATTCGCCATTAGTTAGGGTTCGTACTTGTACTAAGCCTTCGAGTTTTAAAGCTTCTAAAGAACGATAAACTGTGGCCAAACCCATACTTTGATCGCGATTACGCAGTTCCACATATAGATTTTGGGCTGAAATACTTTGCTTAATCGATTCAAGCAAGTTTAAAATTCGCTCTTGAGAGCGGGTGTGTACGGGTTTCATAGAAGATAATTATTTAAATTACAATAAGAAAGAATTTCTATTACCATGCCTACTTGTTAATTTACTTTAATGCTTTGACAATATAATTTCTATCCAGTGGCACCAGAAAGATATAGTATACCCACAGGAGCATTGGGTAAAATTAGGTGCCAATAAAGTATCAAGCTAAAATTTTTGTAACTCTTCGTCCTTCTGTTTTAGATCCGGCAGGTGTCGCAGTGCAATCCGGGCTAAAGCAGATGGAATATAACAATGTCGATCAAGTACGAATCGGCAAATATATTGAATTAACAATTACATCAGATTCCGAGCATAAAGCACGTCAAGACTTAGATAAAATATGTGACCAAATGCTAGCAAATCCCACGATCGAAAACTACCGCTTCGATTTAATTGAGGTGGAATCGGTTATTGGAGCGGTTTGAACAGTACCATGACAGTACCATGACAGTGAACAGTAGCGAGTATTGAAGATGTATTGGGAGCGTCTCGGGTGCCCGTCTCGCTCTTTAGAAAAAATCTCGTTCCTCACTCTTCCCTCTCTTCCCCATCTACCCCCTCTATACCTTTAACCTATTTTACCGATCATGAAATTTGGCGTTGTTGTTTTTCCAGGTTCTAATTGCGATCGCGATGTTGCTTATGTGACTAGAGATATTTTCGAACAACCTACTCGCATGGTTTGGCATCAAGATACCGATATTTCCGATCTAGATGTGGTGATTCTACCTGGTGGTTTTAGTTATGGGGATTATCTACGTTGCGGTGCCATCGCTAGATTTTCTCCCGTAATGTCTTCTATTATCGAACATGCACAAAAAGGCAAGTTTGTCCTGGGTATCTGCAATGGATTTCAAGTATTAACTGAATCAGGACTTCTGCCTGGGGCGTTGATTAAAAATCGAGATTTACATTTTATCTGTGATAGAGTAGCGCTAAAGGTTGAGCGTAAAGATTTACCTTGGACTCAAGGTTATCAAAGTTGCGAACAAATAACTTTGCCCGTTGCTCATGGAGAAGGTCGATTTTACGCGGATAAGGAGACTTTAAGGGAGTTGCAAGATAATAATCAAGTTGTATTTCGCTATGAAGGTGAAAATCCCAATGGTTCGTTAAGAGATATTGCAGGTATTTGCAATCGTAACGGAAATGTGTTGGGAATGATGCCCCATCCGGAAAGAGCCGCTGATAGGATGTTGGGTAGTACTGATGGACTGGGGTTGTTTCAGGGGTTGTTGGAGAATGCTTTAGTGGGAGTTTAGATTTTGATCTAATTTGTGGAAATGCTGATATCATTTCCGCTTAATTGCTCTGAAATGGCAGAATGTAACTAGTAATAATCTAAGATTTTTGCAATCCGTTGCATCCAGAGCATATTCTTCATGAGTAAGTCAGTTGTTATTAATCTGGGAAATGGTGATTTATATAGAGGATGCGAGCAAGTCACGACCCAATTATGGATCTTAGGTAATCCCCTCCCAGAACAATTTGTCGGCTCATTACCACCAGCACCAAATTTGGTAGAACTATACAAGCGTTGGCAATTAATGTACCAGAGTTTTTACGATTGCCTAATTTTGCGCTCGTTTGATGAGGATGGTGATGAAATCGAAATAATCGAGAGTGATGTAACCAATATTTCGGATGTCGGCTTTGATAGTTTATCTCAACATTTACAAGTAGATATTTGCACTTGGCTAAATAGTAGGGAATTTTTAAATATAGAGCGTAAATTACGCTCTGCACTTAATCCGGAAGAAGAAATAAAAGTAATTATTCAAACTAACGATTTCTGGCTGCGACGCATGCCTTGGTACTGGTGGGATTTTTTTGAGGATTATCCCAAAGCAGAAATTGCTCTTTTCAGACCGGATTATAAAAGAAGCACTACTTCCGTACAACCAAATCGGACTAAGAACAAAGTCAGAATTTTGGCTGTTATGGGTAACAGTGTTGGTATCGATCTGGAAGCAGAAAATAGGTTTCTTAAAAGTTTACAAGATGCAGAAGTCAAATTTCTGATTAAACCTTCACGTCAGAAATTTAATAGTTATCTTTGGAATTCCCAAGGTTGGGATATGCTTTTTTTTGCAGGTCACAGTCAAACTGAGGAGGAAAGGGGAAGAATTTATATTAATGAAAACAAAACAAATAACAGTTTGACTCTAGAACAATTAGAAGAAGCTCTCAAAGCAGCGATTGAAAATGGTTTGAAACTGGCAATATTCAATTCTTGCGATGGGTTGGGGCTGACTTCAGTGTTGGAAAAATTAAGTATTCCGACAACAATTGTGATGCGCGAGCCGGTGCCAAACCTGGTTGCACAAGTTTTTTTCAAGTTTTTTTTAGAATTTTTCGCTCAACAAAGAAATTCTTTATACCTATCATTTCAGCACGCACGCAGGCAGTTACAAGGATTAGAAAATAAATTTCCCGGTGCTTCCTGTATACCTGTAATTTTTCAAAATCCAGCAGTAGAACCGCCAAATTGGTTAAGTTTGGGGGGGATGGCTCCTTGTCCTTATCGGGGATTATTTGCTTTCTCCGAATCAGATACAGACCTGTTTTTTGGGCGGGAAATGTTTAGTTTTAATTTGCTAAAGGCTGTAAAAAGTAAAACATTTGTGGCAGTAGTTGGTCCTAGTGGGAGTGGTAAATCCAGCGTGGTGTTTGCTGGCTTGATTCCCCAGTTGCGAGAAGATGATAGTGCTAATTGGCAGATTCTATCTTTTCGTCCTGGTAACAAACCTTTTGAAGCATTGGCAAGTGCTTTGTTAACTTTATACTTATCCCTTCAAAATAGTCCGGCGACTTTTTCACACGATCGCTCTGAAAATAACCGATATTTAGCCGAAGCAGAACTAGCAGAAAGACTACAACGCGATCGCCTTGCCTTGCAAAAAATTGTTGAAGAATTTGCGTTGCAAAATTCCCACACTCACTTAGTATTAATAGTCGATCAGTTTGAAGAACTCTACACCCTCTGTAAGCCCTCAGAAACTCAATTTTTATTAGATGTATTATTGGCAGCTGTAACTCTAGCACCAGCTTTTACTTTAGTTATCACCCTAAGGGCTGATTTTTACGGTCACGCTTTATCTTACCGTCCATTCAGCGATGCTTTGCAAGGAGCAGTGCTTAACCTAGCACCAATGAGCCAAGAGGAATTGCGATCGGTAATTGAAGAACCTGCAAGAAAGATGACAGTCAAATTGGAGCATGGGCTAGCAAATAGACTCATTAATGATGTATGGGGGCAATTAGGAAATTTACCGCTACTGGAATTTGCCTTAACTCAGTTATGGGAAAAACAGCTTTCGGGGCAAATGATACACGATGCTTATTCTGAAATTGGCTGTGTGGAAGGAGCTTTGGCTGAATATGGGGAGCGTGTGTATGCTGGTCTTTCAGAAGTTAACCGGAAAGGGGCAAAACGGATATTTATTCAATTAGTGTGTTGCTCAGAAGGTACCCAACCTACTCGCAGGTTAGCAACTCGCTCTCAGGTGAATAATTGGGATTTGGTAACCCACTTGGCATCTGCTCGTTTATTGGTAACAAACCGCAATGACTCCACCGGTGAAGAAACAGTAGAAATTGTTCATGAAGCCCTGATTAAAAGTTGGGGACGTTTAGAACACTGGATACAGATTGACGGCGATTTTCGCCGTTGGCAAGAACAATTACGAGGATCAATATATCAATGGGAGAGTAGTAAAGAGGATCGAGGTGCGCTGTTGCGGGGTGCTCCCTTAGCTATAGCCCTAGACTGGCAGCAAAAACGCTCAGAAGAACTTAGTATAAAAGAAAGAAATTTTATTCAACGTTCCCAGTTACGGGAGCTACGGGAAATCGAAAATGAAAATCGTCGCCGACGACTCACCCTTTTTGGGCTTAGTTTTGGTTTGATTTTCGCTTTGATTTTAGCTGGTTTCGCTCGATTGCAATGGCAAAATTCCCTAATCAATGAGATTAGAGCCATAGCTGCAAATTCTCAAGGATTGCTTACCTCACATCGAACCTTAGATGCTCTAATCCAAGCAATAAAAGCAAAGCGAAAACTGGAAAAAGTACTTTGGGTAGATTCCAACACCCGAGATATTATTGAATCAACACTAACACAAGCAGTACATGGGGCTGTTGAGTACAACCGCTTGTCAGGTCATAAAGAGATAATTATCGAAGTAGCTTTTAGCCCTGTTAGCGTAGCGACTCCGAAGGAGTTTGGTAAAATAGTTGCTTCGGCTTCTCTTGAGGGCACGGTCAAACTCTGGAATAGACAAAACAAACTACTTAAAACCCTTGAAGGACATACTGCTCCTGTGAATACAGTAGCCTTTAGTCCCCAGGGGTTTGGTGAGATGATTGTCTCGGGCGATCGCGATGGTACCATTAAATATTGGAATATAGATGGTAAATTACTAAGGACTTTTAAGGCACATACCGCTGCTGTGAGGAAAATAGCTATTAGTTCTGACGGTAAAATAATCGTCTCGGCTTCTAGTGATAAAACAGTTAAACTTTGGAATACAGATGGTACCCTCATTAAAACATTAGCAGGTCATACTGCTGGGGTGCAGGGAGTAGCTATTAGTCCTGACGGTAAATTAATTGTCTCGGCTTCTATTGATGGCACAGTTAAACTTTGGAATATAAATGGTACCCCAATTAAAACATTAACAGAACATACTGCCGGGGTGATGGGAGTAGCTATTAGTCCTGACGGTAAAATAATTGCTTCAGCTTCTGCAGATAATACAATAAAGCTCTGGAATACTGATGGGAATTTATTGAAGAATTTAGAAGGTCATCAAGATACAGTTAATGATATCGGTTTCAGTCTTGATGGTAAAATCCTTGCCTCAACTTCTAATGATAACACACTCAAGCTGTGGGATGTAAAGCGTAGAACTTTAATAAAAACTATCAAAGGTCATAAAGATGGATTTGTAAAGGTTCGTTTTGTACCAAATACGGACAGAGCAAAAAATTCTACTGGCAAATTCCGGCATGAAATTAGTCAAACAATCGCTGCGACTTCTGTAACCAACTATATCCAACTCTTTAAATTAAACCATCCTTTGCAAACAATTCTCAGAGGTCATGATTCTGGAGTTATTACAGTAGCTTATAGCCCGGATGGTAAAATGATTGCTTCTGCTGGTAATGGCAAGATAATTAAACTCTGGAAACCAGACGGAACTTTATTAAAAAATATTACAGGCCATAAAAATTATGTTTATGGAATAACTTTTAGCCCTGACGGTAAAAAAATTGCTTCCACTTCTGCTGACAAAACCATCAAAATTTGGCAATCAAATGGTACTTTATTGAATACTCTTGAAGGTCATAAAGATGAAGTTTGGACTGTAGATTTTAGTCCTGACGGTAAGAAGATTGCCAGTACTAGTATGGACAAAACAGTTAAAATCTGGGATATAGAAGATGTAAACAAACCTACTGTGTTAAAAACCATTAACATTGATACGGGAGGAATTTACAGAGTAACTTTTAGTCCTGACGGGAATCAAATTGCTGGAGCTTCTAGTGACAAAACCCTCAAACTTTGGAAAATAGATGGTACCCTGCTTCGCACCTTTGACAAAAGTCATAATCTTTCAGTAGTGGGAGTAGCTTTTAGCCCTGACGGAAAGACAATAGCTTCAGCTTCTCTAGATGGAACCGTGAAATTATGGACAACAGACGGTACTTTAATTCACACCTTTAAAGGTCATAAAGCTGAGATTTGGGGAATAGCATTTAGCCCTGATGGTCAGAAAATTGCTTCAGCTTCTGGGGATAATACTATCAAAATTTGGCAAAAAGATGGCACTTTGTTGCATACTCTTGAAGCTCATAAAGCAGGAGTTTTTGGAGTAGCTTTTAGCCCTGATGGCAAGAAAATTGCTTCGGCGAGTGAAGATAAAACTGTAATTGTGTGGAATTTGGAACGTATTTTAAGTGATGATTATTTAGTTCACGGTTGTAATTGGGTGCGCGATTATTTGAGAAATAATCCTGATGTTAGTGAGAGTGAGCGGGGGATTTGTGATGGGGTTGGGGATTGAGTAATGAGTAATGAGTAATAAGTAATAAGTAATAAGTAATAACTAATTGCAATGTCTCTACATAATTGGTTTTAAATCAAATACTAATCCAGGTAAAACATCTTCACCCCAGAGCGTTGTAGGATTTTCTAAAATTTCTACATCCTTTCCTAGAAGATAAATTTCTACTTGTCGTGCTTCTACATTAATTAACCAACCCAAGCGTGCGCCATTTTCGATATATTCTTGCATTTTCTCCCGTATTTTCTTTAATGAGTCGGTGGGAGAACGAAGTTCTATAACAAAATCAGGACATAAAGGTAAGAATTTTCGTCTTTGTTCTGTGGTTAAAGATTCCCATTTTTCTATTGTTATCCAAGAAGCATCGGGAGAGCGATTTGCTCCGTTAGGTAATTTAAAGCCGGTGGAAGAATCAAAAGCTTTACCTAAATTATTTTTACGACTCCAACCTTGCGGTTTCCAGTTTCTCCTCCTGTAGGTGAGATTATTAATAATTCCCCTGATGCTGTGCGTTCAAATTTTAAATCTTGATTTGTTTGACATAATTGCCAAAATTGTTCGTCGGTTAGGTCGATTGTTAGTTGTAAGGTGGATTAGGAATTTATTATTGAAGTGTTCATTTTAAAAAAAGAATTTTTGAAACTTATCTTGGAAAATTATTACCCCGATAAATTTGTTTAGAACCTTTAGGAATATGAATCCAACCAAGTTCTTGTAAGCGATTTGTTAAGTTAGAAATTGTTACCCCAAATGCGTCTCTCATTGCGTACAGATGTTTCCAGTTAGTTAAATCACGCCCTCTTCGTGTTTCTTCTAATTTATATACAGGCATTAGTAAACAACTAGCAAAATATTGAGCTTGCCACTCAATTCTTTTTTGACTTTTTGGATTACCTCTACGACACAGATATGGTTCAATAGTCATCTTGATTTCAGGAGTCATTCTTTGTTTAAATACAGCGAGAGCATTACGATCGATGTGAAGTAACCAGTGTCCTATTTCATGAGCTATGGTGGATTGTCCAAAACCTCCTTCTAGTTCTGGAATTTGTTCGTTAATAATAATTTCTTTTTGAATTGGCCAAATCATCGCAGCTATATATCCTTCATCATCAGGAGATATGTCTTCCCAAACAATACCTATATCTAAATGATCGGCAACAGCTTCGGCAACATATTTTGCTTTTAAAGGATGTTTTTTCTTTGCTTGAACTTGATTCAAAATATCTAATGCTAGATGTTCTATTACTTCTTTTTCTAAGTAGCGATATGGCTTGAAAATATTCAACTCTATTTCTCCTCACCATCTTGATTTGTTCGTTGCAATACTTCCTGTGCAAATTTAGGTTCATCACGCATTCTGCGAAGTAAAGCAGGCATTTGTTTATACTTTCTTACAAGCTCTTCAAATACTTCGGCATCTTCGGGGGTTATTCTTCCTGCAAGTCGTCTAAGTTTATCTTTTTGCTCGGTTAAATCCAGTTTTTCTGCTAACAAGTCAATAACTTCCTCGCTAGGAGGATAACCCGCATGGTCATTTTCTAATTTAGACAGGTAGGTATAGTTAACTCCTACCAATTTAGCTAGCTCGCGTTGACTGTACTCCTTCTGCTTGCGAGCTTGACGAATGATTTTACCAAAGCTCTCTTTCACGGTTCTCTTCCTTTGAGTCTAAGAATCATACTCTACCTTTTCTCAATGATTCATATCTATAAAATTTTCAAATTATGTTGACTAAATTGGTCAACCTGTGCAATAAATACATCATAGTACATTTGCTCGTTAATATCTAGTCAAATGAATAAAAAACAACCAATCAATTCAAATCAGCTAAGTTTCTCTATCGGTAGACCTTTAACGGTTCTTCTAGAGGAAGTTCAGAATTCAAATAGCGATAGAAACTTGAAACAAGCTGCGGAGCAGATTTTAGAGGCCTTACAGACTTTTGAAACTGCGAATAACCCTGGTGTATCTAAATCAGCTAGAACTAGTCAAGCGATTTACAAAATTTTCACAAAATGAATTAAATAAAGAGTTTTTAATGAAAAAGATTTGGAATTTTGCTAGCTACAATTTATTGTCTTTATTTTCCCCACCGGTAGGACTCGAGTATCTTCATTGCGATATGAAAAGAGGTTTTGCTAAAGCGAGAAAAAAAGAACCGGAAGTAGCAGCACTTTTAGATAAAGATAATACTGCTCAGACAATAGGTTTATTAGCACAAAAAGCGGTTTACGAGATTCATCAAGACTCTTCAATATTTTCTCAAAAAGATGCTCTGAGTCGAATAGTAAACATTTTGCAGTTAAGTAAAGAATCCGATTTAGTTAGAGAAAGAGTAATCCAAATAATTGAAAATTATCTTGAAAATCCGATTATTCTAGGCAAAAAAATAATTAAGCTCAGTCGAGGTGATGAGGGTTTTCCCGAACCAATTTTAATTCAGCAAGGTAATTATTTATTTAATTTATATGCAGCAATCGACTGTATTTTTTTAGAAGAAAATAATACCCTACATATTTTAGATTTCAAAACTGGAAAGTCTGACTTTGACCGCAGACAGGCTTATATTTATTTATTAGCAGCTAGCTATATTTACCCAGAAAATAAAGCTGTTGCTTCGTTTTATAACTTAGAAACTTGCAAGCAATCAAAACCAATTACAGCTACACCTGAAACGTTAGAATCTTTTCAAATTACGATGTCTAGGATAGCAAAACAGCATCAAAAAGATTTACGACGTTACCGACAAAAAACTGATGATTTTCGAGATATATTTCCCCAAAATTCTGGTATAAGCTGTAGATTTTGTCCTTTCGATTCTATTTGTAAATTTGCTATTGAGGGTGCTATATGAATGTTGCTATGATTCAACCACGTTCACAGTCTACTTTAGGTACAAAATTTTTAAGTGAAATATTCCCATTAATATTCTTAGAAAATTCAAAAATAAATTTTATCTGTTTTCGACTTTCTCCAGAAGTAGTGCGAGAGATAGGTAATCGTTTAAGTTGGCGTTTTTGTCACAAGTTTCCAGATGTGATTGTAATCTGGGAACAAAAGTTTTTTTGGGCTTTAGCTAAACCAAATCAAGTAATGCCAAGTCAGAAAGAATGGCGAGAAGCATTGACAGAAATTTGTGAGGAATTGAGAAAAGATATTGGTGATTGTGACTATTCTATTCAATGGGTACGTCAGCCGCAGTTAACAGCTTCTATTTTAGCTCAGTTAGGAGTTAGAATCTTAAAAATTACTCGTCCTTTTTCATCAGAAATAGCTTTATCAGAAAAACAGGTAGAAGTAAACAGGGAAGCTAATTTTTGGGCTGAAACTATAGAAATTAAAAATCAATTTGTCTCAGCTTTAACAATAACTGTTAAAAGTAATTTCATCTATAAAGGTAATTTATGTGAATTTTTTGAAAATCATCCTTTTAGACAAGACCCACAAAAGCTTTTAATTGGTCTAAAAGTTCGGGATATCGAACACAATAGCTTTGCTACAATTACCGGAATTATTGGTAATATTGCCGAACATAGAGAAAGGTTAATAGAAGATGCAACTGGTGCAATTAGCAAGCAAGCGTTAGAAGAAGCACCTGACGAGCAACCAGTAGTTACGGTCCAATTTGGTAAAAACAATAAACAATTTCGGTACGCAATGGCTGCTTTACGTCCTTGTATAACGGCTGAAACTGCTGATAAATTTGAAGTAGATTATGGAAAGTTACTTAAAGCAACTAAAGTAGCTTATAGAGATAGAAAAGAACTTTTAGTGAATTACAATAAAGAAGCAAATAAAGTTTTAGCTCCTTATGGATTAGAATTAGTAAAAAGTATAAATAGTTTTAGCCATTCACAATTATTTTGGGAACCAAAACTCAAACTTTCAGAAACCAAACTTTTATTTGGTAACAATACAATTGGTTTTCAAAAAAGTATATTAAAAGGACTTTCTCAAGGTGGAGTTTATTTACGTCACGAGGATTACCAAGATCCATCAGATAAAATCAAAATAGCTGCTTTAAAAATAGGTAATTTTCAGGTTGCATTTTCTTTTTTAAATGAAGTTGAAAAACGTTTAAACAAATATGGTTTTGGAAGTATCCTAGCTAAAGAAAATATAAAATCAATACCTTTAGGAAATTACACTAGTATCGAAGATAGAATCAAAATTGAGGAAGCTATAGATGATTTAATGGAAAGACATCCTGATATAGTTTTAGTATTTCTGCCTACTAGCGATAGAAGTACTGATGATGCAGGTGATAGTCTTTATTCTTTGATTTACTCACGCTTGCTAAGAAGAGGAATAGCTAGCCAAATAATTTACGAAGATACTTTGGAAAAAGTTCAAGTTAATAATATTCTTAATCAAGTTATTCCAGGAATATTAGGTAAGTTAGGTAATTTACCCTATGTTTTAGCTGAACCTTTACAAATAGCAGATTATTTTGTTGGTTTAGATGTTTCTAGAGGTTCCAAAAAGAAAACTGCTGGAACTATGAATGCTTGTGCTAGTTTAAGACTTTATGGAAAAAATGGAGAATTTTACGGTTATAAATTGGAAGATGCTTTAATTGAAGGTGAAGAGATTCCTCGAAGAGTTTTAGAAAAATTTCTTCCTAGAGCAAAATTAAAAGGAAAGACTGTTTTAATTCATAGAGACGGACGTTTCTGTGGTGAAGAAGCCATACATTTAAAACAATGGGGAGAAGTAATAAACTCTAAATTTATTTTAGTTGAATGCTATAAATCAGGAATACCTAGACTTTATAACTGGGATGGAAAAGTTATTAAAGCACCTACAAAAGGTTTAGCGCTACGTTTGTCTTCTCGTGAAGTTATTTTAGTAACAACTGAAGTAAAATCTGAAAATATGGGTTTACCTCTCCCACTACGTTTAAGAATTCACGAAGCAGGATATCTGGCATCAATTGAAGATTTAGTAGAAACAACATTGAAACTTACATTACTCCATTACGGCTCCCTTAATCCACCACGTTTACCAGTAACGCTTTACGGTTCAGATATAATCGCTTATCGACGTTTACAAGGAATTTATCCGGGTATGTTGGATGGCGATCGCCAATTTTGGCTTTAACATCCCCAACCGCTAAACTAAAACTAAACCTTCCCATCTCTTCCCATGCTCTCCACCGCTCCCGAATACAAAATCACCTGGGAAAAACTCCCCGAAGACTTTGTTCTAGACAACGAACCAGTGGATAATATTAATCAACCGTTGCTTGCTGCTGCATTAACTGAAATTTTAGAAATTGCCGGTAAATTACCAGATAACGCACTTACTACTACCAATTACGGAATCTGCACTACGGTAAATCAAAAAATAGTGGTAAAAGCACCAGATTGGGCTTATATTCCTAAAATTACAGTATCCCGACAGGAAGTTAAACGCAGCTACACACCAAAAATTCAAGGGGAAATTCCCATTATTGTGATGGAATTTCTCTCCGATACAGAAGGTGGAGAATATTCAATTAAACCTACTTATCCTCCAGGTAAATGGTTTTTTTACGAACAAGTTTTAGAAGTT
>ERZ1740059.227-NODE-227-length-31234-cov-9.566824_pt1 | contig 31234 bp, 27 predicted proteins | sample MGYA00581744_ERZ1740059 | MGnify/ENA primary metagenome ERZ1740059 (study PRJEB43018, sample SAMN04849738) | marine metagenome | isolation source: floating plastic debris | place: Pacific Ocean | collected 2008-08-28 | study: EMG produced TPA metagenomics assembly... | reverse complement strand
TAATTTATTGGCTGAAGCTACAGCAAAAGGGGAAGGATGTGGAAGAGGAAGATGGTGCTGTCACTTTCCTTCTGCTGGTACTTACCATTGTATGCCATGTCGCACTTCGCCTTGTAAAGTTAAGCAAAAGTTTGTATGCGAGACTACAGCCGGTGGCGAAACAGCACCCGATAAAAAGTGCAATTAGAAAAACGAGCATGTAGAACAAATTCAAAGGAAGAGGCAAATCGGAAAACAGAGGCAATTCCTATCATTGAGAATAACTCTTAACTCGATTTTTGAAACTCTAACCCAGGTTATCTACACCAAAGGCGAGGGTATTAGAAGTATGCCATTTTTGCCTAAGACACTTTCTCTTATGCCTTGAAACCTTAATATTCTCGTTAGCCAAACCGATTATATTTCCCAAAATGGGATGCTCAGTATTTTCCAATATGACTCCCCTTTTACTTAAGGGACAAATGAACTCAGCAAGGTAGTGCAAATGTTAAATCTAACAAACAAGATCAAAAAAATCATTGCGGTGGTGACAATTGTCGTCACACTCTTGTTGGCGTACGAGGCACCAAGTCAGGCAGCCCCTCAGTTTCTGGAAATACCCTCCATCCTGAGGATGGACTCAATTGAATTGGCAGCAACTCCAAAAAGTGAGTTAAGCCAACCACTAGCAGAAAGTAATTTATTGGCTGAAGCTACAGCAAACGGAGAAGGATGTAGAAGAGGAGAATGGTGCTGTCACTACCCTAACTATGATCTTTACCTATGTGCCTCATGTAGTACTACCCCTTGTCTACAATCCCAAGACAAAATATGTAAAGCAGCTGGTGGCGAAACAGCACCCGATAAATACTGCAATTGATTTTAAGCATACAGGGATGTCAAGAAGAAAAGTTAAAGAGGTTAGATTCTAATATATTAACTTAACTCTTGAATCTTTACCCAAGGCTTATCTCCAGCAAAGGCGAGGGTACTGGGAACATCCCATTTTTGCCTAAGGTACTTTTTCTTATGCTTTGAAAACCTAATATTCTCCTTAGTTTGCCGAGTATATTTTCCAAGATGGGATGCTCCGTATTTTGCAATACGACTCGCCTTTGACTTAAGGGATAAATTAACTCGGCAAGTGCAAAAATAAAAATCAAGCAAGTGTCTAACTAAGTGAAAAAAATGACCCAAACGAATACAGAAGCCAACCTCAATATACTAGTGTACAACACACATTTATTTGGTAAGGATCTTATCAGTACAATTTCTCAATTTGTTGGAAGTGTAATATATTATCAAGATGAGTTACGCAATCATATAATTACCCAAACAATTAAGGATTCTGATGCAGATATTGTCGGCTTAGTTGAAGTTTGGAATGATGGATTTGCATCAACAATGATTGACGAAGTGAAAGATTCTTACCCATATCACTATAGAGGGCCACACGGAAACTCGTATGAGGTAATTGGGCATGGCTTGTTGCTTCTGAGTAAATATCCTTTAAGCGAAAAAAAATTTTATGAGTACAAGGATCTTGATGGCTTTGATAAATTCAGTCGTAAAGGTTTTCTAACAGCCAAAGCTGAAATACCAAATCCTAAAGCAGATAAAAACCCAATTCGAGTTCGTTTCTTCTTAACACACACCCAAGCAGCATCTTCAGACAAAAGTTATGAAAAGAAACGTCAAGCTAATATTGCACAATTAACAAAGACTATAGAAGAATATCAAACAGGAAAAGCTGATAATTCTGATACAGATATCCCTGTGTTTGCTTTTGGGGATTTCAATGTGATTGGTGAAGATGAGAAAACTGGTCAATCAACATCAGAATACAATAAAACGCTTGATTGTTTTCAAAAAGTTGGATTATTCGACTTCTATCGAAAACTGGATGACTTTGAAGATGCTCCTGGCTATACTTACTTTTCTGATGGACTCAATCAGCGGAATAAGTTGATTCCCATATTTGATAAAGAAGGTGCTAAAAAGAAAGTTCATCAAAGACTAGACTATATTTTTTATAGTCAAGAAAACAGCTCAATAAAAGTTACTCCAACAGAATCTAAAATTCCCACAGACTACACCTACACAGATAACAACACTCAAGAAGATATGGATTTATCAGATCACGAGCCACTTTGGGGTAAATTCAATCTAGGCACTTAAAAGCGTATTTGTGACTTAAACCATGAAAAAAATCAATTCCAACAAAGTAGGATACTTTTTTAATCTAGGAAGGATTTTGGCATCTAGCATCAAATCCATCAAAATTTTTGCAATCTCTATCGTTATAGTCTTCTGCTTAAATTTATCTCCCGCAGTTGCTCTAACACAGATCGATCCTGTAATTGAAGAGCAAGTTATTCAGATATTACGAGAGCATCCAGAAGTAATTATAGAATCGGTTAACCGTTACCAAAAACAGCAATTAGAAGAAAAACAGAAAGCAACGAAGGCATTGCTGCAACAATTTCAGACAACACCTGAAAAATTGATTGCTCAATCTCCCGTCACAGGTGATATTCAAGATAAAATAATCCTGGCTGAATTTTCTGATTTTCAGTGCCCTTATTGTGGAAGAGCCAGTAAAACGGTATCACAATTCATTGACAAATATAGCGATCGCGTCGTACTAGTTTACAAACATTTTCCATTAACAAGAATACATCCCCAAGCAAAGAGTGCAGCTAAAGCAGCTTGGGCTGCTGCACAGCAAGGTAAATTTTGGGAATACCATGATGCTCTCTTCAGCCAACAAAAACAATTAGGGGAATCACTCTATGTAGGAATAGCTGAGGCACTCTCACTTGATATAGAACAATTCAATCGCGATCGCAATAGTGTAACAGCCCAAATCGCGATTGAGCAAGATATGGAACTTGGCAACCAATTAGGCGTAAGTGGAACACCTTTCTTTGTAATGAAAGATAAAGTATTTTCAGGAGCAGTTGAGCTATCGGAATTTGAAAAGTTGTTGGCTGAGGTTAGTTAAGGGTTACCAGCCGGAATTTTTTTCTGATAAAAAAAATCACGGGTACCCGGGGGTAGTAATTCCAAGCACCCCAAAACCGTTAAGCTATTTCACCTTCAGTTAATTTGTATTTTTAGCATCACTGAAGAACCATAATTATTGAATTTATTGAGTAATAATTACTAAAAAAGAATAATAGGTATCAGCTTAGTTGCTATACCTATTTTTTTATGGGTTACTATTGAGATAAATATGTTTTTTTTTCCGCGCATTTTCTATGTAAAATTTTTATAAAGGTCTTCTAAAATACAAATGTTATGAAGAAAATCTATTATCTTGGCATGTATATTGATCTCATTAATTTCTAGATAAATCAGGGCAAACGCATCTTGTCAATAGAAATGCTATTTTATGAATAAAACTCTATTCATTGAGGATAGATAGTATGACATTTTTGATTTCTATATACGGTTAAAAAAATAAAATTAACGACAAATATTATTTCCGTGTATCGTACACAAATCAAGATTTATGTCTATTAAATTTTGTTAATTTTAGATGCGTTTACCCTGTTGTATCAATGCTGTTTAACTCTCTTGAATTCATATTTTTATATCTACCAATCACTCTGTCGATATTTTTCGGAATTGGTAAGTTTGGTAATTATCGATTTGCAATAGTCTTTCTTGTCGCGGCTTCGTTATCTTTCTATGGTTGGTGGAATCCACCATACTTACTGCTACTAATCTTTTCTCTGATATTTAACTATTTTATCGGCTCGGCTTTAAGCGAAAAATTAAAAATAAAGCTAGGTAAGAAGTTACTTCTTACTCTAGGAATTATTGTAAATCTGGCTCTCATTGGTTATTTCAAGTACGCCAACTTTTTTGTCTCTACTGTTGGGGATTTATTAGGAAGGAATTTCAATCTCGAAAATATCATCTTACCCCTAGCGATATCATTCTTTACCTTTCAGCAAATCGCTTATCTGGTAGATGCTTACAAAGGAGAAACGAAAGAATATAACTTCCTTGATTACTGCCTTTTCGTAACTTTTTTCCCACAATTGATTGCTGGTCCAATTGTACATCATAAAGAGGTGATGCCTCAATTTGAGGATAAATCTACTTATCGGTTTAACCCGGAAAATATGGCAGTGGGAATCACTATTTTTAGTTTAGGATTATTTAAAAAAGTCATATTTGCAGATAATATCGCTGCTTACGCTACTCCAGTATTCACTGCTGCATCTAAAGGAATTGAACCCACACTGGTTGAAGCTTGGGTTGGTGCTTTAGCTTATACATTACAACTTTACTTTGATTTTTCTGGCTATTCAGATATGGCTATCGGTATAGCCAGGATGTTTGGAATCAAATTACCAATCAATTTCAATTCTCCTTATAAAGCCATTAGTATCAGCGATTTTTGGCGGAGATGGCATATTACCCTTTCCAACTTTCTACGAGACTATCTTTATATTCCTCTTGGTGGTAGTCGTAAAGGTGAAATTCGTCGCAACTTAAATTTACTAATTACCATGCTTCTTGGTGGATTATGGCATGGTGCTGGTTGGACTTTTGTTTTCTGGGGTGGCTTACATGGAACCTATTTAATTATAAATCATCAATGGCGATCGCTTCGTAAACGTTTGGGACATGATTTAAAGAATACTAATTGGTTTGATAAAGGTTGTGGTTGGTTATTAACCTTTGTTGCGGTTGTTATTGGTTGGGTTTTCTTCCGTGCCGAAAATATGAGTGCTTCCTTTTTAATTCTTAAAGGAATGTTTGGTTTTAATGGTGTGTCTTTATCAGACTTATTTTCAAATAAATCTATTTTGTGGATTATTCCATTACTGACAATTGCTTGCTTAGGTAAGAATACACAAGAATGGATGGAACGTTATAATCCGGCACTAAATTATAGTTCTTCAAATTCTAATTTGCAATTTTGGAAAAGATTGCAATGGGAACCGAATCAACTTTGGTCAATTCTGATTGCAACGATTGCTCTTGTAGCTATTTTGTCACTTTCAAAAGAAAGCGAATTTCTTTATTTCCAATTTTGAGGTATTACAAATGAAATTAACTCAGTCTTATATCAAAAATTATATAATGACTTTTTTTGGCGGATTGTTCTTAGTTGCAAGTTTTAACTTTGTAGTAGATCCTCGAAAAATGTTTGCGGTGGTAGATATTAAAGGTTTTAACAGTGAAAAACCATTTATCCTGAATTCAGGTTTACGAAAACTTAAATCAGTTGAAATTGAAAAAGGCAACTTTGACACAGTTTTACTAGGAACTTCGCGCGTACAATATGGATTAAGTCCTTTGCATCCAATTTTTGGTTCTAGTAAAGCTTATAATGCAGGATTAGCTGGTACCAGTATCTATGAAATCTTCAAAGCTTTCAAATTTGCAAATAAACAGTCAAATTTAAAAAAAGTTGTACTTGGTTTAGATGCGATTTCTTTTCATAGCAAAAAAGGAGCAGGAGGGGACTATCATCAATCTAAATTTTCTCAATCGTTTAACCAATTAAATTTTCTTTCTAGTGAAATATTTTCCAAGGATAAAATTTTAGAATCATTTGAAACTATAACTTTTAATTTAAAAAATAAGCGTGATGAATATATCAGTAGTGGTTTTATCAAAAGAAATGATTCCCCCGAATCTATTCGCCGAGAGTTATTTATCAATACAATAAAGGAATTTCTTGTTAGAGAAGATTTATATCCTGGATTATATGACAGCCCACAAAGACTTGAATTGTTAAAAGAAATCTTCAATCGGCGGAAAGATGATACAAAATTATATTTATTTATCTCACCAATTCACGCTTATCAACTAGAAGGAATGAAAAGTATAAATCGCTTTTCGCTCTTTGAACAATGGAAACGGGATTTAGTCCAAATTGTAGCTGAAGATGCCATCGCAAATCCAAATAAACAACCAATCGTTCTATGGGATTTTAGTGGATATAATAGTATCACTACTGAAAAAATTCCACCCGCTGGTAGTAAAAAAGAAATGAAATGGTACTGGGAGTCATCTCATTATAAGAAAGAGGTGGGGGATATGGTACTTGATGTTATGTTCAATTATCCCGAAAAAAGTCAGAATACTCCTAGTGATTTTGGCGTAATAATTAATTCTAACAATATTGAATCGCATTTAGAAAGGATTCGCAAAGAACAAGCACTATATAAACAAAACTTTCCCCAAGAAGTTAAGGAAGTGGAAAGATTAGCCAGAGAAACTGCTCATCTTAGAAAAGCTAGTAAAATAGATTAAGCTCATTCACTATCCACTCAGATTTATCAGACTTTGACTATCGGGGTGAGTTATTCAAGTTGAGTGAGATTAATAGAAGTTATCAACTTAGCTTTGAAAGGTGATATTGGGTTGTACGCTTCATTCTCAACTCAATTCATATCAATAAACCATCGTGCAAAGCGTTTCTCAATTTCCCATTGGAATTGAGAAACGCTTTACATAATTTGAAGTGGGCTAATCGTGCTCAAATACGGCTCAATTATTATTAATTTTTCTCAAAAAATCAGTATTTTAACTGAACTCACTGTAACAATTGTCAATATATCATTTAAGTGAAATTTTGATATTTTTTTGCACAATGTTGGGTAAATTTAATATTTATCCTCCTCTCGTGTTTTTTAGTAAGTCAAGGGTTCCCATAGGAATTTTTTTAGAAGAAAAAATTCCTATGGGTGCCCGTCATTTTTAAATCTACTGGTTAACTTATATAAATAATATAAGCAGGATATGCTATTTAATTCCCTTGAATTCATATTTTTATATCTACCAATCACTCTGTTAATATTTTTCGGTATTGGTAAACTAGGTAACTATCGAGTAGCAATAGCCTTTCTCGTTGCTGCTTCGTTATCTTTCTATGGTTGGTGGAATCCACCATACTTATTACTACTAATCTTTTCCCTAATATTTAACTACTTTATCGGCTCGGCTTTAAGCGAAAAGTTCAAAATACCTATTGGTAAGAAGTTACTTCTTACTCTAGGAGTTATCGTAAATCTGGCTCTCATTGGTTATTTCAAGTACGCTAACTTCTTTCTCTCTACTGTTGGGGATTTACTGGGAAGGAATTTCAATCTCGATAATATTATCCTACCTCTAGCGATATCATTCTTTACCTTTCAGTAAATCGCTTATCTGGTAGATGCTTACAAAGGAGAAACGAAAGAATATAACTTCCTTGATTACTGCCTTTTCGTAACTTTTTTCCCACAATTGATTGCTGGTCCAATTGTACATCATAAAGAGGTGATGCCTCAATTTGAGGATAAATCTACTTATCGGTTTAACCCGGAAAATATGGCAGTGGGAATCACTATTTTTAGTTTAGGATTATTTAAAAAAGTCATATTTGCAGATAATATCGCTGCTTACGCTACTCCAGTATTCACTGCTGCATCTAAAGGAATTGAACCCACACTGGTTGAAGCTTGGGTTGGTGCTTTAGCTTATACATTACAACTTTACTTTGATTTTTCTGGCTATTCAGATATGGCTATCGGTATAGCCAGGATGTTTGGAATCAAATTACCAATCAATTTCAATTCTCCTTATAAAGCCATTAGTATCAGCGATTTTTGGCGGAGATGGCATATTACCCTTTCCAACTTTCTACGAGACTATCTTTATATTCCTCTTGGTGGTAGTCGTAAAGGTGAAATTCGTCGCAACTTAAATTTACTAATTACCATGCTTCTTGGTGGATTATGGCATGGTGCTGGTTGGACTTTTGTTTTCTGGGGTGGCTTACATGGAACCTATTTAATTATAAATCATCAATGGCGATCGCTTCGTAAGCGTTTGGGACATGATTTGAAGAATACCAATTGGTTTGATAGAGGTTGTGGTTGGTTATTAACCTTTATTGCTGTTGTAATTGGTTGGGTTTTCTTCCGTGCAGAAAATATGGGTGCTGCTTTTGTGATTGTTAAAGGAATGATTGGTTTTAATGGGATATCTGTCGGTGAAGCATTATCAGGTAAGTTGGGATTTTTACAAAATTTGAATATTCAACCTAATGGATGGTTGCCAATTATTGCAACTAAACCTACAGATGTTATTTTATTCATACCTTTCTTATTAATAATTGCTTGGTTTACACCGAATACCCAGGAATGGATGGAACGTCATAATCCTGTACTAAATCACAACGTGGCAAATAAATCTTTAACTGACAATACCTACTTTTGGAAAACAATACGATGGGAACCAAGTAATGTTTATGCTCTGATAGTTAGTGCATTGATTTTGATTGTTTTAAAAATGATTCTTGATGCACCTGAAAGTGAATTTTTATATTTTAATTTCTAAGCAAATGACTTACTTAAAATATTGTCAAACAATTATATTATCTTTATCTTTTTGGTGTATAGTTTTCATTTCAATAGTCTTCTTGCAAATAGGAATTGCAACTTCAGGACAGTCTCTATGGATACATGAATTATATACAATTAAGTCTAGTATTGCGAAAACGATAGAAACACCTAAGTTAGTTATAGTTTCTGGTTCAAATGCCTTATTTGGTATCAGTTGTAAAATGATACATGAAGAAACACAAGTTTCTTGCCTGAATGGAGCTACTCATGCTGGACTTGGTGTTAAGTATATACTTAATCGAGCCCATTCTTTTGTAAAACCTGGGGATACGGTTCTTTTACCTCTGGAATATGCTCATTATACATCTAATAATATACCTGGAAGTGTATTAGTTAATTACGTACTAGAACAGGATCCAAAGTATTTAATATCAATGGATATATTTCATAGTATCAGAATTATGACTGGCATATCTTTTAACAAGATAGCAGAAAAAATCAGTTACAGGTTTAAACCTCCAAAAGCAATCAAAACACCTTATCAATCTAAAAATATTAATAAGTTTGGAGATGAAACTGGTAATCTTAAATCTGAGAGAAATGATAAACATTTGAATAATCTTACTCAATTGAAACCCGATAGAAACTTAGCAAATTACAATAATAACAGTAATGGCTTACAGACAATAAAAGATTTTATATCATGGTGCAATAGTAATAATATTAAAGTCATAGCAACATGGCCTAATACTATCTGGTTTGATGTCTATCAAGAACAAAAACAACAACACTTTTTTCAAAGTATCAAGTATTTTTATGAAGAATTAAGCATTCCTGTATTAGGAGAAGCAGAAGATTTTATGTATGATAAGTCGATGTTTTATGACACTAGATATCATTTAAATGATGTAGGCGTGCGGCAACGAACTCAACAGCTTCTAGATTTGCTGAATCCTTATTTAAAAGATATAAACAACTATAAATGAACTCGGTAATTAAAATTTGTTTTTAATTAAAATAAACCTCATGTTTCTAATAGCGGGCAATATGCCCGCACTAAAAACTCATCTACAAACCTTAAGAAAACTTATTCAAAAATCCCAAAAGCTTCCTCGTACCATCTGTCAATTTAGTACGCTTATACGCATCAGCAGCTTTCTTAATCCCTTCGGCTTGTGTAGGATAAGGATGAATTACACCGCTTAATTTATTCATCCCGATTCCATTGACAATTGCCGTAGTCACCTCAGAAATCGATTCACCTGCGTGAGTAGATACTATAGTGGCACCCAAGATTTGATCGGTACCTTGCTTCAAGTGAACTTTAACAAAGCCTTCGGTTTCGCCGTCGGTAATTGCTCTATCCACATCTTCGTAGTCTATCTTAATAGTATTTACTTCAAAACCTTTTTCTCGCGCTTCATTTTCATACATCCCTACGTGAGCAATTTCCGGGTCAGTAAATGTTACCCAAGGCACAACTAAATCGCTGAGTTTTTTACGTCCTAAACCAAAGGGAGCAAATAAAGCATTTTGAATTACAATGCGCGCTGTAGCATCGGCCATATGAGTAAACTTCCTACCTAGGCAAATATCCCCTGCGGCAAAAATCTTCGGATTTGTAGTTACCAAATTATCATTTACTTTCACACCGTTATTGCCATAATCTACACCAACAACTGACAAATTCAAACCGTCAACATTCGGTGTTCTTCCTGCACCTACCAAAATTTCATCTACAATAATCGAACCTGGTTTACCATTGCTGGTGTAGTAGATTTTCTTGCCTTCCGGCGTACTTTCCACGCGCTCTATTTTGGAACTTAACACCAAGTTGATTTTTTCACGCTTCAACACCTTTTGCACAATTTCAGCAGCGTCGCTATCTTCTCTATTCAAAATATGGGAACCGCGATGTAAAATTGTTACCTCGCTACCAAAACGGTTGAAAGCTTGTGCTAATTCGCAACCGATGGGACCACCACCAATTATCGCCAAACGTCGGGGTAATTGAGTCAGGGAAAATACGGTTTCATTCGTCAGGTATCCAGCTTCTTTAATACCAGGAATCTCGGGATGTGTTGCTCTTGCTCCCGTAGCAATGACAGCTTTCTTGAATTTAAGAGTTTTACCAGCAACTTCAATAGTATCGCCGCCGGTAAAACTTGCCGTACCTAAAAATACATCCATACCAATGTTGGTAAAGCGCTCAACCGAATCAATAGGGCTGATATCCGCTCTTAATCGCCGCATTCGTTCCATAACAGCGGGAAAATCGACTTCTATCTCTTGGGGAACATTAATTCCGTATTCTTTCGCATTCCACATTTCACCGACAACGCGAGCAGAGCGAATTAAGCATTTAGAAGGTACGCAACCCACATTAGTGCAGTCTCCACCCATGAGATGTTTTTCAATCAAAGCCACCTTCAAACCCACACCCAACCCCGCAGCACCGGCAGATGTTACCAAACCTGCAGCACCCGCACCAATCACCACCAAATCATAACAATCGCTAGGTTCGGGATTTTTCCAATCATTAGGATGTAAGTTTGCAATCAATTTTTGATTGTACTCATCCATTGGGGGAACAATTACTCTTTCAAAGGCTGAATTTGACATTTTAGTTGATAGTAGTTAGTAGTTAGTTGATAGTTGTTAATTGATAGTTGTTAGTTGATAGTTGATAGTTACATCAAACAATTGATAACTGTTCATTGTTCATTGTTCATTGTTCATTGATAATTGTTCATTGTTCATTGTTCACTGATACTTGTTGCTTCATCCAAAGCTTTTCTAGCAACTTTGGTAACGTAGAGAGTAACTGCGACTGTAGCGATAAAACCGATAATACGAATTGCCCAGATAACGGCGAGATTGCTTGGTTGATCTCCGGTGCCAATTGTGGCGATATTACCAGCTAAAGAACCCAAATATACATACATAACTGTTCCCGGAAGGATGCCGATAGTTCCTAGAATATAGTCTTTCAAAGAAACTCCAGTTACACCATAGGCGTAGTTTAATAAGTTGAATGGAAATACCGGAGAAAGTCTAGTTAATAAGACAATTTTTAAACCTTCCCTACCCACAGCATTATCAACTGCGGCGAATTTTTCATTTCCAGCAATTTTAGAAGCAACCCAACCTCTAGCTAAATAACGCCCTACTAAAAAAGCTGCGATCGCGCCAATTGTTGCACCAATAAAAACGTATACAGAACCTAGAAAGACACCGAAAACTACTCCCGCACCCAAAGTTAAAATAGACCCCGGTAGAAATGCAACGCTAGCGACAATATAAAGTAAAATGAATGCAATTCCACCTACAGCACCTTGGTCATTAATCCATTCCAAAGCATTTTTTAGCCATTCTTGAGGATTAAAACCTTGTGCATTTGCACTTTCTTGAGCTAAGGCTGGATTAGTATTGAATAGGATTACAATACCAAATGCCGCCAAAGTTAACAGACTTAATCGATAAAATTTATTCATGTTAGTTGATAGTTGATAGTTGTTAATAGTTAGGAGTTAGGAGTTAGGAGTTAGGAGTTAGGAGTTAGGAGTTATAAATTAATTAATAATTCCAAAACCATGCCCAATACCCTTAATTGTTCATACTTTCTTTTAAAGCTTTTTTAGCAACTTTAGCAACGTAAATGGTTACAAAAACCGTAGCAATTAATCCAACTCCTTGTAACAGTAACTGAATGAATTGTGTTTCCCGATTCATTGGAATAGATGGGTTATTCATGGCAATATGACCTACTATCGAACCCATGTAAACATACATTACAGTTCCAGGAATCATACCGATAGAACCTAGAATATAATCTTTTAAAGATACTTGAGTAACTCCGAAGGCATAATTTAACAAATTAAACGGAAAGATAGGTGATAAACGAGTCAAGAAAACGATTTTAAATCCTTTTTTCGCAACTGCTTTATCTATCGCTTTGAATTTAGGTTTATTACCTATTTGTTTACATACCCAATTACGCGATATATAACGTCCAACCAAAAAAGCAAATGTTGCACCTATTGTTGCAGCAATCAACACATACACAGAACCCCATAATAAACCAAACAAACAACCTCCTTTTAAAGTTAACAAGGAACCTGGAATAAATAGTAATGTGGCAATGTTATAAATAACTATGAATGCAATCGGTGCTAACCAACCGAGACTGTTTACCCACAATAAAGATTTATTAAAAAGTCCTTGTAAGTTAAAATGATTGCCAATAATAATTAGGATGGCGATGGCGCAACCTATCAATATCGGTTTGAGAAAGCGTTTGTACTGGTTTTTCATGGGAATTTTAAGAAAGCTCTTTGTTTGTTGTAAACTGTTTGACAAACAACTACAAAGTTTAAAGGTTAAAGGTAAAGGTGAAAACTCACAATTCCCCCACAGACGTAGCCTGTGACAACTCCTAAATATTTATTACTCGTCTCTATCCATTAACATAAATGACTAAGATGAGAGCCAGCTTAATGCTCAATGAATTTTTTCCCCACGATACCAACTACGAATTCTTTGCGGTGAAATTCCTATGAAGTAAGCAATTATGATAATTTGATTTATTAAAGTGGTTTGCAATACTCCTTTTTTCAGCCAGCGGCGCGGTGAAGTGATTACTGGTACTGATAAAAAAGTAATTTTACCTATTTTTTTTAAATTACGTATAAATTCAAAGTCTTCCATAATCGGTAGTTCAGGAAAACCGTTGATATTTTTAAATTGTTCCTTGGTAATAAAAATACCTTGATCTCCATAAGGCATTTGTAACCATTTTGAACGCCATTTTACTCCCCATTCCACCAATCGCAAACCTGGTTGTGGTGCATTGATTCGCAAAGCAAAGGCACCTGCTACTGTTTTAGGCTTTTGTAGTGCCCTACGAATCATCGCGTCAAAATTAACAGGTAAAAGTGTATCGCCGTGGAGAAACAATAAAATATCACCGGTTGCATTCATCGCACCTGCATTCATTTGACTAGCGCGATTTTTATAACCCGCGATAACTTTGACTCCGGCAGATTTTGCTATATCAACTGTATTATCCTGGGAACCACCATCGACTACAATAACTTCTATATTCGTACTTTCTTGAGTACTAGCTAAGGTAGCTTTAATATTCTTCGATTCGTTAAGAGTGGGAATAATAATCGAAATTTTCGCCGTAGAAATACTTTTATTTCCATTTTCGGAAAGCGAACATTTTTCTTCTTTCAGACTACTTTCTTTGTAAATCATCTGACAAATTTGCCTGTTATTGAAATAAATAAAATGCCAATATAAGGCTATACGAAAGCAATGTCAAAAAAGATTTACAGCAGTCTTATCGAATTATGATTAAAATTTTACTTGCTTATTTTTAGACACAATGCTGTAATTATTCCCCAAAAAAAGTTTAACTATAGTACAAATGCTGATATAATTTAACAACATTCAACACCAATAATTCCTCGATTAATTTTTAAATAAAATCGGATAAAATCATATTTAAATTAGATATCTTCATCATTTAAAAACTGCCAAAATGAATTAGCAAAAATTGCCGCTTGAGTTCTATCTCTTAGATTTAATCTAGTTAAAATACTCGTGACGTGATTTTTAACTGTTCTTTCAGAGATAAACAACTTTTCGGCAATTTCCCGATTACTTGCACCGCTAGCGATTAAACATAAAACTTCTTTTTCTCTGGGGGTAATTTCCTGTAACTCATGGGGTGGAGTAGGATTTTTTGCTGTCGCTGTTTCGTGAGTACCAGTTATAATTTTCTCGAATAAACCTGGCCCCAAATGGGTATGCCCAGCATTTACTAAGCGAATTGCATTTGCTAGGGGTTCTAATGGTGTATCTTTGAGTAAATAACCTTTTGCACCATATTTCATTCCCTCAGAGATATATTCATCGTCATCAAAAGTTGTCAAAATTAAAATTTTAACTTTGGGAAATTGCTTTATTATTGCTTTTGTTGCTGCAATACCATCCATAATGGGCATTCGTACATCCATTAGTACCATATCTGGATGCAAAGCTTCTACTTGAGATATTGCTTGTTTACCATTTCCGGCAATTCCTACTACTTCAAAATCAGATTGCGACTCTAACAAGCTTTTGATGCCTTGACGAATAATTTCTTGGTCATCCACCAATAATAGACGAACCATTAATTTATCCCCGATAATGGTAAAAATATCATTATACTGCAACCTTCTCGGGGTTTGCTGTTCAGATAAAAATTACCACCCAGTGCATTAGTACGATCGCGCATACTTTGAAGTCCGAAACCCGTGGTATTTTGGTTAGGATAAAAGCCAATACCATTATCTTGAATCTGTAAATACAAGGAATTATCAATTGTTTTGATTTCAATTGTGACTAAATCCGCATCACTATGTTTGGAAATGTTTGTTAAAGCTTCCTGAGTAATCCGATAAATAGCCAAGTTTATCTCTGGCGATAAAGTGTGATGAACTTGTAAATATAATTCTGGTTTTATTTCTAAACGGCATTGAAATTCTTGGAATAAATCTTTAATTGCAAGCTCTAGATTTTTTCCTTTTAATGGATCTGAGCGTAAAGCTGATACAGAATAACGAACTTCTTTTAAAGCATTAGCACCTAATTTTTTAGCTTGTATTAAAAAACCTTTCGCTTTGTCTATATTTGAATCAATAAATAATAAAGAATTTTCGAGTTGAATGCTTTGTGCAGTCAAAGAATGTCCGATAGAATCATGAATCTCTCGCGCAATTCGACTCCTTTCTTGTAAAGTAGCTTGGTTTTCAATTCTCAAAGCATATTGTCTTAATTTTTCGTGAGCTAATACTAATTTTTCTCTACTTTGACGCTCCGATATAACTGCATTTACTAATAAAAGTACAAATAATAATATAAAACTAAATAATATTCCAGCTGTCAATTGTAAATTTAGAACCGCATTTCTTAACTCTTCCGAATTTACAGTTCTTAATGTATTGGGTAAACGAAAGGGAGCATTTATATTTATTGTGGAAATAAAAAATATCCAGGATAAACCTGCAACTAATAGTCTTCCATGAATTTTAAATACTAAACAACTACGAAGAACTAAAATCAGCAATAAAGGAGGAGCAAAGCCTATGCCTCTACCAAGTGCTAAATTTGCTAATAACATTAAAATTAAGCCACTGAATGTGTAGATAATTTTATATAATATTTTGCCTCTAGGTAATTTTAAACCCATTATTCCAATAAGTACAACAATAGCCAGTATTAAGGCTGGATTCGGGGTTGATTTTAGAGTCATGAATGGTGCCTTGGCTAAATGGCCCAATCTAAATTCCATTAATATACATATTGATAATAATATCCATTCTAAGTATAAAAATAAAGGAAATGGGTGATTGGATAATATTTTAAATGACTTTAATTTATCAAAAATTGATGTTTTAATCGATTGCTTAATCATAAGATTTTCATCGTCTACTTGGACGATATCTTATCAAAATTATTATTTCAGGATATTACGATTTTTGTCTCATTTCCAGAGACTGAGGTACTATTTCCGATGGAATTATCTAGGACTAAAGTACCAGAATAAATTGGAGCGCTAGTACCATGTGTAATTCAAGCATAGTGAATAAGATTGAAACGTGGAATTCAAGCCAGTCTTCCACCCATTGATAATATCAGTCAGATTCATAGGAGAATCAATCAATGAAGGCAAAATTAATCTCTGCGTTATTTCTTACAACTGTAATTTTTGGTACAACAGCAGGCGTTTCCAACGCGCAATTTCGATCTAATCGACCAAATATAAATATACAAATGCAAGATGGTGTCCCTAGTCTACCTGGTATAGACTTTAGTGACGATCAAAAAGAAAAACTAAAAGATGTTAGTGAAGAAGTTCGCAATCGCATGGGTGAAATCTTGACATCAGAACAACAAGATGATTTAAAAGCAGCTATAAAAGCTGGAAACAACCCCAAAGAAACGATGGAATCTTTTGACTTATCAAGTGAAGATAAGACGAAACTAAAAAAAGTTCAAGAATGGCAACGCAAAGAGATATTTAATGTTCTAACTGACGAACAAAAGCAAAAGATAATGCAATTGCGTCAAAGACAAGGAGGAGGAAATCCATTTGGTAATATTCGAGGTTAAGTTAATTTCCCCAGTTAATAATCATTAGTTCATTGATGTCCTTCCTTAGACATTGCTCCGCTGTCATACTAGTACAGAGTTGGAAATATTTCCTCTCTGTATTTTCCTATATCAATTATTAACTAATTAATCATCAAAATGGACGTATCAAATACATCTCAATCTGATACTAAAATAACTGTTAATGTTCCAAAAAAAGTTAAAAAAAATTTGTTCACAAAGCTATTAATTACTTTCCTTTTAATAGGTATAGGTTTGACTTTATTTCGTTTTTTTATACTGTTACCAGCACGACAAGCACGAATTCAATTACCAACACAGCCAGTTGAAAGACAAGATTTAAAAATTACAATTACAGCTAATGGTAAAATTGAACCAGAACGTTCTATTAATATCAGTCCTAAAAATGCAGGTGTAATTAAAAGTTTATTAGTTAAAGAAGGTGATTTTGTTAAAAAAGGACAAATTATTGCCTATATGGATGACTCAAATCTACAGGGGCAACTTACTCAAGCTAAAGCAGGAATTGCATCTGCACAAGCTAATTTACAGAAATTAAAGGCAGGAAATCGTCCTCAAGAAATTGCGACAGCAAAAGCACAATTAGAGGAAGCAGAAGCCAATTTGCGGAAATTAATTACTGGAAATCGTCCCCAGGATATTGCTCAAGCTCAAGCAAGATTAAATAGAGCCAAAGCTACATTCAACCAAGCAGAAGCAGAATTAAAACGTTACCAGGGATTATTTAATGCTGGTGCAATTTCTCGACAAGATTTGACTACATATCAAACCAATAGAGAAACTGCTCTTGCTCAAGTTAAAGAAAACGAACAAGCTTTAAATTTATTACAAATAGGCTCCCGTCAAGAAGATATTCAACAATCAAAAGCAAAGGTAAAACAATTACAAGAATCCTATAATTTGAGTAAAGCTGGTTCGAGAAAAGAAGATATCTCGCGAGCACTTGCAGAAGTTAATTCAGCACGAGGTTCTTTACAAACAATTATTGCTCAAATAAATGATACAGTAATTCGCGCTCCTTTTGATGGTGTGATTACCAAGATATATTCTGAACCAGGTTCTTTTGTAACTCCAAATACTACTGGTGGTGCGACTTCTTCTAGCCTTTCTGCTTCGATTTTATCTTTAAATACAAATAATCAATTAGTCGCGAATATTGCTGAATCTAATTTAGCAAAAATTAGTCTTGGACAAAAAGTTAATCTCAAAACAGATGCTTATCCAAATCAAATATTTATCGGTAAAGTATCGCAAATCGCCGCAGAAGCAACCGTCGAACAAAATGTGACTAGCTTTGAAGTGAAAGCTGAAATTACTTCTGAGAAGAAAAGTCTTTTACGCTCGGGTATGAATGTAGAAGCTGAATTTGAAATCAGTCAAAAAGATAATGTTTTAGTTGTTCCAACTATTGCAGTTGTACGAGAATCTAAGGGAACTGGTGTATATATTTTAAATGACGATCGCAAACCTATATTTTTACCTATCAAAACTGGTGTTGTTGTTAACAATAAAACTGAAGTAAAATCAGGATTAAATGGAAATGAGAAAGTCTTATTATCCATGCCAGATGCAAGCAAATCTAAATCTCCGCCAAGGGGTTTATTTCCACCGAGAAATTAGTAATAAGTAATGAGTAATAAGTAATAAGTAATAAGTAATGAGTAATTAGTAAGTTTAACAAGACTCGGTTGGTGCCGTACACTGATTGTCTTATTATTACGTTAAAAATTAGTCAGTTTACAAGCACCCTACAACTCACTATTCCCTATTCCCTATTCCCTTTTCCTAACACTTATTAAGAAACTTATGCAATTAAATAATTATAAAAATTCGATTTCTACTGTTGAAATATTATCAATGGCGTTGGAATCTCTGTGGAGTAATAAACTACGCACGGGATTAACCATGTTAGGAATGATAATTGGCATTGGCTCTGTAATAAGTATTACCTCAATTGGACAAGGCGTACAAAAATCCACAGAAGAACAAATTAAATCATTAGGTTCCGATGTTTTACAAGTATTAGCAGGAGAAGCCAAAGGTGGAAATGTCAGTCAAGCATTGGGTTCTAGTAGCACTTTAACATGGCAAGATGCAAAGGCGATCGCCACCGAAGTACCAGCAGCAGAAGTTGTTTCTGGATATCTCCAACGCAAAGCCCAAGTTGTCTATGAAGGGGAAAATGCTTCAACTACAGTGTATGGAACAGATTTAAATTATCCAGAAACAAGAAATACCTTTCCCGAAACCGGTAGATATTTTAATCAAGAGGAATTAGATGGAAATCAACAAGTTGTTGTTGTAGCTCCAACGGTAAAAAATAAACTATTTCCCGAAAATGTCAACCCCATTGGTACAAAAATTCGCATTCAGGGAGAAATCTATCAAGTAATTGGAATCATGGAAGCGAAAGGTTCTCAAGGGCCAATGGATAGAGATGATGCGGTTTATATTCCTTTAACTACCATGTCAGCGAGAATCGTCGGCAATAATTCACTCTTTGGCATTTCTGTCAATGGTATTTACGTTAAATATGCCAGTCAAGAACAATTAGCAGCAGCCCAATTTCAGATTACCAATTTATTGCGATCGCGTCACAATATCCAATCTCCCGATGATGATGATTTTCGAGTCACCAACCCAGCCGATATTCTCGAAACTTTAACAACTGTTCTAGGTTTATTAACTATGATGATAGGATCAATTGCTGGTATTTCTTTAGTAGTTGGTGGAATTGGCATTGCCAATATTATGTTAGTTTCCGTAGTCGAAAGAACCCGAGAAATTGGTATTCGTAAAGCTTTAGGAGCTACTGATTCAGCAATTCTCAATCAATTTTTAGTTGAAGCAGTTGTCATTTCTACTGTCGGTGGTGCAATAGGTATTGGAACGGGAATTGTAGTCGCTTTTGCCACCGCAACAATAGCTCAGTTTCCCTTTATTATTTCCTCTGAATCAGTTGTAATTGCTTTTAGTTTATCTAGTGCAGTAGGTTTAATAGCTGGTGTAATTCCCGCCAGAAATGCATCAAAATTAGATCCAATAACAGCATTACGAAGCGATTAGGAAAAGTTTCTTTCCTCTGTGTTCTCTATGTCTCTGCGGTTTTTACATTTATAAGCTTCAGATCCAATCTAAAATCTAAAATCTAAAATCCAAAATCGAAAGATGATTTTAATGGAATCAATTACCAAAACTTACCAATTAGCAGAAGTAACTATTCCCATACTCCAAGGTATTAACCTCACAATAGAAAAAGGGGAATATGTCGCCATCATGGGTGCTTCTGGTTCTGGTAAATCGACATTAATGAATATTATGGGTTGTTTAGACCGTGCTAGTGAAGGTAATTATATCCTTGAAGGTCGAAATTTAACAACTTTTTCTAATGATGAACTAGCCTATATTCGCAATCAAAGAATTGGTTTTGTATTTCAACAATTTAACTTATTACCCCGTGCAACAGCTTTAGAAAATGTCATGCTACCGATGGTTTATGCCAATATTCCTAAACAACAACGTCGTCAACGAGCAGAAACTGCTTTAATTGAAGTTGGATTAGCTGATAGAATTAATAACCGTCCAAATCAACTTTCCGGAGGGCAACAACAAAGAGTGGCGATAGCTCGTGCTTTAGTTAATAATCCCGCTCTGATTTTAGCCGATGAACCCACAGGTGCATTAGATACACAAACTTCTCACGAAATTATGCAATTGTTCTCCCAATTAAATGCACAAGATATCACGATTGTATTTGTCACTCATGAATCTGATGTAGCACAAAAAGCTAAACGAATTATTCGCGTTCAAGATGGTTTGATAGTGAATAGGGAATAGTGAATAGTGAATGTGTTATTCCCTGTCTTTACGCATCATATTTAACTTTCAATCGTAAGAAGTCCCACACCTACCCGCAAGGGAGGTGTTGGGATGAATTACGTTCACGAAGTGAGTCGTTAGACTAACCGGGTTTGGAGTCCAACGAGTCAATCCAATCTTCTACAAGCGATGTCATTGATTTATCCACTGCGATTGAATACTCTCTTAGTTTGGTTAGTCTTCGTAGACTTAAACGGATACTAAACCTTTTATTTTTTTCCATTATGACTAGTCATTGACTGTACATTTATGCTACTATACTAGTAGGTCGAAAACAAATAGGAGTTTAGTAATGCGGACAAGCTATCAATATCGATTAAAACCAAATAAAGAACAACGCAAGATTATTGATGGGACGCTTGAAAAGTTGCGTTACCAATATAATTATCAGTTGGCTCAAAGGTTTGATTGGTACGAGCAGAATCGTTGTTCTATTGATAGATGTCCGCTTGTTTGCCACTTACCGGAATTAGCAGAGAAACCTAACCGTTTTAGCCAGCAAGCTTCTTTGAAGCAACTTAAATTAGACCGTCCTTGGTACAAAGAAATCCACAGTCAAGTATTACAAGAAGTACCAAAAAAAGTCGAGATAGCTTTTGACCGTTGGCTTAAAGGTGATAGTAATGGTAAAAAATCTGGTAGACCTAGATTTCAAGGAGCGGGGAGATATAGAACTTTTACTTATCCTCAATTCAAGCAACATCATTTTGTTGGAAATAAAATTACGTTGTCTAAAATTGGTGATGTAAAGGTAATCGTTCATCGCCCTATACCTGACGAGTTTGTTATAAAAACCGTATCAGTTACCAAGAAAGCGAACGGTTATTACGTTACCTTAAGCCTTGACAATAAAGAAGTTCCAACAATTAGGTCTGATTTCAACGCTGATAATATTGTCGGTATTGATGTAGGGCTAATTGATTTTTATGTAGCTTCCGATAATACTCGTATTGCGACACCAAAACATTTGCGTAAAGCTGAAAGAAAATTAAAGTCAGCACAACGTAAAGTATCGCGTAGAAAAAAAGGTTCTAACCGAAGAAAAAAGGCAATTAAAAAGTTAGGTATTAAGCATCTAAAGGTTGCTAATACCAGAAAGGATTTTCAATTCAAAACAGCAAAAGTTTTATTATCTAAATATGATGTAATAGCTGTTGAAAAATTGAATATAAAAGGACTTGCTAGAACACGGTTGGCAAAGTCGATTCATGATGCTGGATGGGGTCAATTTTTATCAATACTGAAAAACAAAGCCGAAAATGCTGGTTTATCAGTGATAGAAGTAAACCCGAACGGTACTTCTCAAGAATGTTCTAGTTGCGGTCACAAAGTCAAAAAGCCGTTATCTCAAAGAATGCATAACTGTCCGGTATGTCATACCAGTTTGTGCAGAGATTTGAACGCGGCTATAAACATCAAAGCGCGTGGGACGCACGCCTTGCAAGCTCAGTTTATGTCCTCATAGAGGAGTCACTGAGAAGCCTACACTTACTCGTTAGAGAAGTGTAGGTACGTCACTGCCATCGAACCCTAATCTTTCCTTACAAATTGACAGGGGACATTGATTAATATCGCAAAAACGACAAATATATTCTTCTACTATTTCTGTATTACTATATTGTCCCGCTATTTTAGATAATAAATTTAGTAGTTGTTGCTGCTCTTGTTTGGTTAATGGCTCCAGTAAATTTGATACCGCTTTTACTTTAGCTTGTTGAATTTCTTCAACCATTGCTTTTCCTGCTTGTGTAACTTGGAGGTGAACGAAACGGCGATCGTTTCCTTGATGACGCTCCACCAATTTTTGATTTACCAGACGCTCTACTAACCTAACTGCTCCCGATTGAGAAAGCTGTAAATACTGTGCGAGTAAGTCTACCGTAATTTTAGGGTAGCGCTCTATAATTACTAATGCTGCGGGGAAAGAAGCTGTATTCTCGGTGGTTTCGCAAGCTGCATTTTCGATGCTATCGGAAATTGCGATCGCTGCTGCTCCGATTAAATTTATCAATTGTGAATTCATGCTCTAATGATACTCATTTATTATATGATTGACTCATACATTTATTTTGTCGAATATTTTATATAACCCCTCTCCAAAGCATCGGAGAGGGGAAGGGGTGAGGTTTTCCAAAATGTATTGTATTAACCATCAATAACCAAGAGGGAAGCAATCGTGAGTAAAAGCGTGATAATTGTAGGTGCGGGTCCAGGTGGATTAGCTACAGGATTGCGATTATTAGGTCAGGGTTATCACGTAGAAATATTTGAGTCTGCCAGTCGTGTTGGTGGAAGGATGCGGGGTTTTGAAGACGGTGCTTATGCTTTCGATACTGGTCCAACTATCTTACAATTACCCCATCTCTACGATGATTTATTTGCTAGTGCGGGGTTAAAGCGAGAAGAGTATATACCCTTCACTCGTTTAGAACCCTATACTAAGTTGCGCTTCTGGGATGATACTACATTAGAACTGACCACGGATTTTGATAAATTAAAGCATCAATTAGCTGGCTTTCGTAGCGATTTACCTGAAGCTCTTGATAATTGGTATGCCGAGGAAACAAAGAAATATGACGCGGGTTACGAACCTTATCTTAGTCAACCCGCACGTTCTATTTTGGGGTATATGCAACTCAACGAGCTAGGTACAGCCTTACGCTTTCGCCCTTGGGAAACGCTCTACCAACACTTTTGGAATGCTTTTCGAGATGAGCGATTGGTATATGCTCTCTCTTATCCAGCTAAATATTTAGGAATGCATCCGACTTTGAGTGCGAGTGTATTCAGCTTGATTCCTTATATTGAAATGGCATTTGGTGTTTGGCATCCCCAAGGAGGATTTCGCGCTTTGGCTCAAGCTATTGCGCGGGGATTCCAAGATTTGGGGGGTAAAATTCACTTGAATGCTCCAGTAAAACAAGTTTTAGTAGAGAATAATCGAGCTTCAGGGGTGGAATTGGAAAATGGCGATCGCATAAAAGCGGATACTGTTGTTGTAAATGCTGATTTTGCTCGTGCGGTACAAACTTTAATCCCTCAAACAGCACGAGGTAAATATACCCCTAACTACTTTAATAAAAAACAATTTTCCTGTTCCACATTTATGTTGTACTTGGGAATTAATCGACGTTACGATGATTTACCCCATCACCAACTTTATCTATCAGAACATATTCGTAAACGCGATCGCCCTTTTATCGATGATTCGGCTTTGGATGAAATCAACCCTCCATTTTATGTATGTAATCCAACTCCGGTAGATTCGAGTAATGCACCGGAAGGACATTCTACTCTGTATGTTTTAGTACCGATTCCTCATACTGGATATGGTGTTGATTGGGAGAAGAAAGTTAAAAGTTATCGAGATTTAGTTATTAGTCGTCTGCCGCTTTTAGGGTTTGATGGGGTAGAGCAGCATATTGTCACGGAGACTTGTTACACGGCTGATAATTGGCAGAATGATTTTTCGGTGTATTTAGGGGCTGTTTTCAATCTCAGTCATAATTGGTTGCAACTCGGGCCATTTCGTCCTCCGATTCGTTCGGAATATGTTGATAAACTTTATTGGGTTGGTGGAGCGGTGCATCCTGGTAGTGGATTGATGACGATTTTGGAGTCGGCTAAGAATACGGCTGGGTTTGTTGGGGAGGATTTATTCGGCGTTGAGTGAGGGGGAAGAGGGGGTAGAGGGGGAAGAGGGGGAAGAGGGGGAGTAAGAAATAGTTTTTTTTTAACGCAGAGGGGCGCTGAGGTTAACGCAGAGGAAGCGCAGAGTTTTTTTTACTGAGTCTTCTTTGGTTCAATAGCGCATACAACACGAAAACCGAACGAATTGAAGTTGTCGTAGATATAGTCGGGTTGAACGTACTCGCGAGACGCACAACGGCAACAATTAGGAGAAGCATCCCACGATCCACCACGCATAACATAATAAGGTTCTTCATAATCTTCTATCCATGCACTGCCGTCTATGGGCGCTTTTTCATCATTTATTGGTGATGTTTCATAATCAAAATGCCAATCATCAAGACAATATTCCTCAACATTTCCATGCATATCGTATAATCCAAAGGCGTTAGCTGGAAATTGTCCTACTGGGGTGGTTTGTTGTCGGTATTCTTCTTTGGATTCGTTAGGACGATAATTTGCTAGTTCATCAGTAATGGTTTCGCCGAAGTGAAATGGTGTGGTAGTACCGGCACGACAAGCATATTCCCATTCTGCTTCTGAAGGTAAACGATATTTTCTCCGGGTGTGATTTGATAATCTAGCGCAAAATTCAACAGCGTCGTACCAAGAAACTTGCTCTACAGGTAGGTTATCTCCTTTAAAATAGGACGGTTCTTTTTCTAACTCTGTTTCGACTAATGGTAAATCAGCTACTGCTTTCCACTGTGCTTGAGTTACCGGGTATTTACTCATGAAGAAAGTTGGAACTGTAACTTGATGTTGGGGACGCTCATTATCGTCGCTACCTTCTTCTGTTTCTGGTGCACCCATTGTGAAAGTACCACCTTTAATCAGCACCATATCTAATTCAATTCCATTCCCCAAGTCTTGGGCAAAATATAGTCCTGTTTTTCGAGTTAGTTTAATGGTTGTGTTTGGCATAATACAATAGAAAAGGTTCGTAGTTGCGCTTCAGCGCTTCTTTAAATATGACTCAAGCACCATCAAAGCAAAAACTATTAACCATTCGAGAATTTCTGTTGTGCGATAAGCGAAGCTTGATGCCGAAGGCATTACGCAATAGTTTTATTTTCAAGCATCAATCAAATATCAGGTTGTAAATTTAACGTGAGTTCGATGGCGATCGCTAAGACACCCTGCTAAAGAATCCTCTCAACCCTACAGACAATGCGAAAACCAATATTTAGGGGAATGTAGTCCTTTACTGTCTTAAGGTCGAGTTACCGAGAAGCCGAACGGCTGTTTCCAGGAGAATTAAACCAGGAACCACCTCGTAGTACTACTCTTTCTTGTTTTTGATCAAGATTATTATTATCACCAAACCAAGGACTACCATCCGTTGGAGCATGTTCATAGTTACCGTGCCAATCATCAAGACAACATTCCAATACGTTTCCGTGCATATCGTATAACCCAAAGGCGTTAGGCGAAAATTTTCCAACTGGGGTGGTTTCTTGACGGTATTTTCCTATTGGTTCGTTAGCAAAACTTTTACTGGCATTATAATTAGCTAGTTCATCAGTTATAGTTTCACCAAAATAAAACGGTGTCGTAGTACCAGCACGACAAGCATATTCCCATTCTGCTTCACTGGGTAAAGTGTATTCTCTTCCAGTATGATTTGATAATCTAATGCAAAATTCAACCGCATCATACCAAGACGCTCGTTCTACAGGAAGTTTATCTCCTTTAAAATAAGATGGTTCTGGATTTAATTCTCGTTTCACTTGGGGTAATTGAGCTACAAATCGCCATTGTTCTTGAGTTACAGGATACTTACCCATGAAAAAAGGTTTTACGTTTACCGTATGCTGAGGACTTTCGTTTCTTTTTGGCGAACCCATTTCAAAAGTACCCCCCGGAATCGCTACCATTTCTATTCCCAGTGGTGCTGTTTCTTTTCGTTCCGATTGTAAATTATTAAACTCTTGCTTAACCTGAGAAATTTTTGAATTAATTTCTTCTAATTTATCCTGTAATATAGCGCGTTCGGCGATAGATTTTGTAAGCTTCAATCTATTTAAAATTGTTTTACTTTCTTCCACTAATGTTTTTAACGTCTCATAATTGGAGATATATTTTTGTACCTGCACCGTTTTCCCATCATCATTTTGAGGATTCTTTTCCGCTTCACTCAAATACTCAATAAAATAAAAAGCTTGCTTCAATTCTCTCTTAACAACTTCCCCCTGAGCATTAACTGTCACAGTTTCAAATTCAAAAGATTTCAACTCTTCTTCAGAATCATCATCAGTTACAATAACCGCGACTTCATATTCAAAAGGTTGCAACTCAATTCCCATCAATTGTGCAATTTCTGTTTCTTCATCATCTTGAATGGGTTGATTATCAACTGTATCCTGCGCCCATTTTAATAACAATGGTTCAAAACCTTTTTCGGCTAATAAATCGGCATAATTTTCTACTAATGCAGCCCATTTAATACGTTCATCAGCATCTGCGGAATTTGTTAATCTTTGCAATTCTTCTTTAATCGCATTAATTGCTTGTTCCCCATCTCCAAAGTATGCTAAAGCTGTCCAATTTGGACGCTCTCCCAATACCATAGCGCGATCGTTATCTTCCATTTGCAACCGATTTACTAGATATTGGGACATAAAATTGGCTAATTCTTTAAGTCGTTGTTCCCCAAATTCATTACATAAACGACTCAATAAACGATTTCTAGTTTTCCCTTCCATCTCATACAAGTCATAACCTGCGGGTTGACACAAACCCGATAGCAACACATCAGCTACTGTATACCAAGGACAATCCGGGACAAAATTCTCGCGCAGACAATAAAGTAAGTCTGAGGTGATAGTGAGGGGAAAAGCAGCATGATAGGCTAAAAATAACGCTTTTTCTCCGTAGCGTTGTGCAAAAACCCGGATGCGACGAGTTGTTAAGTCTTCTCTGTTGGATTTCCTTGATGGGGATACATTTGCCATGTGTTAATCATATTCTCCTGGGGAATTTCTCGGGTTACTGTTCGTAAACTCGCAGCTTCGTAAGTTAACATTTTGCCATTAAGTATCGCATCAACTGTAATTGCGGAATTTTGTTCCCATCTTTGAGGTGGTAGGGGGTTAAGCCAAATTAATTGACGAATACAGGGGGATAATGCTGCTAAAAATTTTGATATTCCTTCGATTCGCTCTTGGCTGTAGGTATTTGTTGCGGCTCCTGCATCGCTGAGAATTAAGCAGATTGTACGGTTACGATGCAGTTTTGGCAAGATGTCTGTTAGGGCTTGAGCAAGAGCCGGGTGATACCAATCATAAAGATATTCCGAGGGATAGCTGGTAAACCGATATATCCGAGCGGGAGTTATTCGAGCTTCTGCGATCGCTTGGATAAAGGGTTGAAGGGCTGGGAAAAATGGTATCATCGCCGAGTTATCATCAATTAGTAATAGTAATTCGGTTTTTCGAGATTTTACTGGACCCATGACTATATCAGTAAAAATACCGTCTCTTTCAATTTTTTCGAGTGTCGCTTCAACATCTAATTCGTAATCCCAAGCAACCCTTACTGGTTGTTTTAACAAGCGCCAAGTTGTTTCAACATCTTGTAATTTAATGGGATAATCTGTGGGATTGAGGTGAAAATTATTTCTAGCATCTTCAAATTTAGTCAACGGTGAAGAGGTTTTCAGCGCCACGGGGACTTTGACTTCATTTGTTGTTTGAAATGATTGCGATTTCCATTTTCTGGGGGGAATTTGGGGAAGGTTTGGTGGTGGCTTTACTGAGGAGCTAGAAGTAATATTTTCTTCTGTTGATGGTGCTTCTGTTTCTACAGGTATTTTCTCATGATGCTGCTGAATGTAGCTCTCAAAGGTACGGTCAAAAATATTAATATCGTAATTAGGACAAGGTTTTACCCACAGTAAGCGACAAACTCGTTTTATATCTTGCCATCCACCTAAACCATATCCCAGTGTAATTGCTTTTCGCAATAGTTCGTATTGTTCGAGAGTTAAAGCCATTCCGGCTTTTCGCAATTCTTGGAATAAATCTAATAATAATGAATCTATTTTAATTGGTTGAAGATTACTCATAAAACTCCCTCTCTTTAATAAGGAGAGGGCTGGGGTGAGGTAAAAATTTCATTGTTTCTTCCGATATAATTCTTGGTCTTTCTTTGTTTTTAATAATGTTCCTAATAATGGCAATTTATCAGATAAATTATGCAAATCATTTAAAGCTTTTTCAACATCGTTTTTATTTAAAAGAGCGGTCATAAATTCGATAAATTCGCTTGTCCCTGGTGCTCTACTTCCTGGTATATTAGTTAATCCGGAGCGAATTTCATAAAAACGATTCATGGCTTGCTTTACAAGTTCTTCTTTATCTTGTAAGGTACCAAATCGTTTATCAATTATTTGTTTTAATTGCTTTTCATTGGGATATTGAACAAAGAAGTAAAGACATCGACGTAGAAAAGGTTCCGGTAAAGGTTTCTCGCGATTGCTAGTGATAAATATAATCGGTTTCCTTTGGGGAGTGGGATATGATTCTAGGGTTTCTGGAATCTCAAAACGTAATTCTTCTAATTCTAGTAGTAAATCATTAGCAAAATCACTATCTGCTTTGTCAATTTCATCAATCAATAAAATAGGACGATATTGATGTTCTTGTAAAGCCTTTCCTAAAGCTCCAAATTCTCGATAATTTTTTTTATCTTGCAATCGCTTTTTTAAATCTCCAACCTCGACAATTCCTAAAAAATCTTGTAATCTTTGGGGATCGGTTCCCATTAATTGAGCATCTCTCAATCTTGCTACAGCATCATATCTATATAATCCATCGCGAGCGCGGGTTGTGGATTTAATATTCCAAATATAATAATCCCACCACTGGTTTTGTTGTAAATATTTCTGACTAAATTCATAAGCAACAGCACTAGCTAAACGAGTTTTACCACAACCGGGTTCTCCTTCCAAAAGTAAGGGACGTTCAAGTGCGATCGCTAAGTTAACGGCTGATTTTAAATCATCGCTGGGTAAGTAAGGATAATAAGTCCTTCCATCTGTATCTTTGGTGTTATTTCCGGGTTGATATTCCCCTGTATATTGATAATCTAGTTCTTGATTATTATTCATCCTGCTAACTTCCAATAGCTTTCAATTGCTGCAATCCCATCTTCAAGTTGGAATACCGTATAACAAATTTCGTCAATAATATCTAAAGGTTGTTCTCTCCAAGCTGGAATATCATTATTAACAATTGTTTCTACATAATCATCTGCTCGATTGAGTACTTTATAAACTTTATCTTGAGCTAACCAAGTTTCGACATCATGATTTAAAATTTTTTCTAAAGGTGCCAAGGAAATAGAAGATTGTGTTTCATTAATTGTAGATGATTGGATAAAGTTAAACGGATGTAATTTATTTAATAAAGTATCGCTATTTTTGTCTGCTAATAATAAAACCAAGCGAGAACGAAAAGAACGGTTTAAGGAGCGAGCTTCCTTAACTAAATCCGACCAAAAATTATATAATTGATTAACTTTCTCTGTATTTAAAGAGTTAATACCATAAATAGCAATAATTACAGATTTTTGCTGGCATAATTTAGCCAACTCCTGAATTACCTTTTCCCGATTTAGATTATCTCCTAATTCTCGTCCTAATTCCTGCCAAAAAGCATCAAAATTTATTTTCATCCGAGAACGAATCTGAATTGAAAATTTTTTTGCTACTTCAAAATCTGGAACGCATCCTGCTAAACGTCGCACCAACCAATGCTGAATTTTTTCTTCCCCTGACTGTACTAAAAATACTCCTTCCTTAGAGCGGGCGATCGCATTTTTAAATTCTTCTTCCTGCTTTCTGTAATCCAACAAATATAAAAGTTCTGCTATTTTTTGATTAGAAGATGGCTTTGTAATTAGAGGCAGAGGAACCGGATTATTACTTATCTCGGAAATAAATGATTTAGATTTAATACATGATTTTAAATCGCACCAAGATTTACTCAAAACCTCCACCGGAATCATAAATGCAGCCTTAACAAATTCCCGTTTTTCGCTTTGAGCGGGTTCTGCTGCAACCATAATTCCACCAACACCATTCAAACTATCAACCCATACAGGTGCGCCACTAAAACCACCTTCCACATAATAATCGCTCCTTTCGGTGACAATCATCTGTACTTGTCCGTTTCCCACCTCATCCCGCAACTCACCCTTTGTCCATACACCGCTATCACATCCAATAGGAAAACCCAAAACTTGGAAATCATTCCACGAATACTTTCCCAAAGCTAACCCCATTGAAGTTTCCTCAATTGATTCGGATTCCAGCTTCAAACCTGCAATATCTTCTCCATAATTCCAACTCCATTCACAAGACATCGGCTTCCAAAAAACAACTTTAGCTTTAAGTTTCTGCTTTTGTTCGCCAACAGGAAAAGGAAAATCCAACTCTACCAAATCTTCAGGAAAATTTGGAGCATTACGTGCAATTCCTAAAGCATCAGCAACCACATGAGCGCAAGTTAAAACATGCCGATTGAACACCAAAAAACCCGAACCTACAACTGCTCCATCCCAGGAGCGGTAAATTCGAGCAATCGCTTTTTTATACCCTTCATATTCTTGGTTTTCACCACTCATCAACAAACTATACCGATTCCTTCGATTCCTGTTTCCATTTCACGGTGATTTCAAAAGTTAGCTCGCTTCCCAAAGAAGTGAATACCACCCCAGCATTAGCAGCCAACTTCAGTCCAAACTTAACTTCAGTTTCATCAGGGCTAACATCTTTAAGCTTAGAAACAACAGTTGCAAGTACGGGTTTTACATCATCCAACGCCTTGTCAAATTTTTTGGTTGCTCGTGTAACAGGCAACTCACCACCCCGAGATACAGGTGTCGGAGGTATATTAGTTTGTCCCGGTGGCTTCTCTACCTCAACCAAAAACTTGGTACCATCTTCCAACTCAAACTCAACCAGTTGTTTTTCAGCCATGAGCCATGATACTTACATATACAATTTGATTAATGATACCAGTATTATCTGCTGCATAATCCCATACTTACAATTAGTTAATCTCCCCATCTCCCCATCTCCACCCAAAAACACAAACACAAAAAAAACAAACAGACAACAAACAAAAAAAAAAAAAAAAAGGAAGAGC
>ERZ1740059.226-NODE-226-length-31239-cov-9.697537_pt1 | contig 31239 bp, 28 predicted proteins | sample MGYA00581744_ERZ1740059 | MGnify/ENA primary metagenome ERZ1740059 (study PRJEB43018, sample SAMN04849738) | marine metagenome | isolation source: floating plastic debris | place: Pacific Ocean | collected 2008-08-28 | study: EMG produced TPA metagenomics assembly... | reverse complement strand
ACTTCCTTATTCTCCTTCTTCCTCACACATCCTTCATGTCCCCTTTTTCGATTCAATTCTTTTTAAGTTTTTTTTGTTTTGGTGCCCTCCCCCTCCCACAACTAGCAGTACAGGGCGATCGCCTTCTTTCTAGTAAATTTGTATTTGATAACCGGCATCTTGAATTATTATACCGGAGAAGGTAAAGATCCCAAATGGGTTCTATACAACATTTTCGATTTGTTGTCTTTCCTGTTTGTTAACAACAAATTCTGCCAAAATTGTTAAATTCTCGAAGTATTCCGGATTTAATTCAGAGTCAGAAAATTCAATTTCAAAATGTTTCTCAATCAAAGAAATCAGTTCCACAGTTGCAATAGAATCTAATCCCAACCCATCTTCAAATAGAGAAGCAGATTCATTAATTTCCTCGGCCGTCAGATTAGTATCTAACTCTTGGGCTATAATTTGCTTGAGTCGGTTTACTACTACTTCAGACATTATTTACCTGACTAAATTCATTGTGTTTACTTTTTCGTCGCTCATTGCAACTAATTGCAGCCTATCTACTTTGCCATTGGGTAGCAGTGGAAAAGAATCGATAAGGAAAATGTAGTCGGGAACAGCTCGTTTAGGTAAAACATCGAAACAAGCTGATCTAATTTTTTCCTCGGTCAAATTGTGACCCTTATTCCCCACACAGTAAGCAACAATTCCCTTACCTCGAATGCTCTTTCCTTGGGAAACAACAACCACAGTATCTACTCCTTCAATGGTTCTAATTGCTCTTTCTACTTCCGAAAAGAACACCAACAAACCATCTCTGTTGACGCTAAGATCGCATCTTCCCAGAACTTCTAAATAACCATCTGTGGTAATTTTTGCCAAGTCTTTAGTTTGAAACCAGCCATCAGGACGATCGTTAGTGTTCTTAATGGATTGACCGTTTTCGTCTACATAGCCATCAAAACCATAATCATGGTGGCACCAAAGTTCGCCCATTTCTTGCTGAGCCTTGGCTGATTCAATCTGTCCTGTTGACAAACGCAGTTTTACTCCAGACATGGGTTTACCCACAACCTGGATGCGTACTTCTTTCGGTTCGTCTGGACTACCAGCAGCTATAGCGCCCATTTCTGTGCTACCATATAACTTGACTAAACATCCCATCCTGGCTTCATAGTTAGCAAATGTTTCTACTTCTATGCCATCTCCCGCAGCTACTGTAAACTTATACTCACGATTGGACTTACGACCTTTCAAAAGAGTATCACAAAAAATTGGAGTCATAAAAGCAACATTTGGCTGAAACTTTTGCTCTCTTTGTAAGTATCTCAGTAAGTTTGCACCTTTTTGTAGATCGATAGAAGCTCCCACTGCTACACTAGGAAGAAAAGCAGCTCCTAGACCGTACATATGATAAATCGGTACGGGGATCGCCACGCGATCGTCAGTCTGAAGATTTAATCTTTTGACGCAGTTTATTACGTTTCCTTGTAGTTGTGAATGGGAGTGCATAACCATTTTGGGCTTTCCCGTACTCCCCGATGTCTGTAGATAGAGTTTTTGGCGATTGTTGTGTATTTCCTTAAACCATCTTTCGTTTTCAGCTAGGTTGATAAACGAGCTAGGAAATCTTAAATCAACCAAACTACCATTTTGAGTATTAGCTTCGCATACCAATTTGTAGCGACAGAAACGCGGTAGATGTTGCCGAATGGTTCCAGAAGACTCAATTGTCCTAGGTAAAAGAAAAATACTGTAGTTTCTCTCTAGGAGATATAACAGGACTAAGGCACTAGGCACAGAATTCTCAGATTCTAGTGCAAAACAATCCTCCTTTTCTATACCCCAATTTCCAAAAAGGCGATCGATATTGGCAAATATTTGAGGGATTTCTTGATAAGAACAGCTTAATTGACCATCTGTAAGCCGATTCTCTCCATTACTTATAGAAGTAATAAACTGAGAAACTATCTTCATTATTAATGTCCACAGAATTAATGTCCACAGAAGTAGGCAGCATTTGCGGAAACCTTAGCTATACTACCTTATTGATATTGCTTAGAAGTTTAAGATAGGGTTAACCATTTCATTATTGATATTGCTTAGAAGTATAAGATAGGGTTAACGATTTCATTAATAATCCATATTATTACGATTAGAGCAAAGCTGTTTTCACCATTCGCCTAGATATGCCAAGCTATAAATAATGATGAATTGAAAATTATTGAGTCACTACCGTCTTTAAAGAGGGATTACTAATATTTCCCAAATATTTCCGTAAATAAGGAGAAAAAACCTCGTAAATCAAGGTTAAAGGCTTGCGATTGTGCCAAAATAAATAATGACGACCCCAAAACATCCCAGTTTCTTTAAATTCAAATTGCAAAGCTTCAGAGTGACCGTAATGAATACCTTGAATATCCCGATATAGTTCTGTTTGGAGACGAGATAGACTATCCCAAATGGGTAAAGAACGATTTTGTAGAAATTCATCTACATGATTAGACTCCCACCAAGAAGCTGCATAGGCTAATCTTTGTCCTGAAGCAGTACACAACCATACTTGTCTTCGCAATCTTGGTTCGGGAATGGCTTCAATTGCTATAGGTGCTCCATCATTATCTGAACCAATAGAACACATATCGATTACATCTACCTCAATAGTCTCTCCTGTAACTAGTTGCAGATGACGAGTCAGTGAGCCGTCTCCCAATAAGATTATTTGCCAAGTAGGAGCTAGTTGAGTGTGAGGTAATCCTTGTTTGACTATCTCTTGTCCCCCCTGCCAAATGGGTTCAAGAGCATGCCATTTAGTCAATGCAATTGGGCGATCAAAGCACTTACTATGTACAGTCATATTTATTTATACAAATTTTTTCTTCATGGTTATTGAACCACGAACTTAGGACTTATGCAACTGGTCGCCCCCTTTAGGGTGCTTGTACACTGACTTCCAACTAAACCTAATAATAAAGCTTGTGGTTTCACAGCAATAAATTAATCGGCATTTTCTCGCGCAGTATCTTAATTAATCCATAACCCACAACCGCAAAAAATTAGCTACAATCGCATACAAGTTCGCAAAAGTCTGTTATAAATTAACTTGACTTTTGTGGTAAATTCTGTTGACAGGGTGATTTTGTAGACAGAATTGCATAAGTTCAGATTTCATACTTCTACCAAATAGTGAATAAACTTGCCCAAATCGAGGTGTCAAATGTTATTTTTCTCTCGATGAAGGGAATTATAAGTATAGGTTTATTCAGTTGTCTTTTGGAGTAAATAGAAATGTTGAAGAATACTCGGCTAGAGGCTAATCTGACGACAAAAGTGTTCCCAAGGCTTGCCTCCGTTGTTTTAGCAACAGCAGCAATATTGGGTGGTACAGAATTCATCCAGCTTTCAAGCAACTCTGATAGTGTTTCCGATTCTCTGATTGCATTAAGTTCAAAGCCTGTAAATGCAGCCTCGGATGTAGCTGCTATGGAGAAATCCATTCATCAACAAATCAATCAATACCGTAGGAGCCAAGGCTTACCACCGCTAAAGGTGAACAGTAAGATAAGTGCGATCGCCAGACAGCACAGTAAACAAATGGCAGCTAATCAGGTTCCTTTTGGACATAGTGGTGTAAACTCTCGCTACAAAGAGATTTCTAAGTTAATTAGTTATAGTCGTGTAGCAGAGAATGTTGCTTATAATCAGGGGCATCGGAATCCAGGAAAGGTTGCTGTTGATGGTTGGAAGAAAAGTCCAGGGCACAACCGAAATATGCTAGGTAAATATCAGGTAACTGGTATTGGTGTGGCGAAAAATTCTCAGGGTGCATATTATTTCACGCAGCTTTTTGCTGATAAGGGATAGTTGATTAATCCTTGTACTATTTGACGGGTACCCACGACTAGATTTTCGATATTTATCGAAAATCTGGGGGAGACGTAGCACTGCTACGTCTCTACATTTTGAATATCCTTTCTCGCAGTTTTTCTACCACGGCTTTTTCTTGAGTAGATAAACTATCATCAAATAGAAGTTGATATATAAGTGGTAATCCCAAGTCTAAGTGTTCTAAAAGTTTTTCTTGAGCAAATATATAGTCGGGTTCACCTTCTATAGTTAACTGTCCATTATCCATTACAAATATCCAATCAGCCCAGGGATAAACTAAATCTAAATCGTGGATTGTGTGAGTTTTTCTAAACAAAGTAATCATAAAAAAACTAACTCGAAGAGACTTTTACTAAAACTAATTCAGCTTCTTCTTTGGTTTCAAATACTTCTAAAGGTTTTCGTGCGGGGCCTTGAATTACTTTACCATCAGGACTAAACTTGGAACCATGGCAGGAACAAAAGAAATTTTTAGTATCAACTTTCTAATCTACGGGGCATCCGGAGTGAGTGCAGGTGGGATTAACAGCAGATATATTTTTGGTGTCTGGGTGGCGATAAAGGAGAACTGATTTATTGGCATTTTTGGTGTCTATAACAGATCCTTTACTATCTACATCTTCAATGATAGCGAGGGCTTGAAATCCGTCTTCCCGTGGGGAATTATCAATCTGTGATTTATCTGAGGCAGTTGTCGATCCTTGGTTTTGAGAATTACAAGCTGTAAGGATTAGAGAGAAAGAATTCAGAGAAAAACCAATGCCAAGCCAAAAGATAAATTTACGACGTTCCATATTTTTATTTTGATTTAGGTTGTAAACAATAGTAATATTAATACTGAATGATGATATTGCAACAATTATTGTTGAGTTCAAATATTAGTTTGCAGGATTTTTTAAATCAACATTGTCACAAACAGGCATAATTCTTAAAAAGATGATAATTATTCGATTTTTAGGAGAGTTTTTCTATCACAAATATTTATCTAGCCAGGTTATCTGAGAAATACAATCAGGTACTTTTTTTATTGGATTACCGTATAGAGTAACTTCTGACAAATTAGTCAATTTACAGATAGAGCTAGAAATTGCTTTTAGTTGATTATCATTTAAAAAAAGATATTTTAAATTAGTTAATTCAAAAAGTTCATCTGGTAATTCTTCTAATTTATTTCCACTTAAATTAAGTAATTCCAGATTTTTTAGTTGAGATATATCTTTTGGAAGCTGATGTATTTGATTCAAGCTTAAATCTAAGCAAGTCAAGTTTGTAAGTTTAAATATTACTGAAGGGATAGAGACTAATCCATTTTCTTCCAGATAAATCTCATCGAGATTAGTCAGTTGAGCAAAACTTTCATCTATAGTCTCAATTTGATTAGACTCCATATCTAAACAGCGTAAATTAGTTAGTTTAGATATTTTTGGTGAAATATTTTTAATGCGGTTATGTGTTAAATGTAATTCGCGTAAAGATTCTAGATTGAAAATCTCCGTTGGTATTTCTATTAAGCCGTAGTTAACTAAGTAAAAATAGTGAGAGCATTTTTCTTTTGCTTCTTTAATCTTATTTTTTATTTCATCCCAGTTTCTTTCACGGTAATTATTCATAATTTAGGCTTTATTTATTTATTAAAATTACTCCTAATATATAGCAGTTTGCAAGTTGCAGGATGTACACCCTTCCCCAACCCTCCCTTAAATAAGGAGAGGGTGTGCGGCGGGTGGGGTATTTTTGTATCTCACTTTTCTGAAATCTGCTGTAAATGGTGCGTTACGCTGTCAGTAACACACCCTACAAGTTAATTTAAAGATGATTCATGTAAATCAGTTAGCTTGGAGACACAATCGGGTATATTATTGATTGGATTATTATGTAAAGTAAGTTTTTCTAAATTAGTCAGCTTACAAACAGAGCTAGAAATTTCTTGTAATTGATTATCTTCCAGAAAGAGATGTTTTAAATTAGTTAATTCAAAAAGCCCTTTAGGTAGCTCTGTTAATTGATTTCCTCTTAAATCGAGTGATTCCAGATTTTTAAGTTGAGATATATTTTCTGGAAGCTCATCTATACAATTAAAGCTTAAAACTAAGCCAGTCAAACTTGTAAGTTGCCAAATAACTGAAGGAATAGATACTAATTCATTGTCTTCCAAATAAAGTTCGTATAGATGAGTCAATTGAGTCAAATTTTCGGGAAGAGTTTCGATTCTGTTATTATCTAAAATCAAATAGCTTAAATTAGTTAATTGAGATATATTTGTAGGAATATTTTGAAAGCGATTGTAGCTTAAATCTAATTCACACAAAGAATCTATCTCAAAGATATCGGTTGGTATTTCTGTTAAAGCATAGTTACTTAAGTCAAAACAACCCCAATATTCCTCTTTTGCATCTTTTATCTGTTTTTGAACTTCAAGCCAGTTTATTTCACGGTAATTATTCATTCACCCATCAATCTCCGCTAATTCCATCCACCTTTCTGTAGCTTTATCAATATCTTCCTTCAACTTTTCTACCTTTTCGTAGAGTTTCTGAACTTTAGAATAATCTCCCGCAGCTTTTGTTAAAGCCATTTCTGCTTCTGTTTTCTCGTCTTCTAATTGAGCAATTTTCCCTTCTAACTGCTCAAATTCATTCCTTTCCCAATTAGATAAACGACGCTTTTTCTTATTTTCTTCTTTCTTAACCTGAGACTCTACCTTCTGCGCGGGAACATAAGGCTTATTTTTTGCTAATTCCGCTTGTAATTGCTTTTCTTTTGCTTCTTCGGCTCTTTTAAAATCCAAATAAACCGAATAATTACCGGGAAATTCCCGAATCTTTGTATCTTCAAAAGCAAAGATTTTATCGATAGTTCGATCTAAAAAATATCGATCGTGAGATACTACTATTACACAACCTTTGAAGTCTTCTAGATAATCTTCCAATACCGCTAAGGTTTGGACATCTAAATCGTTTGTCGGCTCGTCCAAAATTAAAACATTCGGCGCACTCATTAATATTCTTAACAAAAATAAACGCCGTTTTTCACCACCCGATAATTTATTAATGGGAGCATATTGCTGATTCGGTGGAAACAAAAACCTCTCCAACATTTGAGAAGCACTAATTCTAGTTCCATCGGCAGTTTCAATAAATTCTGCACCCTCTTGTTTAATATAATCAATTACTCGCCCGGAATCGTTAGCAGCACCAATCAATTCTTCCGAATGCTGATCGAAATAACCGATATAAACAGTAGCACCAATATCAACTTCACCAGTATCTGGTTGCTCCCTGCCGGTGATAATATTTATTAAAGTGGATTTACCCGCACCATTTTCACCAATAATTCCGACTCTATCTTCGGGACTGAATTCGTAGGTAAAATCCTGAAATAAAGTGCGTTCACCAAAAGATTTCGAGACATTATTAACTTCAATAACTTTCTTCCCAATGCGACGACTAGCAGTAGAAATCTCGACTTTCCCTTGAGCTTGTTTAAACTCAGTGAATTGCATTTCTCGTATTCTATCTATTCTAGCTTTCTGCTTGGTACTTCTGGCTTTTGGCCCTCTTTTTAACCATTCTAATTCTCGCCGCAATACTCCTTTAAACTTGCGTTGAGTGCTAGCTGCAGATTCTTCTGCTTCGGCTTTCTTTTGCAAATAATAGGAATAATTGCCGGAGTAAGTATAAAAGTCACCTCGATCGATTTCAATAATTCGATTTGTAACTTTATCTAAAAAATAACGGTCGTGTGTTATTAATAAAAGAGCGCCATTTCTGCGATTCAAATAACTCTGCAACCACTCTACAGAATCAGCATCTAAATGGTTTGTCGGCTCATCCATCAATAATAAATCAGGATCGGATAATAAAGCAGTTGCCAAAGCAATCCGCTTGCGATAACCACCAGATAAGTTACCAATTTTGGCATCAAAATCAGTAATTCCTAACTGAGAAAGAATAATTTTAGCATTGGTTTCTACCTCCCAAGCGCCAATAATATCCATCCGAGAAGTCACTTCACCCAAACGCGATAATAATTGATTATCTTCGGGATTTTTCGCTAATTTATCGGAAATTTCTTCATATTCGCGCACCAAATTCATTTGCTCGCTACTGTCGGCAAAAATTTGTTCTAAAACCGTACGACTTTCATCTAAATCTGGCTGTTGCGGTAAATATATAACCTTAGCACCGGGATTTACAATGATTTCACCACCATCAATGGGTTCCATTCCAGCAATCATTTTTAATAACGTAGATTTACCGGAACCGTTAGTACCAATTAAGCCAACTTTCTCGTCAGCATTCAAGCTAAAAGAAGCATCTTTAAGAATTTCCTTGATGCCAAAATCTTTTTTGACGGATTGTAGTGTAATAACACCCATAGTATTTTAATTTTAGATTTTAGATTTTGTTATAAGGTGCAAGCACCATTTTCTAAGATAGCTTAGGTATTATAATCAGTACAGTTTTTTTCTAAATCACAAATAAAATATTTATCTCGTTACAAGGCTCTGACAAGTATGGGCATATGAATGGGCTGCTGCTTCCAAGCCCGAAAGAAAGCCAGTTTATATTTAAAGCCGTAACACACTACCAAATGATGGTGCGTTACGGCTATTTAAATATCAACGGGTGTAATTATATCAATTCAAGGCGTAACACACCCGAAAATGCTAAGGGACCTAATTTGCAATTCTCAACATTATTTAATCAAATAAATCGAGAGGTAAATGCCCGTACATATGATTCATTCCGCCTTCAGTAGAAGATTGACAAGAAACTAAAACCCCACGATGATGTCCCAAATAGGAATCGATGTAACACAAGCCATTTTTACCATTTAACTTGATATAAACTGGACCTTCAATTGATGGTAAATTACTTGGAGGCTCATATCCCAAGGCTTTGGAATAACTTTCCATCGCTTTTATAGCTTCTTCAGTAGTATCGGCAGAAATACCCAAAATTTGATAATCGCAAAGACTGGCAAGCAAAGTCAAAGCCCGACGGACTGATTTTTTTTCGGATGGCTTCAGTTTAGCTGCAATATCAACGAAGTCATATTTACTCAATATTTTCTTGGCTTCTTTAACCGTAATTTGGGTTTGGGGTTTGCTCGTCGTCATAAGCCTACAAATAAATCTACTAGGTGGTTACTGCGTATGATGTAGAGCCTCTACTCTACCAAAAATTTACAGTTGAGATTAATCTTGTATGTTACTCAAATTAAACAAAAATGGCACGCTAGTATTGGAATCCGAACCCATTACTAAAACTCTTGGCATTTGAGATCCACCTTTTCTCCATGCTTCAATAGCTTCTTTTTGCAGTACCAATTCTCCACCTTGAGCTTTTAAGGTTTCAGCTAAGAGTTTTTGTGCTTCCGCTTTACCTTTAGCGCGGTTAATTTCGGCGAATGCTTCTTGCTCGGCTTCTGCTGCGATGTAAACCGCTCTTTGGGAACGTTGTTCAGCTATTTGTTTTTCTTCAACGGCTTTAGCAAATTCGGGAGAGAAAGTTAAGTCAATGACGCTAGTATCTAAGATAATGATTCCATATTTGTCCAAACGTTCCCCTAGGGCTTCATCAAAATCTGTCTTTAGTTCTTTTCTTTTGGTAATTGCTTCTTCTACAGTTCTTCTAGCTGCGGCAATTTTAAAAGATTCCTGAGTTTGCGGTGCAATAATTTTCGAGACGATATTCTCTAAGCTTCCTTGTTTTCTTCTAATTTCAACAACTTGTGAGGAATCTATACGAAAGTTGATTGCAAATTTCGCTGTCAATTCTTGCAAATCTTTGGTAGAACTTTGAGCAGGTATTTCATATTTTTGTACTGTGACATCGTATATATCTACATTAGAAATGAGTGGTGGTTTGAAATGAATACCTTCAAGTAAAGAACCATCTCGAGCTTTACCTAATATACTCAATACTCCGGCTTGCCCCGGATTAATAATTACAAATGAATTAAGGCTGGCAATAACAAGTATTGACAGTAAAACTCCTGCAACTGCAGCTTGCCAACTTCCTAATGGTTGACTTTTCAATTTAATACTCCTTTTGATGTTATGAATTGCGGTTCCGTCAAGGGCTAGAATGCCATTTTTTTTCTTCTAAAAAAATTTGGCAGGTTACCCGTCAGCGAGCTTGGGATGTAACTATTAAGTTATCAGTTTGCTTGATTATTTCGGGTTTACTTTCTCCCGATTATATGCAGTTAGGAAACTTACATTTCTAATAATTGTTAACTGATAACTATTAACTGTTAACTGCTAGCGTGGTAATATAAATCCCACGCATTTACCTAAAATTGTGGCTCAAGTACTTAAATCGAATCGTTTACAAAAACAGCGTCAGGATTCAACGCGTCCGCTGAAACGCTTGCTTGACTACGGATATGATTATCGTCAAAAAATCTGGTTGGCAGTAGTTTGTTCTATTCTCAATAAGCTATTTGACTTGGCACCTCCAGTTTTAATTGGCTTTGCTGTGGATGTTGTTGTCAAGCAGCAAGATTCTATCATTGCCAGTTGGGGAATCAAAGATATTTTTTGGCAATTTTTAATACTTTCTTTCCTCACAGTTGTTATTTGGGTATTGGAGTCGGTTTTTGAATACGCGCTGCATACATTATGGCGTAATTTGGCCCAGAGCATTCAGCACGATTTGCGCTTGGATGCCTATAAACATCTACAAAATTTAGATAATCGCTATTTTGAAGAAAGTAGTACTGGCGCTTTGATGTCTATCCTCAGCGATGATATCAACCAATTGGAGCGCTTTTTGGATGTGGGAGCTAACGATCTATTACAAACTGCCACAACCATAATCATTCTGGGTGGTGCATTCTTTATTTTAGCTCCAAATGTCGCGTGGATGACCATGTTACCCATTCCGTTTATTCTTTGGGGAACATTCGCTTATCAAGATTTACTCGAACCCCGCTACGCCGATGTACGGGAAAAACTAAGTTTTCTTAACTCCCGTTTATCCAATAATTTAAGCGGTATTACTACTATCAAAAGTTTCACTGCCGAAGATTACGAAAGCAGACGTTTAACTGTAGAAAGTGAAGCTTATCGTCGCAGTAATGCTAAAGCAATTAAACTTTCTGCTGCCTTTGTTCCCTTAATTAGAATGTTTATTTTAATCGGGTTCACGGCGCTGTTACTATTCGGCGGCATGTCGGCAGTTAATGGTAATATGTCTGTAGGAACTTACAGCGTTTTAGTGTTTTTAACTCAAAGATTACTTTGGCCTTTAACTAGATTAGGACAAACCTTTGATTTATATCAAAGGGCTATGGCTTCCACCAATCGGGTTATGAATTTGTTAGATACTCCCATTACGATTCATCCGGGAGATGTCGCTTTACCCGTTGAAAAAGTACGCGGTCAAATCTCTTTAAATAATGTTATTTTTGCTTATCAAGATAGACAGCCAGTCATTAAAAATCTATCTTTAGAAATACCAGCAGGTCAAACTATTGCTATTGTCGGTTCTACAGGTTCGGGTAAAAGCACTTTAGTTAAATTATTGTTGCGATTTTACGAAATAACTTCCGGAACAATTACCGTTGATAATATTAACTTACAAAGCATAAATCTTCAAGATTTACGCCGCTGCATCGGTTTAGTCAGCCAAGATGTATTTTTGTTTCACGGTACGGTTTCCGAGAATATCGCCTATGGTAGCTTTGATACTAACGATAAAGAAATCATAGAAGCAGCTAAAGTTGCAGAAGCCCATGAATTTATCATGCAACTACCCCAAGGTTATCAGACAATAGTCGGCGAACGGGGACAAAAATTATCCGGGGGGCAAAGACAAAGAATTGCCATCGCACGGGCAGTGTTGAAAAATCCGCCAATATTGATATTAGATGAAGCAACCTCAGCGGTGGATAATGAAACAGAAGCAGCAATCGCTCGATCTTTAGAACGAATCACCGTAGATAGAACTACTATTGCCATCGCCCATCGTCTTTCCACTATTCGCAATTCCGATCGCATATATGTTCTAGAATACGGCGAAATCGTAGAATCGGGTACTCATGAAGAATTGTTAGAACAAAACGGAATTTATGCCAGTCTATGGCGCGTACAGTCTGGGTTAAAATCAGTGAGCAGTTAACAGTTAACAGTGAGCAGTTAACTGCTCATTGATTTTAACCCAACTTGATGGAAACACTATTAGTAGTTATAACAGTGTTTTGAGTTATATAGTTATTTCTACTGATGAAGAATAATTCTCATCCAAAACCTTTTTGGATTATACTGACATTTTTACTTACTTTAAGTGGTAGTGTTTTTGTTGGATTTTTAGCTTCTATCTCTATTTCTAAGTCTTATTGGGGATATTATTTCAACCCTCCCGGATTACCAAAACAAGTCGAACAATGGTCGAAAATCCGTTCGATTACTCCCGTTTCTAGTATAAAAAGAAATGATGGGAGCAGAATTTTTAAAATTAATACTTCAAACTCCTGTATAAAAGAAATACAATCGGGTAGTGTCAATCGGGAAACAGGTTGCTACAGGGAACAATGCGATACAGAATATTGCAATTATAATCGTATTCTTTTATCTGTGAATGAAAAAGGAAAGCTACCAAAAAAGACTCCTTATATTTCTCTAGACAAGTTAAATAATTTATATAATTATCTAGAATCAACAGAACTTTTATATAAAGGGGAACCGGGATACAATGGTGAATTGATATCAGATTCAGCTAGCCATGATTTATATTCTATAAGTGATGGGAAATCCCTTAAAGGTATAGTAGTTGAAGCAGAAGATAAAAATCAGCAATCATTATTATTTATCGCAGTTAAAGGTGGGCAAGTTAGTAACGATCATTATCCATATTACGAATTCTTGTTTGAATTTCCTAAAAACAACTCAACTCCTCAATTAATTGCAAATAATCGCTTCTTTTTCGATATAGCAGGATTTGAAGGCATTTTAGAATGGCAATATATATGGATATTTTTTATTGTTATTGGTTTAATTTTTAGCATTCCCATCACGTTTTTGTTAATTCGGATGAAAGCACGTTTTTTATCAGTGAACAGTGAACAGTCAACAGTGAGCAGTGAGCAGGGAGCAGGGAGCAGTCAACAGTGAGCAGTTTGTAATGTAGGACGATTGTTCGCTGTTAGATCGTAAATGTGAGATGATTATTTAAACTGCGTATTTAAAAATGCAATTATGTTTGCTACTACCCAACCCGAAATACCTCAACCAAAATGGTTGCATAAGCTGGATAAATTTGTGAAAGCCCACAAACAAGAATTAGCCGCACTTTCTTGGGCACTTTGGCAGCAAAATGGTAACACTTTGGGTACTATTGGTATTGATTTGCAACCGAAGCCGCATTTTGTATATTGTCCACAAGAAGCAATTGAGAAGTTTAACGATAATGTTGATAATAAACTTCAAGAAATTTTGGGATTAGTAGAGAATCATCAACCCGAATCAGAAGTTTTAATGATAGGTATCGGTAAAGAACAAATAAAATTAGTTTATTTTGAACCAGAAACCCCACCACCTGTTTGTTTTGCACAAGTCTCGCGCGATGTGGATGGGTTGTTGGATCTTTTGGAAGGGCTACTGAGTGAAGAGGTAGTTGATAGTTGATTAGTACTTTATATTAAAGCTTACTCCCTAGGGAATCTAATTCCCTTTCTAATAGTCTTTTCTTCAAGGGTGCCTGTCAGATAGGGTTTTGACAAAAATATTTATTAAGTCTCTTTAAGTCCATTTTAATATAATGGCGACTATTGCCCAGTTTCGCTTTGATATCAATTCCGGCTAATTACTTATTGTATAGTCGAACGTAAAATTTTATTACTCCTAACTCTCAACTCCCAACTCCTAACTCCCAACTCCCAACTCCTAACTCCCAACTCCTAACTCCCAACTCTTAACCTTTCCTTAACCATAGCTCAGTTTAAGCATATTACTATAAAATTAGTATCTTTCTAAGAAATAAAATTACCGAAAACGGTATTATCAAAGTAATTTATACAACAATTGATCTATTGATGTTTCGGGTAGCATACAGCTTATTAGCTTGCTTGTCTAAGAATTAATCTTCATGTTTGGGAGAATACGAGGAGTGGATGAACAACTTCAAAAACTGATTGAGGAAGTGTGTCTTTACGAAGAAGGTACCCCAGAAAGGCAAAAAGCTTTAAATAAGTTGCTGATGATTGTTCAACAACTGCCCGGTATAAAAAAAGATGGACATCAAGACTACTTAGAAGCTTTAAATAAAACATGGGAATGGGTTTGTCGGAGTATTGATAAATTTAAAGTCAATCCGGGTGATTCTTTACAAAACAGTTTAGTAAAATGGATTAATGGCTATCTGAAGTGGCGTATTAAAGATTTATATGTTCCCGACAGTAAGTATTCTACTCTAAGTTTAGATAGGCCTATAAGTAACGATGAAGGCAGTAAAGTTACTCAACTTGATATTTTGCCAGACTCGCAATTTCAGGATATTACTTTAGATTTGCTCGATAAAAAAATTGCTGAAATTCAAAAACGCTCGCGCCACACTTGGGGAGAAAGAATAAGTAGATTTATCGAAAAAGATCAAAGCCGGGTGTTAAGGCACTGCTGTACGCGGGTAAATCCAGAATGTAACTGTCAATTGTTAGCAAAACGCTTGTTGCTGGTAAAACCTTCTCATAAAATTGCCGATATTGCCAGAGAGTTTAATGTAAGCAGTCAAACTTTATATTCTCATTGGAAGAAAAAATGCTTACCTTTGCTGCGAGAAATTGGTGTGATTTTGAGGATTGATTAATGAATAGCACCCAACCAAATCATTTACAGGTACCTTTGGGGAGAGATGCTCATCAAAAAGCAGAAGAATTTGCTGCGGAGCAAGATACTCCCGAGAAGGGCAAACAAGTTTATCTAAATACTTTAGCGGTTTATGCCGTTGATAATTATCTCAAATGGCTGAATGTAGAAACGGCATTACATCAAAGCGATAGCTGGAATTGGAGCATCAGAACATTTTTTGATGTTGCCGATTTAATGCTGCCGTCGGTTGGTAGAATAGAATGTCGTGCAGTGTTACCATGGGAAGATGCTCTAGTATTACCCCAAGAGGTAACCAGAGAACGAATTGGTTATGTAGCTGTTCGGTTAAAAGAGCAGTTAGATTTTGTAGAAATATTAGGATTTGTCCCTGCAAGAGCGATAATTGGGCAGCCAGAAATAATTGAAATCAACCGATTGCAATCCCTTGATGTTCTAATTGATACTATAAATCGACGTAAAACTTTGGTAAACTTGTGTCAATGGTTGGAAGGAGTATTCGATCGAGGTTGGCAATCTCCAGAGTTAGCTTTAGCTGGAAATTTCAGAAGTGCTGCGACTATTACCCGCCAAGATACCGAGTCTCAAACAAATTCTATTAGTCGCGCCAAGGTAATTAATGTTGGCAGACAAATAGTTTTGTTAATGGAATTAACGCCAACAAATAGTGCGGTTTTTGACATTAGGTTACGGGTTTATCCTGCGGAAAATACCGTTCATTTACCCCAAGATTTGCAACTAACTATCTTTGATGAATCGGGAAATGCTTGTATGAAAACTCAAGCAGAAACCGCTAATGATTGGATACAGCTTGAATTTAGCTGTCAACATGAAGAGAAATTTAGCGTAGAATTAGAGTTAGGAGAAACTTGTATTACCGAAGAGTTTGTTGTTTAAATGCATCGAACAAAAGGTAGAATATTATGGCGATTGTTAAACTTAAACTCAGAGAAAGTAAGCAAGGATTTCAGGTAGATTTAACGGCTAAGGAACTAGATATTGAAACAGAAGGATTTTTACCTCCATTACCACTACAATTGGAGTCATCTTTCAATAACTGGCAATTAGCATACCGTCAAATTGATGCAGTGCGTTCCGTTTTTACTTCCCATCAAGTACGTCTTTCTCCCAAAGGTGTTACCAAATATTCCAGCGCTGAGTATACAACTTCGGTTAAAGAATGTCTCAATCAATGGCTTAATTCCGGCGATAGCAGATGGCTACCCGTGCGGGATAGATTAATTGCCATAGCGCAGCAGTTGCATCAAAGAAATGAGGAAATTCGCGTCATAATTGATGCTAGAGATGTTAATTTACGTCGTCTTCCTTGGCAAGAATGGAAATTATTTGAGGAATATTATCCCCAAGTTGAAATAGCACTGATTGCAGCAAAAAGTACATATAAATATTCAAGTTCCGTAATTCCGAAAAGTTCAAAAATTAGAGTTTTGGTTACTGTCGGTAGAAGCGACGGTATAAATACTGAAAATGATTTAGAAGTAATTAAAGAGTTAGAACAACACGGTGCAGAAGTTGTTTGTTTAATGCAACCCAACCGTAGAGAATTATGTAATGCCCTGTGGGATGAAAAAGGATATCATATTTTTATATTTACAGGACACAGTGGAAGTCAAGAAGATGGGGGTATTGGTTGGATTGAACTCAACGATAATGACAGTTTGAGCATTGAGGAATTTAAAGAAGCTTTAAAACATTCGATTAATCAAGGGTTGCAGTTAGCAATTTTTAATTCCTGCGATGGTTTGGGGTTAGCTTCGCAATTAGCACAGTTGCATCTACCCCGCTGTATTGTCATGCGGGAGCCAGTACCGGATAAAATAGCGGTAGAATTTTTAAAGTACTTTTTTGAAGAATTTACTAGCGATCGATCTCTTTCCAAAGCTTTAAATAGGGCACGTAAACGGTTAGAACATTTTAATTTAGATTTTCCTGGTGCAATTTGGTTACCGACAATTTGCGTTGCATCTAATGTCAAACCATTAACTTGGAAATCTCTTAATTCTGGGAATATCCCTCAGCCAGTTGAGCCACAACCTGAGAAAATATCAAATATCAAGCTATTAGTTTCATTCGGTTTAATTGGTTTATTTATAAGTTGTATTGCTGCTGTGAGTTGGAATCTATTTTCAAACTCTGGGCAAGATTCAATAGAAACATTTTCTAAAGGATTAACATTTACAAAATTTACTTCTGTAAACGTTCCTTCAGGAACATTTCGCTACGGAGGTAGCACCACTTGGGAAGCACTGCGTGAAAAAATAGAACGAAAAATTAGCAAAACCCATCCGCAATTTGAATTGATGCATCAAGGCGCTATCGGTTCCGGAGAAGGCATCAAAAGACTATTAAATGATAAACTCGAAAACGGCAAGTTAGATTTTGCTTTATCTTCTCGGCAGTTAAAAGAATCAGAAAGGCAGTCAAAGCAAGATAATTTTAAACTTCGAGAAATACCGGTAGCCATAGACGGAATTGCCATTGCAGTTAATCATCAACTTCAGATCAAAGGTTTAACTATCCAGAATCTCAAAGATATTTATACCGGCAAAGTTACTAATTGGCAACAAATAGGTGGACCTAATTTAGAAATTGTACCATTCTCTCGCAAACCAACCAGAGGAGGTACCCCTGAATTTTTTGTCCAAGAAGTTTTAGACAATGAAGAATTTGCTCAGAATATTCAGTTTATTGACGAAACAACACAAAATTTGAGACAGGTAAACCAACAACCAGGTGCTATTTATTATGCATCTGCACCAGAAGTAGTAACGCAATGCAGTGTTAAAACATTACCTATATCACAAATCTCCAATAATTATGTTTCTCTTGATACAAAAAAATTTACTTCTCAAAAAAATTGCGAATCAGAGAAAAAACGTGGTAATTACAATCACGTAAATGTAGAAAAGTTAAAAACAATTTATCCTAGCAACTTAACTCGTACACTTTACGTGATTTACAAACAAACAAATTCAGGAGAAGAAGCAAAAGCAACAAAAGCGGGTAAAGCTTATGTCAAACTACTGCAAACTGATGAAGGTAAAAAAATAATTAACGAAGCCGGATTTATTCCGATTCAATGATTTTTAACACAGATTATTTTTTCAAGTAATTAATTATCGATTAATTTGTCTTCACGGGCACCCATAAGATTTTTTTAGAATAAAAAAATTTCCTAAGGGAACCCTTAACTACTTTTTACTCATTCACTAGCTTTAAATTTAAATCAATTCTTTAGCTCTTCCCGCTCCTTCATGTTTCACCCAAATGGCTTCAAAGTTTTTCAACATTTCTTGTTTAACACTAATATTTTCTTTGTCTCCCAAGGTATTAAAACTAGCATCAATATTAGGATAAATAAATAATGGAATAGAGATACGGCTGACATCAAGTTCATGAATAACTTCATGGGGTGTACTCACAAATAAGCCATCAGTCCACTTTTGTAAAATATCACCCAAGTTGACAACAAAAGTATTTTCAAGACAGGGAACATCAATCCATCGTTCTTTGGTATAAACCCTCAAAGAAGGAACGGGAAAATATTCTTGAATTAAAACAGTTAATATTCCGTTATCTGTATGCTTCCCAGCTTGACCATTTTTGGGTGGATAATAAATTGTACGTTGAATTAAGGTAGGCTCGGTAAAATAACTATCAAAGTAATTTTTTTCTAATCCTAAAGCCAGCGCAATTCCTCTTAACAAAGGAGGAAAAACTTTGGTCATTATTTCTTGCTGTAAATGATAGTGGGATGCAGCAAAATTAGGTGCAACAGAATCGTCTGGGATGACATTAGCGCCAGTAAAGGGTTTATTTGAAATAGGTTTATCAAAACCTAAATCAAAAATTTCTTTGGGATCACAACCAAATTCTCCATTCAGAACTTCTCCATATAAAGGAGCATAACCTCGCGAAGTCGGGGGATAAACCTTTTGTTTACCGTGTCCATAATTGGATTTTATCTCTTCTGGAAGATGAAAAAAATTCCTCGAAGATTCAATAGTTTGCTCAATCAGAGATGTGGAAACACCGTGGTCATTTAAATAGAAAAAACCGTATTCATAGCAGGTGTTGTATAATCGCTTGATTTCTTGATTATCTAAGTTAATTAACTTGGATAGGGAAATAACTGGTAGACGCTCCATCTGGTTTATCTCTAAAATTTACAATCGAGTAACTTAGATTTTAACAATTGAATTTCCCACTATTTATTAATTTTCATTATTTCTCTAAAATTGAAACTAATTTAACAATAGTAGGAATCTTGGCTTTACTGCCAAAATCATATTTTTTGATTTTACTGACAATACTGCTATCAGGCTTATATGAATCTTCGTTATCAAACACCCAACTTGTTCCACAACTCCATCGGATTACATCTACCAATAAATCCTTAGTTAAGCCCATATTTTTTCCTAACATATAGGCTTCCTGTAAAATCAGGTAATTGATATATGCCATAAACTCCGTCAGAGCTAGAGCAATTTCTTCTAAATTTCCTTCTAATTTCTGTTGTGGCCGCTCATAGGTTAGTTTATAGGGTAATGGTTTAACTCTACCAAAAGTATCTGTAACTAATTCATCCGAATGAATATAACTGCGATTAACACCATAGGGAGAAGGTGCTACAAACCCCGGTACTCTTAACTCTAAATTATTCTCTTCTTCAATTAACTTGGTAACTAGTACATGATTATCATGGGGTTTATATTTCTCTCCTGCTTGTCGATATCTCTCTTCAATGATTCTCCCCAATGGCAAAGGAACATTTAATTCCGAAGCTAATTTTACCGTTAAATCGGTATCCTTAACCGTAATTTCTAAACTACAAGAATAATCATAACTACCATCAAATATAAATGGAGTAACTTGTTCTGCAACAAAACTTATTCCTCGGGATGCTTTAATAAAATCCCACATCCAATCTAGGGGAATACCATTAGTTTTCGCAATAACTAAAACTTCGCCTAATACAACAGTACCTGTATAAAACAGTATATTAGTCAGCAACTTAACTGTTTGTGCTTTACCAATATTATTGCTAACAAAAAAGGAGATTTTGCCCATATCATTGAGAGCTTGCTCGCTGAGATCAAAACCTTCTTTATCTCCACTAACATAAAAACTGATATTAGCAAAATCTACTCCCATATGGGATAAATTACTAACCGGAGACTCTAGACTATAAACTCCTTTCTTCTTAGCTTCATCAGCAATATTTTGAGTATTGTGATAATCGGTGGTGGAAAAATCAATCCAAGTTGAACCGGCTTTCATGCCAGCTAAAGCTCCATTTTCCCCTAACATATTTTCCGTAACGTGATGGGGTAAAGGAAGATTTGTAACAACAATATCCGCATTTTTAGCAACTTCTTTTGGACTATCAAACCAAATAGCACCCTTTTCAATTACAGTTTTAGCTGCTTCTGGATACTTATCATACACCTGTACGGTATACCCTAATTTTAACAGTTTAAAAATCATGGGTTTTCCCATTGATCCCGTACCAATGTAAGCAATTTTTCGGAGATTATTCATTACCTTTAGCTTGTCCTTGATATTTTTTCATATCATTAAGTCGCTAATCAAATGATAATGAATAAACTGTAAATTGAATCCGTAAATTGTTTTTATTTTATTAAAAAATTCTATAATTAACAAAGATAAAATGATTCGGAGGTAATGAATAAAGGGCTGATATCATCTTAAATAATTAATTTATCAATGCAATATCTACCCAATAACCAGCCGATGTTCGTAGAGTTTTTGGTAATAAGGTAAACAAGACTCATAGGCTTGCTTTAAGTATTCATTGTCTTCAATACTCACATATTTTTTGTTCTTCCTTTCTTTAAATCCTTGACTAGACTGTACATCACTATGCCATGTACCTTCCCATTGATTAATTTCGGGTTGAACAATAGAATCCCATTCCAAAGCTTCTTTAATAAATGGGATACCCACAGCATTACAATAAGTTTTGACAGTTGCTTCAGGTTTTTGTACTAAATCATCCGAATCAATTACTATTGGCAGTTTACCGGTGATTTCCTGAGTCTTTTGGAATATTTGATATAGTTCAGCATATCCCGCTTCTTGTAAGGTAAAATCGGGCCATATTGCAAAAAGAGATGGGAGACTTTTTGCTGGATTTCTAATTAGAAAAGTATTCGTAAAATGAGATAAAAAATATTGATCGGCTATATGTGTAACAAAACGACCCATGTCTTTAATAAATACCGGTTGCTTTTGTGTTTCTTGCTTTAATTGTTCCAAGATAGAGCCAAAATTATATTTGGGGTTTAGTTCTATATCTGGATAACGCGTAGTATTGCGACGCTCTTCACTGTAAAAAAAAGATAACCCAAAAGGTTCGTCAAATACGAGAAAATCTCCTCTTTCCCGCATCATGCGCTCAAATGCAGTAGAAGTTGATCGTGGTGTTGCCCACAATGCTAATATTTTGTTGTTTTTCATAATCCTCTGCTTTAATTACGGTAATCAAAATCCAGAGCTATTGATAAACAGCGATCGCCTCACCCAAGACATCAAGTTTCGGTTCCACACCTAATCCAGGAGCTTCAGGAGCATAAGTCTTACCTCCTTGATTGCGAGCACCACCTGTAGCCGTGTCAACAGTTAACATTTCATGGCATAACCAAGTTGCCCGCAAGTGAGTTAATGGCGTACTAGCCGCCAAATGTACGGCTCCGCTATCTCCTATGACACTACCACCGGTTACTTCAATATTCATCCGAATACCGGTTTCCACACAAAAATCGCGGATGCGCTTGGCTTTGGTTAAACCTCCAACTCGACCAATTTTCAGCCCAATAGCTTCACAAGCGCGATCGCCTTGAGCGCGCACAATATGGCCATAACCCTGAATACATTCATCGAGAATAATAGGATGAGAAGTAAGTTGACGCACTTGTAAACACTCCTCATAGGTTTCACAGGGTTGTTCAAAATAACTGATATTCTCGGTAACAGCATTCATGACTCGAATCGCTTCATCCACCAACCATGCTCGATTCACATCGAAAGTCGCGCTTTCATTCGCAGGTAAATAAGCACCGATAGCTTTTATTCTCTCAATATCTAAAGCTACATCCGCTCCAATTTTACAGGTATGGATAGTTTCCCCTTTTTCTTGGCCTCTTTTAATAGATTCAATCATTTCTTCTGGGGTACCAGTAGGAACGGAATTTTGGATGGTTATCGCTTGATCTAAACGACCGCCAAATAATTCGCACAATGGTAGTCCCGTAGCTTTACCTAGAATATCCCAACAAGCCATATCCAAAGCTGATTTAATATAAGGATGACCCGGAAGAGCAGTATCCATGGTTCTATAGATAAAATCAGTCCGTCTAGGGTCTAATCCTATTAATTGTGGTGCTAATTCCTCAATTCCAGCCCTGACACCCCTTGGAAAAGCTGGTAAATAAGTGGAGCCCCAAGGACATCCTTCCCCCCAACCTCTGATCCCTTCATCTGTATCAATTGCAACTATTGTCGAATCCAATTTATCAAAATACAACCTACCTCCTGAGAGTCGGTAAGGATGCTCTAGGGGTAAAGTTACTTGATAGACAGTAATTCGAGATATTTTCATAATTTTTTTAGTTACGCTTGAAATTAATCAGTTTCTCAGAAATCATATCACCATCTTTAAGATGTTTAGCCAGTCGATAACCAACATCACTTTGCAAATCGCTACCTCCAGCTTTGAACAATGAGTATGTTCCCTCAATTAAAGTTTTTGAGTAGCGAGCTTGTTTATCAACAAAACGCATCACATAAGCCATTCTCGATGACAATGCTCCCTCTTTCAAGAGACAACTTTTGTGCCAAACAAATTTGTCCAGCAAAAGTGCATCACCAACTTCAAAATCATCTTCGACTTTATTATTATCTAAAATAAAACTTTCCGCCTTAGAAGCATAATACAAATCAAAACTCTTAAAATCTTCAGTCTGTAAAAAATCAGAAAATTTCTCTTGTTGTACTAACTGGTAAACAAGGTTAAAATACTCACGGGCAGAATGAACTTTGCGAGAAACATAAGCCAAGCCCCCGTGTTGTTCTTTTGTCTTAATTGGATCTAGTGGAATCCAGAGAGTATATCCTAAATCCTCTGGCATAATGTAGCAAAATGAGAGAATATCGTGATGCCAAGGGAATCCCTTGTGCAAAGGTTCTAGTTCAAATCCGATTCCTTGGATGAAAGCCACTCCCTGAACGGTTAATTCTTTGAAAAGAGATTTAAAATTATTTGAAGTATATATATCGTGTGTTACTTCTTCCTCAACATCATAGCCAATTTTTGAAAGTTCTCCAGAGTAGAATTGAGGAGGGTTTTTCATTTGATTGGAACGGGAGGTTAGCTTTCGTAATCTATCAATAGCTTCAAGAGTCAAAAGTTTTTTTAGTTTGATAAATCCATTCTCAGCAAAAAACTGTTTGTCTTTTTGGGATAAAGTAATTTGATTGATTAACGAACTCATATTTTTAGTATTTCATGTTTCTGTTGACTCCGTAGTCGATTATAAATCTTTCTATTTAACTGTATAAAAATATTTTCGATGATATTTAGATGAGGAGAGTAAGTCGGTAAAAGGAAAACCTTTAATCCTTTAATATCATATTGCCAAGGCTAATATTTATTATCCCAACAATTTGCTAAATAAAAATATAAATTGATTTTTGTCCTACCACTTATTATTGAATTAGCTAATCATAATCCAAAAGTTTTGGAGAATTTTTTTTGGCGCTGCATAAATGGGAGATGAAGTAGTGTCTGAAACTATTAATAATTCGTTCCTATGGAGAGTGAAATCATCCCATGATTCAGCAACGCCTTTTTTTTAACGACTCAGATGTGCCAAAAATTTAGTGAATACTGGAAGTTTCACTTTACTGCCAAAATCAAAAGATTTAATCTTCTCCACAATCTCTGGATTGGGTTGATAAGTATCAATATTATCAGATACCCAACAGGTTCCAACACTCCAACGAATTACATCAACTAATAACTCATCAGTCAATCCCATATTTTTTCCTAGGTGATTAGCTTCTCCTAAGATTAAGTAATTGATATAAGCCGTAAAATCTGTGAGAGATTTAGCAATATCCATTAACTTCTCATCTTCTAATGGTTCCGGCGGTGCATATTCTAATTGATAGGGAAGAGGTTTAATTCGCCCAAAACTATCCTTTACTCTTTCTTTAGAATGAACGTAACTACGATCTAAACCATAAGGAGATGGCGCTGTAAAATCAGCAATTCTCAAATCTAAATTATTGTCTTCTTCAATTAATTTAGTTACCTTAACATGGTTATCATGAGCATCATATTTTTGCCCTGCTTCTCGATATCGCTCTTCCACAATACGCCCCAAAGGCATAGGAACCTTCAATTCATCAGCCAATTTTACAGTTAAATCGGTATCTTTTACCGTAATTTCCAAAGAACAGGAATAGTCGTAACTACCATCAAAAATAAAGGGGGTTACTTGCTCTGTCACCACACTATTCCCTTGGGACGCTCGGATATAATCCCACATCCATAGCAGAGGTATATTATTGATTTTACATATCATCAATACTTCCCCTAATGTCAACATTTGTGTATAAAATAACAAGTTGGTTAGGAGTTTTACTGTTTGAGCTTCGCCGATCGTATTACTCACAAAAAAGGCAATTTTACCGATCGCATCGAGGCTTTCTTTGCTGATATCGTAGCCTTTTCGATCTCCACTAACATAGTAACTAACATTACAAAAATCCACTCCCATGTGAGAGAGATTGCTCACAGGAGATTCTAAACTGAATAGTCCTTTTTTAGCTGCTTCTTGTGCTATATTTTGAGTGTTATGGTAGTCAGTTGTGGAAAAATCCATCCAAGTTGTACCAGGTCTCATACCTTCGACTGCACCAGTTTCCCCCAACATATTTTCTAATACATGATGGGGTAAGGGTAAATTGGTAATCACCAGATCTGCGCCTTTAGCAGCTTCCTTGGGACTATCTTTCCAAATTGCCCCTTTGGCAATGACTGTTTTTGCTGCTTCTGGATACTTATCATGAACTTGCACTTCATACCCATCATTTAGCAATTTGTAGATGTGCTGTTTGCCCATAGCACCCGTACCAATGTAAGCAATTTTCTGTTTAGTCATGGATAAATAGAGGAACCATTATTGTGGAAAATACTTTTTCCGTTCCACGGAAAAATCCGGTTGCTTGTATCCTGTTTATTTTTTAGTAACAATTGTTAAATGTAGCATATATCACTTTCTCGTCGAAAGTGACTTTAGTTTTCATTTATTAATATTTGATTCAGGTGTAATCACAACTTTTCCACAATAACTTTTACTTTGAAAGAACTTTTGAGCCTCCTTAATTTGATCGAGAGGAAACACTTTAGCAACTGTTGGCATCAATTGACCAAGTTCCACATAACTCACTAATCTTTTAAATACTTCTGCATCAAAGCGCGTTGCTCCAATCATTTCTAAATCTTTGTAGATTAAATCTCGCAAATTTAATTCAACCATGGGGCCTGCGATCGCTCCCGAACAGACATATCTCCCTGCAACTTCTAGGCTTTCAATCAAAATATTAAAATATTTTCCTCCCACCACATCCAAGCTAACAGTAATTTGATGGTTTGCTAAATTAGCGGCTAATTGCTCATCTTTGTCATAAACATAATCAGCTCCTAATTCCCGAACAATATTCTGTTTGCTCGCTCCGGCGATTGCAATAATTGTTGCTCCCCTAATTTTAGCCAATTTGACTGCGGCACTACCTACACCGCCGGAAGCTCCCATAATTAATACCGTATCTTCTGCTGATACTCGCCCTTTCGTCAACAGATTTTCTGCAGTAGAGTATGAGCAGGGAAGCGTCGCTAATTCAACATCAGAAAGGGGTGAATTAATCGGGTAACTATTGCTAGCAGGAACTACAGCATATTCTGCAAAGCCTCCATCAATTTCACTACCAATATATCCATATTCTCCTAATTTATCGGCACGAATCAATGGATCGACAAGTACTCTTTGATTAAGTATTTCTGATTCTACACCGTCACCAATTTCTACAACTTTCCCCACTGGATCCGAACCTTGAATCCGAGGAAATGTAAGCTTATTTTGGTTCCAAGCAGCACTTTTAGACCTTCCCGTAATTTCTGGAAACCCTGTCTCTGAAGCATACCAACTATTTCTGAGATTCAAATCTGCATTGTTTAGAGAACAAGCTCCTACCTTAATTAAGATTTCTCCTTTCTGAGGTTTGGGTTTAGGAACCTGGGTATAGATTAATTTTTCTAGTCCCCCATGTCCTGTGAGAACAATGGCATTCATTAATTCTGTCATCGTTTTTACCTTACCTAATGTAGCTAAATATACAAATTGATGTAAGACTTTTTCTGATTCTACATCAAGAGGTCCAGGGGAAGCTGGTCCCACTATTATAAAAATCCTGACTTTTTTAACTCAAATGGCTTTGAAAAATCTGAATTTTAGGCTGGGTTGAGAAACCTAACGCCCATCACCGCACTAAGTCCCGATCTACTCGAAACTGCTCCTTGTTTTTGGAGGTACTCCGGCGCGTCTTTTAGTATCTGTTGAATAAACGCTGCAAGCGTCTTGGCTTAGATCAGGGCTGAAGTAAACTGGTAAATCGCCCCGGAACAAAACTGATACTAACAACCCAACCTAACTAATGATAATTTTCTAAGCCAAAAAGATTAATTCCTTAGGAGATTACAAAAGCCCAATAATGAGCTCCTTCTTCGGCAATGTAGGGACCATCCATCACGGAATCAATCAGGCTGAATTTGCCTTCCTCTTGCAAGCGATCGCAGACAATCTGGAAATCAGTGGAATCGTAATAGCTTTTTCTAGTACTAACTAAGAGTAATCCTCCTTGTTTTGTGATTCTAATTAACTCTTCTAAAGCAGTGGGGGGAACGTGTCCTAAAGTAAAAACGCCGCAACAAACAGTAACTGGATACTGGTTGTCTTCGTAGGCTTCAATTCTGCTTGTCATATCGCACCCACCTATCAAGGAGCGATACTTCTCAGACTGTTTAGCAATCTCAATCATTTGATGGGAAAGGTCAAAACCATCAATATTTTGGAACCCTTTATCCTTCAAAGCAATACCAACCAAACCCGTTCCACAGCCAGCATCAAGAATCTCAATCTCTGTATTCTTTTTAGGGTCAATATTTAATTTATTTTGCAATACCTTAGCCAAGTAATTGGCAACATATTCTGGACCAGAATAATTTTCATCGGATACGTCACTATCGTACTTACTAGACCATTTGTCATAGTATTTCTCCAGTTTCTCTGGTTCGCAACTTAATTGGTGAGCTTCCTTTATAGCATTGAAACTCTGGGAAGAGTCGATTGTATTCAAATTTTTATTCACTTTAGATATCCTAATTGCTAGTCAACTATACTACAACAATAGTCGAGTCCTATACTCGATTATCTTTGAACATTAATTCAGGTAATGATTCGAGGGATTTTCCATTAAAGTTTTTCTCCGGTGCGTGAAAATCGACAGCGAAAATAATTCATGACCAAAATTAATAATCTAATTGATGGAACACTCTACAAAAAAATTATTACATTGATAAGTATAAGGCATGAAGAGCAAATCACAGAGTCCAAAAAAGCCTGAGAGGAGGGTAGAAAAGTCTAAAACCTTTAATCTATACGCTCTGTATGATTTTACGATATTTTTAAAAAAGCCTCTTATTTGCAATAAGATCTAAACTTTTGCATCCTTATTGAGAATCAATTCAGCCCCCGTTTTCTCCTGGGGCGTTGCTATATTCGCGCCAATGCTTGGCGAGACCTTTTCATCTTTGAGAAAATTTAGCATATATTAAATCAACTGCGCTCCTATTTTTTCCTTGAAAAACTAATTTAATTGCCGAAATAGCACGAAAGCCTTTTTCCAGGTTTTAATCTTTTAATAACTTATTAATCTCGGGAATTTATTAGCTCCTATTTTACTGGCATCCGGTCTGCACAAACTTAGCCGATGTGGATAATATGAAGAAGAAGAAAAAGCTCTTTTTTCCCCTCTTCCTCCTGGAGTGCCCTCACTCGTCAATGAAGGGGGTTGGTGGAGTACTAGGGCGTTAAGGGAAGCTCGCGCCCGGGTATCGCCCAATCAATGTATAAGTTAGAACACATAATTGGTCGTTATTGGTCTAAAATTCAGGATGTATTGGAAATTGATCCACAATAAGGAAAAAATCTCTGGGTATCAACCCAAATTTATGCCAGAGAAAAAGGTTTGCTTAAGTAATTGATTAAAGAGGCAAATCGATCAAAATATTCAGGTGGAGGCTCAAAATCTCTAGTCAGGAAAGAACCCTCTGTTTTCTCTATATTTAACGATAGTTAAGTTTTCCCAAGGAACTGCGAAAACAGTAAAAATAGGGATGTTTTCTAGTATAGACTAATTATAGAGTGTGAGGAGCGGATCAATGATTCATCAACGATTAAGACGACTATTATCTTTTAGTTTTGTCAGTTGTTGCTTTTGTGTGGGTATTGGCATCGGAGTGGTTATCCGTTTAGCTCAGTTACAACCATCCGATGCAGCCACTACCCCAACTGAAGTTGCTACGGATACTAAATTATTACCAGAGTTCAATAATTTACCGCCTATAATTCCCGAATCGATTTTTTCCGAAACCATTACTATTCAAGCAGTTGGAGATGTTATTCCTGGAACTAATTATCCTTTTAATAGACTACCCAGTAATAAAGATAGCTTAATTCCACCTTCAGTGAGAGCATACTTACAAAGAGCCGATCTCTTATTTGGTAACTTTGAAAGCACTCTGACTACCCATCCCTACACTCCTAAAGATACCAGTAGGGGTCAAGTATTTGCTTTTCGTTCTCCACCAAGCTACGCCCAATTATTTGCTGATGTGGGTTTTGATGTATTCAATATAGCTAACAATCATGCTTTAGACTTTGGTAATGTCGGATTTCAGGATACAATGAGTCACCTTGACAATGTTGGTATTCAAACAGTCGGTCATAAAAATCAAATTCTTTACTTAGATAAGAAAAATATAACCGTTGCCACGATCGGTTTTGCTCCTTATTCCATGTACAATACCATCCACGATTTACAAACCGCAGCAGCCTTGATAAAAGAAGCAAAAAGCAGGGCAGATATTGTAGTGGTATCCATGCATGCAGGGGCAGAAGGAACGAAAGCGCTGTACGTGAAAAATCGGACGGAATATTTTTATGGGGAAAACCGAGGTAACAGTATTCAGTTTGCCAGGGCTGCCATCGATGCAGGAGCAGATTTAGTCCTTGGCCATGGGCCCCATGTACCGAGAGCAATGGAAATTTATCGTGACAAACTCATTGCTTATTCTTTGGGAAATTTTTTAGGATATCGGACTTTATCTACAAGGGCACAAGCTGGTTATTCTATGATTTTAGAGGTCAAGCTCAATCGGTGGGGTAATTTAGTTGGCAGTAAAATTATACCTGTGCGGATGAGTGAGCAAGGTATACCTTATATTGACCAAAGTTTTCGGACTGTGGGATTATTGCGTTATTTGAATCGCAAAGCGTTTCCGAATAAGCAGGTAAAAATTAATAAATTAGGGGAAATTGTTGTCAACGAATCTGATTCCGATATGGCGATTAGTTCTTTTCAAGTAACTGATTGATAGCTGTAAATTTTCCTGCTTTGGGTTAGACGAATAAATCATCAAGTTTCCGTAACGGGAGATAGAAACAGTTTAAGAATTACAAAGATAAATAATTTAGAAACCCGGTTTTTTGAACAAACTGGGTTTCTTGATTATTACAAATTATTAGGGAAGACTATATAAAGTAACAAGTATCATAAATCATCTTAAACATTTATCGATTAATAGCAATTTCACTTGGATTTTCAATATTTCCATTCTCTAACTTAAAAGAATTAAAAAATTGGGAAGCATCTCCAGCTTTGGAATTAGAAATATCGAGAATATATAATCTTTGACCTACTAAAAATAAACGACTTTTAGCAGTTATTTCTTCGTTTTTATTTTGATATTCTACTTCTATACCAGGATATTTACTTAATGTGATATTTTGCCGTTCTAATAACTTAATATCAGTTCCTAAAAATTCTTTTAAGAATTTATTATACACTTCATTCAGTGGTAAATTACTTAGATCTATACTATAATCAACATAACCAACAATATAAGAACTTTTTTTAGTATCGGCATAGTAAATATTTATAGAATAATCTTCACTTTTGGAATTTAAATTAGTAACAGAGGTATCGGGCACGAAAACCGAAAATTTTCCCTCATTTGAATAAAACTCTTTCCATCCTGAAGTTGCTAATATGGAATTATCTGTATTGACTTGAGTCAAAAGCGAGATAAATTCAGCTTGAACTTGTGTTGTAAATAATTGTTTAGCAGAAAAAGCCATTTTTGCATCAACTTTTGGAGTATATGCCATTACTCCTAATCCAAGCATTGCAACGTTTACTGATAATCTTTTCATATTAGTGTCTCTTGTCAAGGGTTCCCATAGGAATTTTTTATTCTAAAAAAATTCCTATGGGTGCCCGTCATACTGGGAAAATACTTGGGCACTAACCTTTATACAGCGAAAATCAATTAAAATCACTACGATTATATAAACTCATATAAATTATTTTCTATTCATATATCAGCATAATGTTGGATTTTTACGAAAAACATTCAGTAATTTGACGGGCACCCATGAGTTTTTTTTTAAAGGAGAAAAAAATCTCATGGGAACCCTTGACTGTGCTTCTATAGCATTTATAATAGTTGAAATCAAAGAATATGCCCACTGCTTGCTTGGGGCAAATGATAAATTACTTCATGTAATGCTTCTCTTTATCTTTTGATGACAAAAAAATATATAGCAACAATAGATTTACGTATTTTGCTGTTTTTAGACTATTAATACTCCCTCTTGATTTTTGTCAGATTATAATCCAGCCAAAATTGGAATATTAACATCACGCATATCACAAAAAATAAAGTAAAAATTATCCCGAACTAAATTAATAATTCGTCTTAGTCTTATGATGATATTTTATCGGTAAACTTAATTATGACTTACGCGACTGGCATACTTCCTTGTAGAAGTATTATTCTCTTTAGCTTTGAGGTTTCACGAATGGTTGGTTTATTTCCGCCGTAGTGTATTAGTTGCATTGACTTATAGACTAGATAGCATTGCTAGTAATAAGTAGGTAGGCATAAATAAACCTGCAAATACAAGAATGTAAATTAGCTTCCAAGGCTGATTCCAAAAGAGCTACTCACTACTTACTATTCCCTTGTCATATCAAATCCGTCTGCATCGGAATTATATATTTTTTAACGCAAAGTTACGCCAAGGTAAACGCGGAGGGACACAGAGTTTTTTTTCACACATACTTTTTATCATTCCGACGTAAACGGA
>ERZ1740059.224-NODE-224-length-31361-cov-8.762633_pt1 | contig 31361 bp, 42 predicted proteins | sample MGYA00581744_ERZ1740059 | MGnify/ENA primary metagenome ERZ1740059 (study PRJEB43018, sample SAMN04849738) | marine metagenome | isolation source: floating plastic debris | place: Pacific Ocean | collected 2008-08-28 | study: EMG produced TPA metagenomics assembly... | reverse complement strand
CCTGGTGCGTCTCCGTACATCTGTGAAGCTTCATTATCTTTCATGAGGCACCCTTCTCTAATCAGACTCTCCCTACACACACCCTAAGCCTCCGCCGTACCGGTGGGGGCTCTATGTGGTGTGCAAGAGTTATGATATCCGCCGTATAGGCTACAGACTATTCAGTTTTAGAAATGGTAAAGACCCATCAGCGAAAAGCAGATAACAAATGGCGACCGTTGAACCTACGCCAGCCAAGGTTGATTTGATCCTGTTGGCAAACTTGAGTTCGTCAACGATTTTTTGAATCATCTTCACTACTCTCCTTCGCCTCCATCAGCAAGAGGCAAGCTTTTCGAACGTTTCCGTAACTTGATAGCTACGTAGACAATCGGCGTTGCCATTTGTGACCTGCGATGAGCTTTCGCGATTAAGTCCCACCCCTCAGGGAGACTCGTAGAGTTTAGAAGCAAAAACTTAACTTTATGGTTCTAAATCTCTTGTCTACTATTCTAACAAATTAAAACCTACAGGGGGCCGAAGCCCCACGTCACTAGCGCACCAACCGCACACGAACACGCCCGCCCCGCTGACCACCACGTAGAACAACCTGACCCTCGGGCACCGCTACCGGCACCGACACCGCAAACCGGGCCGGACCCGCAGACACACACCGCACCCGCACCTGGTAGCCCACCACCGCCGCCCACTTGGCCGCAAACGCGCTAGGCAGCTGCGCAAACCACACCTCGGCCACGTAGCCAGTAAATGACCGCTCAGACTCGCGCCAGCAGCACTCGACCGCACCAAACTCAGTGGCCAACTGACTAACAAACTCAAACGGAACAGAACGCATAACGCAAACTCAAAAAACAACCACCCACTAGGGCACCGTTCCAGGAAGCGAAGGGACTCAAGGGCGCTGTGGGGTTTGGGGGTATCCCCAATCAAACAACGCGTAGCATCGCTATTCAGCGTTTGCGTTAGCCCTTGACCCCGTAGCTAGCCTAGAGCTGCCTGGTGGTGAGTGATGCAGCTTTTCTGCACAACTGGAGCAGGCCCCCGAGGGGCCGAGTTGCGAGGGGGTAACGATGTGGCGAAGCCCAATGCGTAGCAACGACAACTCTGGTCGGTGTCGAGCGGTTGGTCTCAAGCACAGATCTGGAAATGATTTTTGCGGCAATCGACAGCAGGGCTCGTGCTTTGCCCGTTTCGTTTCGTTGCAGTCTTAAGTGAATTATTACGGCAGCCATTTATTGAATTCTATTCTCAATACAGACTCAGTAAAACCTGCTGAAAATCAAGAGAATTATTTTAGAATCCTTTATTATCAATATTTAAAGTTATATGTAATAAAGAATTATTCGCAACTATAATCTAAAAAACCGTGGCGTTCTTATATTAAGAATGCAATCCATCGAAACGCTGTGCTTCATTGAAACGGACCATTCCCGCCAGATCTTATTAGCCTGACTCCATAATTCTTGCGCATAGCCTAATTCGTCAAAGGCTGTGCTTGAGCGTAGATAGGGAAGGCTTCAAGCATTCAAATGTTCAACGAGCGAGGTGCGTTGAACTACCGGTGGGAAGAGCCTTTACTTCGTAGTCCTCTATCCAGGTCTCGCCATGACTCAAGATTCTGGTTCTCCAGCAAACAATCACTGGGAACGACGTGCAGGCCTGGTGTGTGCAGGCTTTGTCATCCTTGCGTTTATCTACTATGTGTTTAATCCACCTGCGAGTGGCGATGCTTCAAACGCGATCATCCGGTTCTTAGCAGCTATGACTGCTGGCCTTTCGGCGACTCTGTTTATTGGAACACTGGAAATCCAAGGTCGACAAAGACAGGCCATAATCAAAGCTACGGGGGGATTCGCTATAGCTTTGATTGTCCTCGTCCTGTTTTTCTATGGAATACCTTCCGCTCCATCACAATTTCCGACTGACGCCGAAGTAAGTGTATTACCTGCCGAAACAACTACTTGGTCTTCACGGGCTACAGCAATAGATAATCAGTCTGCCGACCCAGTAGAAAGAGCCGAAGGGCTAATAACTGAATTTCGTGATCAGTTGATTGAGTGGTATGAACCTATCCCCGTCAGTGTGAAGGAGGGAAACGGGATTCCTAAAATGGAGGACGATGTTGAGAACAAGCTGACAGATATCATTAACCAATTAGGTGATGATGCTTTTCTTGACGTAGATCTCTTGTCTCAAGCAAGAATAAGCTTTTACAGCAACTTCTGGTCAGACTTTAGAACGCGAGTTTTACGGCGGACTGGCGGAGCAGAAGACTCACCTCTTCTGTGTGAAAAGGCCAGTAAGGTCTATCATACCCCCGTCGAGAAGTACTTGAGTTACTTTGAATCGGAGGAGTCAAACGGAAAAGTTATTCAGGATGAAGACTTTTTTATCATTATTGAGCTTGGGCATTGGTTAATGAACCGCGATGCCGGTGTAGATGATTATGTTATGTCCAGCAATAGTGAGCGTTTCGATGGGTACGAAACAGCCCTGAGACTGTATAGCCATCTCGATCCCAATGCTCATAAACAAGCACTTCAATACAATTTTTATGCCAGTCGTGGGCTAGCCAATGCCAAGCTTGGATTTATTCCAGAGGCACGGAAAGATTTCGAGCTGGCCCTAAAAATTGACAATGATGCTTCTGATCTACAGTACAATGCTGCTTCCATAGACGCTCAAGAATCCAATTATGATACAGCAATACGCGCTTATCGCACTGCTATCGAGAAGTATGAAAACGCCAGTGCGGATGATCAGGAACACGCCAAGGTAAAACCGGCAACTCTCAATAGAGATCTGGGATGGACTTACTTGTTAAGGGGATTAAATAAAGAAAAGCGTCCCAACAGTGATGGTTCAGCCGATTTCGACAAGGCCATTGCTCAATTCAATACCCTTATTAATAATTCAAACTTTTCGAAGATGGCTCATGCCGGTAAAGCCCTAGCTATCCACTATTTGGGCAATGCGTATCAGGGAACTTCATCTGTGTCAGCGGAGCTAGCATTAGCTGGGGATCATGAGATTGCCGAGAGTGCAAGGCTAATAACATCTGGGACTACGAGTGATCTAGGCCTTCTTGGTATTACTAAACGCTACGCTTTTGGTAACTTCGTCCCACATGATTTAGAAGCCGAGCCGGTACTGGACATTTTTCATGGGGATTTCTACTGCGAAGGCGGTACGCCCAGGACTGAATAAAGAGAACCATGAGTCACACAAGAAGATTGTAGCCGAAGCTTTTGCGGATGCTTTAAGCTGTCGCTTGAGCCTCTGACAATTCTCCAACTGTCGCCAGGTTTCTACTTGCTAGGGCAAAACTAACAAGCCTGGGGGCAGGGTACTGGTTCCGTGTAATGGGAAAAATGGCTGAATCGGCTTTAGGGCAAGGGTTTTAGCGATTCGACTCAAAAAAGGCTGTAACCCTTATATAGTAAGCGTTCTAGCTGAATTACCCCATTAGGCGGAACCAGTACCGGGGGCAGCCATATAAGTGCTGAAATATTTGTATATCCAACTTTTGAAGGTAAAACGGCTATGGCTGAAATGACACGTTTTTGTTAGCTCGAAAATTGCAGTGAGATCTTCGCAGTGTAATCGTAATTGCTCAACTCCCCCTCCGGGGGATTGTTTTCTCAGAGCAAAATCTGTAACGTAATCGTATGCAAGAACTTCCTGACCTTAGCCCGTTAAGTCCCGAGGCGAAAGATGCACTGATACAAGTGCTGTGGGAGGAACTACAAAGTTTGCGTCAGCGATTAGACGAGATAGAAAAGCGTCCGAAAAAGACGAGTAAGAATTCAAGCAAACCACCGTCGCAAGACGATAAGGCTAATCAGAAGAAGCGTAAAAAAGGGAGCGTGCGTCGAGAGGCCAGTGTGGGACGACAAGGTGGGGGACGTCGATTAAGTCCCAATCCAGATCGAACCGTGGAGGCACGAGTGACGACATGCTCAACCTGTGACGCTGAGATTGCCGAGACTCATCAGCAATTGCATAGTCGCTACGACAAGTTAGAGTTGCCTGAGATTAAACCGATAGTGACCCGTGTGGAGCGCTATCAAGGCACATGTCCCTGTTGTGGTCATCAGGAAGTGGCCCCAGTACCGGACGCCTTGGCCGGTGGTTCACCCTTTGGAGCGAGTATCGAGAGCTTGGTGACCTATCTACGGTACGGTCATGCCATCAGCTATGAACGGTTACATCAATTGCTCGATGAGGTCTTTAATCTCTCGATCTCCGAAGGAGCCTTAGCCAATCTGTTAGGGCGGGTACACCGTCAACTCAGCGAGCCTATGGACGAGATTCAGGCTCACCTTCAGCAATCACGGCTGATCTGCTCGGATGAAACCAGTGCTCGGGTGAAGGGGCATACAGAATGGGAATGGGTGTTCCAAAATGAAGATGTCTGTTTTCATGTGGTGTGTGCCACCCGAGGGGCGAGTGTCATCTATGACGTCCTCGGTGACCATCAACCTGAGGTGTGGGTCTCGGATTTATTCAGTGCTCAAAAAAGTCATCCAGCGGCCCAGTGGCAAGTATGTTTGGCTCATCAGCTCAGAGACTGCCAATTTGCCATTGATGCCGGAGATACCGCGTTTTCTCCAGTCATGAAGCGTCTGTTCTTGCGGGCCTTATCGATCCACAAACGTCGTGATTCATTGGCCCCCTCAACGCTGTATCAATATCGATTGAATATTAAACGGCGATTACGGCGGGTCCTGGACCTACAGCCTGACCAAGCGGATGGCCTCCGATTACGTAATCGGTATGACGAGATTCACGAGCATTTATTTGTCTTCTTAGACGATGCCACCGTCCCGCCCACCAATAATTCTAGTGAGCAAGCCATTCGGATGAGTACGGTATTCCGTAAAGTAACCCATGGATTCCGTTCTGAGTGGGGACGCGATCTATTTGCAGCTGTTCGATCCGTTATTAATACCGGCAAACGACAAGGACTATCTGCTCTCAAGGCCATTCAAACTGCTCTCTCTCCTGGCTTGTCCCTCTTTCAACCCAGTTGAGCAATTACGTGTAATCTTCTAGGAATTATATGGCGGCTCATGACAGCGTCGCTAGGTTTACCTCAAATTACGGTGCTTCGCTAGTCAGGAGTGAGATCGCAACCCAATATCTACCAAGGCAACCATTTCCTCGTCTGTTTGGACTGCTCCTGTACAACAGCTTTAATCTGCTCATTAACCTCTTCTTGGGAGTTGCCGCCGATCGTCCCAGCGTGTCGCTCTAGCTCATTGGCAGATATAGACTCATTCACCATATAAGCCTCCTGTGCAGGCTGCGGCAACGTATCACGGCGTCCCCGTTTGCCACCGGTTTGGATATATAGCTCATCTACATCACAGTCAAACAGTTCTTTGGTTTCCGCCACTATCGATTCTCGATAGGCTGTCTGGTCACCACCATTGTCCTTAATCGATTTAGTAAACCGCTTAAAGACCGTAGCGCTATCAACCCGCTTACGCGGCGGTACGAGTTCCTGAGATTGCCCCAGCACGTCCAGCTGGGATGCTGATTCCTCGACCTCGTCCTTCTCGCTCTTCCACCAATCTAAAAAACCCATTCACGTTCTCTCTTTCTTGGGAGTCAAAATCAGACGAGAAAAGTTGCTCTAGACCTTCGCGGATTAGCTCCAAGCCATCGGGATACATCAAAAACTCATCTAGAATCTGATGACGATACTCATAGTCCCAACGATCGGGAGTAAAGTTCAAACTGATGGAAACCAATGCCCATGCGTCTAAACAACTTTTATAAGACAACATGGCTTCAAACCGGCATAGAGCCTGAATCCAGGTCTTTTTATAACGACGGTCGCCAAAGCTTTTGACATCCTTGTCAAAGTTCTCGGGTTGCAATACAACACCATCTTTCCAGGCGTTGAGGGAATCCCATACTTTGCGTGTGCGTCGCTTTATCTCTGGAAGTTTCATCATCATCGGGGGCGCTCTGTTCATAGGTTAACTCGCTCCTAGTCGCCTGAGTCACTGAATTTAAGACCCGTTGCTGTCGTACCTGCGTACTGAATCGCTGCCCATCGACCATTGGGCAGCTTGTAATAGTCCGTGGTGCTATCCCGATAGGCCGGAAAGCCAAACCGCTGCGAGATGGCATCGTAGCTCTGGGGAAATTGCAAGTACAGCAATGCCCTGATTTCAGACTCATTAAGCTCACCGTCTACGCCATAGGGTTCTAACCCTGCTGGTGGTACGGCTGAGGGGGCAACTGCCTCAGCGGGCTCACTAAGCAGACTGATTTGACTGCCGTTGGAGCAGCCGATCAAGAATGCAGTGGCTAAGCCTACGGCGAAGTCGATCCAGGGAATCCGCAGTGATCTTCTACCAAAGAAGTCCACATCAATTGGAAGATACACAGCTACAATCAAAAGACTTGATATTCACTGTAAACTATCCAGTAAATATCGGCATGTAAAAATTTATGTTTGCTTTGTCTGTCTGAGGACCGCTTCAAAAATATGCTCCTGGCTGCCAGCGGCTTCGAGCATGCGCTTAATGGTGAGGGCATAGCCCAGGGTGTTTTCATACTGTGGCGGCATACCTGAGAACTCTACACCGCTACCCCAGCGCTCGATAGTGTTTTCCTCCAGGCCGATCACCTGGGCCAGTAGCTGCACACACTGGCTGCGGTATCCTCGTTTAGCTTCGTCCTCAGCCGACGCGCAAAACCAGGCACGACAGAACTCTTGAGCCCTCATAAAATCAGTAACAACGGCAATGACTGATCTACGTTTACTGCGTTATTGCGTCGCGGGGCATCTAAACACTGGAAAGGTGGAGGTAAAGGCAGCCTTTAACGGTTCTATTATTACTGTAATTCTTACAGTTAACTAACAATCATGACCAGCTACCCCAGCTTCTCGGTTGATCAAATCCTCTCCAATCCAAACGCTGTCAATCCATGGTTGCTAGAGGCTAAATCATTTACCCAAAAGCGAGAACTCCCTAGCGTAGCCGCAATCTACTTTGTACTGAGGGCTGACGAACTCCTTTACATCGGCTCGTCCATCAATCTGCGAAAACGGTGGAATGGATCAGGACACCGCATTAGCCAGCTGATTGTGGACCGACATCTAGAGAACGAAATCCAACTCACCTGGCTACGCTGCCAAGGCAATCAACGACTCTATTTACAAAGCATGGAGATGGCTCTTATCAGAGGACTTGATCCAGTACTGAACAGAACTTTCAAAAGAACTAAAGATAAATAGACATAAATATGTCAAGACATATCGACTACTCAAAATCACAGCATAAAGACATATAGGCTCTTAGACATATTTAACTAGAGACATACATAGACCAAGGCAAACCAGAGGTTGAAGACATATAAACATCGAGACACATTAAATTAAATCCTTGACAATCAATAACTTAGCTCGAATAAACTCATCCGACTTTTAGCCTATTGAGGCTCATTTTATAGGCATATATATGTCAAGACATATTTAATTAGAGACATATAGACATATTGATAAACAGAACACATGCACCTATCTTGATGTCAGCACGTTGGAGATGAGCCCATGCAAACCTGCTCTGCGATATCCCTATCCGGTGGCCAGGGTAAGACCACCACAATTTTTTTTACTGCTCTGCTACTAGCCAAACAAGGTCACAAAGTATTGGTCGTTGATGCTGACCCCCAGGCCAACCTGACCTTTTATCTCAACCACGAAGTTCAGGCCGATGACCCCAGCCTGTTTGAAGTGCTCACCCGTGAAGTCACTATCGAAGACGGCATCTACGAAACCCAATACGAAAATCTATTTATCGTCCCAGCGGATACAGGACTGTTTAAAGTATCCGACCGACTCAGTAGCAGCGGTGCGGGTGCCTTTGCCCTGCGGCGCTGCCTTAAGGACGTAGCCGATATTTTTGACTATACGTTAATCGATGTGCAGCCATCGCGATCGCAAATTAGCCTCACCGCTGTTGGCGCATCCAACCGCGTCATTATTCCCGTCGAAGCCAATGTTAAAGGAGTCAACTCCCTCGTCGAAACCCTAGCCTTCCTCGACGAACAAGCCGACATCGAGGCATTCAATGGTCAGGTACTGGGCATCGTCCCTTTTCGCGATCGCTGGGTGGGCAATACCCAAACCCTAGAAAGCCGCGAGAACGTCGCCGCTATGAAAGAATTCGCAGGCGATGTCCCCGTACTCGCCTCCATCCGCGAATCTGAGAAATACAAAAACGCCATCCGCAACGGCAAACTGCTCTCCGACATAGGACAACCCGATTTACAGTACCCTTTTGAACAAATCACAGAGGCCCTGACCCATGGCTGATGCCCTAGACAGACTCAAGAATCGCCAACGCCCTAGAGTCAGCCCTCGGAGTACGCAGGTTGCTTCAAAGCTTACAGACATACAGACTCCGAGACATACAGAACCTGAAACTATTGACAGTTCAACGCCTGCGACTGGTGCAGACATATCAAAGTCGGGATATCCAGACACCTCAATACCCAGTGCAGACACATTGACATCTAGACATATTGAAGTTGAGGTGCCGGAGCTAGAGGTAAAGCGTAGTACCTTCCGGTTGGAAGTAGGGCTAATTAATCGGCTGCATCAGCACTGCAAGGAAAACGGTATTAGCCGTGAGGTGCTGATCGAGTCGATGTTTGAGTATATGGAAGCGAATCCGGGGGCAATGGCTCAGGTAATGACGGTGGCAGATGAGAAGAATGACCACCGCCAGCAGCTAGCGAATCGGAAGCGTGCTCAGGCAATGATGGATAAATTTGGACAATAACTCATTTTCTATCATCCACATCAAGAACCCATTAAACTTACAGCTTAGAAATCGCATCCTCCAGCTGCTTCGGCTGCACCGCTAAATATCGCTGCAACGACCCCAAATCGCTGTGTCCTGAAATCTCCTGCACCAGCCGCAACGGAATTCCAGCGTTTGACATCTTCGTCAGCGCCGAACGCCGGAAACTATGGGTACTGTATCCCTCTAATCCCAATCGGTCACAGGCAATCCGTAACGCTTTATCACACGCCTGCCTCGATACCGGCCCCGAACCACGCCCCAGATGACCACTCGGAAATAGATACCCCGTCGTCGGTAACGTGGCCGTTTGTAATACAGCCTTCAATGTCGGATGCATCGGAGCCTCGCGGGTCTGCTTGGTCTTCGTATTCCCACGCCGAAACACAATTCCATTATTCACTAGGTCTTCGGCTCGCAGCTGCCGCGCTTCGCTCACCCGACAGCCGGTATACCGACAAATCGAAAACAGTGCTCGCATCCGCATACTCATTTCACCGAGCACCTGGTCTAACTGCTCATCGGTAAAAATTTCAGCTTGTCCGTTGCGATCGCACTTAGCCACAGGTTAAGTTGCTGTTTTTCATAAATTAGCAACTTTAGAATACCCAATTTTCAACGGGTTGGCTGAAACGACCAAAAACCGTCGTTTCTTATTGAGAATTAGCATAGGTAAAAACCTACTGTCACACATGGCCTAGCTCAATGTTCGTAAGCGTTTACACGGTTAACGCTGTTTACAACTTTCGGGCATACAAAGAATGCCTATGGTCGATGCTCCATGGGTTAACGCCGTTTACACTGTTTACGCCATGAGCAAACCCATCGCCGCCGCCCGCATTCCCCATAGTTGGGACGACCAGATACGTGCGATCGCAACTGAAACCGGTCGAACTTCCAGCGATGTTGTTAAAGAGGCCATTGGACTGTATTTGGAGAAAATCGATCCAGACGGTGTAGCATCCATGGCACGGCGACTCACAACCCTAGAGAAGCAAGTTAAAAAGTTGGTACAGCTAGTCTGACAACGTAACCTACGCATTCCGTTAGGATAAACACGCTGTTTTTATACTCAATCGTGACCACACCCAGGGTCTACATAGAAACATCGGTCATCAGCTATTTGACCGCCCTGCCTAACCGAGATTTGGTGGTGGCAGGGCATCAGCAAACTACGCACGACTGGTGGGAAACCCGACGTCCCTCCTTTGAGCTAGTTGCCTCTCAGCTGGTGGTGCAAGAGGCTAGCCAGGGTAACGCCACCTATGCCCAGCAGCGCTTACAGGCCCTAAGAGAGATTCCTTTACTCAGCATTAATGAAGCGGCTATCGCCCTAGCGGAGACATTTGTCAAACGAGGGCCGCTGCCGCCAAAAGCCAACATTGATGCGTTACACATTGCCACCGCTGTCACCAATGGGGTGGACTACTTGCTAACGTGGAACTGCAAGCATATTGCTAATGCGAATATGCGGAGTCAAATCGAGCGGCTGTGCCGTCAGCAAGGTTATGAACCCACCGTCATCTGCACCCCTGACCAGCTCTGATTCATCGTCTGTTTGGGAAGACCCCATCGTGGCGGAAGTACGCCAGGTAAGAGAAGCGTATGCGGCCACATTTGATTATGACCTGCAGGCACTGTTTGAAGAGATTAAAGCTCAGGAAGCCCAGAGCGATCGCATCTTTGTCTCATATCCAGCGCGGACCGTGGAGTCACCGCGCTAGCTGCTATATCTCCGACTAGCGTCTCTAATTCTCGTTTTACCTGAACCTGCTCAATCTGCTGCTCCTGACATTGCCCTGCCAGGTCTTCGGAGCGTTGCCACAGTCCGATCATGTTGCTCGTTGAACCCTGCCCCGTCCGATATCGAGACTCGGCTACCGCCACTCGTAGTCGGTGACTCTCTATGTGCGATGCAATCAAGTCTGTTCGGCGGTTTAGCTGCTCATAGTCCAGCACCAGATCTACTACATCGCGGGTCAGCGCCTCGGCCACCGCCTCACGACGCCGAATCAGGTTAGCTGCTTCGAGTTCAAGCGTTGCGATCGCAATCCTAGCCCGTTGCACATCGCCACCGCCCAAAACGTTCTGAACCAGCCGCACCGGGTCCAACGTAATGTAATTTGTCCACTGCCGCGCTTCGGCATGGTCCTGCCGCTCCGCCGTCAGCACCAGCTGGGCGTTGATGGCCTCAATCTCCGATGACTGCGCTATCGCCTGCTGCGTCAGCGTCTCCAGGCATTCCATTGAGCTGTCCAGGCACGGCAGCGCCAGCGCCGGTGCGCACCATGAGAGTAATCTCAGCGCTAAGCATCCCATCAGCGCCCTGCCCCAGCCACTTGATACGCCGAATGCGCCCCGCGTAGGGGCTACGGACAACGGATAGGGTTGCGATCGCATTGTCGATTTCATCTAGTCTCAATCGGGTAGTCGCCATCTGATAGTCACGGTCTCGTAACCGCTGTTCATACTGTGCCCACTGGCTTTGATAGCTCAGCATGTCCCGATTACGTCCGCTGGCATCAATGGCCATGGCGCGGGAGTGCTCATACTCCGCTGAGCTACGTTTGCCCAGGGCTAGCTGATAGTCGCGTACGGCAGCTGTGTGGTGGCGCTGCAGCTCGGCTAGCTTGGCCTGCTCGTGCTCCATCACCAGCGGGTCCAGGTTGGGCAGCTGGGCCAGGTAGTCTAGTTCCTTATGTTTGGCCGTTATCAGCGCTTCGGCCTGGTCTACGTCGGCCTTGGCGCGGTCGATGGCGGCGTTTTGTTCTAGATACGTTGGGGTTGCAATCGATGGAGGTGTGGCCGGTGGTAGCGGTGGGGTGATGGCGGCGTGCTCCAAGCGTTGCAACGTGAGGTCTAGCTGTCGGGCTTGGGCTTCTAGGCGGTTGCGATCGCGAGTACGGTCGGCGATGAGTTGGCCTACGGCGATGCGATCGCCTTCGGTGACTTTGAGGTCGTCGGGGTCGGTGACGGAGACGCTGATGGTGAGGCGGCGAGGGGCTTCGTTAGGTTGCGTGGGTTGTTCTGGAAGAGAAGCGGGTGTGACGAAGCTGGGCTGCTGGGCAATTGCTACGCCGCCAACGGCAAGTAGTGCTAGTGCATAAGGAATTAGCGACCTAAGGAACACAGATATTTATTGGAGTAATATGTCTAACTCCAGTTTTGCCAATAATTGTCAAACATCACCTGCAGCTCTTTCCACTGCTTGATACGAAGTAATGAGTCATACCTTAAGTCGCATTGAGAAATCCCCTCATGTGCCACTGAAGTTGTATATATCAGAATTTTCTGAAGACAGGATTGATATCGTTCTAAAACTTCAGCAACAACATCTAATCTTGCTTCCAGTCCTTCAGGCTGAATAATCTGTAGTTCTCGTTCTAAGTTATCCAAGGTGTTAAACCTATGCGCACCTTCTTTTCTATAACCACTTAGTTTTTCAATTAAGTTCTTGTCAAACAGCGTATCCATCCAATCATCCATGTCAGAGTGTTGATGAGATGTTAAACCAACCTCCTCTTTCAAAGCTTTTCTATCCTCAAACGCTATTTTATTCAAGGCTTCCAAATGATCAGCTATTTCTTCAGGGGTCCCTTCTCTAGTACTCCCGGAGCCAATTACTCTAATATTTATAGACTCAGAACCCCAGGTTTTTGAGTTATCTACTTTCAGAAATTCTTTGCCTTTGTTTTTTATTATCTTGGAAAAAAGAGAGCTTTTCTTAGAAATGCCTTTGTGTAAAGAATATACATCAACACACAGAAATAAAATTTCATGCTCTAAACGTTTAACCGGACCAAGCCAAGAAACATCATCTTCAGGTGCAGAAGAATAATTGTTTAGAGAAAATAACAGGTCTTCTCTCAAAGCTTTTTCTCTGATCTGCAAAAAGCTCAGTACCCTGATGGTTTTATTCAGTTCCTCAACGGCCAATTTATCCATAAATGGGGGGTGGTCGATCTATTTGCTCAAGTTGCTCTTATCGTAAACAAGGTTATAAAACTCATGCTCTGTAACACTCAGGTCAAACTAATAACTGTCATCACTCCCGTCGCCCACTGATCATCCAACAACGCGATCGCAACCTCCAAATCGCAATAAGTCAACTCCACCGCGTCACCCACCACCGTCACCGCTGGCAGCTGCCTCGGCAGCACCGCTGACCGCACATCCTCGGGAAAGTCCACAGTGATGGAACCTGATACATAAACCCGCGCTGACGGATTTGCCATCCGCAGCGCCTGCAACCGAGATACTACATCCTCATCATTCAACATAAGCGTCTGCGTCGTCCGCACCATCGCCGCGCCGGTCGCCGTTATCAGCTTCTCCACCAGCAGCTGTTTCCCCGTCTGGTAAACGCCCTGGCCATCAGTAACGATAAACTCACTCCCCACCGCATCCAATATCAGATAGCGCCCATCCGCCCGCGTCCGGTCATCGGCCCACACGCCGGTTATCTCCGCATACACCTCAGCGCTGGCCGCATGGGCGTTATACGTCGCCATCGCCCCATCCCGCAGCCCCAGGCTTTGATTCACCTGGCCGGTGACGCCGCCCGTACCCGCTAGCCAGATGCCGAGGAGCAACAGGCCCACGGCCACCGCCAGCACCCAATACTCACCCGGTCCCCCCGTGCGTATCCGTCGCTTTGGGTTCGACACGCTGATCGCCCAGGCCGGGTCAGGCCAAAACAATTGAACGCCCTGGCGGGTAAAGCAGTCGCTAAAGCAGCTCAGCAGATGACCCAGCGGCAATGCCAACCAAGGCTTAATATCGCCCAGCGCGGCCCCCACGGCCACAGCCACGGTTGCAATGGCAACGGTCGCGGCTAAGGAATGGGTGATGCTGCGATGTGGGTAGCGATCCTCTATCCATGAGCTAAGGGGATAAAGGACCTGGCCGATGATGCTGGTCGTAGTATCGATGTCTGGCAGCTGGCTACCCAGGACGGCGAGCGCTAGCGGTAATGGTTGGGCGGTGCCGAGTAGGAGGGATTCGCCTGCGGTTGCGATCGCGGCGTGGGTAATCGCCATCATTGGCTGAGTCCTGTTTAAGCCAAACGGTCTAAGCCACCCTCAAAGAGGTTTAGCATCGATTCACCGAAGGTAGCTCCTTCCTTAGCGCTATTTAGCTCGGCGAAGATATCACCATCTGGCTGTTGCGACGTGATAATTTCTCTCTGCATAGTATAGAAATAAGTGTAAACTCCCTCAGTCTCAATTTTCGACGTAACCGTACAGAAGCCTTGCGCTCCTAGGTAGTTTAAAAATTCAGGCAATGCTTTTGGCTTTGATTTCAGACGCTTACCGTTTACATAGAGCGTTTGAATCTCACCAGTGATGCCTCTCCCCAAAAGCTGAACTCGAAGCTGCAGGAACTGATATGCTTTACGGGTTTGAACTCGATCTGTAGGAGCGTGCGTTGGAATAGTAGCTGTCATGGCTCAACCTTAAAATCTAGAAGGTATCCAGCTATAGCTGAACTATAGACAACATTCCCATCATGCCTACGCATATCAGAAAACTTACTACCTACAAACTACAAGTGCGATCGCGGCGTGGGTAATCGCCATCATTGGCGTAGACCATAGCGCCAGTAAAGGCCCACTACTAGAATTACGGCACTGAGAATCAACGGTAGCCACTCTAGCCATAACGGCTCCGGCGCTGGATCAAACTTGCCAGCTAGCCCCAGCTGGTCCTGTACCACGGCTAGCACCGCCTGTTCCATCTCTGCTTCACTGGCAAACCCACGATGCTCAAACAGCGCGTTGAGCTTATCGTCTATAGCTTGCTTTTCCGCGTCGCTCATGCCCTCGGGATAGTTGATCTTGATCGTCGTGGGCTGCTCCATCGTCGCTGGCTGTGGTGGACAGCTCTAAGTTGCCCAGGGATGGGGGTTAGGTAGTTGCAAAGCCAACCCGTTGAAGTATAGCGGTATAAATAAAGAAATATAGATACTTCCTGTCTCTCAACAGACAGTAGATATCCTGTACTGAGAATCATCCATCTATACCGGCTATCCAAGGGGACCGCCTATGTTCTTCGCCAAAACTTATGCTTTTTGTGGCAGCATCAGTCTCGCCACGATAGCTCTGTTACTGAATCAGCCAACCGCTAGCGCAATCGAGCTAGTCAACAATGGTGGTGGAGAAACCACAACGCGTGAAAGCGGAAATCTCATCCCAGCAGAACCAGGAATCTTTGATGGTGATGCCTTTGACACTGTCGAAGCAAACGACGGCATCACACCACGCAATGGAAATCAAATGTTCCAGTTCCTGGGCGTTGGCCCTGATAGAGATAATCCAGGCGGATGCTGCACAGGCGATCTGGTTCAAATTCTCGATTTATCTGCATTCAGTACAGACATTGCCATAGGTAATACTTCTGTGACTGCCGAGGCATTCTTTAACGCCACGGCTCCTCCGATGAACAGCACCTATGACTTTCTGTTTAATCTAAGAGCCTTTGATGGAGACATCCCTACCACCATACCGACCATTCCTCCCCTAGCCACGGCTAGTGAAACCCTCTCTGCTGACAACAACCTCAACACCTGGGAATCGATCAACTTCAACCTTGATTTACCCGCAGCAACAACTCACCTTTTTTTATTAGTATCAGCGACAGAAACCAACGAGAACGGCATCCTGCAAAGACCACCAGGAGGCTTCTTTCAAGGAAGTTACGGTGACGACATATCAGTTCAGTTGAATCTACCCGATAACAACCCATCAGAGAGCGTACCTGAGCCATCCATAATTCTGGGCTTATTAGCTATCGGGGAATATGGTCTACAGCAAACTAGGCGACGACAAAATCGCACTAGCTGATCTCACATCACTGCCCCAAACGCTTCCGCGCCCCGCGCACCTGCCCTAACTGCTTCATCGTCATCCCAGCAACAAGAGCCGTACCCCCAAAGATGTACAGGCTCTTGTTCTGGGTACCCATCCCAATAAACCGCACGATGCCAAACGCCATCAGCATGGCAATCACCACCGGCATCACCACCACATACTGCGTATGCTGCGGACTCGCTGACCGATTCAGCCCCAGCCGTTCATTGCGTACTACCTTCCGCGCCAGCATCGGATTACGACCCGCTAACGGCTGCAACGCCGCCAACCGCAACTTACTCAGCTGCAGCCCCAGCCGCTCCGCCTCCGCCTGCATCGTCTCGCGGATAATCTGATCGGTCGGTAGCTCCAGCTCTATTTCCAACATCTCCAAAAAGATGTCCTTGCCAGGGTTCGCCGCTGCAAAACAGCAGACACGGACACCGGCATTGATCAAGTCTTCCAGCCAGTAGCGAATCCCCGTAGATAGCCGCTTAGCCTCAGGCAGGATCAGCAGCGTTTGCGGTCCCACGTTCTCGGCGATCTCATCCTTGAGCTGATCCATCGTCAGCGCCCGTTCACCGCAGGGCTCGCCGTTCTTGTCGTACTTCGTTTCTTCAGTCGGGATATCCAGCTGCTCGGCCAGGCTCACAAAGAAGCGTTTGCCGCTGCCTTTGTAAATGGCGGTTGCGATCGCAAACTCATCACTAAACCGCCTCACCAGCTGCCGAGGCATATCGCCCACCATCCCCAACTCAGCCAGCACTAGCACGCTGCTACCCGACTCGATAGCAGCGCACACCTTTTGGAAGTCTTCGGAGTCGTAGCTTAAGCCGTCTGTAGCTGCTGACGGCATTGGTTCAGAAGGTTGGCCGCGACCTCCTGCGCGTTGAACTTTGGGACAGACGCCGCCCGCACCTGGTCCACCTTCGCCCTCGTCGTCGGGTGCAAGTCCTCGTAGCTCATCTGGTTAGCCATGGCCATCACCACCTGCTGACTCGCCGTCAGACGCTGACCAGCGATCTCAGAGGCTTCTAGATACAGCGCTTCTATATTCAAATCTTGCGTCGGGTTCACTTCCACCTGCTGATCAGCAACATCACCGAGCGTAGTCTCACCCGCAACAGCGAGCGCTGATTGGAGTGCCTCATGAATGTCAAACTCGTCGATCTTGCCACCCGCCATCACATGCTCACGCAGCAGTCGAATCGATTTTGCCTGAGCTTCTGTCAGAAATGCCTTACCATTTGAATCCTTCTCAGCCGTGATTCCCAAATGCTTTAGATAAGCATAATAAGCGTCCTTTTTTATACCTATTTGGTCCTGGAGGACATTCGGGCGAATCTGCTGCTCAACGGTAGAATTCTGGTGGCTCATCGAAAAATTTTTAAAACTCAGCCCCCATATTATGGGAAATCCTGGGTAAAAAATTTTACGGGGTTTTTCTGGTTTTCGGGTGAAGTTTGCGTAAGCGCCAGAAAACCATTTCTGTTGAAACATCATTTGTGCTGCCACTTTTTGCAACAGCAAATCATCAGAATGCTTGTAGATTTGTTCTAGGGGCAGTCAAAATTCAGGGCTTTAGCGTAGGGCGGTTCCTACTAGCTAATGTCCTATGAAATGGTTAATGAGTGATAGTTTCGACGGTTGCCGCTGCGACTCACGGAGTGCTCGACGGTGGCAGCTGCACTTGCTCGACAGGAATGCCCGGCTGCTCCGTCGCTCGATGACGGTGCTCGTAAAGTCGCTGAGGTTGCCCGTAACGACGACAGTTCGGTGAGCTAGGCCGGTGATGAGGCTTTGCGATCGCAACCGGCCAATACAACGCTAGCTCTAATCGCTAGACGGCAGCTGCTCTGGCTGCGCTTGCTCTATCTGAGGTAGCGGCACGTTGAGGACGTCGGCCAGCTGCGCTAGGTCAGCGGTAAAGGCGGTGGCACCGATAGTGAGCGGGTTATGTCTGCCAAGACTATCACCACAGCCCTAAAGGGGCGTTAGCGCGATTCGGAAAAAGTATCTAAGTGTGGACGAACCATCCAGAGGGCTCGCCAAAAACTGCATTTTGGGATGAGCTTTTTTTCCCATCCACAATCGTCAATCTTACTCGTTTCACCCTGCCAATCCCAGATGGCTACAGAAAAGTAAAGATCTCTAGATAGGGTCTCAACAAAAATACTGGTCATTACTAATCTTCCTGAGTCCTGTGAGCCCTCTATCTCTAAAAATATGTCGCAGCTACATCCATCAGTAAATGCACAAGAGCAATCTTTCTCTTGGATAGGTGTAATACTTAGAATCTCTCCCACATCTTCTCTTATCTCCTGCTCTTGACGAATCCAACTATATGCCCGGAAATAAGGATTTCCTGAAAGTCGATAAACACCTATAGAGACGGTCAAAATTGCGCCGCCAAGGAGGATACGTAGAATTTTGTTAGAAGGTCTCATGTAATTGGGAGGCTATCTGACTTTATAAATAACCTCTCCCAACTCAAAATCAGGAGAGGTCGTCTCAGGACTTATCACACTAGAGTAGTCGTATCAGGAGCTACAGGCAAAGGTACCGAGGTTGATCTGCTAACTTCAAATTCCATATTGTAAGGCACATCGAAAGCCTCTCTACCTGCCTCAAGCGTCCTTAAAACTTGGACGCCTAAAGCGACTAAGACATCTTCGCTATATCCATCCTCACTACCACCACCACCAGGATCAAAATCGAAGGCATCGCTAATTCTAACCTCATAGTCAGTTGTTAGATTCAATGTGCCTCCTTCAAGAAGGATATCTGCTTTACTGTCTGAGAGAATTGCACGAGTATCGGAAATAAGTGGAACATCAGAAGGTGGAGGCCCGCCTTCACCAACCCCACCAGCTAAGAAACCAGGGACGGTGTCTACACCTTCATATTTCCAAAGCTGTTTGTAAAAAGGCAGGCTTCTATTGTCTACAAAAAGCAATTCGCTTGGTAAACCCAGATCGGTTACAAGCTGACCTATCGTTGTTTCGATCCTCCCGCTTTGTACCTGTTCTGGTAAAGCTGTTGGACTATTAGCAAAAGCCTCAGCAATCGTTTCATTGACGTAATCTAGAGCGTTAAGCGTAACAGGACTATCGCTAAATCCAGCTGGACTAATTTGCCTCGATCTTAAATTGGGTGAATCACTTTCAAAATACGTGTCAACAATACCTCGTATATCAGGATTTATCGACGGTAAAGCGTTGCTTCGAAGAACTCCATTCACTTGATTACGGGCAAGAACTTCAACAAGAGAGTCAGCACCACCTGGAAGAGGAATAATAGACATTTTTAATTGCTCTTTAAATGTTGGGTTGCAGCATATAGCGTTTCCCATTCACACAAGGAACACCAGAATCACCAGCTGACAAGCTTTCTAGCTTTAAGCATGTGCCTCAGCAGATAGAGAAACACTATATAACCTAGCCATATCTTATAAGACCCACACCTAAAGAGATATGACTTTGTTGTCTCAATAGAACAAAAAAAGCATAAAATATCTCATTTTCGGATGAGACGGACTTTTGAGGCTTAATACGATAAACATACAAATCTCTTATTGAAACTATAGAGACAACACCCTGATTGTCTGATAAATGTTCACGGGAAGGGTATCCAGATCTCCAGTTGCGTGAACTCAGCTATCAAAATCTGTTCTGAGATTTTCACCTCTACGTTTTCGTTGACCTTCGCTGTAGCAACAAAATGCCTCATAAGCTTTCAAATTCTCATCTCAGCAACTCAGCCGACACCCCTGAAACTTTTCGCTTTCCGTCCACCACCACCTTCAAAATTTCCAACGCAGGCCGCTCCGCCGCAATCAACCTCGCCACCTGCGTCACCTTACTCGCCCGTATATACTCGCTCACCCGGCCCTTATGGCTATCCCACCGATAGTAGTAGCTCACGCTAGGCTGCTTCCGCCCCCGGTTCCCCGTCCGCTCCTCAATCCAGCCTGACGCGCTCCCTTTATCCCGATGCCGTCGTATGGCATCGTTCTTTCCCCCAGAACACACCGCCCGAACTTCGTAGGCCGCAACCTCCGGCAGCGTTGATAGCTGCGTTTCGGTAGACGTATCCATCCGCAGTTGCCCCGCTCGTTCTGCTTTGAGCACGCGCTTACGGCCCATTTGCTTCAGGTCATAGGTGCCGTGGCATGGAGCACACAGCGCTTTTAGGTTGGCGCGATCGCAGTTCTGGGGGACATGATCAAGGTGCGCCACCGTCAGCTTAAACCGGCCCAACCTAGACACCGCCGCATCCGCGCCGCTCGGCTCCCACAGCTCCGCCACCGTAGGATGCTCCGTTAGCGTCAGCCGAAAGATCGCTGCTTCGCGTGGCTCGCCAGGGCGGCGGCAGGGACGCCCGCAAGCTTCACAGCACCAGTTCACTGATTCCTTGATGGCATAGGCTAGCTCATCCCAGTCAGAGGGGTAGAGCGATCGATCCATTGGCATTGTTCATCCCCCCGTTAACCGCGTCATCGCCGCTAGGATACTCTGTTGCTCTGGTGTTAGCTCAGCTGCTTCGGCCACAGCGTCCACCATCATGGGCTTTAGTTGAGCTTCTAGTTCATCCCAGGATTGCGATCGCAATTCCTCAAACGAAACCCATCGCTCATCCACCAGACAGACCAGCGTCGTATCGCCCTGACGCTGGGACGCCAGCACTAAGCCACGTCGCCGCGCTTCGTCGTACCAGTTAGCCCAGTCGTTGTTGCCGGTCGGCTGCTCCGGCTGAGCATCCAGCGTGTCAGCGATCACCTCGCCCAGCATCGGCATCGATTGATCTGAATCGTCAGGACGTATCGCTGTTAGCTCAATGCTCTCGGCGATCGCTTCGTCGATCAAGTCCTCGGCTACTAGGGCGGCTTTGGCTTTGTAGAACTGACGCTCGGACAGATTCCAGCGCTGACAAAACTCGGTCACACTTTCGATTTTCCAGGGCTCACCAGGAAGGCAATGAGCTAACAAGAGAAAATGCAGATAGCCTTTAGGCGTGTAGTGCCCGGCTTCCCACAGCTGTTTGATATCATCTGACGATAGATCCATAGCACTTACCCCGCTCGGCGTATGTCGTCCACAGCTGCTCCCGGCGGCGGTTTTACGGCTAGGTCCCATTCTGCCTGGAGTAGCGGGATATCGATATGACAGCGCTCAGCGTCGGCCTGCAGCTGCGGACTGATTGGGCTCTGAGTAACAATGGCGTTGTTGACGCGATGCAATATCGTCGAGACTGCCGGTTCTGGCTCGGGCAATGGCTGAGAATTCTGTTCTGGGGGATAGGTATTCACGGGTGGGTCTTCGTCCGGAAACGCCTGCAGCTGCGCCGTTAGTGCGTCCCAGCTCAGTTGGCGTAGGTCGTTGAACGAGACACAACGCTCATCGACGGTGTAAACCATGATTTGACCGTCCACTCGCTGAGAGCCAACGACGAGGCCCCGCTCGCGGGCTTCTTTAAACCATTCCCGGAACTCATCCGGTGCCTTTGCTTTAGCCTGCGACTCTGGAATCCATTGTTCTTCAATGGCTTTCTGCAGGAATCGCGTCGGGTATTTGACTTCGATTTCCTTTTCTTCGAGGCATGCGATCGCAACCTCCACCCGCTCCGGCCAGCGTTCCAGCGCTCGACGCAGATGCGGATCGCCTAGGTTAATGCCAAATTTTTTCTTCACTAAAAGCAAAATCGGCGGCGCGTAGGTGTCCTTGCTTGGGGTTATTGCCTCATAGGGAGACTCTGCATTCTCAACTTGAGCTGGTGGCCGGTCGGAAACGCTTACTTCTGTTCTTACTCTAGAATTTTCATCCAAAAATTCTTTCTCACAGACACACAGAGGTTGTGAAGTAGTTGTTTTAAAGTTGTTTAAAGATGTAGAGTCACAGGCGGTTTGCGTATCAGGGGTTTCAAGCGTTGAGTGTGCCGTTTGCTGCACTACCTGTGCCGTTTGCTGCACTACCTGTGCCGTTTGCTGCACTACCTGTGCACTGTGGGACACAGGTGTGCCCTCAGGGGCACACTGATGTGGTGTTAGTTCAAGCGCACCAATAATGTCTTCTGATAGGAGTCCTTCTGCTATCAGAAGTGCTTTTGCTTTGTAGAACGTCCGCCTAGGAATGTCCCACTCTTTGCAGAACGCTGATACATTGTCTATTCGCCAGCTCCATTCCACTTTCCGATGAGCCAGAACCAGGAGATAAAGGTAACCTTTAGCGGCAAAGCACTTTTGTAACCACAGTGCTTTTACTTCGGCTGGGGTTAGCCGAAGATGGGGCGATGTTTGTCGCCCACCCTGATGGTGTGTCATAATTTACCTGAGTTAATTCGTTTGAATTGAAAAGCCTAGAGCCGCCAGCTCTGGGCTTTTTGCTATTTGAAGTTATACCGTGAGTTAGCTAGAAATACGTAGTAAATCATTGGGTTCCAGGAACTAGCACTATTTAATGGTGCCATAGGCTGCAATGTCGGCACTACAGCTATCTTAGATCTTGCGTTTTCGTGTCTGTCCATTCGATAAGTAATCGACCACCAAGCGCCCGAATAATTTCTTCAATGTTTTTATACGTCCTCCCTTTGGGGTCGTCGAAAACTTTGGCAAACCTCCCTGTATAGCTACTAGGCGGTCTACCGGTGCCGTCGAGCTTGGCTACCTCCTTAGCTAGCTGATACTGGGACATGCCCTTTTCCTCTAGCCGTTTTTTTAGAGCATCATCGAGTTCCATTATTGGAATATTCCATTGTTGGAATATAGAATGTATCGCGCTGATTATACATCAATAATCTTGCATTTACCCTAACTCCCTCATTAGCTCATTGCACTGCATGGCTACTTCCTGAAGTCGCGCGCGGATACGTTGGTCTGCCTCGATGGTGCGCGTCTCTTCATTTGAAATCTGACTAAACAGTCGGGTTGACTCGCGGTCAAGTGCGATGCTCTGCTAGAGCGGCTATGCCAACGCAATTTCGTAAATCTGGTAATAGTCCCAACTTGGATCAGGTACTGGGTAATTGTTATCCATCCAGCTTGGATACTTTGGCGAGTCTTCGGTCATAGCCAGCCTCTAATGTAAGTCGCATCCCGTGGGGTACCACCGGATACTATTCATTCCCTGTTTAGCAGCTCAGAGGAAGCGTTGTTGTGCTCGTGGAGTACCACCAGCACATTGAAAGTTCCGTTTTTTTGGCCATTCAGGAAGGCTAGCGCATCCGTGCCGCTGCAGAGGCGTTGGTAAGTAGCGATCGCAACCGTAAAGGGCGCTCTACTCCTGCGCTCTCAGTAAATAATGGGGCCAAAAAAACTAGTGGGGGATTGGTCGGCTGGCTTCGCTATTTATTCTTGCAGGAGAAGAGAGAAGAAAGGAAAGGAGCGAAAGGGTATCGATGGCGCAGCCCTGAGCGATTGTCAAGGCTGCGAATGTTTCTTAAAACTCTGCGTCCTCCTTCCGCCGCTGCATAAACAACGTGCTCGAAAACGCCCGTATCGTCGTTTCCTGCGCCTCTGGCAACGCCGCTTTTAGTTCCTGAAAGATATCTACGATTTCCGTCACATCGCGACTCGTTGGCGGCGCTGCTGGCGGCGGAGTCGGCACCGCTGCTAGATTCGGCGGTGCCGTGGGGCGTGGGGCGCTAGCCGGTGGCAAAAATTCGTTTCTCTCATGGGGGGCAACGGTGCGGCTCTCTAGCCTTTGCATCAGCTCTGGCGGTTGTTCCTTGGCTACCCTCCATTTACCCGTGCGATAGTGGCACAAAATCACATCCCCCTTTCTAAGCCTAGAAAGCATTCCAGGATTGAAATAGATGCGCTGTTCTCCGCCGTTTTCAAAGACGACTAATACCGAGTGCTGCGCCTGCCAGTCTGGGTTACTGGTCTTCGGCTCAGTTGGATCAAATTTCAGCGTGACCCATTGCCAGACGCTTTGCTGTGCTGCGTTTTTTAGAGGTGAATTATTCATTAGTCTTCTATGTGTCGAGTTAATAGCTGAGCGGGGCACCACTCCCACGTAGGTGCAAGGGCGTCTAGAACGGCGTATCCGGTTCGTAGAAACTGCATTTCGCTGCGTAATGCTGGGGCATCTGCACCAGGTCGCTGGCGGCTCGTAGTTCGCAGAGACCCAGACTCATATAGGTGTGGCCATTGGATAGTGGCATCGGGCGCGGCGGCCGCCAGTTCACACACTGGGCGCATAGCGGCTGATGCTGCATTGGTGGGACATCGGGCAGCTTGGCCAGTTCAGTTTCTATGGCCTGCTTCCCCCATATCCTCACCAGCTCCGCTAGCTCCAGCGTGGCAAAGCCCCACTCTTCGGCTTGCTGATCGGTTTCCCGTTCCCGTCGCTCCTGACAGGTACTAAAATCTAACTCGTACATCTTGTTTCCTTTGTTGAATTGGTAGGCAAGATGTGCAAGGAATGATCTGGTAGCAGCCAGATCATTCCACCAATAAGCAAAATCTTACCCAAAAGAGAGTTTCAAGAATTCTTCTAAAATATCTAAAGACACTGATATCAGATAACTTTAGACACTAAGAAAAACTCTCTTTTAACTCTTTTATTATACCATTTTTAGCGCCAATAATGGTACAATAGTATTAAGCGCGAGGGGGGAAGGCCCTTCACATGAGACTTGAGGCGCTAAACAGAAACGCAGCTGAGCGCTAGCTTTTGACACTCGCAAAAGTACACTCAGCGGACCTAAACAGAAACCGGCGAGCTAGGGCGGAAACCCTACAAAGACGAAGCGGTGAAACCAACCTAGCAACTTGCAACCGCCCGAGGACCGGCAACGGCTTACTAGCGAGCACAAGCCATCCAACAGCGGAACGTTGCTTAAAACCACTCTGGACAAAGGCCACGGCCAGAGGCGCAATCACTAGCGGCAGGGCAACAGACTTTGCAAGGCACCCTGCCGCAACAACAACACAGCAGCAATGCAACAACAACTAGACCTAAAACCCAAACCCGCCATACTCAACGCCTGCCCGTGGGCACGCCCACACCGCGCCGGGGTCGCCTGCGGCGTAGTGCTCGCGGTACCCGCACCGCTGCCCTACGGGCTAGCACCGTGGCTACGTGAGCACGGCTGGCAAAGTGAGGCGGTGGCCGCCGACCGGGGGCAGTACGCAGCGCTGCTGGTGGGTGGCTGCGCTGTGGAGCTGCTGGGGTGGGTGCCCAGGCCAGAGAGCCACGGAAGCCTAACAGCGGGCAATTACCTGCCCTGGTAGGCGCTAGAGGCGGGAGAGGCCACGGCTAAGACCCGCCCGAGCACCGAGCGCCACGCAGCCACTAAGGAACCGCAACAGCGTGGGGACCCGTTGTCAAGGGTGGAGCGAATGCGGAAAGCGAAGCGGCCCTTGATCAATGGGCGCGGTGCGGTAGCCTATTGGGCAGTGGCGTAGGAGGGTCGCAGGGCGGCAAATAAAAAAGAGCCCAACCTAACAATGGTGCGGAGAGCGGAGCGGACGCACAGACAAACAGGCGGGCAACGTCTTAATGTCTTGGCTGTGGCCCTCTAGCGAGGTACGAGCGGAACTGAGCCGTGCCGGTGTGAGTACACGGGCACAACAGCTTTTTAGAAGAGGTTAAACATGGTGAGCTAGTAGCCCGTGGAGTACCACCGGCTACGGACTAGCAGCATATTGAGTGGGAATCTGTATCTATGCAAAAGCTCTAAAATTTATCAAAAAGCTGAGATTGTTCAAGTGTGTGTGTGATTGAACCTAATTAACACAGAATAAAGGCAAATTATAATTGATATATCTTCCATTCACGCTGGAAACCTCAAGATGAGATTCATAGAAGAAATTCTGTCAGATATTAGAAAGGGTGAGAACATAAAAATTTATCTGACTATCTTGGCTTCCTCATTGATTTCATTTTTAGGATTCACCAAGGTAGCCACACCAGAACAGTTAGATTCTTCAATTTTGGCCATATTAACTGTTATTTTGTTTTTTTTGCTTCAAAATAGGAAGTCAGAAAGTAGTCTAGTTAGGGTTGACAAAATCTTTTCTAAATATGCTCCTAATGAGTTTCAAGGCTCAGTTCCACAGGCTGGCAAGGTTATTATCTGGGCTGTAAGCCTCAGTAAAGTAATGAGTTCATGGGAGGCGGAATTTAGTAAAGCTCTTAAAGGAGGCGCGGAGCTAGAATTTCTTTTGGCTAAACAAAATAGTTCCGCACTCAAAATGGCTGCTTTGACCCTATCACCGCAAACAAGTGAAGATGCAGAGAATCAGAAACTTAGAAGTTCACTAAAGAGATTGGCGCAAATTGCACACAGCCAAGATAAGTTGCATCGTGTTTCCGTAAGGGAACTTGATTATCTGCCGCCATGGGGTGTTCTTGCGATTAATCCAGACTCTAGTAGTGGCTTTATGCAAGTATCTCTAAGAACTTATGAAACTGAAACAACGGAACGTTTAAGTTTTAAATTGTCAGCTAAAAAAGACGAATATTGGTTCAAATTTATCATGGATCGATATGACTCGGCATGGAAAAAAGCGGAAGAAGTTCCATTGGAAGAATTATTGAAATAGTGGTTAAACCTAGATGAGGTAGCAGCCAGTATTGCCTTAAGGGCTGAGGTTTGAGATGTTTAGATGGCTATTCCTAAAATTTTTGAGTCACAGACTTACGACAATAGTCACCATGATCTATCGTCATGAAAAATCTATGTTCATCTACCAAACATACAAATGAGTGAATTGGTTGCTGCCTTATTCGGTCTAGCAGGTACATGTGTTGGAGGAGCTACATCCTGGTTCGCTAACCAGAAACTCAATCAAGTATCCCTAGCCTTTGAGATGCATTCGGAATTCAGTAATTCAGAATGTAGCCTGGCACGGAATAAGGCATATAAAATGCTCAACAAATACCCCGGCAAGAATTTTGACGAAGTCTCAGCAGTAGAAGGAGAAGCTTCAGATTCAATGTGGTTTATAGCTCGGTTTTATCAACGCCTATGGTTAGCTATTAAATATAAAAAGATTAAGACTCATCTTGTGCCTGAGCTTTTTGGAGAAGTCTTCTATCACTGGTACTTAATGCATTATGAAGAAAAATTGCTGAGCCTCCCATATCAAATCGGTGACAATATAAAAGACCTGAAGATTTGGTTTGACAAGCACACTCCACGTCAAGAACGGAGCCGTTGGGTAGATCACTGTTTGACGCTTAAGGAGAATCTGCAGCAAGTTGAGCCATCCCACAGTTGATCAGTAATGTTGAGATCGCAACTCCCACCCCTAAAACGGCACCACCACATCCCGCAACGCAATAAACTGCAGCGCCAGCCCCGGCCACCGAGCCACTAGCAAACGTTGCCCATCCATTGTCAGCACTTCATACTGACGCTCAGGCTGCTGACGGTGGCCAACGAGGTCGCCTGGGCGTAGTGATTTGATGAGCTGTGTACTTTGGGGGGTGGCGTCCATAGATGCATCGTTAAGCCTGGCATCAGTGTAAAAGATGGGTTGGTAGGAATTGCGATCGCAACTCAATCCTTAAGGGTTAACCAGGGTAGGTTGTATCCATGAGAGTTTACGATCTTTGCCACCTTCACCTACGGGCGTTCGTCTCCAGTGTCCACGCCGCCAATGGGCTGTCGGACTTGCATGGGCACCGGAGCTAGCTGGGTTTGTAGTGGTTGTCTTCACTCGAAAAGTTTCCGCCCCAATCCAGCGAGGGTTGAGCATTCTCTCCTTTTTAGTAGGCTTCCGCTTGCTAGTGGTCGTGGCAGTGGCCGTAGGAGTTGGAATATCTATCCAGTCGGACTTGAGCTGGAGTAACAACAGTGACTGATAGACAAGACGGGTTATCCGGTTACTCCAGTCATGTTCTTTCTCGGTTATCACATTGGTAGACTCTAGCCATTCATTAGAATCCGTCTCAGTATCAATCCAATCACCCAGCAGGACACTGTTTTTGGCATAGGCACCGCCTGTCGGCAATGGCATAGTCCACATGAGTAAATCCTTAGTGGTAACACTTGGGCTGACCGTCCCATCACCGACAGGAACCCGTCCTACATGTTCATTAGCCATGAGGTGTTGAACTAGAACATACCTGGGTTGAAACCCATCTGGGTCTTGTGACCATGGCACATCTGGCAATATCAACACACCCACGGGTAGGACCTGCTCTAACGCGGGCAGCTGCGCCGGTAAATCGCTATTCCAAAGCGCCTCAGCTAGAGCAGGTCTGAGCCAGTAAACAGGGGCTTGCAGGCTACAAAAGCGGGCTGTTATGGAAACCAGTGTCTTGGCGGTGTGGTCGATTGAGTCAACGCCAATGGAAGCTACGTTATTGATGACCGCCGCTAGTTCGCTGGCGCACTGTTCCCAGGGGATAAATCCATGGGGGTTCCGAAATCGTCGCTTGAGTAAGTTCTTGTAGATTTGAGTCTTTTTGCTTTGCTGGATGATCGCTTGCCAGCGCTCTTGTAGTTTGTCTAGCTCAGCGTCAGTGTAGGGTGTGGTCATGGCTGAATGAACGACGGGTCGTGTAATTTCCTTCACGTCGGACTGAAGGCCTCATTTTACCGTAGCCGTCTATTTCTAAATTTAGTTGCGATCGCAATCTGCTGCTCAACTCAATGATGATGCCATGGCCGAATGCCAAACCAACTATCCATCCCTGTCAAAGGTGATTGAACATAGAGGATTTCAACCTCATCTGGATAATTGACATTGCTCTTGGGAGAAGTATGCTCTCTCTGCACTGGCGTCGAGGGGAAAAGAAAAGACAAATCACCCAACACCTTAGACCTTAAGGATATTGAGGATTTGGCAGGTTTTCGATTAGCCTTATCCGCCAAGTACTCAGCTCTATTACAGTGAGGCTCCTGGTCATCGAACCTTGTCCCCTTTCCAGGCGGTTGAGCATCGATATTGAGAATTTGGCTGATGATTAGATTGTTAGATTCGTCAGCTCCATAGGAACAGATATCAATCTGCTTACCTAGCGCCCATTCTACACATGGCCTAAAACGACCATTGATGCCGTTCTCCTTGAAAAACCACACCGCTCTGGTGGCGTATTCAGATAACACAGCATGTCTGGCTTGAAAACTCTCAAGCGTAATACTGCTTTTTTGAACTTCAATAGCTAAGGTCTCTAAAACTCGTTGATCAACAAAAACTTTGGCTTGCAGGTCTGGACGCCGCCTGGATGGATCAAGTCGTTTGTTTTCAAGCCAGTCTATTCGACAGCCCGGCAAAGCAGTACTGATATATGTTTCCAAATGCAATCGAATCAGTGACAGAACCGTATCGTGTTCATCGTCAGCAGAGCATTTCTTGCCTTGCCCCGACAAATGCCGATAAGACGCACGTTTGACTATGTTTTTGGGACCATAAGGCTTTGATTCACTCTGGAATAAAACTTCCAAATCCTGACGCAGCTTTTTGTCACTTAACAGCCCAGCCCGATACAAAGCACCGGTCACCTGTTCATTCTTTTCAGAAGATAGCCTTGCTCGCTGCGAGGCATCAAGCAGCCAACCAGCTATCTCACCATACATATCGCCCATACGCTTTAACTCATGGGCTTGGCAACACGGACATCCATGAAGGCCAGGTTTAAAGAGCAACTTTTGCTCATCACGACTATTCTCAGCCGCACTGGGTATCACAACAGAGGATTCAAAGGTGCCGTAGATATCATAGGAAGCAAGCGACATAGGACTACAGGTTAGTACCTTTGTATTTCAAAGTATACTCAATTGGGCGATCAAGACCCGGAAAAAAGCATCCGGTTCCAACACAGATTTCCCATTAACCAGTTGTTGCAAAAATAATCCCAAAACGTTTCGCACCGGATCACCCCTTGTTGCCACGCTCGTAGAGACTATTGCACAAATCCTTAAACCCTTACCTCATAGGGATTTACCCGTTGTTTCTTGTAGAAAACTGCGTCTATACTCACATCACCAAGACGCCGCAGGAGCACCCCATGAAACAACGTCCCAAACGTCGACCCAGACGACAGCAACGCCACCGCCTGATCAGCAGCGCCACTCTGGTCCTGCTGGGCTTTGGTCTTGGCCTCGGCCTCCGATTTCAAGCCAAGGCGGCCTCGGCCTCCCAGGACCTCTGCCAGACCATCGTCTCCAGCCAGGCCGTCCTCTCTCGACAGCAGCTTACCCAGCTGCTCACTGTCCCAGAACGGGAAAACCGCCAGGCAATTGAGGCCATTGCCCAAGAGCCCTACTGCACCCTGGCAGCCATCGAGGTACGGGCGGGTGTCAAGGCGGAGCGCACTGCCTACCCCCTGGCCTTTGACCCCAATACCTGGCTAGTCGTGCTGTATGAAGCGGAGGAGTATGTGGGCTATGGCTTTAAGCTTCAGCATTAAACGCGGGGTGCAGCTGGCCAGCGGGGCGCTGCTCGCGCTGGCCAGCTGCCAGGCGGGGCCACCGCCACCGCGCGCCATCACTATCCAACAAACCTGGGAGCTCCAGGTGGGCAACCAGGTGGGCGACTACCGCATTAGCAGCGGGCTGGGCGATATCACCCTAGAGCTGGGGGGCCACCCGGTGCGCATGCCCTTTGATGGCCGGGTGCAGTCGATGGATGAGCACTGCATCGCCCTCACCAGCCCAGAGGTGCCCGCCTATCTGTTTCGGCTGTGCGGCATCAGCCGTCCCAAACTGGGTCAGCAGCTCCAGGGGCACACCGTTGGTCGAGCACAGCAGCTGGTGTTTGCCACCTTTCGCAAAGAACCCGACGGTACCTGGACTCTCATCGAACCGGCAACGGATCTCATTGCTCAATTTCTCACGGAGTAACCCACCATGACCTACCGCTGGTCGCTTCCCATGGCCCTGATCCTACTGTGGGCCGCTCCAGCCCTCGCTGAAGACGTCGCCCTCACCTTTGCCGCGCCACCGGCAAAGACGGCGGCTGCCACCCCTGAGGCTAAACACGGCACAGTCAGCCTGAGCTTTACGCCCAAACCGGCCCACTCACCTCGGCCACCGGCACCGGTCATCCAAGTCGTCCGCCATGCCTTAGAAGCCCTATTTCACGGCAACAGCGACTCGTTGGTCGCCCGTGCGGTCGGCCGTGCCGAGGGCACCCGCACCGCCGAGGGGGGCTATACCGCTGCCTACTACGGCCATGTGGACCCCGGCAACCACAAGTGGAACCTGGGCAGCTTTTCCTATCAGCACGGGGCCAAGTCGCCCGCTGAGGCGGATGCCAAACAGCTCAAGCGGCTCTACAACCAGGCCCTGGAGCTGCGGCACCAGGCCAGCCAGCACCAGCTCTCCCTGTCCCTTGCCGAAGAACTCAACGGCATCGATCTGGCTAATCAGGCACCGCTGGCGGCGCTGGACCGGGGGTATATTGACTGGCTGGCGGTGGCCAAACAGCAAGCGATGGACGAACGAGATCGCATCCTCTGGGCCAGAACCCGCGCCTTTCTCGACCCCGATAGCGGTTACTGGGATGCACCGGGCCTAGGCAATACCCTAGAGTCCATCCGCTGGGACCAGGCCCGACGGCAACAAGCTGTGCAACAGGCGATTGAGCTGGATTGAGTCTGACGATGATGGTGGTAGGTGGGGTGCGATCTCAACCCCGCACCCCCTCTGTGACGCCCATCACCAAACTTACTCAGCCAAACTCAGAAACCCCTTAAGCAACCCTCAGTTGCCGGTCAGATGACGTTCAGGTAGCT
>ERZ1740059.223-NODE-223-length-31366-cov-6.606975_pt1 | contig 31366 bp, 28 predicted proteins | sample MGYA00581744_ERZ1740059 | MGnify/ENA primary metagenome ERZ1740059 (study PRJEB43018, sample SAMN04849738) | marine metagenome | isolation source: floating plastic debris | place: Pacific Ocean | collected 2008-08-28 | study: EMG produced TPA metagenomics assembly... | reverse complement strand
CCAGCTTAAAAAATCAACGCATAAATCGCGATCCAGACGGCGCTGCACATAGTTACAACAGCCAGCGTAACCCAACGAAGAGGCCACTTGCGAGATCGCGATCGAGGTTGCCGTTCGGGGACGAGTTCATCGTGTGTTCGCAGCGTCCCCGCCGTGCCTGATCTAACTTCTTCCTGACGCGTGAAAAAGCTCATTCATCTATCATCCGGCTCTGCTATAAGGGAAGTGTAAGGCGCGGTCATTGATGACGTATTAATCAAAAAAGAACTCAGAAACCGTTTTCTGCTTTGCTGTGACCTATATCATAGTTAGCATGTTTCCAGTCGATGGGGATATAAACTTCTGTAATGACTTGGATTACAAGAGAATTAATGTCTGATCGCCTGTCTCCTCTCTATGCCCTCTTGATCTTTGCGGCCCTTCTCGTGCCAATCTGGTCAGCTCTATCTACTCAACGCTCGGTCGGACGAATCGAGGCTATTAAGAGCGGTGAAATGGATCCCGTCGAGCACGCGCAACGCCTTTCTGATCGGAATCAGGTTCAGGACCCAGCAGAGTGGAGGGCGACCGCGCGCGCGCTTGATGCGAGCGCCCCGGAAAAATCTGCATTGACGATCACACTCCTGGAGCGTGCCTTGGTGCATGCGCCGAATGACTACCAGGCCTGGGCCTTCCTGGCCTTTGTGAAACGGCAAGCGACTGATGAATTCTCATCAGAAGTGGATGCTGATCTCAAACGGTCCTTTGAGACTTGCCCCTATTGCGACAAAGCGCTCTTGCGCTGGCGATTTACTTTGGTGCTCGCGAATTGGGACGATGTGAGCGAAGAGAACAGGTTGCACGCCTTTTCAGGCGCAGACTTTTTACGCTGGTGGCACCTGGATTATGACTATCTGGAAGAGGTGCGTCAGGCCGCAATCGCGCGCAATATTCCATTTGATGAATATCGCCGCAAAATCGATACCCCCGCAAGACCAAATGAAATTGGCCTTGAAGAGAATTAGACCTCGATTCCGTTTTGAGACAGCACGGCGCGAATACCATCCTTGAACACCTGCCCCGAAAACCCTGAAGCATGTCGATGAATGGCGTCATCATCAAAAGAGACGGTCTCAAACCGCGACACGGCCTCAATGAGTGAGTCGATCGTTTGTTGCTCAAACAAGACTCCGGTCTGACCATCGACAACGGTGTCCAGTGCGCCGCCGCGGCCATACGCAATGACAGGCCGGCCCGCGGCCATGACCTCGACAGGGACGCTTCCGAAGTCTTCATCACCCGGAAAAACCAAGGCTTTGCACTCTCCGAACCGGCGTTTCAATTCCGTGAAATCGACGCGCCCGAGAAACTCGACATTTGCTCCGGCGCGGTTTTGCAGATCTTTCTTTTGCTCGCCATCGCCAATGACAACCAATGGCAATCCCAGTTTGGTGAACGCATCGACAACCAGATCAAATCGTTTGTACCCAACCAGCTCACCGGCCGCCAAAAAATAGTCGCCCGGTGTGTCGACACGCGCCTGGGCGAATTCGGATACCGCGACTGGCGGATGAATGACAGTGCTGTCGCGCCGATAGAATTTCTGGATTCGCTGTTTTACAAAGTTTGAATTGGCCGCAAACTGATCGACCCGCGCAGCGCTTGTAACATCCCAAGTGCGCAGGCGGTGTGCGATTCCAGGAAAAGCTTGTCGAGCGAGAAAACCGGCACTGCCCAAATAGTGCGGATACAGATCCCAGATGTAGCGCATGGGAGAATGACAGTAACAAAGATGAAACGCATCTGGCCGCGTGATCACGCCTTTCGCCGGGCCGGACTCGGAAGAGATGACAAGATCGAATTCTGATAGGTCAATCTCTTCCAGAGCGCGCGGCATAAACGGCAAGAGCTTCTGATATTGCGATGTCGCGAAAGGAAACTTCGAAATGAAGGTCGTTTTTATTTCATGCCGATTGACGATCGCGCTTAGTTTCGAACGATCGACGACATGGGTAAAAATGGTCGCTTGCGGGAACATTTCGCACAGGGCCTCGAGGACCCGCTCGCCACCGCGCATATTGGTCAGCCAATAGTGTATAAGTGCGACGCGCATGCCGTCTCCTAAACTGCTCCGGCTTCGGAACTTTTGAGTCCGTGCTCAGATAAACGAAGGAGTTTGTCGCCCGGTAAACGCGCTGAAAGTACGATGTCTTACCGAGCTTTGTATGGTGTCTATCGCGCGCCGTCTGACAGCAGAACCGCAGGAATCGTCATCGCCATGATCTTGATGTCGCTAACATAGGACCAGTCGGAAACGTATTTGACATCCAGCGCAACACGCTCGCCATAGCTTGTGTCGCTACGACCGCTGACTTGCCAAAGCCCTGTCAAGCCGGGACGAACCTGACAATAATGACCGAAATAGTCGCCATACTTCTCGACTTCATTCTGCACAATGGGTCGAGGACCCACGATCGACATCTCGCCTTTCAGGATATTGATCAGTTGCGGCAATTCATCCAGGGACGACTTGCGCAGGATATGTCCGAGCGTGGTGATCCGAGGATCATTTTCGAGCTTCTGCGTGGCTTGCCATTCACGGCGCGCAACAGGGTCGGCCTCTAGCAACTTCTGCAGCCGAACGTCGGCATCAATGACCATGGAACGAAACTTGAAGCACCAAAATTCTCGGCCGTCGCGCCCGATGCGCTTCTGTCGGAACAGAGCCGGACCGCCATCTGACAGGCGAATGAAAACTGCCAAAGGCAACATAATCGGAAGCAAGAAAATCAAAGCAGCCACAGCGACCGCAACGTCAGTAATTCGCTTCAATGCGCCATTTGCACCATTCTCGGTGCCTAAATTTTGCACTGCAGCATATTCCGCATCTTTTAAGTCGCGCGTGTAAGACTGAAATCCCATTTTACGTCCCACTTCTCCATCAAACTTTGCCTTAACCCTTGCTTGCTCAGCATGACTGCAAGTTCCTTGCCAGCCGGACGCCAAGCCCCACCCAAAGGTTAATTTTCGTTTGATGACCCAGAATCTACCAAATCGTGGAAGTCTTATGTGCTCGGTTTTGATGTGAACGCAATCGGCTTCGCCTGATAGGGGAAAAATTACCTGATAGTTAATCTTTGAGGTCGAAATTTGTGCACTTTTGGCACGACGTTCATCGAATAAAAAATATTTGCACGCAAATCGAGCATCGATATAGCCATGACTAGCTTCATTTTTTGGAGGTGATTCGATCATATCGATTCGTAAGATGCAGGCCGATGATTACGAGAACCGGCAAACCGTTCGACTGTGGGGGTTGCGACTGTTCGCTGTGCTGGTTCCCGTCTGGATGCTGCTCGCCCATCTCGACCGCGGTGCAGACGCCAGAGACACGGCGGCAGTTTACAGCTTCGGCGTGATGGTGACCTTCGTGCTATCAGTTTTCACATTGGGTCGAAAATCTGTTCCGGTCGGCATGGCCATCGTTGCGATTGCATTTTGCGTCTGGTTGGCACTCGGCCTGTTCGGGCCCTGGTCAAGCGCGCGGCAGGAAGTACAGGTCCTCGCAGCTGCTGGCGCGATTGTTGGTCTCGGATACTTCATCGGGTCGCAGAGAAAACTGCTATCATTTGCATGGATGGCGCTGAACTGGAGCCTGTTGGCTTTCTGCGTCGCCGCGATCTTCACATTTAGCTCAGGGGGCGGCGCCGCACCTTCTAGCGAGACGATCAATTTCGATGGTCGTTTATCCGCGCTTTTTGGATCTCCGAACACGGCAGCCACCTTGTTCAGCCTGGCGCTCGTCCTGGCAACCGGCAGGCTCTTGCTGAGGCTGAATAATTCAAGGCTAACCCGACTTAGTCGACCGGATCAAATCTATTATTTCGCGCAGGCTGAATACCCAAACTTCGCATTGTTGGTCATCGCGGCCGTCTGCCTCTTATTGACCGTCTCACGGGCTGGCATTTTCATCGGCATGGCGAGTGTCTTCGGATTAGTGATCATCGAATATGTTCGCCTGTCGCGCTCCGACATATTCCGTTTTGTGCGGCGAAAAAGATACATGATCCCGCTTGGTCTAGTATTTGGCTCCGTATTAGCGCTGTCCTTGACCGGAGATATTAATCCGTATGCTTCAGAAGCGCTCTTCCAGAACTCATCATCACGGCTGGTTTTGTATGACACGTATTTGTCGATCTGGCTGGAGCGACCATTCTTCGGTCACGGCCTGGGCAGCTTTAATGCGCTGAACGACTCTCATACGACCCTGAACAATGCAGCGCATCTGGTCACCATTGGCGCGGCGCATAATTTCGTATTGCAATGGCTGGTGCAACAGGGAGTGATCGGACTCCTGATCATGGCGACGATCCTCGGCTTCATCCTCAACACAATTGTACGCCCCTTTGGCTGGACCGTCAGCATGCCAAGAATATTCTTGCGCGTGGCATTGGCAGCATCTTTGCTCGTATTCACGCATGGCCTGGTTGACTATGCTCTGGAAATACCGAGCGTGATGTGGACGTATTCATATATTCTGGGATTGGCGGCAGGATTTGCCACCACGTTTTCAGCAAAACCGGAATCGATTGCTGACGAATAACTCTTTCGAGTTGCCAACAGATATGCCAAAAACTCGCATACTGAGAGGGATAGTATGTCTGCAACGATCGCGGCGATCGCGAACCTAAAGGGCGGTGTCGGAAAATCGACCACTACACTGATGCTGGCAGATGGCCTGGCATATTACTATGGGGCCAATGTCCTGGTGGTCGATTTCGATCCGCAAGCCAATTCCAGTCAGATGCTGCTCACAGACCGGGGCCTGCAAATGGCGTTCAAGCAGGGCAAGGGCGTCCATCATCTGATTCATCAATTCATGGACAATCAAGCCCCAAACATTGCCAATCTGATTCTTCCCAATGCCGTCACGCTGGAGGAATTGCGCCGCGCGGAAGAAGGCGATGAGCGCAATGTCTTGATATCCATCCTTCCCGCACACTCCCAATTGCGCCTGACTGAAATGGAGCTCGAAGAGAAAGTCTATTCCAAAGGCATGGCACCGAGCCGCCTGGCCAGTTATCTCGCGGGACACCTGGAAAAGGCGATTGAACCCCTGGCCGGCCTTTACGATGTCATTCTCATCGACACGCCGCCTTACCTGTCGCCAATCGCGCGCGCGGGTCTCGCAATCGCGAACACCTATGTAACGCCAACCCTAGCCGATTCTGTTTCGATATGGGGTACGAAGCAATTCACCGATTGGGTGACAGCTGAAATCACCCCGCATCTGGCATCGCGTAATTTCGTCGTCATTACGCGCTTCAAAAATACGCGCTACGCGCGCAATGCCGAAAACGAACTGAAAGAGATCTATCTCAAAGATCGAACATTCGGTCCGACCATTCCAGAATCGGTTCAGGCACTCAGCGCGATGGACCGCCCAGATCTCGACAGTTATGATTCCATGCGCGGGAAATACGGTCGTCTGCGAAATGAAGTAAAGCGCCTGGCGGAAAGCTTCGCCAATTTCCTGGCCAAGCGTAGCTCGGGCGACGCCCCCACCATGCTCCGCGATTGATTACAAAGCGCGCAATGCGGTCTGCAGCGATTGCAAGTCTTCTGGCAGCGGCGCTTCCGCGGAAATGCGTTCACCCGTCACCGGATGGATGAAGGAGAGGCTTGCCGCATGCAGCGCCTGTCGCGTCAGTTTGCGCGCCGATTGTGTGGCTTCGTCAAATGCAACACCACGTCCGGTGGCCTTGATACCGCGATGTCGAGCGTAAACAGGATCGCCGATCAATGAGCACCCAATATGGGCCATGTGCACGCGTATCTGGTGCGTGCGCCCGGTTTCCAGCTTGCACTCAATAAAAGCGGCGGCGGGGCGGGCTTCGACCTTGCTGATCTCGCCATAAGTCTCGAGCGCGCGATAATGCGTAATCGCATGGCGTCCGGTGCCAGATTCGACCACAGCCATTCTTTTTCGGTCGCGCGGGCTTCGTGCGATATCGGTTTCGATGGACCCCGCGAGCGGTCGAGGGGATCCACGCACCAGCGCCAAATAGGTCCGGTCAATGTCATGCCGCGAGAACAGATCGGACAGACCCCGATGCGCGGGTTCTGATTTCGCTACGACCAGAACGCCGGTCGTCTCCTTGTCAATCCGATGGACAATACCCGGTCGTTCAACACCGCCAATGCCCGGCAATCCGCCGCGGCAGTGATATAGCAAAGCATTGACCAATGTTCCCTGCCAGCTGCCCGGCGCCGGATGCACAGCCATTCCGGCTGGCTTGTTGACCAGAAGCAGGTGCTCATCTTCAAACAGGATCTCCAGCGGAATGGCTTCTGCTTGCGGAACTGCCGGTACTGGCGCTGGCATATCGACAATATATTCACTGCCGGGGGCCACTGGCGCTCTCGGATTGTCCTGGACGACTTGCTCGCCTGCCCGCTGCTCGCGAACATGCCCTGCTTTCACAAGAGTCTTGGCACGAGACCGCGAGAGAGCCTCAATATGCTCGCTCAAGAATCGATCGAGGCGGGTTCCTTTATCGTTTTCGCCTGCTAAAGCAGATAAGACTGTCATAAGAACGCTATACACCGACAGATGCGAAAAGGTCATGCTCCAATCGCAATACAACGAGGAGACCCCGGTCCATGGGAAAGATAACACGACGCGGCTTATTAGCTGCCAGTACAAGCGTCATCGGACTGACAGCCTGTAGCCGTGACCCCATTCTCGAACCGGAATCCCGCATCACGGTCAGCCCGGATGACCGCGCAGCCTATCCGGGTGTGGTCAATTTCATTCATGGCGTTGCCTCGGGCGATCCGTTGCCGGACCGCGTAATCATCTGGACCCGTGTAACTCCGGATGCGGCTTATCCGGATCTTCCCGTGCCGGTGAGTTACGGCGTCTTCGAAGACGCGGAACAGCAGCAACCGGTCAAGTATGGGCAAGGCTATGCCCGAGCGGACCGTGATTACACCATCAAAGTCGATATTGGCGACCTCGAGCCAGACAAGGAATATTTCTTCCGCTTCATTGCCAATGTCGCGTCCGGGGATGTCGGGTCGCCGGTGGGGCGGACAAAGACGGTCGCGGCGGCTGGGGGCACGCCGGTTAAACTGGCAGTGATCTCCTGTTCAAACTATCCCTTCGGACGCTTTCACGTCTATCGGGATATTGCGAACACAGACGGTCTCGACGCCGTCGTTCATCTTGGCGACTATATCTATGAGTATGGCATAAACGGTTATGGTGGCAGCGTCGGTCAGGAAATCGATCGCAATCATGAACCGCCGCTGGAAATTATCTCTCTCGATGATTACCGCACCCGGCACGCGCAGTATAAAACCGACCCGGATCTGCAGGCCGCTCATGCCGCCGCCCCGTGGATCTGCACCTGGGATGATCATGAAAGCACCAATAATTCCTATCGTACTGGCGCGGAAAACCACAATCCGGAAGCCGGTGAAGGCAACTGGTCAGACCGTAAACAAGCCGCGGTTCAAGCCTATCTGGAATGGATGCCAGTCCGCGACCCGGAAATGGGCAAGGCGCGTGAAGCCTTGTATCGCCGGTTTGACTTTGGCGATGTTGCCTCGGTGATCTGCCTCGAAACGCGACTGACGGGGCGATCTGACGAGATCTCCTGGTTTGCTGAACTCGGCGGATTAGAGCCAAGCGCAATCCCCATGGCGGCAATGAATACAATGGTACGAGTTCAAAACCCGCAACGAACCATGCTGGGCGCAGCGCAGGAAGACTGGCTCGATCAGCAGCTGAGGGACTCCACGGCGAAGTCGAAGGCGTGGCAGGTCCTGGCCAATCAGATTGTCATGGCGCGCGTCCGTCCGCCAAATTTTGAACGGACACTGACAGACGATCAAAAAGCCGCGCAGGATGTCGGCTATGTCCAGCAATTAATTCCGTTCAGTCAGCTGGGCCTGCCCTGGAATCTCGACGCCTGGGACGGATTCCCCGCCGCACGTGACCGTTTGTATGAAGATGCAAAGGCGGCCGGGGCAAGACTCGTCACCTTGACCGGCGACACACATACGGCCTGGGCAAATACGTTGCGCGATGCTGATGATGAACAGCGCGGCGTGGAATTTGGCTGCACCTCTGTCACATCGCCCGGATTTGGAACCTATATGAAAGATGTCCCGGACATTGGTGAACAGTTTGCCGACGCCAATGATGAGGTCGACTTTCACGATCCGAGTGGCAATGGCTGGACTCTGGTCACTTTGACCGCCGATGATGTTCGGGCGGACTTTCGGAAAGTTACCGACGTTCGCGCCGAGACTTTCACAGCCAGCGACGTTACTGCCTATGTCAGCCGCCGCACCGAAGACGGGATGACACCGCTCGAACAGGCCTGATCAGGTCCGCGTCGCGGCACCCTTGCTCAGCCCCCCATTCCATGCTGTCTCGCCCGATTGAAGATAGCATTTGGAGAGCATGATGGGTGTGTTGGACGGCAAGGTCATTCTGATCACAGGCGGTGGCAATGGGATTGGGAAAGAGTGCGCTCTGCTCGCTGCGAAAGAAGGCGCGAAAGTTCTGGTCAATGATCTTGGCGGTGCGCTCACTGACGCTGGTGACGCCTCCGGCGATGCCGGTCTCGCTGAACAGGTCGCGCAGGAGATTCGCGCGGCGGGCGGGGAGGCTGCGTCAAACTCCGAAAGTGTGACCGACATGACCGCCGTGCAAGGCATGGTGGAGCAGGCCAAGGACACGTTTGGCGGTCTGCACGGCATTATCAATCCGGCCGGCATCCTGCGCGATGGCATGTTTCACAAAATGAGCGAAGATGACTGGCGATCCGTGATCGATGTGCATTTACATGGCTCGTTCAACGTGACTCGCGCAGCCATCGAGCATTTCCGCGAACAGGAAGAAGGCAGCTTCGTCCTCTTCACCTCGACGTCCGGATTGATCGGTAATATCGGACAGGCCAATTATGCCGCGGCCAAGATGGGGATTGCCGGACTGTCGCGCATCATTGCCATGGAAGGTGCGCGCAAGAATGTACGCTCAAACATTATCGCGCCCTTTGCCTGGACCCGCATGATCGCCTCCATCCCGGTCAAGGACGAGGCTGGCGCCGAACGCGTCGAGCGGATGCGCACAGGCATGCGCGCCGATCAGGTGGCACAGCTGGCGGTGACGCTCTGCGCGGATGGCGCCAAACAGGTTTCTGGCCAGATCTTCAGTGTACGCGGCAATGAAGTTGTTCTGTTCAATCAACCACGCCCGGTGAAATCTGTGTCACGTCTGGAGGGCTGGACCCCGGAAACGCTCATAGAGCAGGGCTTTAGCGCAATGGAAGGCAGTTTCACGGATCTTGGCGCTACAACATCTGTGTTCCCTTACCCGCCTGTCTAAGCTATCCCCGCGGCGAAGGATTTCGCCGAGGATATGATGCAAGACGACACGCCTGCGCAACCAGTCGACCAAGTCGAGACACTGCCCGACGGGGCGCAGGCGATGAAACTGGTTCAGGGACCCGATGGCGAATTCTATCTGGTGCCGGATGACAGCATCGCTGTCGCCGACCTCCCCGAACCCGCCGCCCCGGAAGCCAGCGGCCTATTTCGTTGGGCCGACCCGATCCTGGCGGATCCGCTGGGCTGGGCGCAGACCTATCTATTGAACGCCGACCTCATGTGGCCCTATCTGGTCCAGGTCGGCGTCATTCTGGGCGCGTTGGTATTCGGCATGATGTTGGCCCCGCAACTGCGCCGCTGGGTGATGTCCGGGGTCGAACGTTTGCCGGAAAACCTTCAGCCCCTGGCGCGAGAAACAGCACCGCGACTTGTCCGACCGGCCATCTGGGCCGCCTTGCTCTATGCCAGTCAGGCGGCGATGGCGGGCGGTGGGATGGACAGCACACTGGTGCGTATCGCCACGTCTTTATCTTTGGCCTGGTTGCTGATCCGGCTGGTGACGACCTTCCTGCCCGCTGGATTCCGAAAGCCAGCGAGTTGGGTGATCTGGGTTTTTGCGGCGCTCTATGCCTTCGGGATTCTGGACGAAGTCATGACCTGGCTCAGCAGCATCGGTCCGGCCTTCGGGGACCGCATCATCAGCCCGGTGTTTGTGGTTCAGGCGATTGCCACAGTGGCGCTCTTCATGTTCGCGGCCAATTGGCTGGCCGGCAAGCTGAAAACACGGGTTGACGAATTGCCACAAGTCGAGCCGTCCCTGCGCATTCTAATGGGCAATGCCGTGCAGGTCGGCCTGTTCTTTGGTGCGGCTTTGCTGGCGATGGCGGGTCTCGGGATACCGCTTTCAGGGCTGGCTGTACTTGGCGGCGCAATCGGCGTCGGTCTTGGCTTTGGCATGCAGCAGATTGTAGCCAATTTCATTTCCGGTGTAATCCTGCTGACGGATCGATCGATCAAGCCGGATGACGTCATTGAAGTCGACGACACCTATGGCGTCGTGAAGTCTCTGGGCTTGCGCTACGCGTCGGTGATCACGCGCGATGGCAAGGAACACCTGATTCCGAATGAAATGCTGATTACCGACAAGGTCGTGAACTGGTCCTACTCAAACAAAGAAGTTCGTGTGAAACGACGTTTGCGGGTCGAGTATGAGACCGATCTGCGTCAGGCGGTCGACCTGGTCCAAAAAGGTGCCATGGAAACCGATCGCGTCCTCGCCAGGCCAGCGCCGAAGTGTCTGGTCATGGAGTTTGGCGATGAAGCGATCGAGATCGAAGTCCGCTTCTGGATCAATGATCCGGAGAATGGCGTATCAAATGTGTCTTCCGCAGTCATGCTGAACATTTGGGACAAGTTCCGCGAGGCCGGAATCGATATCCCGCTGCGCCATGAAGACGTCCTGATCACGCCTGGCTCGACGCTCAAGGTGGAAATGGTTAACACTAAGGAAAAAGACCCGGCAAAATAGGCGCCACTCAAATAAAATCAGTGTTAATCCCATTCGTCTATGACGGCGTTCGACACATCCAGGACGCGTCATATGATAGCAAGCTTCAGAACTCATTGGCGGTTATTCACGATCGCTGTTTTTCTGAGTCTCGCGCTTGTCTCAATTCACTATTTCATCGAGACCCCGCGCGGAGCGTCATTCGATTACAACTTGTCTTGGTTCGAGGCGTTTCGCACCGCTTTCTGGCAAGGCGATCTCTATCCCAGGTACACGTCTGAGCTTTGGTATGGAAAAGGCGGACTCGACTTTCTCTTTTATGGTCCGCTTCCCTTCTGGTTCACCAGCATCATGGCAGAGATTACATGTGCCGGGTGCAGCACCAGTCAGGCTTTCTCAGTCGCCTCAGCCTGGATACTGATCCTCTCCGGCGTTTCGTTCTTTCTCTTCGCTCGACGGTTCTTCCCGACCGCTTGGGCCGGCTTCGGCGCCATCATCTATGTGGTTCTACCCTTCCACTACATTATCAACTGGTATTTTGGGCAGACCATCGGAGCAATTACAGCGCAGGCTTTACTCCCGCTCCTGGCACTTTCAATGTGCCAAATTATCGAAGACAGGAAAGGCGGACCGCTGTTCGCCGTCAGCATCGCAGCTCTGGCATTGAGCCACCTGCCTTCTATGCTGATCATTGCCCATTTTATTCCCGTTTTCGTGATCTGTGCTGCGTTGACGAAACATCGCGAACGCCGCGAACAGCTGGCCCTATTGGTTCGGTTCATCCCATGGGGATTATTGGGCATAGCTTTGAGCGCATTCTATTGGGTCCCTGCCATCGGCCTGCTCGGCAGCGTATCTGCCGAGATGCTGCACACTGATTATTATGATCCAACGCACTGGTTGTATCTCGACGGCGTGCGCGAGAATGACCCGTTCAGAACCCGGAACCACAAATCCGTTCTAATCTCTGTCGTAGCGTGCGCGCTCGCAGCGGGTTCCTTGATGCGCGCGCGACAAAACGGATCCAGTTTGTTCTTATGGATCATTGTGCCAAGCGCCTTTGTCGCCTTCGCAATGACCATTGTGTCTTACCCGATCTGGAAATTCTGGATCCTTAGCAAAATCCAGTTCCCGGATCGAACGCTTGTGGTGGCTGACTTAGCCCTCGCACTCGCTGCGATCGTCGTAACCAGGCACGTATTATCAGGCCTCTGGCAATCCACGCCGTTCCGGAACCGGTTGATGATCTATTTCGCGGGCGTTGCATTCTTCGGAGCATTTGTACTGCCCTTGAATGAGGCCGGTAAAGTCCTGGAGCAAGGGCGCACAGCGCCGCGCGAATATTTGCCCGTGGCGCCGTTGGAGTATATTCCCCCAACCTTCAAGCAACTGGCCTATGATCGATTTCTGCAACGCGACCTTGACGGAATATCGAACGCAGATCTGTTTCATGTCTTTTTTAAAGAAATGGACCGTGGCTTTCAGCTTGCCGAAGCGGCATTTGAATCGGATGCACCCAATGCCCGACTGAACGCTGAAATCCACGATCGATATTCACTGCAGGTTGCGCCGGCCGGCGCCCGTGAGATTCGATTGCCGATCATTTATTGGCCATATTGGCAGGCATTCAGTTCAACAGGCGACTCATTGTCGGTCTCCGAAGATCCTGAGCTCGGCATCATTCGCTTGACCGTTCCAGAAGGGGTTAGCGAAATTACGCTGGAGCTGGCAGAAACGGGGCCTCAGAAAATTGGATCAAGCCTAAGCGTGCTGGCACTTTTCATATTTTTGCTCGCGGCACTGGCGCCACGCATTCGGTTTCTAACCCCCAGCGAAAAGCCTTTAGCAACTTCTTTGCCGTAATAAAACGCGGTGAAATCGGAACGCTGTACGTGACAACTCTTTCTATCATCGTCCCCATGTATAATGAGGAAAGCGTCTTAGACAGCTTCTTCAAGCGCGTTCAACGCGCGCTTCAAACCGTGACTCAGTCCTATGAAATTGTCTGCGTCAATGATGGCAGCCGCGATGGCACTTTGAGTAAATTGCGTATCGCAGCCAAGCAGGATGAGCGCATCAAGATCATCAATCTATCGCGAAACTTCGGTAAGGAAATCGCACTGTCCGCGGGCATAGATCATGCCATAGGCGACGTCGTAGTCCCCATCGATGCCGACTTGCAGGACCCGCCTGAGGTCATTCCATTGATGATGGCCAAATGGCGCGCGGGCGCGAAACTGGTGCTCGCGAAACGCCGGGATCGGTCCAGCGACACTTGGCTGAAACGAATAACCGCGAACGGTGCCTATTGGCTATTTTCCAAACTAACGCACCCGAAAATCCCCCAAAATGTGGGAGATTTCAGACTGATGGATCGCGATGTCATTGAAGCAATCAAGCGCTTGCCGGAACGCTCCCGATTCATGAAAGGCCTGTTCACCTGGGTCGGATATGAGCCGGAAATTGTCGAGTATGACCGCGAACAGCGCAGCGCTGGCGACACCAAGTGGAATTACTGGAAACTCTGGAATTTTGCGATTGACGGCATCACATCCTTCTCATCTCTGCCGCTTCGGGTCTGGTCTTATCTCGGTTTTGGCGTCAGTCTCTTCGCCCTCGCCTACCTCGCCTTCACTGTCATCAAAACGATTGTATTCGGGCTGGATACTCCGGGCTATGCGTCGCTCATGAGCGTCATCCTCTTCTTTAACGGCATTTCTCTGATCGGCATTGGTGTGATCGGCGAATATCTCGCGCGCATCTTTACTGAGGTCAAAGCGCGGCCCCTCTATATTGTCGCAGAGACGGTTGGATTCGAGTCGATCCAGAACGTCGACCGTCCGACTGAACATCGCTCAAGAGTTTAGACGCTGATTGCGCGAGGAATCGCGCCAGCCGAGATGAAAAATGAAAGGCGTTCCAGATGGAATCGCCTCCATTCTCCCCGCGCGTGAAAAAATAACAAAAGAGTCATAAATACCCCATTGACCACATCTGTAGTCAACGCTATCGACCACAACTGTAGTCAAAAGGTGAGATGATGAGTCTGCAAATTACGCCTGCTGAATTGGAAATCATGAAAGTGCTGTGGAAGCGGCCTGGCATCGGGGCGTCGGAAATTGTCGACGCACTAGACGGTGAACAGGACTGGAGCCCGCGCACAGTGAAGACCTTGCTCTCGCGCCTGGTTGAGAAAGGCGCGCTCGACACTGTGGCAGATGGAAGGCGGTACCTGTACCGCCCCTTGATTGCCAAACGCGACTATCAAAAGAAGGAAGCCGGACAGCTGATCGACAAACTGTTTGGCGGACGCGCGGCGCCTCTGGTCGCGCAATTGGCTGATGCCCGCGGGCTCAGCGATGACGATATTGAAGAACTCGAAGCTCTGTTGGGGAGATTGAAGCAATGAGCTGGACCGAATTTCACCCATTCATTCAGGAAGCCACACTCACCACATTGGCCGTCGGCCTGTTGGTTCTGCTCGTCCTGGTCATTCGCAAACCGTTTGCGAAACGCTATGGCGCCAAAGCCGCCTATCTGCTCTGGGCGCTGCCACTGGCGCGCTTTGTGACGCCGCCTTTGCCGGGCAATTGGTCGCTGGCCGGACTGTTGGGCTTTTCACGTCCGGCGCCGGCATCTGACGCGGCAGGCGCGCCATTGCATGTCGCTGCACACGAAGCGTTTGTGGTGCCTGCGGAACGAGTCTGGGCCACGCCCTTGCCATCCGCGGAACTGGGCGCAGCGCCGCCAGTGCTGCCAACCATCGATGAAATGTCGATCAATACATCTCCGGCCCCGGTTGCTGAATTTGCAGCGCCCTCCGGACCCAGCTTGCTAGAGGCCACCCTGGCCCAGGCGCCCCTGATCCTGACGTGTGTCTGGATAACCGGGGTGGTCCTCTGGCTTGGACGCTCTTTCTATCAGCAGCGTCAATTCCTTGAGCTCATCGCCGCGGATTCTCAGCCGGCAGAGTCAGCAACGGTTGCAGAAACCACACGCATTGCCAAACAGCTCGGCATCAAGCGTGTGCCGGACGTGCGCGCCAGCCTGCTGTGCAGCGGCCCGCTGGTCACAGGCTTGACCAAGCCGGTCATTCTTCTGCCCATGTGGTTTGAAGAAGATTATGAGGCCGCAGAACGCCGCGACGCCCTGGTTCACGAATTGATGCACCTCAAGCGCCGCGACCTCTGGGCCTTCCAGGCCGCACGGATTGTCGCTGCCACGCAATGGTTCAATCCCTTGGCATATATGGCGCTGCGGGCCTTCCGCACCGATCAGGAAGCAGCGTGTGACGCTGATGTGATCGCGCGCGCCAAACTGTCTCCAGCCGCTTATGGCCGGACACTGGTCAAGGCCGCACGCCTTGCCCGCCCCTCGGATCGTCGCATCGCTGCGGCGAGCCTGACCCTCGCTCATCCCATAAAAGAAAGACTAATAATGATGACGCACCCCACTCCCACTTTGCGCAGCCGACTCATGGGCGGAACCCTCGCGGTCGCCCTCGGCGCTGGCGCAATCTTCGCCACGGCTTCCTGCACCTCTTCGGTTGCTCAGGAACTTGAAGGCGCTCCGCAAGAAGAGACGATCGTGACCAAGGATGGCGAGAATGTCTTCGTCATGAAGGGCGACCATGACATGAGCTTTGCCGTTACGGTTGATGGCGAGACGTTCGCCTTCGACATGTCAGACCTGCCACCGATGCCACCAATGCCGGCCATGCCGCCCTTTGATGGCATAGTGTTCGAGCAAAATGGCAACAGTTTCCACATGGAATTCGACACCGAGAAACTGCAATCCATGGAAGACAGCCCGGAATTCGCCGAATGGGAAGCCAAAATGGAAGCCTGGGGCGAAGAGATGGAAGTCTGGGGCGAGCTGGTCGAAGAGCGCGCGGAGGCTTGGTCAGCTGAGATGGAGCCTCGCATTGAGGCCTGGGCAGATGCTCAATCAGAGCGATGGGAAAATCAGATCGAACTAATGGTCGAGCGGGCCGAGCGTGACTCCGAACGCGCTGAGGCGCTTGCCGACCGGGCCCGCGAGCGCGCCGAGCGCGACAGCGAACGTGCGAAACGTAATATCGAGCGAGAACATCGCAAAAGCTGGACCTGGTATCGCAGCGAGAATGACCAGGGCGGCGGCGCTTATGACGGCGTTACCGCTCCAGAAACCCGCGACTTTGGCACCAAATCCTTCAACAAGATCGATGTCGGCAGCGGGATTTCCATGGTCTACACGCAAGATCCGAATGCTTCGGTTACCGCAACGCTTGAGCGTGGCAAGTGGGACCAGATCGAAATCATGGTCGAAGGTGACACACTAGTAGCCAGAAAGAAAAAGAACTCTAATTGGGGGCGCTATGGTCCACGGATCACGGTCTATGCCGCTTCGCCAAACCTGCGCGCTGTCGACGCCTCGTCTGGATCATCCTTCAAAGGCAATGTGGTCGCTGGAGATCTCGATATTGACGCTTCAAGCGGATCGTCGCTGTCTATGGAAGGCGCGTGTAAGAGCCTTGATCTCGACGCCTCTTCAGGATCCAGCATTTCACTCGACAAACTGGAATGCGAAACCGCCGTGGTCGACGCTTCCAGCGGCTCATCGATCCGAGTCTATGCCTCTCAAAGCGTCAATGTCGATGCCTCAAGCGGTTCTTCGATTTCAGTCAGTGGCAAGCCGGGCGACGTGACGACGGACAAGTCTAGCGGAGCGTCCGTTCGCATCCGTTAGACGAAACAGAATCGCTCTCCTCCCTGGAACCCTAACGCACAGGTTTCTCTTGAGAGCGATAACCCCGCCATCTGGCGGGGTTTTTCGTGGGTAAAACATCCATGCTGATTGTGCATAATTGAATTTAGCCACTGCCCGCTACTCACAGCCCTTTGAGTCGCCATCTTGTTCGCAACGCAACAGAATAGGAGACTTTCATGATTGAGATCAGACGTTTTTCCGACCTTGGAACATTTGAGAATGACTGGCTGAACGCCCATTATCATTTCTCCTTCTCGCACTATCACGATCGGGACCGTATGGGCCATGGCAAATTGCGGGTTTGGAATGATGACACGATCAAGCCGAATACCGGTTTTCCACCGCATGGCCATCGTGACATGGAGATCATTACCTATGTCCGGACCGGGGCAATTACGCACCAGGATTCCATGGGCAATAAGGGCCGCACCGAGGCCGGCGATGTTCAGGTTATGAGCGCCGGCAATGGCGTTCAGCATTCAGAATGGAATGCAGAGGACGAGAACACGACCATTTTCCAGCTCTGGATCGAGCCAGCCGAAACCGGTGGCGCCCCTGACTGGGGGGCGAAAGCCTTTCCAAAAGCAGACCGTTCCGGAGAATGGGCTGTGCTGGCCAGCGGTCACGGTGAGGCCGAAGCGCTACCGATCCGTCAGGATGCGGCCGTGCTGGGCGCCACGCTCAAGGCGGGCGAGCGCCTCGACTATGAGGTCAAGCCTGGCCGCTTTGGCTATCTCGTCCTCGCTGCCGGTGCCATAGAGCTGAACGGCGAAGTTCTAAAAGCCCGCGATGGTGCGGCCATTTCCGGCGGCACCATACTGACCCTCACCGGGGTCGAAGATGCGGAAATCGTGTTTGTTGACACAGTTTAATCTAATGCTCGCATCCCTGTGATTGGAACAAGATGGAATTTTGCCCTATATTCTATCTTGTTCTGATCATGAAAAGGAGCCCGCCATGAAAACCATCTTCGCCGCCATCGGCGCTTTGGCCATTTTGCCAACCGCTGCCGCAACCGAAGTCGCAGTGACCTATAGCGATGATTTTGCTGAGGAATTGGCTGATAATTATGGCGAGCGGGAAGGCAAAACCCTGACCGAAGAGATTATCGAAGATCTCGACCGGGCCTTTACAAAAGCCGGCGTTGAGCCCGCGCGTGTCGATGTCACGATCGTCGATGCCAAACCAAACCGACCGACCCTGGAACAGCTTTCGGATCGTCCGGGACTGGACGCCTTCCGCTCGATTTCCCTCGGCGGTATGAAACTGGTCGGCACCGCCTATGACGGCGAGGGCAATGTCATCGCGTCACAGGAATATGGCTGGTTTGAAAACAATCTGCGGGATGTCGTTGGATCAGGCGTCTGGACAGACGCCAATCGGGCCTCGCGTCGCTTCGCCACCAAAATGGCGAAACAGTTGAGCGACAGCTAACCGCGCTCACCCGGATAAATCTCACGCCCGTCGACCTCCAGGCGGAACAGGTCGGGGCGTGAGTAATGGCCGGCCGGGTCACTAGCGACCTTGCAGGCCCGTGCCAATGCCAGATCCGCATCGGCGACCAGAATGCCCTCTTCATCTGTCAGAACCCCGGCGACGATTTCTCCGCGTGGATCGATGATCGCGCTGCCGCCATTATGATCAAACTCGTAAAGCGACTGGAACCGCTCCGGCACATGTTGCTGCAAACGCAGTCCCGCTGAACAGATCACCCAGGCGCCGGCCTGGCTGGCGAAAGCGCGGCTCAAGAGAAGTTGCCGGGCCCAGACCGGCTGGCTCGGCGCCTCATGCGGTTCTCGTCCGGGCCAGGCGGCGACATGCACATCGACACCCTGCGCCATCAAGGCATAGGCGGGCAGCACAGCATTATGTTCCCAGCAGTTGAGAGCAGAAAGCCGACCCCAGCCTCGCGCCACCGGCTTCAGGCCTTTGGCGTCGCCATCTCCCCAGACCGAACGCTCATGATGCGTGGGCTTTAGTTTGCGGTGGCGGTTCAAGATCTCTCCATCGCGCCCAATGGTCAGCATGGTGCAATACAGCGTCGCTTCGGTTTGCGGGTCGAGCTCATTGACGCCAATGACCAGATCTGCGCCGGCGCGTTTGGCAGCTTGGCGAAGCGCCACGACCTCGGGCCCATCCAGGCGCACACCGTTCTTGAGCAGCTCACTGGCAGCGCGCCACCAGGTGTCTGACAGCGGACTATCAATGAAGAACGGATAGCCCGGCAGCCAGGCTTCGCCAAAAGCGATAATGTCGGGCTTTTCCTTGGCCGCCTCGTCAATCCAGTTGATTGCGGCCTCAAGGCTGGCTTGCTTGTCGAACAGGACAGGTGCGGCCTGAACGGCGCACAAACGAACAGTATCAGTCATGCGTTCGGATACGCTGGATGCGGGCGTCTAGACAAGGGCTTCACGCAAACTGTTATCAGGGACCAATGACTAGGCCAGGTAGGCACTCTGCAGTTTTGCGACTCCTGCAGCATCCACCCCGAGCGTTTCACTCAAATAAGTGTCGAGGTCGCCGGACTGTTCGCGAATACTGTCCAAGGCCGCCTCGAGAAAGCTCACGTCTACCCCGACAAAGGGATGATAGACGGCGTGATCATAATCCTTGCCGATATGATCATTGAACATGCGCGCCATTTCCGGCAGGCGGCTGGCGACATCGGCCGCTTGATTGGTCAATTCATAGTCGGCGAAAATAGCCTCGCGATCAACCCCAAGCACATGATGAGTCAAGGCGCAGAGAATGCCCGTCCGGTCTTTGCCTGCGGCGCAATTGACCACGGCCGCGTCATCTGTAGCCAGTTCGGCAATGGCCTTGAACCAGGCCGAGAAGGTCTCGATATGCTGTTCTTTGTATGGTGCGGCACGATAATAATCGACCATCCAGCCATGCGCCTTTGGGGCGTCGACAGCGACTTCGGTCAAGAATCGCACATGCGGGGCCTGTGTCGCCTCGCCCTTGTCGCTTGAGATCACCTGCACACCATTGACGGGCCAGCGATGGCCGTGCCGTTCGCGCTCATCCGGGCGGCGCAGATCAGCCTGGACCTTGATATTATACGCCGCCAAAGCCGTCATGTCAGACTCGCTCGCCTCTCCAAACTGGGCAGAGCGAAACAGGACTCCGGTGCGAATGGCCCGTCCCCCCGCGCCTTCATAGCCGCCAAAGTCCCGGAAGTTTCGAATATTCTCAAACGTTTTTACGCGGTCCTGCATACCTGAACTCCTGAGCGTCCTGCCGCTGAACTAGGGCGAAAACTGCGGGGCGTCCACGCTGACGCAAGGCAAGGCGATGCGGTTTGAATCAGTTAAACACGTCTACATCGTGCCGACCGGTATAAGCCAGCTCGCGGTAGATCGCCGTCGTGAGATAGATACCGATCAGTGAAGTGATGACATCCGTCAGCGACTCGAAAGCGAGCAATGGACCAGGCGCGCCATCATCACTGCTCAACCCAACCATGATCTGGAAAATGATCAGGACAACAAGTCCCAGCAGATAAATCATGTAAGCGCCAAGGACTGGCCAGAAATGTGGGCGAACGTAGTCAAAGCTCGACCTCAAGGCGTCGGTCGGTCCTTTATTCTCGGTCAGCATAACCGGCAAGGCGACCGCCCATAAGATTGACAGGGCGATGCCTGGCAGGATGAGCATCACAAATCCGGCGATAATCCCGATATTGGCCAGAATGGTCAGGATCAGGAGCGCCGGATAGCGGCGACTAGCTTCGCCCATGACCTGGATGGGGCCGCCGCCATGATCATTTAGCGCGACCAGATAAAGCACGCCGATGAAGAAAGGATCGAGCAACATCGTCGTACTGAAAAAGCCGAGCCCTTGATTCAGCCCCAGCATGTGATCGAGCGAATAGAGCGCAAATGTTGTCAGGACCCAGAAGGCGGCAAAGCGCATGATCCGAAACCCGTCACGATCCAGCAGCCACCACCAGCCTGACAGGACGCGACCAAGGTCAAATGAAGTTGGCGATGCCTTCATCAACGGAACGGTGGTTCATCAAAGGCGCGCAGTTTCCGGCTGTGCAATTTGGCGTCACCGCTGGCCAGTTTTTCCAACGTCGCGACTCCGATCTGTAAATGCTGCCCGATCGACTTCTCGTAGAACTTGTTCGCCGCGCCCGGTAGTTTGATCTCACCATGCAACGGCTTGTCCGAGACGCACAGCAGAACGCCATAGGGCACCCGTAAGCGAAAGCCATTGGCCGCGATGGTGGCACTTTCCATATCGATCGCGATCGCGCGTGACTGGTTGAAACGCCTTGCGCTGTCAGAGAAGCGAAGTTCCCAATTGCGGTCATCCGTGGTCACGACCGTCCCGGTACGCAGGCGTTTCTTCAACGCCTCGCCAGTATCGCCCGTGACCTCAGCGGAGGCTTCCTGCAAAGCCATCTGGACTTCGGCAATGGGTGGGATCGGGATATCCGGAGACAGGACATCGTCGAGCACGTGATCATCCCGAAGATAGGCGTGCGCCAGGACATAATCGCCAATCGCCTGACTGTGACGCAGACCACCGCAATGGCCAACCATGATCCAGCATTCCGGGCGCAGGACCGCGAGATGATCGGTAATCGTCTTCGCATTCGACGGACCAACGCCAATATTGACGAGCGTAATCCCGGATCCATTCTCTGCCGTCAGGTGATAAGCTGGCATCTGAAACCGCCGCCAGGGCGCATTGTCGATCTGTGCCCGCGCCTTCTCAGTCGACTTGTCGACGACGAGGCCTCCGGCCACGGAAAGTTGCTGGTAACGGCTCCCCGAGCGCAGTTGATCCAACCCCCAGTCGACAAAGGCATCGACATAACGATGATAATTGGTGAACAGCAAATAGCGCTGAAAATGCGCCACCGGCGTCCCGGTATAGTGTTGCAACCGTTTGAGCGAGAAGTCCGTTCGCGGGCCATCGAACAGCGCCAAAGGCCGATGATCGAAGGGCTCATAGAGTTCGCCATCAGCGATTTCGTCACCAATATCGCTAAGCTGCGGGGCCGGGAACCATTTTGCCAGTTCAGCCGGATTGATTTCATCCAGGCCACTGGCCTGGCCCTGTTCCCAGACATAAGCGTATGGGATTTCGGCCACGGAACGTTTGACTTCGACCTCAATGTCATAGTCGCGCATCAGCGGCTCAAGCTGTTCAATCAGATAATGCCGATAGAATTCCGGTTGGGTTACCGTCGTTGAGTATGTGCCTGGTTCGGACATTTTGCCGAAGGCACGTGAAATTGGCGGTGGCGGACCATCCGGATTGTAGCGGATAATCAGTTCGGGATAGCAAAACGCGCCATTGGCCCGGGCTTCCGGGTCGGGCGTCTTACCTTCATGCAGATAGTCTTGCAGGGCGGCGCAAAGGGCCTCCACTGACTGGGAGTAGAGCTTTTCCAGCTCGCTGATAATGTCTTTTGGATTTTTTAGTTTTGTCATGGCCTCCTTTGGCGCAAACCCGCCACAGGGTCAACGCCTCGGCCAGACGGTTCATTCGGATGTCACGCGATACAGACGAACCACGCCGTCCGTTTCGGTCAGCTCGTCAGCAGGCTCCAACCAGTCGGGAATTTCACCGCGATTCATCTGAGCTGCGAAACTCTCTGGCCAGAGATTGCCATAACGATTGGTCTCGCCCAGGCGGTAACAATAGGCCAAATGGGTTGCACCCATATCCAGGAGGCGCTGCTGCGCCAGGTCAGGCGCGCCGATCAGAACCAGATTGGCCCGCTCAATCCCTTTTACATTGCGATGATATGGCCCGACAAACACATCATGCGGTGTTCGAAGCAGGATCGGTATACCCAGATCGATCGGCGTATGGATCCGCATCCTCGGCAGGTCGGCCATGGCGACAAAGTTTTCCGGCGCGACGCATTCGCTACTGAGGGATTCGCGTTCGGCGTCGGCCTCGGACACGGGTGGCTGGGTGGCAGACCCGAACGATCGCCAGGCTAAGGGAGATAGTAAAATGGCCGCGGCGGCAAAGATCAGCAACGGACCAACCCCCTGTCTTGAGCGCCAGACCTCAAACCGTTCGCCGGCAAACCAACCTGCGCCGATCAGAGCGAAGAGATGCGAAAAGGACTGCCCGCGCAATTGCCAAACCGTTGCGGCAATCGCGAGCGCCAGTAGCAGGCCCACGCCAATGCGCCCCAATCGTTCTTGCGGTTTCGCCTGAACAATCATCCATACGCTGGCCAGACTGGCTGTGGCGAGGAAACCGAAGACCCAGAGCACACGCGGGAGATCATCCTCCAACAATTGCGGCAGGGTCTGCGCTTCTGCCACAGCGCTCAGCCAGGACGCCCGAACAGAGTCCGGCACAGCGGCATAAGGATCGCCGAAGCAGGCCGGATTCACAGCAACAAAAACACCCAAAGTCAGCGCAGCCGCCACCGCGCCTGCGACAAGACGTTTGGGCCAGGACGCAAGCCAGCCACCGAATACGCCCAGCAGCGTCAGCAACACACCGCCAGAAGCAAGGGCGGCCCAATGCGATGTGCCATAGGCGTCACAGACCATACGTCGATCACCCAGACCGGGAGCATCCAATGCCAAAAAAAGAGACGCTGAAACAATCAGAGCGAGCCCGAAAGACGCCAGCCTTACGCCTTCCAGATGTCCGCGAACGACCCAAAACAAACCAAGCAAGGCGATCAGACCGACAACATAAGGCAGTGCTTCGATCGCAATGGTCAGGGCTGCGCATACACAAAGGGCTGCAATGATCCCGGAGCGAGCCGAGAACTCTCTCGATAAAAGTGCGGCCAGTCCGGCCATGATCAGAACCGCTACAAGACCGTGATGGTCGATCCGCCCCGGCCAGAAATTAAAAAGGGCAGCCGACCCAAAGAAAAAGAACAGGGCGCAGACCTGTCCGGCTCGGCTAATCCCAAGGCGCTGCATGATTAAGCAAAGAAGCGTGATGACAGCGGCAAACAGCATCAATGGCCAGACTGCAATGGCCAGCGCTTCCGCTGCAGCTTGTCCAATCAAGGGCTGCATGACCAAAATGAATCCCGCCAGGAACAGATCCGGCAATCGCGACCAGTGCATATTGCCCCCTTCGGGCGTCAGCAAGCGCGCCTGATCCACATCAAACCAGGATTGACCCGCCAGCAAGTCGCGCACTTGCTGCAGGCGCATCATGTCATCGAGACCTGCGAGCCAGCCGGTCATCAGTTCCGGTATGCGAAAAGATAGGATCGCGATGGGCACCAGGCCCAAGCTCCACAAGATCCATTTACCATCGCCGAATGCGCCATTTTGGCGGAAAGGTGAAGAAGCCATTAGGGAATTGTCGCCTTAGCCTTAACTGTCTTTAAGTTTAAGCGAGCTATCACACATGGAAGTTACCGAAAGGCTTCGACCATGAGGCAAGAGGCAAGCGCCCCGCGGCCGGTTGCGATCGCCGAACCCCGTCCAGTCCGGATCGCAGTGACCATTCCGTGCTACAATGAGGCCGTCACGATCGCGAAAGTCATCGCGGATTTTCGCTCGGCCCTGCCCGACGCGACCATCTATGTTTTTGACAATAATTCTACCGACAATACGGCTCAGGTTGCGCGTGAGGCTGGCGCGGTTGTACGCACAGAAACACGCCAGGGCAAAGGCCATGTCGTCCGTCGCATGTTCGCCGACATTGATGCCGATATTTATCTTATGGTCGATGGCGATGACACCTATGATGCCTCGATCGCCCCGACCCTGATCGAGCTGCTGAAACGCAACCATGTCGACATGGTCGTAGGTACGCGCGCAGATGTGACCAAGGATGCGGGCCGTGAAGGGCACGCTTTTGGCAACAAGCTGTTTAACAAGATTTACGGGCGCCTGTTCGGCAAGCAATTCTCGGACATCTTTTCAGGGTATCGCGTCTTCACCCGCCGGTTCGTGAAATCATTTCCCGCTGTTTCAAGCGGATTTGAAATTGAAACGGAAATGTCCGTCCATTGCAGCCAACTCGGCATCCCTACGCTGGAGCGTCCAACCGTTTACGGCGTCCGACCGGAAGACAGTCAATCCAAGCTGCGGACCTTTCGCGACGGCTTCCGCATTCTCGGAATGTTCGCCATGCTGGCTAAGGAAACGCGGCCCGCAGCCTTCTTCGGGACGATCGGCATGGGTCTGGTCCTGTTGGCGGCCGTACTGGCGGTGCCATTGCTCGCCACTTATGCTCAAACCGGTCTTGTGCCGCGCTTTCCAACCGCCATTCTTGCCACCGGCCTCGTGATTACGGCAACGGTGCTCGCCGTCTCGGGGCTTATCCTCGACAGCCTTGCGCGGGCACGTATCGAAGCCAAACGCGCCGTATTCCTCAGTCTGCAAAACCCGGATTGGAACAGATGAATCGTCAACTGCTGGGGCAGTTTGGAAGATTTGCGTTTGTTGGCACGATCGGTTTCGTCGTCGATATGGGCGTCACCCTGCTCTTGATTGCGTTCGGAACCCATCCGCTGCTGGCACGCATTGTTGCAATCGCGCTCGCCATGCTGACGACGTGGCGCCTGAATCGCGCAATCACCTTTGGCGCCAGCCAGACCAGTCAGGTCAGCGAAGGCCTAAGGTATTTTGTGGTCGCCATCTCTGTCGCTGTGATGAATTATGCGATCTATGCCGCCCTTCTTCTGAACATCCCGACGATATCGCCTGCGCTGGCGGTGCTGATCTCGGTCGGGTTTGCGACTGGCCTGTCATTTTTCGGTTATCGGCAATTCGCATTCAAGACAGACGCCTGACCACATGCCCCATTTTGCGCCCCGGTTTTGCATCGCGCTTGCCGTATAGAGTCACAACTGAGCCTGCCAGTAATTCAGCGGGCGGCGCGAAAGCCTCGTCACCCAGCAAGTTTAGCATTTCGACATCATGATAGCGGGTCACATCGCCAAGCGGCCAACCCGCGACGGCGCGAACATGCTGCTCGAACTGACCCGTTGCACAGGCTTCTGGCGTCCAGTGGCCGGAATTGTGAACGCGTGGCGCAAACTCATTGGCCAGCAGCGCCCCGTCTTCCAGCACAAAGAATTCGAGCGCCAGAACGCCGATATAATCCAGTGCATCGGCCAACGCCTTTGCCGCCGCACAGGCCCGCTCGGCCACGTCGACGTTGATATTTGCCGGTGCCGTCGAGGTGCGAAGAATGCCGTTCACATGCTGATTGCGAGGGACGTCATAGCAGATCGACCGGCCCGTCACGTCACGCGCGATGATAACGGAAATCTCGCAGGCGAATGGCACCATCGCTTCCAGAATGCACGGTGCATGCCTCAAAGACCTGTGCGCGGCTTCGAAGTCATCGCCCGCTTCCAGCCGCGCTTGGCCTTTTCCATCATAGCCATCACGGCGCGTCTTCAGGATGCCCTGCCCGCCAAAACGTTCAATTGGCGCGGTGATCTCACTGGCCTGATCAATCGTTGCAAATCCGGCGGTTTCGATGCCGCAGGATTGCAAAAAGGATTTCTCAACAAACCGGTCCTGTGAGACTTCCAGCGGCTTGGCACCTGGCCGAACGTTGATCCCGGCGGCAATCAGGGCTTCGGCGGCACTGACCGGTACATTTTCAAACTCATATGTGACCACGTCGCATGTCTGCGCCCAGGCCAACAAAGCCTCCGGGTCATCATATGCTCCAACCATTTGCCTGGCCGCAACGCGGGCCGCCGGACAATCAAGTTCGGGACAATAGATAGATCCGTCAAAGCCGAGCTGCGCCGCCGCACTCGCTAGCATCCGGCCAAGCTGGCCGCCGCCGAGAATGCCAATCGTCGCGCCGGCTTTCAACGCACTCATGTGTCAGGCGTCTCCTGCACCGCCGCAGACTGAGCGGCGCGAAACGCGTCGAGCTTGGCCGACACGTCCGGGTCCTCAAGCGCGACAATCGAGGCGGCGAGAATACCGGCATTGGCAGCGCCGGCCTCGCCAATCGCCAGAGTTCCAACTGGAATGCCCCTGGGCATTTGAGCAATTGAGAGCAGACTGTCGATCCCATTGAGCGCCCGGGACTGGACAGGTACTCCAAGAACCGGCAGGGGCGTCATGGACGCAGCCATACCCGGAAGATGCGCTGCGCCGCCCGCCCCCGCGATAATCACTTTTAGTCCAAGATCCTTGGCGGCCCTGGCATACTCAAAGAGGCGATCCGGTGTGCGATGGGCCGACACGATACGGGCTTCGAACGCCACGCCCAGCTGATCGAGAATATCACACGCTTTCTGCATGACGGGCCAATCGGATTGACTGCCCATGATGACACCCACCACCGGCGTCTCACTGTTCGAGGTTAGGGCCATTGGCTCCCCCGCTTCAAAGCGCGCAACATAAAAACCTTCCTTGCGGCGTCAACCATGTCGCCACTAGGCGTTGCAGTGCATATCTATTAGGCTTTCAGCATGGCAGAATCAGTCGAACGCTTTCCTGATCTGACGAAACCGGACGACCGGCAAAAAGCCCGGCGGGATCTGGTGGCGGCCATCGGACTTGATCCCGACAGCTTACCCCGACATGTGCGCGCGGCGGTGGAAGCGCTGGCAGGTGAAGTCCTCAGCCTCCGCGCCGACCGCGCCCGTTTGCGCGAGGAATTGGAAAATGCGGCGCATCTCGCAGATCGTGACACGCTCTGTCCGATCTTCAATCGCCGGGCTTTTGAGCGCGAAGTGACCCGTGAAATCGCCTTGTCCGAGCGCTATGGCACGCCGCTCTGCCTGATCTTCATAGATCTGGACCGGTTCAAGCTGATCAATGATCGGTTTGGCCATGCCACCGGAGACCGGGTCATCCAGCATGTCGCTCAGACCCTGTTGGACCATGTCCGCCAAAGCGACATTGTCGGACGATTGGGCGGCGATGAGTTCGGAGTCGTGCTAACCCATGCGGAACTTCAAGACGCGCAAGCCAAAGCGCTCAGCCTGGAATCGATCATTGGCAGCCTGACCGTGCGCGATGCGGAAGATACACGAATCGAATCGGTTCAGCTGGGCGCGTCCTGCGGAGCGGTGCAATGGCAACGCGGACGCGATGCCGCGGCTCTAATTGGCGAGGCAGATGAAACCATGTTTCGCCGGAAAAACGAAAAAAAGCGGGCGCCCTAATCTATCCGCGCGCAAGATTGTTTTAAAATCAGGAAAGATCGCGCCGGTCTCGTGACTCGTTGTTCAACCTATGGTTATCTGTTGCCCGAAAGACACAGAGATCATTTCACCAAGAAGGAGCATGCCTATGTCACTGCAAGGTCGGATCGAAGAACTCACCAAGCGACATGCCTAAATCGATGAAAAGATCCACGAAGAACAAAAACGCCCGGCCAGTGACGACATAACCATAAAAGATCTCAAGCGACAGAAACTTCGGCTTAAAGAAGAGATTGGTATGCTGCGCGCAAGTTAGGCGCTGATCGGCTCAATCGCGGCCCGGTCAGCTCTTGACCAAGAGCTGGCGGGAGCGCGCAAATGGATAAACCTGTAACCCTGATCATCGGGCTCGGCCAAACGGTCGGAGATGCGATCGTGCGCCGTTTCCTTGACGAAGGCCATGCCGTATTGGCCGTCGACCCGGACGCCGACCTGCTCGACGAGTTGAAAAAGACGACCGGCGATAAGATCGCCTATCATCACGGCGCCGTTCACTCCAAGCTGGGTTTGCGAAATGCCATGGCTGCGGCGCTGGAATCCTACAATTTCGTCGACAATGTCGTCCTGATCCCGCCTTTGCCGGAGCCGGACCAGCTGCTCGGGCTGGATATGGAAGACTTTGAAACCGTGCTGATGAAAACCGCGCGGGGCGCCGTCCAGGCGCTGCGGGTGTTTGCGCCGGAACTGATCGCCGAACGCCCGGAAACGGAAAATGCGGCCGATCGATCACGCCAAACCGGAACCTTCACCTTTGTCCTGTCACTTGGCGCAAAAATGGCGCAACCCGGCTGGTTCAGTGAAGTGGTCTCGCAGCACGCCATTCTGGGCATTGTCAAAGCCGCGGCGATCGAACTGGCGGAAGAAGCGGTTCGGGTAAACGCGATCGTCGCTCTGCGACCGCGGGCCGAAGGACGCGAACCCTGGCTGAAGGACAGAACGCCGATGGGCCGCCCGTCCCTGGCGGAGGAGATTGCCGAGACTGCCTGTTTCCTCGCCAGTCCGAACAGCGCCATTATTACAGGTGAAGCCATCACCCTGGATGGCGGGCGTCGCTTCTTGTCTGGCGTGATTGAGACGGAAGAGGACTAGGCCTCGACCCGCTTATTTTGGGTGACAGATCACCGGCATCCAGGTGTAGCCTTTAACAAAGGCGCCTGAGGTCAGGCTTGGCTCGTCCAGCACTTCAATATGGCTGAACCGGTCCATGATCTCTTCCCAGAGAATGCGCAGCTGTAGCTCGCCGAGGCGATTGCCGACGCAGCGGTGAATACCAAAGCCGAAAGACAAGTGATTGCGTGCCTGCTTCCGATCGATGATCAGGCGATTTGGGTCTTCTTCCCAGAAGCGCTCATCACGATTGCCCGAGACGTACCACATGGCAATCTGGTCGCCTTTCTTGATCGTCTTGCCATGCATCTCGACATCTTCCAGTGCTGTGCGGCGCATGAAGGCGAGCGGCGTTTGCCAGCGAATGACCTCTGATACCATGTTCGGGATCAGGGATGGGTCTTGCTTCAGCTTGGCATATTCTTCCGGGAACTTGTTGAGGCCATAAATAGAGGCGGTCATGGAGTTCCGGGTCGTATCATTGCCGCCCACAATCAGGAGGATGACATTGCCGAGCAATTCCATCGGCGTCATATTCTTGGTCTTTTCACCATGCGCGAGCAGGCTCATCAGATCATTGCGAATAGGCTCCTGCTGCTTCTTCTGGAACAATTCCATGAAGGTGCCGAGGCACTCCATCAATTCCTGACGCCACTGCTCCTCTCCACCAGGACAGAAGTCAGGGTTTTCGCGATTGGTCGAAACATCCGACCAGCGAGTCAATTTACGGCGATCTTCGAACGGGAAGTCGAACAGGGTCGCGAGCATCATCGTGGTCAACTCGATCGAGACGGTATCGACCCAGTCAAATGGCTCGCCCACCGGCACCTGATCAAGAATTTCCTTGGTTCGGTCACGGATAAGTGGCTCAAACTCTTTCAGCATGTTTGGCGCGACCGCTGGCTGAACGGTTTTGCGCTGTTCGGAATGCTTTGGCTCATCCATGGCGATGAACATTGGCAGTTCGAAATCCTCGATCGGCTCACCCAGAACAATGCCGCCATGTTCCCAGCTGGAAGAGAAGCGCTTGTGATCAATGTCGATCTTCATGACGTCTTCATAACGCGTCACAGACCAGAATCCGCCAGCAAAACTATCTTCGGTCCAGTGCAGAGGATCTTGATCCCGCATCCGCTTGAACAACTCCCAATACGCCCCTTTGCGCCAAATTTCAGGATCGATAAGGTTCATCTCATCGAGCGGGATCGTTGATGTGTCCGGGAGCGGGGCATCAAACTCGAGATACCCTGGGTGAAGTGGGTCACGCGCCGTAATTTTTGGGCGGTCGAGATTATGCGAAATCTTGGTCAGCGTATCAGCCATGTGGAGCCTCCGTGAATGCGATCTTGTCTGCCGCAATTATGACGTTCGCGTCAGCGTAACACAGCTGAAATGAAAAAACTATGACGCATGCGTCACTTTTTTGCTATTTATGTCGGAAATCGCTCGTTTCGAGCCCGCCAAATGGCGGATTCAAGCGCAGATTTGAGGGTTTTGCGCTCGCCAGGCGTCAAAAATCGGCCAATGACCCAGGCTTTTCCAGCATGAGCCAGTTTCAATTCGCTGGGCCGGCGATCCGGAAACTCCAGCCGAACCTGTGTAAAGGCGGTTGGCAAAGACGCTTCGCGCGGCTTCTGGCCCGGCCGTGTATGGGACAGGGCAATCTGTTCCGCGGTCACGCGCACCCGCGTTTCCTGCCTGAGGGTGCGAAAGCTCCATTGAAAAGCCAGCCATATGACCAGCGCATCAAGACCGAAAAATCCGATCACGGGAAACGCTCCCATCGACATGAAGGCCAGACCGGCAATGAAGCTCATCGCAACAACCACCAGCATGACAATGGTAAAGGCCCGCGGGCTGAGCGACCGGTTCGGGGTCAGGGTGGCATCAAAATAGACGGTTTCTGTCTCGTCAGTCATAGTCAGGAGTATAGGGCAGAAATCTGCGCCCGCCACAAGCGCGGTGTCGTGTCGCAAGAATCAGATTTCCAGCCCAGAGCAACTGCCCTAGATAGCGAGCATGACCGCTGTACGATCAAACCGCAAACGCGCGCCGCGCACTTTTGGTAAGGAAAAGGCGGCGGAACTTTACGCCCGCCTGGCAAAGGATCGGCCCAATCCGAAGACGGAACTGAATTTCGTCAATCCTTATACGCTGGTGGTCGCTGTGGCGCTGTCTGCACAGGCGACCGATGTGGGCGTCAACAAGGCGACAAAGGAGCTGTTCAAGCTTGCGGATTCGCCGGAGAAGATGCTGGCACTCGGCCTCGAACGTGTCGAACAGCATGTCAAAACAATCGGCCTGTGGCGCAACAAGGCCAAGAATGTCATTGCCCTCAGTCAGATGATCCTGGATGATTTTGATGGGTCTGTTCCACAATCGCGAGACGAATTGATTCGGCTTCCCGGCGTCGGACGAAAAACCGCAAATGTGGTCCTGAACGAAGCCTTCGGACACCCGACCATTGCCGTCGACACACACAT
>ERZ1740059.222-NODE-222-length-31410-cov-5.863020_pt1 | contig 31410 bp, 19 predicted proteins | sample MGYA00581744_ERZ1740059 | MGnify/ENA primary metagenome ERZ1740059 (study PRJEB43018, sample SAMN04849738) | marine metagenome | isolation source: floating plastic debris | place: Pacific Ocean | collected 2008-08-28 | study: EMG produced TPA metagenomics assembly... | reverse complement strand
GAACTATAAAGATCAATTACTATATACATTTAATGGTTCCAAAAAAATATACCACGAAAAAAAATACTCTGTTCTTCCTACAGCAAAAAATTACATAGATGAGAAGCTTATTACTGAGCAGTGGGAGAGTATTCTCAGAGTCATTGTAACAATCAAATTAAGAAGAACTACTGCGTCAAGAATATTAAAGCGGTTAAGTTCATATTCAAAGCTGCATCCACTTTATCGTGCGCTAAAACAAGTTGGTAGAATCTATAAAACCATCTTTATTTTGAAATACTTGGACGATATTAGTTTGCGCCAATCAACAGAAAAAGCACTTAATAGAATTGAGCAGTCACATCAATTCGCAAAAGCAATATTTTTTGGAAATAATCAAGAAATAAAACAACCAACTCAAGAAGAGCAAGAGATTGCAATTGGTGCTAGACATTTAATACAGAATTCAATAGTACTTTATAATTATCTTAAAATTTCTGATGTCTTACTTAATTGCGAATCAGAGGAAAGATTTCAAGAGATTTTGTCTAGTGTAAAATCAGGTTCAATAATGACATGGCAACATATAAACATTCATGGTGAGTATGACTTTGAGTTATCAGAGCTAGATGAGACTGAATCGATTTTTCAAATGGATAGAATACTAAGTTTAGAGGTCAACTAGTTCTACGGAACTTTACTACCGAGTTATCCATTAAGGCCTAATTGCTTCATAAATAGGTTAACGATAAGGCATCAATTCTTTGTATTTTAATATTATGTTAAATAGAATACTCTGGTGTGCGCTGGCCTGCCAAAATACCGGGCGCGGGTGAGGCCGTGGGTTGATAGTGATTATTTTGGCTAGATTTTTTGTTTACTTTTTTATCAATGAAAAAAGTGAAAGCCCAGCGGCTTGAGCGTAAAAGCGAACACAGATGAAAGTCAATAAGGATGTGAGCTAGTTATGTGCCGATAGCAAGGAGATTGCCACGTCACCAATGTACGCAAAGTTTCCTCGCAATGACGAGGTATATGATGGCTTGTGCTGTGAGCCAAACAAAGCGTGGGCCTGCAAGTGTTTTACAGGCAAATTCCTAATCGCTGAGAATCGCGTATTTGAAAATGAATCGAACAATTACCCGAATAACGAAATTTAGAACGAGAACCTTTGCCTGGGAATCTCTTGCACTGGGTCGCATATCAGGCACCAAGCCTGAAAGCGCGTGGGTAAAACTATTAATAGCCGTTTGGACAGGGCAAGCCGTGCGGATGGATCAGTGCGCTGGCCGAGCGGCTATTTAATATAACGACTAATTATATAACAACTTGGTTAGACTCCAGACTGTACATCATGGCGGGCTCGCCCGTGCGTTCTATTTACCTGAGCGGTTTGGCGAAGGCAAGCGTAGAGTAACGGAGCGCAGACATAATATAGAATTATATAACTAGCTGGTTGTCAGCCTGTGTTATGGATGATTGTTATATAATTTATATTATGTTAAGTAAAGAATTCCGACTTCTCTTCTGATAACTATCCTCTGAGCCGATCTACCAACACCTCCTTCTTCTGGGGTGACACGGGCAACTCATTACCATTACTTAATTGTACATACCCTATTTTACCCTTTGTGTACTTCGTTACTCTCTCTATATTGATCAGATGACTTTTATGCACCCGTAGAAACCCCAACGGCTCGAGGATCTCTGTGTAATGTTTCAGTGTTCTACAGATCAGTCGTGTGTCATTATTGTCTAAATGAAACTTAGTGAAATTGTCGTGCGCTTCGCAATGTATAATATCTCTGGCCTTAATTACTTCTAAGCCTTCCATTACAGGTAATACGATCTTAGTATCCTGGTTTTGCTGGTGCTTTAGATTCTCTAGTAGTATTCGCGTAGTGTTCAGCTCATGCCGTCCTGCCGCCACCTTCTCCACTGCGTTGATCAATTCATCGATATCTATCGGCTTTAATATGTAATTCGCTGCGCTGTGTTGTATGGCCTGTATAGCATAATGGCTGTAAGCTGTTAAAAATATGGTTTCAAACCGGATATCATCTAAGGACTTCAATAAATCAAAACCGTTACCATAAGGCATTTCTATGTCTAGAAACACGATATCGGGATCATATTGCTGTATGGCCAATTTGCCTTCCTTAATATCGCCACAAGCTGCCAAAACCGTCACTTTTGGACAGTACTGCAATAGATAATTCTGAAGTGTTTCGCGGCTTGACGCTTCATCTTCGACAATTATGGCCTTTAGCATGGTTGTAGCATCAGTGATTTTGGCAAAAATACCTCTACCCTCGTTCCTGTGATTTCTCCTTCCAAGTCGGCAATATTCAACCGAATCTTGCTGTTATAGGTATCGTTGATCAAGTTAATTCGGTCTTTCGTATTTTTCATACCCGTAGATTTCTGTTGGCTTTGATTCTCGGTTTTTAATGCTTTAGACTGCTTTCTGCCAATGCCATTATCTTCAATCACCATTTTAAGCCCGTCATTTTCAGCTAACAGTTTTACTACCAGTTTCCCCTTCCCTTCTTTATATCGTAATCCGTGCCATATGGCGTTTTCTATAAAAGGCTGTATCAGCATGGGTGGGATTGCATACTCCTCGTTCAAAAGCGCTTCATTTACTTGAAAGTCGTATTCAAATTTATCCTGGAACCGTAAGTGTTCTAATTTCAGATATAAAGCTAAGGTATCCACTTCCTCCGTGAGCGGCACAAAATCAGACTGGGAGTTTTCCATCACAATGCGCATCAATCGGGAGAAATCTGACAAATATTTATTAGCCTGACGTGTGTCATTCTTTGAAATAAAGCTGTTGACTGAGTTCAGAGCGTTAAAGATAAAATGCGGATTCATTTGGCTGCGCAATGACTTTAACGTCAGCAACTGGTTGGCCAGTCGTTTCTGTTGTGAGCTACGATATAACAGAAAACCCGCGATTAAAATCACAATGATGAGTAGTAATAACCCATAGATCGTCAGGTTCTTTTGACTACTCTCCTGCTCTAACAGGGCAATCTGACTAGCATTCAATTCCCGATCTTTTTCCAGAAGCTTAATGGTTTCCCTATTTTCATACAGACTTTCCAGTACTTTTTGACTCAATTCTATCTCTTGTTGCTTCTTTTCGTATTGCTGGTCCACCAGAGCTACATACCTTTCATAATTCGTTAAGGCTCTGCTATAATCTCCTTGTTCAGCATATACATCGGATAAAGTCTTACTGGCCTTAAGGCGTTGTTCAATATCGCCACGCTCATAGGATACGGAATGCCCGGAGTTTAAGTACGGTAGGGCCTCTCCTGCCTGGTCGTTAGATAAGTACAGCTCTGCAATTTCCAGGTTCAGGTTGCCTTGCAAGGCCGTATCCTGGACGATTAAACTGTTCTGCAAAGCTTCTTTTTTAAAATCTAGTTTCCGCTGAAAATCACCCTGCCTATCCAGTACCCTACCCATAGCTTCCGTAACATTCCGGTTGGTATTGACATCCCGGGTTTCTACGGCGTCATCCCACAACTGTTGGTATAATTCAAGGGATTCTTCCTCGTTACGCTCTTCCAATACCCGTCCTTTAAGCAGATTACCCTGCCCTTCCAGAGAATCATTCCCCAATGCTTGCGCTAGTGCTATTACCTTGTCGGCGTACGACATAGCTTCGCTGAAGTTGCCATTCCCCAAATGAGCCTGTCCCAAACCAAGCAACCCCTCACCTTTCAAGAGGTCTTCGGACTTATATTGGCCTAAAAATCGATTGAGGGCCTGAATAGCTGAATTCCAGTCTTCCTGAGCCAGGTAGACCTTGCCGATATCGTAATACAAGCTCTGTGGTATCCGCAACGGTATTCTCTTGGTCAATTTAGAGCGTGAGGTTGAAAAGGACTCTACTTTCTTGAAATTCTGTAAGGCCAGATCGTACTGTTGCAGGTTGTAATGCGCCTTTCCCAGAAGCTGGTAAAGCTCTACTTCTTCCTGTGGGGTTATGCGTTTTACGTTGCTTTTGAAATATTGGCCTAATAATTCAATGGATTTAATCGGTTGATTATCAATATATTGCTTTGCTATTTCTAATTCTTTTATTGACCTTGTTTTAAAGTCTGTGCTTGAGGCTTTTTTCTCTTTTTGCGCCCGAGCGCTGACCAGAAAAACCAAAAGCAGTATGGTCGTGATAAAGAATGTGATCCTCTTTTTGGCCATGATCAAAGGTACGCTATTTCATTTCCTGTGCGGTCCTGTTAACTAAGTGATATACCTCGTTCACTAATTCTAACTGTTTAGTGAATTGTATGATGCGTTGATAGACCTAAAACATAAGCATCATGAAAAAGAAACCGATATTCATCCTCATCGCCATCACCATGGCTACCTCCTTTGCACTCGTATTTAGTCATTCGCTGACTCTACCCGAGCCTCTAATTGCCGACCACGAACCTCGCCCACCTCTTCCTGCAGCTCGAAATATCCGGCTAGCGCTGCTTTTAGACACCAGTAACAGCATGGATGGTTTGATCGACCAGGCCAAGTCACAGTTGTGGAATATTGTATATGAAATGACAGAAGCCAAGCATTCTGGTGTACCTGCCGAACTGCACCTGGCGCTATATGAGTACGGCAACGATAACCTAAGCATAACCTCAGGCTATGTACGCCAAGTCAGCAACTTCACGCAGGATCTGGATGAAGTATCACGGCAGTTATTTGCCCTGACCACGCATGGAGGTTCAGAATATTGCGGCACGGTAATCACCAAATCATTGGAGAATATGGATTGGGGTGATGATCCGGATGATTTGAAATTCATCTTTATAGCTGGAAACGAAGAGTTCTCACAGGGTCTTGTACCCTTTGAAAAAGCGTGTGCATTGGCTATGTCGTCTGACGTAGTGGTGAATACAATTTATTGTGGCGACTACCGCCGTGGGATACATGAGCTGTGGAAGAAAGGCGCTGAAATCGGCGGTGGTAGCTACATGAATATCGATATGGATAAGGCCACGGTGTACATCCCCTCTCCTTATGACGATAAGATTGACTCTCTAAATGACGTCCTTAACAAAACTTACATTGGTTACGGGCAACATGGTCAAGCCAATAAATCACGGCAGCTCAGAGAAGACGCAAATGCCAGCCAGTTGAGTAAGGAGAACAAAGTGAAGCGGGCCATCACCAAGAGTAAATCCCATGCCTATAAAAATGAAGATTGGGATCTGGTGGATGCTATCGATAAAAATAAGGTGGAGCTAAAGACCCTGTCAGATCAGGAATTGCCCGAAGAAATGCGTAACCTGAGCCTTGTCGAGAAAGAAAAGTACTTGTTTGCGCAAAAAGAAAAACGCAAAGCCGTTCAGTCTGAGATCCAAAACCTGGCCAAATTGCGAAAGAACTATGTACAAGCACAAGATACCGCTACCTCTAACGGATTAGAGAGCGCTATCCTTAAATCGGTCAAATCGAAAGCTAAAGAGAAATCGTTTGAGTTTGAGAACTAGTACCCAAAGCCACTCCGGATGTTATTTCGGGGTGGCATTTTTCATCTTACAATGTATATGAGATATCCAATAACTCAAAGTGACTGAATGACCATTGAGGAAAAGGAATAAACTCATTCTATAGTACGATTAGCTAATCAAAATCCTATACTCAAATAGGGGTCTCCCCGATGAAGTTTAGTGTCAAGATTGTGTGTACGATCTGCTTCTAACCCCATGGCTGATATAACGAAAAACAGGTCATCAACAAAGAAATCGTTTATTGAAAACCGCTCGTTTTCTGTCATGTGTGATCTTATGCATAAATAAAAGTTAACATTATCTTAAAAATAATTTATCACAAAAACTGTTTTCATTTAACATCAATTAGTGTTATTTTTAGATATATTATTTACCACAAAATGTAGCATTAGCACACTAGAAGTCTATGGAAGGGCGTGTGAAAGATTGAATTGTAAAAAGTAGCAACTGAATGATTTATTTACCACCCAAACTCATTGGTTTCTGGAAATCCGAACAGGAACTATCTATGTCTATATCTTCCTGCAGCCAACATCAAATCAAAGGAAAAATGCATATCACGCCCGATTCCGGATCTATGATAACCACCCATTTTTCGGGAATTATTAATGAAAATTATGGCAGTTTATTATGTTCGGCGTTTTCAGAATTCACTTTTCAGCATGAGTGTTTTAATTTGTTATTTACAGGTTATTGTAAGGGTAAAGAAAATCCGTACGACATGCGTTTATCTATCAACATGATGATCTATAATGAGAAGGGCAAAGTGGATCAAAGAGTAGACCGATTGGAACTTATCAAAGTCTCGGAGAAAGTCATGTCAGAGTTTCCATCCAGTCATGACCAGTTTTCGTTTTCAACTACCAAAGAGAGTATCTAAAGGCAAGTATAGAAATGCCGTTTTGAGCTAACTTTTCGTTAATGCGGAACAATAACAGAGCAGCCTATCAGGCCCTTTATTTTAAACTCTAGTTTGTCTTTGAAAAAATATTTGGTGTCTTTAACCCAAGGATGTGTTGCCATTTTCGCTACTTGATCAAATACTTCCTGGCCATGTGCCTCGAAGTAATTCATTAAGTTATCCATGGTTTTGTACGCCGAGTAGTTTTTTCTAAAACACTCAAACAACATGAGATCCACTCCCAATTTCCGTGTAATATACTCTCCTATCCCAACAGATGGTTCGAAAATATATGCACTCATTCCATAGTCAGCCAGGTAGTTAAAAAGCGTTTCGCCATGTAACAAACTGTCAATATCCAGAAACGAAATATGCTTTTCATCCAATTGTTGTATTATTACAAATTCAGATAGTTTGAACTTCTTTTCAAAAAGCTCTTCGTCCGGCAGGTCTAGTAATTTCTGACCGTTGTCTAGCTTTTCTTGCCATATTCGATGGAAAGACTTGTCGTTTTTTTGAATAGCTTCTTTAAAATTAGCAAAACGCTTATCCAGCTCTAGATGACGCTGTAACTTTTTGTTACTGAGCTGAAGAATATTTTGCTCAAATGATTCTATCTGTAAAGAACCTTCGGATGCTAACATCTCACGTTGTTCAGTATACTTTTGTCTACTCAATTCATTTATTGTGGCCGGAAAAAGCTTGTTAAGCGTTTCATCATAGCTATGAGCCATATGATCAAGTTCCTCAATACTTATCATTGTTTTTGTTTTATTAAATGATTCCAGGCGCTCCATCCGTTGTAATGCTTCCGGGTATCTTTTGGTCAAAAGGTATTCCATTCGTTTTCTTAGATAGAGATCATCCCGATAGTCTCGCCTGGCATGAATGATGTTTACCTTGTCCGGAGCGTCTGAAAATGAATGATATCGCGCATACTCATCCGGAACGTAACATCGTATTTGTCTCTCCGGGTGTGCCATGTTGTAGAAAAGTAGTTGTTCGAAAATTACGTTGAAATTAGCCATGTTTTCGCCCGCCTTTCTGATTTCTGTAAGGTTTTTATCAATGAAAAGGAAAGCCTCACTTACATACTTATGGATAAAATCTATGTTATTACCTCCCAAAACTGCGGCGTTTGCGGCGTTAAGGTTAGCTCCTTGTTTGAAAATATGTTCCAGACATTCAGGCACATATGAAACATATGATTTGAGACTCTCCAGGTATTTTTGATAAATATCACGATCTTTTTCGAAATGAAAGCAAACCAAATCATCATCTGGTCTTAAATCCAAAGGTTGCCATATGTAAATATCGGAATCGAGGTGGAGAAAAGGTTCTTTCTGAACTCCGTATGCCAGCAATTTTCCCGCTGCCCATAGCTGTGAAGGATAATCTGATATCTGGTCCAAAATTATTTTCACATCGGTGTAAGGCAATTCCAATTGTTTGATGAGTATATCATACCCTACTTCATCCGTCACCAGTTCTACTCGTTCGTGAAATTGACATAATTGCCAGGAGCTGAGTATCCAGCTTTTAAAAAAGAAATCGTTATGAACGTTACTTTCCAGATATGGCTTAGACCAAAAACTTTGTACTATTTTCATCTTAGCGTGTAAATCAAATGTTGTTTTTTTTCGGAAAAAAGAGGGATAGAGGTGTGAGCCGGTTTATGGTTTATTTACAGGTCAACCAATTTATTCTCTAACAAACGATGGTATAACTGCATGTAGTCATTTGCCATTTTGCGAGGATTAAATACATCACGAGCTTTTCTGTGAGCATTTTTTCGAAGTTGATTTAAGTCGGCCCTATCCATTTTAAGTGCTTTTTCAATTGTCCGCTTTAAAGCGTCTTGGTCGTTCGTCTTAAAAAGGAAGCCGTTGACATTGTGGTCAATTACTTCAGGAACACCGCCACAATCGGATGCAATGCACAACAGGCCCTGGGCCATGGCCTCCATCAAGACAATACCCTGACCTTCATAGGCGGAATTGAGTAGAAGAATTGATCCGGGTTGAACGGATTCAAATGGATTTTCCTTATACCCCTCCAGAAAAATGGTACCTGTCATACCCAAAGACTTGATCAATAGTTCGCATTTTTTATGGAGTGGCCCGTCTCCCACATACATAAGTCGACATCCCGGATGTTTTTTGGCAAGAGACGCAAACACTTCAATCAGTTCCAAGGGCTTCTTTTGATCAACCAGTCTCCCAACGAAATAAAAATCTCTCGAAAGCTCGTTTATGTCTTCTATATTCTTAGCGTATTTGTCGAGATTGAACCCGCAAGGGATTACTTCAATCCTGTCGGCATCTATGCCGTCTACTTTTACCGAATAGTTTTTTACAACGTTTGTCACACAAGCCACAGCATCAGTCTTTAAGGACAGTCTTTTTTTTATACGCTGTTGATCAACTGTTTCATTTAAATTGGTATTATGTTCTGTCATCATCACTACTGGCACATTGCACTTATCAGCGACCTCTCTTCCGAGCGTGTCTGCCCAATAAACGCTGGTATGGACAATATGAGGCTGCAGTTTTCTAATCTTTTCAGCAAGCCATCGAAACAAGGTAAGGTAGGTATTGTCCTCCCTTTTATCAGCGGCAATGTGTACTGAAGCTCCCAGGTCTCTAAAACGAGAGGCATGGTTAGGAATCGAGTAGAACACCAATATTTCTACCTCGTAATAACTGCGATCCAGGTGCCTTATCAACAAATACAGGAATTCAAGTATCCCACCGCCTTCATCCATATCAAGAGTGGGAATTATGTAAACAATTTTCACGTTGGTGGGATGCATGAATATAGCTATGCTTCCAGTATTATCATTATCGCCATTTTATTCTAATAGCCACTTGAAGATATCTTGCATAAATGCCTGGCATTGGTAATCTTTAACGCCTTTCCATGATGTCATATAAAGCGAAGTCATAGCATCTCCCATCACAATTACTTTTCCCCCATTTTCCAGTTTTTTATAGACACCAAATGGATATTCTTCCGTTTGCGTGTTAAAACAAAAGGGATTTCCTCCTGTGACCGTCCTTCCATATTGATAGGTGATCTTGAGTGGTTCCGGGGTGATTACTCCCTTTTTAGTATACCCTCCTATTAAAGTATCAGGGCTGTCCTGGCCATATTGGATATCAAAATGCCCAATGATGTCATTTACATTCGTTTTTTCTAATGTTGTCCAATAGTCTACCTCCATAATCATCAGTAACGACCCCCCGCTTTCGACATAATCTACAATAGTATTTACCTCGTTCTTAGTGTAGATGGCAGTTGGAACATGTATCATTAGAAGATCGCATTTTGTTAACATGTCTGATCCAATTTCATCTCGCAGGTAATTGATTTGCGCATCAAATGCTGTGGCGGTCTTTTCTAACTCACCGGTAAGATATTTCACCCTGTTCAGATCGTTACCCGCTTCGCTCACCATATTATTCGGATCATTCCAAAACTTTTGACCATGTCCGATGTCCACGAAAACCTGGCTAGCCTTGCTTTTTTGGGCAAGGGCATAGTTAAATACCAAGAGCATGCTTATCAGGATAAAGGAAGTAGATTTCATTTTTCTATTCGGTTGAAGTTTGATTTTCTCTAGTTTAAATGGACATTTTTAAAAATCAATTAATTGCTTCTTTTCACACCATACATCACGGAAAGATTAATCCGATTTCATTCAATATCCCCGCATCGATCATTAGCCATTCAATTGTTCATTAGCCAGATGTTGTCTCACTTTGTCTAAAACAAGTGTATACGACTTCATGTCTACAATTTCGTCATTATTAAATGAAATGTCAAACTCATCTTCTAAAACTGCTATTAAATTCATGTGTTGAAGTGAATCCCATTTTTCCGTATCCTCTATTTTAAAATCGTCAGTGATGTGATCTGTTTTTAACACGAGCGACATGATATTTTTGATTCTTAATTCTATACTATCCATAACTTACCTTTCAATTTCTGCATTTAAGCCATTGCTGATTTTCGCTAACCCATTCTCATCTTCTATTACCTTAATGTAACTAATGTCAGCGGGTACGAACTGCTCAATATTAATATGATATTTTATAGTTTCATTTTTTTTATCAATCACTTTAAATCCGGATTTATCGAAAAAAGCAGCTATCTGTACGTTTTTCAGTGTTGGAAGGTATTCGGCCGTTAACGTTTCTATGTTCCGCTTTTTCAAATAATTGATAAGACTATAGATCATTTTGAACTCAATATGACGGCTTAGCACCCGACAGCTCAATAAAAAGGTATCAATAAAGGCAGAAGCCCCTTGATAGGAGATAATGCACAACCCGGTCATTCCATACTGTCCAAACTTATCATTCACAGTAATCGAGAAGACATCAAAATCATGCTGACTGATCATTCGTCCTACATCACTTTCAGAATATCGAATCGTTCTTGCATTAAATTGGTTCGTCTTCTGGGTCAATTGCGCCAATCGCTCGATTTTTGTATGATCATTTAGATCAATTATGATTTGCAGATCAAGACTAGCTAGATAATCTTCAAGTCGGTTAAATTCCAATCTATATTCGTTTCGACGCCGCTGTTCTTTGTACATGACTATCTTTCTCTGGTCTTCTTTCGTGATCGAAAAATTGAAGAAAAGACCCATGTATTTTCTGATCAAATTCGGATAATCATAGATATTCTTCGTAACACCAATAGTCTTCACCTTGTTTAAGGCCTCACGTATACGATCCAACTCAAATGGAGAGTCGTCTATAAACACAATACTTTCCAATCCAATATTTAACTCTGATGCTATTTCGGCGAGGTTTAGTACCTTCTCCTGCCAGTTTATTTTTTTAATGGCAAGATGTTCATTCTTAAGCACCTGATCGGGGTGCTTTTCAAGCACCTCTTCAACATCTTCAATGTTATTTTTGCTACATAATCCAATAATAACTCCCTTTTCACTCAGTTGTGTTGCGAGTGACTGGACTTCATTAAATACCATTCCCTCTGCCGTTTCAGGAGATAACCGGATCCCCTCTAAACCGTCCTCTCCCACTATGCCTTTCCACAAGGTATTATCACAATCAAATATCAATGCCTTCTTCACCTTACCAAACGAAGCACATATATACGGAGCAATGTAGTCGCAGTAGTGTTTAAAAAAATTAAATGTATAGGGCGCTTTTGAGGTATAAAAAAAACGGTAATCTACGCAGTTTTTTATCCCTGTTTGTAGGAATACCTGATCCAGGTCAATAATTGTCGTGTTCTTGGCTTTAACAATGGCCAGGTGTCGGTTTAGTTCATCTACAAAATCCGTATAAGCTGTACCTGTGAAATGGGAGGAAGTAAAAAGTCTGGCACTGAATTTATTAAAAATGACTAGTGGTATGTTGGCCAGGTTATCCTGCACCATTTTGATCTCAGCTTTAACTTTTTCGATCAATTGCTTGGTTTCCTCCGCCCCTATTTGTTCGATCTTATAGTGTAATGCTGGCAATAGAGTAGCGGCTTCCCAAAAGACGAATACCACGTCCTTATCACCAAAGTCAAAACTATTTTGAACGATACTATCGTAGTCACCAAACGTTAACGAGCCTTTAATACCAGATATCATTAACCTACATTCCAGGGGTTCTTTGAATTTGTGTACGATAATGTTTGACAACAGACCTATCTTCAGATCCGTCTCAAAACTTGTAGGTACGAGGTCAGCATGAACACCTAATAACTGAGAATAGCTTAAGGACAAATATTCCATTTCGTCAGAGTTGTTTTTGAGGCCTTTATGTCAAAATCAATTGACCATATGCTTTTTTGATGATATATCTATTGATGTCAGGAGTTGTTGGACGTCCATGTCTGGCCTATCAACCATAAAGCACAAAATATCTGTGAACGATTTCAAAAAACGTTCACATGACGCTTCATCATAAGTACCGTTAGAAGCCACAAGAGCAGCCAGTTTGTCTCCTATTTTACCTATCTCAAAAATAAGTGGCAAAATCTCGTCGTCTTTGTGTATTCTCTCCTTTATCAAAGTGGCATCATCACCCAGCATACTGTCCTCGGCATATTCGAAATAGTTAAAATAGTAAGGTGTGATCTTTTTCCTATCCGTGACATTAACATTACCGACAAAATGTTCAAAAGGATACCTATGATGTCTCATGACTTCCAAAACTTTCATTTTCACGTTGGCTATGAATTGTTTTAATGGAATACACTCCTTTACTGGTAATGAAATTATTAATCTGTTGACAATCAATCCAATAGTATTTTCAAAATTTTCTCCTGGGTTGAAAAGCTCGAAAGTCCTGTTATGAATGGCAAACATAATTTGGGACTTTCCTATGTTATTGACCTTGTGTAGCAATAGTAGAACTGCAGTCAAAGTCATTAAGAAGAATGAATTTTCTCCGTCCTGATTTTTTAGCTTATTGTAAAGTTCATCAGGCAGTATATTTTGGAATTGACTAGGGGTAGCAGGTTGATTTTCATTTGGCCATTGTACCGAAGTTAATTCGGAGCTTTGACGGTCCCAGTAGTTCTTGTCACGTTTAAATGTTCTAGAGTTCAAGTAGGTGGTATACGCTTTTTTAAAAGATTCAAATTGTGATATTCCCGGAATACTAATGTGTAGATCACGATAATATTCAGTCAAATGTTTTAGAATAACCTGGATCGACCAACCATCTGAATTTATGTGTGGCAGCTGAATGACCAGATACTCATCAGAAGATGTATCCACACGAAACGCCTTGATAAGTGGCGTATTTCTAAGATTAAATGGCTTACGTTCGTTTTTTAGAAATTGGAGGAGCTCACTATCATCTATTTTATGACGTTGAATTTTAAAGTCTCCTGGCTTTTCCACGCGATTAAAAACACCCTGGGTTTTAAAGTAATAACTAGTTCTTAATGACTCATGGTCCAGGATAAGCTTTCTAAAGGATTTTTCAAGCCTGGGCCAATCCACCTCCCCTACAACTTTGAGAATATCAGCGCTCATAGGTGGTGGCTCATTTGAGAATAATTCTCTGAGATATAACAATTTCTGCGAAATAAGAACTTCTCCCATAATGCTAGGTAGTAATGGTAAATCGATAAAATGATATTGTATTCATTTTTTCTTCAAAAAGGAATTTCGTTTAACTCACGTTATTTGGTCTATTTTAGAACCACCTTTCGGGTATCTAAAATTTCCCTAACAGTCGAAGCAACTTGCGTTGCATAACTTTCTATAAAAAAATGATTGCCTTCAAAATCGTAAATCTCACATGCATCTGTGGAGTATTTTAGCCATTCACTCCGTTGCACGTTTTGAGTGATGGGGTCGTCTTTCCCGATAAACACAGCCACCTTACTACCCAGACTTAACCGTTCAGGGCGAAAATTGTAGGACTCGAGTAAGTAGAAATCATGCCGGATGGCCGGTAAATATAGCTTTAATGCACGTGGATTCTCAAGGAGCGCTTTGGGTATACTTTCCATTTTTTTTAGTACTTCTATAAATGAATCGTCGCTAAGCTTATGTGCCTCGTTTCGCCTTGCGAAATAGATGTGAGGTGGCTCGAAACCTGATAAAATGACATGCGTGGGATCAGGAAATCCCATGGCTTTAGTTTTACTTGCGGCCAGATAAGTAATAACGGCCCCCATACTATGTCCGAATATGGCATATGGACCATTCACGCCCTTAATTATATTAAGCACGTCGTAGACCAGGTCATCCAATTGCTGATTACTCCCGTCAAAAGAACCGAATTCTAATTTAGGATAGTCAAATTTCAAAACTTTAAACGACCCTCCTAAGACATCATCCCACCGTGCAAATACTTCAGATGAACCTCCTGAGTAAGGTATGCAAATGAGTTTGAACAGATTATCCTCGCTATCTTCTTCTATATGTTTCACTATACAAACACCTCTATCTGGATACTACGCTTCTAAAAGTATACTTCCTTAGGTTGAAAAAAATCAACTTTCCTGACAAGACAATCATATGCAGGCTGATCCGTAGTTATATGGGCACAATAGTTTGCATCAATATCTAAAGCCCTGGTATGCCAAGTACAATCATCATAGCTCACTTTTTCATCTTTAACTAAAATGGACGACAGTGGAATGGACAAACCCCGACTGTCTGCTTTTATCATACTCTCTTTTATGGTCCAGTATGTATAGAACATTTTTGCCGGGTCGTCAGACCAATTAATGGTCTTCCATTGGTTCACATTCATCACCTGTTTAAAATAGGAAAAGTCTATAGGTTTAATTTCTTCGATGTCCACACCTATCCTCATGCCTGTACCTATTGCGCAGATCACAAATTGTCCGGAATGTGAAATGTTAAAGTCGACATCTGCTTCTCTAAGAAAAGGCCTTCCATGGCTGCCATACTCAATTTCTTCAAGAATGCCTTTTCCATATCCTTTTTCTTTTAGACCTCTCAAGAGTAACAACTTCCCTATTAAATGGGCATGACGGTCCTGCCATTTGAGGTAACTGGCATTTTTTTTTCTTAGCTCAACAGGAAGCATACATTCATACTGACGCCACAAATCAACTGCTAATGGTTTGGCAAACTTCGAGCAAAGTATTTCTATCAAACCTTCTATCCGTTTATAATTTTAACCTGGCCAATTGTTTTGAAGCCTATTTTCTGTTATGCCTTTTGTGTTATTTATAATCTCGATGATTTGCATCATATGATCATGTAAGAAGAAATGCCCACCCTCAAAATGATGTATGTTACAGCCCTTATTGGTAAATTCCTTCCATTTATTGCACTGTTCTTCAGTCAAGTTATCATGCTTACCAAGAAAGATGGTAATGTTTTGATCAAACGGTACTACATCTCCTTTGTGACAATAATTTTCAGCTATTCTAAAATCGTTTTTCAGTAACGGTACAAAAAGCTCCAATAACTCCGGATGATCAAAAAATTCGGGAGGTGTACCTCCCAGTCGAAGTACCTCAGTTCTAAACTCATCATCTTTCATTAAGTGATATTTTTTTTCATCCTCACTATCAATGTGTGGCGCTCCCTTTCCTGAAAAGAACAGGTGTAAGGGTTGTGGAAAGTGTAACTTTCTCAGCTTAAGAGCGAGTTCATAGGAGATCAATGCACCAAGACTATGTCCGAAAAACATGTAAGGAGCTTGTTGTAATTCTGAGCTTATATTCTCAAAAATATCGTCTATAGCTTCTTCTATGTTATGATAAGGCTCCTCATTAATCCTCTTTCCTCGTCCGGCCATTTCTACTGGGTATAATGTTATATTTTTATCCAGGTGAGGCTTCCAGCTATTGAAAACTGCGCCGGACCCTCCGGCGTAGGGAAAACAAAATAAATTCATTTGATGCGTGAGTTTTTAATCGTTTTATTAACCATAAACATTTTATTATCAGTATTTTATGTTATTCCACCTAATCAACAAAGGCAAGCTAAAATGTAAGTCTGCTTGCATTTTTTTCACTCAATTCAGGTTGGTCATAACTTTCAGATTCTCTGATTAAGGCTTTTGCTAATATTTCATTTGAATCAATTATTGGAATGTCTCTAACATACGATTGATCTAGTACCAACGATAATTCAGTACACCCCAGTATAAGCGCTTCAACTTGTTCTTCCCTGAAAAAATGTAATGCTTTATCCAGCAATATTTTGACCTCGTCCCTGATACCTTGGGCGTGAGACTTTATGCCATATATCGGGTGATATATCATTTGGTGTATTATCTGATCCTGGAATTCATATCCGGGAACGATAGCTTTTAATCCCATACTTTCAAGAGTACCTTGATAGACTCCCGATTGATAAGCTCCATTAGTGACCATTATACCAACGCGACTTATCGATGGGTATTTATCTTTAATAAATCGGCAAGTTTCCTTAGGCATATGTAAAAGTTGAACACGACATCCAGCTTTGTCCAATTCTTCGAGTATTCGGTCATAAATTTCAGGCGCATGTGAACTATTACATGCTATTCCTACGACATCTGCACCACACGTTTCTAACCTAATAATGATCTTTGAAATGTTAATTGCAGGATTAACTTCTACCTTACCTTCAATAAAATCGGTTCTATCTGCAATATGTTTCGGGAAGGACATTAATATTACAGACTTATGATGCTGATCTTTACCGGCCTTGGTCAACTTAAAAATACGACTAAGCAAATCAGCGCCAGCCTGCGGGCCCATTCCACCTACTACGCCAATAACTTTTTCATTGAAATTCATAATTAACCACGTTATACCTGCTTCATTTGAATAGGCGTTTATCAGTACTATCTACTGCCCAAGCCCCTAAACAGTTCTATCCATTTCTTTTAGTGTATGGTGGTCAGAATAAACTTTTAATTTACCACGATCCATTTTTAAAATCTTGTCAGCCAGATGAAAGTAATGATCATCATGGGTTATAGCGATGACAATCTTTCCTAATAGTTTCATCTCAGGTAGAAGGGTTTTGTAAAAAAAGTTGCGATAATCCGGATCCTGATCTGCCGCCCATTCGTCGAATAGGTAAATGGGTGAATCTTCCAAGTAGCATTGTAACAGCGCCAGTCTCTTCCGTTTTCCACTAGACAGATTAATTGTGCTGTATTGGTTCTCACTAATCGCTACTTTTTGTTCCAGGTCTAATAGTCGTAAATAATTATGCAGTTCCTCCGTTCGGTCTTTCAGGTCTACGCTATACAATTTCTCAAATAGATACGGCGGGCTGAAAACAGTAGAAAAGTATTCACTTAACTCAGCGTTCTTTAATACTTTATTGTTGATCATTACTACGCCTCTGTCCGGCTCATAAAGCCCTGTTAATAATTTGGCTAAGGTGGTTTTACCACTACCATTGCCCCCGATGAGAAAAAGTATTTCTCCGCTGGAAACCTCTAAATTGATAGGACCAACACTGAAATTATTTTCCTCTTCATTCTCATTATGAAAACTGTATTCAACTCCCCTTACTTCTAATTTATGAACTTTCTCAAATCGTGATTCCGGAACCTTACTAAGATCCAGGTTGGCCGGTATTTCCTTCATGAACCCACTGACACGATTCCAAGCTATTCTTAGATTCATTAGAACAGGAACAGAATTCAATATACCATTCACAGGCCCTATCAAGTATAGCAGTACAATAACAAAACTCATTATAGTATAGTATTGCACATTGGGAAATACTTCGGACATACCTATAGAAACAACGCCTAGTAATACAACCAACAATGACTCTCCTACAAGGAAAGCATTAACAAAGCGAATATCTGCAGTAGATATTTTCTCGCGGTACTCCTCAGCGCTAAGGGCGATATCTTTTTTGTATTCAAGCTTTTTACCCCTATGTAAACTAATTTCCTTGAAACCGTCGATCATACCATTAATAAGCGCCATAAAAACATTTCTTGAATCTCTGGCTTCTTCAAAGTATACATTGGTGCTTTGAACCGCAAAATAGTATAGCGTGGCCAACGTGACTACCAGAAAAATGGTCAACATAGTAGCCCAAAAGGAAATTGAAGCGAGGTATATGAAAGCTCCTACTGATGTGATCACACTGGTAACAAGTGTAATGAAAAGGTTTGTTGACTGACCAATTGTATTTACATCATCATTTAACGCTGTGTATACACGGCCACGATCCATCCGCTCAAAGTTTTCGTAAGATGTAGAAAACATCTTATCAATCAACTTTATCCTAAGATCGTAAACTAACCCTCTCGTTAGTTTTATCAGATTGACTTGAACAAATCTCCTTCCCATTAGGTAGAGACTCAGCGTCAGAAGATAGTAAAATACAAGATACTTAATCTGTACATCAGAATCGATTGCCGAGGTAACCATAATAATCACTACGACATTGGACAGCCCTGATAAGATGCTTATCAAGAGTATCTGAGGTAACCTTCTTTTGTACTTGTTACTATCTGGTAAAAAAAGACTTATGAAATAGATAAAATAAGTTGTGATAATCGAAATCACTATACATCCGATCAAAACTCCAAAACTCAATGGGCTCCAGACCAATATTGCTTCCCACGTAAATCCAAACAGGGCCTTAGGCAAAAGGTAGAGTCCTAAGACAAATGGGGATATCAGTATCCCGGTTAAAATAAACCTACTTAATTTCCTCCAGGTCGGCATTTCAAAGCTTCTTTTCCCTTTGAAGGCTTCGAATAGCATCATAAAAAGAAATCCCATTACAACGATTACATAGATCATCAATGCGATTGATATACCTGAATAAGCTTTATCATTTCCATCACCAGGATCGATTTCTTTCTTTATTTCTTCACCTGCCAGTAACTTCATCAACCTATTACCCATGAAGGTTGTATAACTGCTGTTCGAATTAGTTAACACAGCCACTCCCAGTTTTTCTGACGGACGAAAGGCGACATAGGAGGAAAAGTTGGGATTTAGTCCTCCATGATATACTTCTCCGCTACCGTCAAGAGCAACCTCCCACCCTTTAGCATAGGCAGACATTCCATGTAGCGGAACAGTCTTATCTCTTTCATGCGATACCTTTGCCAATTCGAACATTGCAGAATTTGATAATCCCATCTGAAGGCTCAACCAAGCTTTCATATCTTCTGCATTAGAAATAACATAACCGGCTGCATTATTACCTTTATAGACAGGAGCATCGTATTCTCGCGCCTTAAAAAAACCAATTTTGTACCCAACCGCCATCAGACTACTATCTCTTGGTTTGCCAACAGAAGTATTTAACAGCGAGAGCTTGTCTATGACTTGGTATTGGAGGTATTTTTCAAATGGCTGTCCTAACACCTTTTCGACGATAAGAGCAAGCACATCATAATTGATGGTGGCATATTGGAATTTTTCCCCGGGTAATTCGTCTAGTTCTATTTCAACCAAACCTTTAACTGTTTGTTCCAAGGCGTCCGTGGCATCGCTTTGTGGAATTGTAGCTAATGTACTCCACGGAATGCCGCTGGTATGATGTAATAAATGTTCAATGGTGATATTGACAACCGAATTATTATACAAAACTCGAAACCAGGGAATGTATTCCGATACAGGATCTTTAAAATCAATTATACCACGCTGTTGGAGTTGAATGACTGCCATGGCTGTGAAAGCTTTGCTGCAAGACCCAATTTCAAACAAAGTTTCAGACGTTACCGGTTGCTTTGCTGACAGATCTGCATAGCCATAGTTCATTACTAATTGCTGATCACCTTTAATAAGGATCACACTGGCTCCCGGTATATCCCCTGCATCCATGAGCTCAACAATTTGTTCTTCTGCTTCGTGGAGGATCTCACCTGGGATTTTTTCTTGTGCAAAAGAAAAACAGGCGCCATAAATAGATAAGATACTTACTAAAATCAACCTTAATAAAGGTGTTTCACGATTGGTCATGTATTTACTTTTTAAATGTCTTGTTGTAGTTTGAGGTTAATATCAGTAAGTCATCAAAATATTTAACATTTTTAAAGTTGTTATCTCCGTCTCAAAGTATTGAAACCCGCCTTTAAACCTGGAGTCAGCTATATGTCTATGCTTACAAACTCCGTCTCTTCAGGTTCATCAATATCACTAATGAGCTTTATATAACTGGCAAGCTCATAGACCGTTTTAAAATCAAATATTGCTTTTATTGGAATAGAGATGCCAAGCTCTTTATGAACAGCGGAAACAACTCTTGTGGCTATCAGGGAATGTCCTCCCAGGAGGAAAAAATCATCATATATTCCGACATCCTTTATTCCCAATAACGTCTTCCAAATACTTATAATTTTCTTCTCCGTTTCATTACGAGGAGGGACATAGTCTTGCCGTGCAAATTGGAAAGCCTTCGTATCAGGAAGGTTCTTTTTGTCTACTTTTCCACTCGGGGTAAGTGGTAAAACCTCTAACTCCACCCAATGTACCGGAACCATGTACTCTGGTAGCTTAGCCCTTAAATAACTTTGTAAAGCCTTCACATTAAATGTATTTTCCGGCGCAATGTAAGCGATTAGATTTTTATCACCGGTGGCATCATCTTTTGCTATGACCGCACAGCTTCTTACCGCTTGATGCAATGAAAGAACATTTTCTATCTCATCCAGCTCAATTCTGTATCCTCGAATTTTTACCTGTTCGTCTTTTCTTCCCAGAAACTCTACATTACCCTCTGGTAGCCACCTGGCAAGGTCACCGGTTTTGTACATCAGTTCACCTGGTTCTAAGGAGTTTTGTACAAACTTTCCCCTGGTAAGCAACTCATTATTGATGTATCCACGAGCCAGTCCGACTCCGGCAATACACAATTCACCGCTCGCGCCGATGGGCAATAAATCGTGATTATGGTCTAGTATAAGAAATGATGTATTATTTATAGGTCTACCGATGGGGATATTGCTGGTAATTTTATCAAAATCACATTCATAAAATGATACGTCGACAGTAGCTTCTGTTGGGCCGTATAAATTGATGAGCCGCGTACTACAGTTTTTATGGATTGTTTGTCCAAACAGGTTAACATACTCAGGCTTCAACGCCTCTCCACTGGAAAAGACCTGCTTTAAACTCTCAAGCCTAGTATAGTCGAACTTTTCAGCAAACACTGACATAAAAGTTCTTAACATGGATGGAACGAAATGTATGGTGGTAATTTGATGAAGTTTAATGGCTTTTATCAATGCGCTCGGGTCTTTTTCCTCTCCAGGCTGTAACACGCACAGTGAAGCCCCGGTAAAGGACCACCAGAACAGTTCCCAGACTGATACGTCGAAAGTTATTGGTGTTTTTTGGAGTAATACATCCCTTTCTGTTATTTCATACTCCTTCTGCATCCAGGTTATCCGGTTTATCACCGATCGATGTTCAATCATAACACCTTTAGGCTTTCCGGTTGAGCCCGAAGTGTAGATCACATAAGCCAGGTCGCGCCCTTTTACTTCAACCTCCACCTGATCGCCACTCATCGTCATGATTTCCGTTAGGTCCTTATCCCAGTTCAATACATCTGAAGAGATGGATAATTCGTCATTTAAATGTGATGTTGATGAAATAAGAACTTTCAAACCGGCATCGGCTATTATTTTTTTTTTACGATCGTCAGGATATGTAGGATCGATCGGAACATAAGCCGCTCCAGCCTTAAGCACAGCAAATAGAGCCGGAATAAGATATTCATTCCTCTTCATCATCACTCCTACCAAATCACCTTTAACCACACCCTTTTTTAGGTACAGATAGCGAGCAAATTGATTAGATAATTCGTCTAACTGACAATATGTCCAGGCCTTATCGGTATAGCTAAAAGCTATATTTTCTGGAGTACGTTTGACTTGTCGGGTAAATTGATCCATAATAGAGCTATCAGTCTCAAAATGGACTTTGGTATTATTGAATTTCTTGAATAGGTCTTTTTCTATCTTCGTTATAGCTTTAATTTCTGAAATATGTGATTCGGGAGCGCTTATACATGTTTTTAGAATTTGTTGGTATTGTTCAAGTACAATAGGCCCGATCGATTCAAAATTCGGATCACACCTTAACTCAAGTCCTACGAAGAAATTTTTTATTCGATCCGCCACATAAAGATTAATATCATATTGTCCTACCTGTTTTCTTGATCTATGAAAATCAGGTGCAGCACATTTTTTTAGCCCATTGAACTCTTTTGGGTTATCCAATAATCTCATGGAGTTAAACCCCGCTTGTATCTTAGTAAGATCATATCTATTTCTGAAATGGGATTCTCTCATTAAGTCTTCAAGCGGTATGTTCACTTTTAGACTTTGCAGGATATCCCTATTTACGCGATGCAGTAGATCCGTTATTACATCTTGATCATTTATTTCCAATGAGTTAGCCAGGCGGCTTGCAAAAAGCCCAATGGTACCTTGATTTTCTTTTTTACTACCTCCCCTACCATTGACAATATTAGCAATCAAAAGTTGGCGCTCACCGAAATACCTGTTAAGAAGAATGTAATAGGCTAATTGAAATACCGAAGAGAAGATAACTCGCTTTTTAAAAGAGAATGACTTTACGTCATTGATCAATTCCTTAGGAAGTTCAATTTCATAACTATGGACGGTCGTCTTCTCTTTGTTACTGTAGAATGGGGAATTGAGACTTCGTATTACATCAGGCAATCGGTCTATCTCACTTTTCTTTTGTAATTGGTAGTTTTCGGAGGCAGAAAATGCTCTTTGACGGATGGCATATTCATAGTATTGCTCTATCGGAGGCGCATTTCCTACATCTGTATTTTTTTGATTGTAGAAAGTAATAAGATCGCCCCAAAAAATGTGAAGTGACATCATATCATGAATAATATGATTGATCGTAAGGAAGAAGATTGTACAATTTGAAAATTTAAACAACTTAAACCTTATGAGAATGTCCTTTTCGAAATCAAAGTTAAAATACTCCGTCCGGGCTATTTCTTCGTCTATTATCTTCTTTATAGACTGATCATCGTTAATCCATTTACTTTCTTCTTCGAAGAAGTCTCCAATTGAAACTTTATCGTTGATTTTTTGAAACAAAGCGTCTTCCTCTAAGAAAAAATTAGTTCTAAGCGAAGCATGACGCTCGAACACCTTCGTCAAAGCTCTTTTCAAGGCTTCCACTTCTACATCCCCCTCAAATGACTTAATATCGATAATGTTCCAGGTAGAAGCGCCGTGAGATAAAGCATGATACCATACTCCTTCCTGCTGTGAGCTGGCGGGGTATGTCTTTTTGGATCTAGAGGACATTTTCATATTGTTTTAACTAAAGGCTTTGTCTATCACGTTAGATACTTTCTCGTAGGGTGTTTTGGTCATATCTTTCAACAGGTTGACGAAACCATCACAAATAACCGGGACCTTCTTAGCATCCAGTAGGGAATTATCATAAACAGTATGTATTTTGAGACCGTTTTTGTATTCGGTAATCATAACATAAAATGGGGATAAGGCCATTCTTCCATTATCTTTAGTTATGAGTTGAGAGCCAAAGTCTTTAAGGTTCTCGTTGCTGGCGGGCAACTCATTAAGAATCGCCGCACGATAGCGGTTACCCCGATCCGATATCTGGTCCATTTGGTAATGTCGGTGATCCAGGGCAGTAAAGTATTTGTCAGATACAACGGAGATCAACTCCTCAAATGAAATATATTCACCCACTTTCATTCTTAAGTAAATATCAGTATTCATGTATCCTATCAGGTTCATTAATTCTTTTCGGTTCCTAAGAGATATCGGGACAGCAATTAACAGTTCGTCCAACTTCGATAAATGGTAAAGCAGGCTCGTGAGACCCGCACAGAAAACACAGAGTTTACTGGTTCTTAATTTTACAGCCAGTGATTTTAAATCATTCAATAAAGGTAAAGGCAGATAGCTAACATATTCGGCTCCGTTGCCGGTTTGTGAAGCGTGATCTGATGAATCTCCTCTTTGATAACAGTACTGCACCTGAAACTCCTTTATGCTGCCATTAACTTCCTTACGCCAATAATCGAGATTCTTCTTGCCTGTTCCACCATTAAGGTAGTTCTGCTCCCAATGTGCAAAATCTTTTAGTTGAAAAGCCAGGGGTTCTGCTCGTATAGGTTTTTGGTTGATAAAAGAATTATAACCGAACATGAACTCCCTAGCAAAAACCTTCATTGAATCAGCATCCGAAATGATATGCTGTATTGCTATGATCAGCCTGGCCTCGCCTTCTCCCAGATGTACCAGTTTAAGTCTAACCAAGGGACCCTTTTCAAGATCCCAAAGTTCGTTGGTCATCTCACGCATGATACTTTCTGCTTTCTGTAGCGGAGATGGTTCTGCACTGCAATCCTCTCGCTCTATCTCAATCTTGAAACTTTCTGAATCATGCACCACTTGTACTGCTGTTCCTTCTTCGTTGGTCTCAAAAGTAGTCCTAAGGCTTTCGTGACGTATTACCAGTGCATTTACTGTTTTTTTTATGGAATGCGGGTCTGGTTTGTGTAAATCCAGAACATTACCGATATGCAAATACAGCTTTTTTCCATTTTCGATATATTCCTTCCATGAGGCCTTTTGCCGCTCTGTAGCCGGATAGTACTTCTTCTTGTTTGGTAACATAGGAGATTTATTGCTCGATTAATTCAGCCAAACGATGAACCGTTTATTGCGTCTGCTGGAATTCAACTTCATTTTCCTGCGCCATAAACAGCTCTTCTATTACCTGGGCAAGCTCTTCAATATTTTCAGTTTCAAACATACTTCTGACAGGTATTTTCATGCCAAGTTCTTCCTCAATACGGTAAATAATTTCCATTGCCTTCAAAGAATGCCCTCCTAGTTCAAAGAAATTATGATGGGTACTCACAGGTTGAACTTCTAATAGTTCCTGCCATATTTCCACAAGCTTTTTTTCCATTTCCGTTTTTGGTGACACCACTTCTCCAGTATCAAATGAGGACTTATCGGGAGCCGGTAACGCTTTTTTGTCAATTTTGTAATTTGAGTTCAGAGGCATTTCAGTCAGCTCAACCCACAGCGATGGCGCCATATAGGCGGGGAGATGATCAGCTAAATACGATTGAAGTACTTTTTTATCAAAGGTCTCGGTCTCGGCAGGGACTATGTAAGCTACTAGGCGCTTATTTGTATTCCCTTCGTCCCAAACAGTTACCGCAGAATTAGTCACCTGCGGATGTAATTCAAGTACGTGTTCGATCTCGCCCAACTCAATCCTGTTCCCTCTCAGTTTCACCTGTTCATCCATACGACCCTGGCAAATGATATTACCATCTTCAAGGTAATATCCAATATCTCCGGTCTTATATAATATGCCATATTCGTTCTCTTCTTCGGCAGATACAAAGGGGTTAACGACAAAGACTTTCCCCGTTTTTTCCTTATCATTCCAATATCCTTTTCCCACACCTATTCCAGATACGCATATTTCGCCACGGACACCTACCGGACACAGATTCATTGATTTATCCACGATGTAGATGCGCGTATTTTGAATCGGTCGACCTATAGGCACGGCGTTTTGATCTTTATCCGGATGTTCTACTACATAATGAGTTACATCGTCGGAGGCTTCTGTGGGCCCGTAGGCATTTAAAAGTTTGATCTTCGGGAAGTACTCATACCATTTTTTAACCAATCCAACGCTTAACGCCTCGCCGGTGGGGATCATCCAACGAAGCTTACTTAATATCCCCTCTTTTCTCTCGGGCAGTCCATCAAGAAATACGGTAATCAAAGAAGGTACGGATTCGAATATGGTCACCACTCCGTTTTGCAATTCTTCAATGAGCTCTGCGGGCTCAGTAATTTTTTCTTCCGATATAATATGTATCCTGGCCCCAACCATTAACCCCGCCAGGAATTGCCAGATGGAAATATCAAAGTTTATAGGAGCCGTTTGTGCAACACAGTCCTGTTCCTTCAATGAAAGGTCGTTTATTTTGGCGTATAAATGATTAAGCATGCCTAGATGGTGGACCATCACTCCCTTGGGACGGCCAGTGGTGCCGGAAGTATAAATAACATAACTAAGGTCATCAGTTGATATTTTAACCTTTGGATTCTGAACTGAATAACGACTCAAAATTGATACCTCTTTTTCATGGATCGAGGTAGTTCCTTGCGAGTTATCTTCAACTTCCCATGAAGCTACAGTAAGGCCATTAAAGGGAAGCTTATCAAGCGCTTCGACATTTATGCTATTATCGCAGAATAATACATTATCAACAGAGGTATTCGCTACAAGTTCCATACACAGTTCATTCCTGTTCATCACAGCGGAACTATTGGTGACCAGGAGTTTTGCCTTCAGATCAGACAAATTACTAATGATGCGGGCGTTTGGTGTGTTGGTATTTATCGGAACGTAAACCATACCGGCCTTGAGAATGCCTAAAAAGGCCACAAGTAAATCTGGCGATGACGGCATAAGAACAGGAACATTAGATGCGGGTTCCTGGTGATCCATCAAATACCTTGAAAGCTGATTAGCTTTTTGGTTCAGGAAATCATAAGTAAGCTCATCCCCATTAAAAGTAACAGCCGTATTTTTCGGTGTGATGGAGACCTGTTTTTCAAAAAGATCGATGAAGGTGGCATGCTCGGGCAAAGTTCTTTGCGTACCAATGAAGTCCATCAAGAGTTGCTTTTGCTCTTTAGGCATAAGCATGGGAAGCTTGCTTATGGGAGTATCTGGCGACTCTACCCCGGATCTCAACAATTTTTCATAATGGATGGCCATCGTTTTAATGGATTCGGCCTTGAACAGGTCAGCACAGTATTCAAAGCTTATTTGTATCCCGGATGGTGAGTCTATAACCCCCACACTTAGATCAAACTTAGCCACAGCCGGTCCTATGGAGTGATAGCGAGTTTCAATATCACTTTCTATGTTGCCAACCTTTTCCAGGATCTCGTCAGGTGTATTTTGCAGGGTAAAAAGAATTTGAAAGAGCGGTCGATAGCTAAGATCTCTTTCTTTAATGATACGCTCAATTATTAACTCAACAGGTATGTCCTGATGCTGATACGCCAGAAGAGCATGATCTTTTATTGTATTGAGTAACGTGCGAAATGTGGGATCCCCACTTAAAGAGGTTCTGAGAGCCATTCCGTTAGCAAAATAGCCTACCACATGTTCAAGGTCTTTATGAATTCGATTAGCTACGGGTGTTCCAACACAAATGTCCTCTTGACCGGTATGGCGATAAAGTAATATTTTAAAACCTGTGAGTAGGATCATGAATAGAGTAGCACGTTCATTTCTGGCTAATTCACGCAAGTCATTACTCAATTGTGCGTCTAGCGAAAAAGAATACCCAGCACCGCGCGTGCTTTGAACAGCTGGCCTTGGATAGTCTAGTGGCAAATTAATCAGTGGAGGTACCCCTTCCAGGTGATCAGTCCACCATTTTAGTTTTTTCTCCAGCAATTCGCTGTTAAGGTAAGTTTGTTGCCACAGGGCATAATCTTTATATTGAATTTTAGGCGGAGATAATGCCGGTTTCCTTTTTTCCCTGTATGCCTGGTAGAGTTCTAAGAATTCCTGTTCTATAATTGGTATGGACCAACCGTCCATAACCACATGGTGATAAAGGGTCACGACCCCGGTTCTGTTTTCGTCAAGCTTAAGAACATGAATGCGGATCATATAATCCACGCCCAGATCAAAAGCATTTCTGATCTCTTTCGATACCCAGTCTATAATATCCTCTTCCTTCCATGATTCCATATTTTTATAGGCAGGCTTCCAATTTTCAGCTGGCATAATTTCCTGAAATACCTCTCCGTTCTTTTTTCTAAAAATCGTTCGGAAAATTTCATGACGTTGTACAATTGAACTCCAGGCATGGTTAAAGGCATCCTTATCGAAGGGGCCAATGAGTTCCTTTAAAATCGGAATATGGTAATGTGTACTTCCTTCAAATTGATCGATGAACCAAATTCTCTTTTGGGAGAAAGACAAAGGGATCTTATCTACTCGCTCAGGACCCAGCGGCACCAAAGGTTCTTGAAAAACAACGTTTCCGTTGCTCAATGCATCTCGTCTTTGTTTCAACAGTTCGATTATTTCACTCTTATATTTTTTTATCTCCTGGACCAAATGATCAGAAACACAATAGCCCTTTTTTGTTCTGAGTTTTAATTTATCATTTTCCAGGTAGAGTGAACTTTTTGCTTCATTCACCTTTTCCAAGACTTTTAGAATGCTATTTGTGTCTGACATATTTAAAAATTGACTATTGTCGGGAGGTCAACCCGATGGTTTTTACTTAACTAATGATTTCATCTGGAACTGCTTGTATCTTACTATTCACACAAAACAGATGTTGATTGATGATCTAATCTCACCCGATCATAGTTCTATGGAGTCGAATTCAGCTTCTTCTTGTTGCTCCTCTTCAAGCATAATTTTTATGTATCGCGCGATTTCATTGAGCTTCCCAAGTTGGAAAAATGTTTTAAGAGGAATAAGGATCCTGAATGTAGCATGAATGTCCTGTACTGCATTCATAGATAAAAGAGAATGCCCCCCAAGCTCGAAAAAGCTTTTATTTACACTTATCACCTCCCTTTCCAGTTTTAGCGTTTCACTCCAGAGTTCTACTAATTGTGCTTCTATTTCATTAGATGGACCAACATAATCCTCTTCTGCGGTCATCTCCTGAAAAGGTAGCGCTTTACGATTCACCTTACCATTAACCGTCAAGGGCAGTTCCTCAAGAAAGACATAGTGAGCGGGAACCATGTATTCTGGTAATTTCTTCAACAAGTATTGTCTCAACTGATCCGCATTTATTACCGCATTAGAAACACAGTATGCTATCAGGTATGGACCGGTGTCTCTCGTCTTTACAGCTACCACTGAAGTGTTGATCTGCTTGTGCTCCAAAAGGTGATGTTCTATATCGCCTAGTTCTATTCTGAAGCCACGTATCTTGATCTGATCATCTTTGCGACCTATAAATTCAATATTCCCGTCTGGCAACCAACGCACTACATCACCAGTCTTATACATCTTCCTCCCTGGATAGACTGGATGATTAACAAACTTTTGTGCTGTTAGCTTGTCATTATTGATGTAACCTCTCGCCAGTCCAACTCCGGAAATACATAGTTCCCCCTGGACACCGATTGGCGCTATCTCGCCATTCCTATCCATGACATAAAGCATAATATTATCGATCGGCTTCCCTATAGGTATGCGAGAAGTTTCATGAGTAAAATCGCATTCATAAGACGAAACATCTACCGTAGCTTCTGTTGGACCGTATAAATTGATCAATCGTGTAGAGCAGTGCCGATATAAGGTTTTACCAAAAATCTGAACGTATTCCGCCTTTAAAGCTTCCCCACTGGCAAATACCTGGTTCAAACTCTTAAGGTCTTCATAATGGGAACCTTTACTTGTTACTGACATGAATGCCTGTAACATAGAAGGAACAAAGTGTATGATAGAAACATGATATTCACTTATGGTTTTTATGATGGCGTAGGCGTCTTTCTCCTCTCCAGGACCTAATACGGTAAGAGAAGCTCCTGTAAAAGACCACCAAAATAACTCCCAAACGGAGACATCAAATACAATCGGTGTTTTTTGCAGTAATATATCCTGAGCGCCGAGGGGGTATTCTTTCTGCATCCAAAGTATTCTGTTACCTACAGAATGATGCTCAATCATAACGCCTTTGGGCCTACCAGTAGAACCTGAAGTATAAATAACGTAGGCTAGGTCTTGCCCACTTACATGAACATCACAAGAGCTTTTTGCCAGTGAGGTGATATCATTCATTACGGCATCCAGGTTGACTACCTGTATTGTATTGGCTAAACTACTCTCCAAATAACTTGACCTGGAGATCAATGCCTTTAAACCAGCATCATTGGCAATTGCGTTTTTACGTTCTTCCGGATACCCAGGATCTATGGGAACATAGGCAGCTCCGGACTTCATAATTCCGAATAATAAAGGAACCAGGTGTTCATCCCGTTCGACCATTATTCCCACCAGGTCCCCTGACTTTACTCCTAAAGCAATTAAATAGTGGGCTATCTGATTAGAAAGTTCACTGGTTTGCTGGTAATTCAACACTTTGTCTTCATATATGATCGCCTTATTTTCCGGTGTGGTTTGGGCTTGAGTTTCAAACAGAGATACAATACTCCCATCACGGGGATATTCAGCTGTGGTGGCATTGAAATCTTCCAGTAACTGGCGACGCTCCTTTTGCCCCATCACTTCCAGGGCGGAAAGGTGTGCCGAGGGAGTGGAAATCACATTCTTTACCAGGTTCTTGAAATAATGTGCAAAGCGCTTTATTGTCTCTTCTTTGAACAACTCTGTACTGTACCCAAAGCTTAAACTTAACTCGTCATCAACTTCAGTCACTATCATGACCAAGTCAAACTTTGAGACCTTATGCGCACTCGAATAAGAGGATAAGGTGAGATCAGGAAGTTCCAGGGAGCTCGCCTCAAAGTTCTGGTAGGCAAGCATCACATCGAACAACGGATGACGATTCAAAGTACGCTCTAACCGTAAAGCATCAATCAATTCTTCATAAGGATATTCCTGATGCTCGAAGCACGCCAGTACACCCGATTGTACCTCGGAAAGAAATGCATCAAAACGCTGCCCTCCAGCCACACGATTCCGGAGGGGTAACGTGTTGACAAACATTCCGATAACTCCTTCCAGATCAGCATGCTGACGACCTGCCACCGGAGTCCCTACCACAATATCCTCTTGGTTACCCAGCTTACTCAACATCACCGTGAATACCGATAGCATCACCGTATACATCGTGACACCAGTCCGTTCGGCTAACGACTTAAGCTGCTGCGTTTCTTCTTTGCCGAGACCAAACTCATAGGTATCCCCTTCATGACGCGTGACCAAAGGACGTTCATAGTCGGTCGGTAAGTCCAGCGGGGTAACTTCTTCAGAATAAAGCTCCATCCAAAACGAGCGTTGAGCTGCAATCCGTTCCTGTTGTTCAGGGGACTGCTGCCACTCGGCATAGTCCTTATAGTGAAGGCGTAGTGGAGGCAGCTCACTCCGCTCATACAATGTTTTAAAGTCATTGATCAACACCCCCTGAGATACGCCATCAGTTATGATATGATGCATGTCTACCATTAACAGATACGACTCAGTGGATTCTGTCAGTTTTACCAGCCCAACACGTAGCAAAGGGGCCAGGTGTAAATCAAAAGGACGAATGAACCGTTTTATAATCTGCGTAACTTCCGCTGCCTTTGCGGTATGGTATTCCACTTCGAAAGAAACTGCTTGGCTCACCTGCTGCATAGGAAGGTTATCTACCACTTTAAAGGTGGTACGTAAACTTTCATGACGGTCGATCAATTGATCGAAAGCTGCTTGCAGTCGAGCCCGGTCCAGCTTACCTTCCAGCTTAACCACCTGCGGCATGTTATAGGCCAATGAGTCACGGTCAAACTGATAAAGAAAATACAGCCGCTTTTGCGATGAAGATAGGGAATAGTGCGATTTGGA
>ERZ1740059.217-NODE-217-length-31717-cov-9.673520_pt1 | contig 31717 bp, 25 predicted proteins | sample MGYA00581744_ERZ1740059 | MGnify/ENA primary metagenome ERZ1740059 (study PRJEB43018, sample SAMN04849738) | marine metagenome | isolation source: floating plastic debris | place: Pacific Ocean | collected 2008-08-28 | study: EMG produced TPA metagenomics assembly... | reverse complement strand
TGGCGTAAAGGTTCAGATGGTTATGCGCTTTATCGCTACAATAATTGGGGTGACTTTACTAAAAAATGGAAGGAGCTTAACCAAAAAAACCTTCGCTTAGTAGATGTGGAACCAGTGAGAATTGGTAACAAGACACACTTCTTTGGGGTATGGCGTAAAGGTTCAGATGCTCATGCACTTTATCTATACAAAAATTGGAGCGACTTTACTAAAAAATGGAAGGAGCTTAACCAAAAAAACCTTCGTCTGGTTGACATTGGAGTAGTTCACTACTAATAGTCGAGCAAGCCAAAATTGTTGGGTAAGGGTAGAGAGGGGAGAGGAGCCATTTGCTCATGGGGGTTTCCCCCATGAGCAAATGGCGTGGGGAAGAGGGGGTAGAAAAAACTTTTTCAGAAGTCAAACTGGACTCTTATATATCACAGAGGTTGAATAATAGAGTAACGGCTTCTTAATGATAAGATACGTTCGCCTTCCTATTTGCTTGTTTTTGTGACTATTTTACCTTGACACCTTTCACTTATAGCAGTTAAGAGTACGTAAATTCCTACATAATTAACACAATAAATAGACTCTATATTTTTTTGAATGTTAGACCATTCAAATGAGTTTAATTACTTAAGTTAAACCAGGAATCAAGAAACGTCAGACCGAAATTTTTATCGTTAGTAATTTTTGAGGAGTGAAAAAGATGCGTTCTAAAATGATAGCTTTGTTTTTGCTATTAGGTTTAGCTGTAGGCATTACGGCTTGTCCTGATTCTAAGAGTAGCAATGAAGAACCGGTCCCAGAGAAAACTACTGAACCTAAAGGAGATGCTCAAAGATAGAGCAGTTACTCCAAACGAGTAAACAGCCAACAAATAAAAATTTAGGCATTGCTGAATTTGGGTATGAAATTAATGTAGAGAGGTTGCAATGCAACCTCTCTACAAGGATTTTGGTTATTCAAAGCTCGGTTTATAGTGGGGGATTAAGGAATGCGCTACAGTCTGAGATTGTTAACCGCACTTTCAGTAAACGCCGTTACAAGTGTGTTTTTATGTACATACCCCGTAGAAGCTGTAGTTACGGATGGGTTATCTATTGCTAGTGAAGAAGTGAAGATAGCGCAGGGGGAAGGGAGTAAACAGCGTAGAGATGAAGCGTTGCGGTTGAGTAAATTAGGTATGCAACAGTTGAATAAAGGTAACTGGAGAGAAGCGTTAAATAATTTTGAGCAAGCTTTAGTCATTTTTCAAAAAAATAAGGACAAAGCTGCTATTATCAACAATATTGGTGCAGTTTACCTGAAACTGGGAGAATATGATAAAGCCTTAGATTACTACCAACAATCTTTAGCTATTAAAAAACAAATTGGCAACAAAGCTGACGTTGCTACTACTCTCAACAATATTGGCGCAGTTCACCTCAACTTAGGAGAATACGCTCAAGCATTAGATTACTTCCAAGAAGCTTTAGCTGTTTATAAACAAGTTGGCAATAAAGGTGGCGTTGCTATTACTCTCACGGGTATTGGCTTAGTTTACCTCTACTTGGGAGAATACCCTCAAGCATTAGATTACTTCCAAAAATCTTTGGCTATTAAAAAACAAAATAAAACTGGCGTTGGTACTACTCTCACGAATATTGGAGAAGTTTACCGCAAATTGGGAGAATACACCAAAGCATTAAATTACTACCAAGACTCCTTAGCTATTAGAAAAAAAATTGGCAATAAAGCTGGCATTGGTACTAATCTCAACAATATTGGAGAAGATTACCGCAAATAGGGAGAATAAGCCAAAGCGTTAGATTACAACAAACAAGCATTAGATATTAAAAAAAAAATTCGCAAAACAGATGGAGTTGGTGCTACTCTCAACAATATTGGGAATGTTTACCTCAAATTAGGAGAATACGCCAAAGCGTTAAATTACTACCAACAATCTTTAGTTATTAACAAACAAATTGGCAAGAAAGCTGGCGTTGGTACTACTCTCAAAAATATTGGCAGAGCTTACAACATTACTGACAAATATCCAGATGCAGAAAAAAATCTATTTGCTGCAATAGAAGTTTTAGAATCTCTACGAAAAAAATTAACTGATAATCAAAAAATCTCCATCTTTGATATACAAGCTGAGACTTACCACTTTCTTCAAGAAGCGTTAATCGCCCAAAATAAAACTACCACAGCTTTAGAAATATCGGAACGCAGTAAAGCTAGAGCATTAGTAGAATTATTATCCTCTAAACAGAATCCCAAAAAAAAACAAATAAATATTAAACCACCGAACATCGAACAAATTAAACAAATCGCTCAAAAACAACAAGCAACATTCGTAGAATATTCCATCATTGATAAATCACAAATCTACATTTGGGTAATCAAACCCACAGGAAAAGTCGCATTTAAACAAGTTGATATCAAATCTCTCGATACACCTTTAGCAAAACTTGTAAACAATAGTCGTGTATCCATTGGTGCTAGGGGACGTAGCATTTTCTCAATCGAAACAACTGATGAAGTCACACAAAGCCAAAATTCACAAAAACAAAATTTACAACAACTGCATAAATTACTGATTCAACCAATCGCTTCACATCTCCCCACAAACCCAGATGAGCGGGTAATTTTCATCCCTCACAAATCCTTATTTTTACTTCCTTTTCCAGCCTTAATAGATGAGTCAGGAAAATACCTAATTGAAAAACACACCATGATGACTGCTCCAGCAATTCAGGTATTAGAACTAACCAATAAAAATAATCAAGGGAAATTAAATTTAAGCTCTTTACAACCGAAAGATTTATTAGTTGTAGGTAATCCTACTATGCCAGTTGTAGGTATTCCACCCACACAACTATCCAAACTACCAGGTGCAGAAAAAGAAGCTCTTGCGATCGCCAAATTATTCAACACCACTCCACTTATCGGAAATCAAGCTACAAAGTCTGCTGTAGTACAAAAAATCTCTAGCGCTAGAGTAATTCACTTCGCAACTCATGGATTGCTTGATGGTAAGGATTTTGGAGAACTTACTCCCGGTGCGTTAGCCTTTGCTCCTGATACTTCTCTTACTAAGGAGAAGGAGGAAGTTGGGGCTGTCAATGAAGGATTACTTAAAAGTACAGAAATTATAGATATGAAACTAAATGCAGATTTAGTTGTTCTGAGTGCTTGCGATACCGGAAGAGGTGAAATAAAGAGCGATGGTGTAATCGGTTTATCTCGTTCGTTGATAACTGCTGGTGCATCAAGTGTAATTGTTTCGCTGTGGAAAATTCCAGATGATTCTACATCGCAATTGATGAGTGAATTTTATCGTCAATGGGAGAAAACAGGAGATAAAGCGGCTTCGTTACGTAAAGCGATGTTGATAACCATGAAAACTAATCCCAAACCGATAGATTGGGCTGCGTTTACATTGATTGGTGAACCGGAATAATTGATAAATAAAAATAGGATAACTAATCTCCAACTTTTTTGTTTTACACAAGTATTAATGGATGATTTTTGATAAAACAACTTCACTTTGTATCAAACTTCAGTTTCAAAATTTAACCGGATTTGATTGAATTTAAATTGAATTTAACTGGTTAACGCTATTTTTATCCCAAAGCCAAACCATTGTTATAGCTTGTCATACATATACCGTAAATAGAGCTTGATAACGCTGACCCTGCTGAAATAGTAAATGAGTCAATATATTGATAATAGATATTTATAGGTATTTAAAATTACTTGAAATAAAAACTCATTAGTCATGAAGAAACAAAATATTAAAGTTCTAATGCATCGCGCTTTTGTTGTATTTTTGATAAACGATGTGGGGACTGTATATGCTGGGCGAAATTTGAAAATTATTGCTCAGCAAGGAGGGAGTTCACAGACGAATGCGACTCGTGCTGAAGCACAAAAGTTAACGGAAGAAGGGACACTGTTATTTCAACAAGGAACAGCAGAATAACTAATAGCAGCTAGGAAGAAATGGGAAGCAGCGCTGATAAAGTGGCGGAAACTTGGGGATGGGGTATCTTGTTGACTAGCTCTACTCCTATCCGTTGAGGAAAGTAAACTAGCATTGAGGCATCAAATGGTGTCTCGTTACTGTAAGATGATATCCCTATAAAGTATTGTAGATAAGGATTTACTACCGCTATGTATGATATGCGTGGAGAAGAAGCGAAAAAAGAAGCGATTGCAAAGATCAATGTAATAATTCCAGAACTAGAAAACCAAGAAACTAGAAAACCAAAATATAAAAGTCCGAGTTTTAAATGTCCGGCGTTGCAAATCAAAGGAACTATTAAAAAACGGATTTCAACTTTTGGCTGACGGTAAAAAACATCAAAGTTATCGATGTAAAAAATGTGATTACGCATTTACTCCACTGCTGGCAGTTCCAGAAAATTAATAATATGTACAGTAAAAACCTCCAAAACCAGAAATTTAAGCTCGAACAATAACAATGGAACGTTCATTGTTAGTAGTCATAACCTGACTACTTAAACGCTCTTGTATGGGTAAAGCTTTTTTACGTAAATCAAAGATGATTAACCAACCGTAGCTTATCCCCAATCTTGCTAAATAGGAATCTAATTGCTCAATACCCGATTCCATTGGATCTCCCCTTTTATCTCTCCAAGCTTTCAATTCAATTCCCAGAGTCGTATTCCTATATTTCAAACATAAATCCATGCGATCGCGTCCAATCGCATACTCTCTTTCCAAAGTTCCACCACCGTTTACCACGCGATGTAAAAATGCCATCATCACTAAATGCGGTGCAATTTCATGGTAAGCAGTGCTACCAAGTAAAGGTTCTCCATGCTGTCGCCAAAATGCGAGGAAAGCTTGTAATAATTGATCGGCATCTAATTCCCCATCTTCAGTTAACCAACTAGGTGAAATTTGAGGCAAAGAAGCCATAGGTGTCACCGTTAATACTCTGGGTAATACTTCACGGTAAATAGGGTTAGCAATGTCTAATCCTCCCAAAGGGTTCATTTTACATAAGCCCAGGTCAATCAAAAACTGGATATCATCGGAAGGAATATCTCCCAATTCCAAACCTGCTAGTATTGGTTCAATAATAGCTTTGATTCTCGGTTCTCGTAGTCTTTCTGCTAGGGAATCAAGATGAGTATCTTGCCTTTTTAATAATACTTCCTTAGCTTCATGCATATGCTCTGGTGTAATGGCTATATTCCTATCCGTAACCATTTCTTCCACAATTTCTTTAGCCAAAGCATTTACCAACCAAGGTTGTCCCTGAGTTAACTCAAATGCAGTTTCAATTGTTTGAGGTGTAAAGATTTGTCCTGTATCGTTGGTATGTTGCTGATATAATTCTTTAACTTCTGTGAAACTAAAATCTCTTAGGGTAACGGAGCGAACTTTTATATTGAAAGGACTTGCGGTATTTAATCTATCACTACCCCCACTTGCTACTTTGTAATCTCTAACATCTCGTAAACCAATTAATCCCACGCTGATAGGAAAATTTTGGGGACGAACGGGATAACCATCACGTAACTGCCGTAAGATAGAAATTAAAGCTTCATCTTGTAAAGAATCTATTTCATCAATAAAAAGTACTAGGGGTCTTGGTGAAACTTGCGCCCAAGAAAGTAAAGCTGCTTGTATTCGTTGTCCTGGATTCCCTTGTGTCCAATTCTGTGGTGGATGTAAATTTGGGGGTAAATATAACTGGGCACGGGAGCGCCAAGCATCAAGAATTGCTAGTTCAGCCTTCTCTGGCTCATGACTAAAAGGTGCGCCAACTTCGGCAGAAACTATCACAGCAGTATAGTTACCACTTTCAGTTAGTTGTTGTGCTAAAGCCAACATTGCAGTAGTCTTGCCAGTTTGCCGAGGTGCATGAATAACAAAATAGTTTTGCTGAGCAATCAGCCGCTCTAAATTTGGTAAGCGGACTGTCGGAGGTAGCATATAATGAATATCTGCTTTACAAGGACCAGCAGTATTGAACCAGCAAGGCATAAGATATTTTTACAGAGAGGGAGTACGAAAACTAAACCACTAAGAGCGATGGGAAATTCCGCCGTTTTGGTGAGTTCAACTTCGGAACTTCGGCTCTTCCTTCGTGAACTGAATCCTATTGAGTTAGCACCTTTTTAAAAAGGTTCAATGAGTACAAATACTTAAAAAATAGTTGTTTCTATTAAATCTACCCCAAATATAGAAAATAATAAGCCCGTTTTAAGTGCGTATATTACGGTTATAGCACCATTATCAGGGAGCATTGAAAGAAGGGCGTACAGCGATATAAATGTGAATACTCTAAACATTCCTCTAAAGAATTGATTTTACAATATTAATTAAGTAATAAGCGCCCACAGTAATTAATATTAATTATATGGCAGTTATAATCTGGGACGAAAATATCTATATGATAATTTTCGTACCCATAAGTACCCTATTGGGTATATCTCATGTAACATTTTAAAAGTAACCTTTTAATCAGGGTTTGAGGCGATGAAAACAGAGAATGTACCCAATTGTACCCAGATTAAGATTCCTCGTAAAAACCGTAAATTATTTAAAAGTGTCGTGGACTTAGGCAATCACTGGATTAAAGCTTATGTGGAAGGCTACGACTTTTTAAGAGAACCAAGTTGGTTTAGCAGATGTTTAACTAATACTTCTGATAACTTACCCGGTCATGTGCGCTACGTCAATGGTATTTGATAAGATTTAATTAATACTTGTTGGCTTGTGGGTGGTCAAGCTCTGAGGGCTGGTAGTTCTGATTTAATTCGATTAGTTAAAGAATATACTGGAAAATCTTCGCTCTGACTTGAATATTTCTTGGGAACCCTAGGGCGTGTTTTCAAACTATAACCATAATAAAATTAGTGCGATAGCCCCTAAAGGGGCGACGCTCCGCGTATCGTCAACATGGCAGTATAATTTTGGGCAAGCTTTTCGTATCGCGTTGCGATACGTCGAAATTGCTTGATTCGATTGATAGCACGCTCCACAAGGTTACGTTGACGGTAGATTTCTCGGTTGAATGAACCGCGTCGCGGTTCATTGCTTAGTCTTGGGATGGTTAGACGGATACCACGGCGACGGAGGTAATTACGGATTCGACGACCCGTGTAACCTTTGTCTCCAACCAGTCTTAAAGGACGAATGCGTGGACGACCTCGCCCAGAACGCTTAACTGAACCTTGTTCCATTAAAAGTTCTGCGAAAAAGCGACTCGTTACGCTGACCAGGACTAAGAAGAAATGTTATCGGCTTACCTTTACCCTCACAACGAATGTGTATTTTTGTACTGAATCCACCACGAGAACGACCTAGTTTTTCGTCTTCTTCGCCCCGAGATGAAGCCTTAAAAAATGGGCAGGCTTTTTGTGGAAGATGCCGGTTGCTACACTAATTAATTGGTTTATGAAGCCTGCCCATTTTTTTACGGAAATTGTAACCCTTTTTTACCCCCTGCGGCGTGTTGATGTGCCCGTATAACAGTCCCATCTACGTAGTGAACCTCCCAATCAATATCTCCTCGCTTATCAGCGATTTCCTGTAGATTTTCTCGTATTTGACTCCAGATTCCGGTTTTCTGCCATCGGTAAAATCTTGTTGCAACGCTTTCCCACTTTCCATAAGTCTCAGGTAAATCTCGCCACGGTGCCCCCGTTCTTAACACCCATAAAATTCCATTGATAACTGTGCGGTGGTCGTTGTTTGGTTTTCCTGTATGTGGTTTTTGCGGCGGCAGTAACGGTTTTAACCGTTCCCACTGTTCATTACTTAAATCCCCACGATTCATGAATACACCCTGCGATACGCCGAAGGCGTCGCCCTTTAGGGCTATCGCACTACTTTTTCTAGGATATAACGAGTTTGAAAACACGCCCTAGCCCACCTTCCACAAATTAATTCTCAAATGGAATTAGAAATTACCCCTCTTCTGTCACTTTCCGGATTCAAGTAATAATAACTAAGCCAGTTTATCCAGAATAATAAAATGGTTTACATTGATTAATTGCAGCAATTAAATGATTAAATCCAAGTAACAAATTAGAATTTGGTAAAATATCCAGCCAAGGATAAATTAACCACAGAAGTAGGGTAGGTTGAATAATTAAACGAAGATTTATTACTAACTTAATTGATAATTTCAGCATTTATTCGGATTTAGAATAACAAAAAGTTTTGCGATGAAGTCGAGCTAAGTAATGTCTTAAACGGCTGTTTTCACCTTCAACTCTTGTCATATAGATTTTACTAACAATGTGGTCTTCTTCATTAATAAAACATGGATAAACCGGATAGGCATCTGTTACATAAAAATAAGAATGCCAACATCTTATCATTGACCATAATATTTTAAATGTTTCAGAACTTCTGTCCCCCAAAACCCACCTTAATATGCCTGGACTGTGCTTATTTACTGCTGTCCACAGCCAAAATTTGTTTTTTTTGACCAACAAAAGTTTCTAATTCATCAACCTGTGTAACTTCTGGTATTTCGTTATTTTCTGGTGCATCTGGGAGCGATTCGCCAAGTTTTTTAACCCAGGTTATTACGGTAGTATGATGTACTTTCTTCAGCCTTTCTATAGCTCTATATCCTAAACCATTGACGTACATTTCTAGACATTCACGTTTTATTTCTTCACAATAACCTAGTTAATCATAATTATTAATAAATTGACGACCGCAATCAGCGCAAATGTAGTTTTGCTTACTTTTCTTTTTTCCGTTTTTGCGTATGTGAGTCGATGCACACTTTGGACATTCCATAGCATTTACCCAGATTCATACTTCAATTATGCAACGCCCAATCTTGACCTATGGAACAAGGTGGTAATTCCTCTGCTACTGCTGACATTTTTTCTACAATTCGCATTGCTAGACGACAATCTTTGCCGTCAAAATGCAGACAACCTGATTTTGCACAAGGGGATGCTGTCCGAAAGACTTCAGCAGGGGTAACTGGACTTACTTTTGCTATCAATTCATCTGTAACAGGCTGTGGTTCGTTCAGATAAGCTACTTGGGGTTCTTCCACAGTCCCGCTAATCACACCGAAGACAACACTGTTCCCTGATTCTGCTCTAGCACTAGGGCAAAGTGTGGTTCTTTCTTGTCTACATTCTTCCATCTACAAGCCTCTAGAAATTAGTAAGTTAATTTTTTTGTAGAAGGCATGATAATACCAAGTATAATTGGTAGAGAAATAGCAAGTCTCTGACCACCAGCGATACCTATTACCTGTTCATCAGATAGTACTGACAATTCTGAATCTATTTGATTTCGTCGTGCAACTGCATTATTCACTGCATCACCGATTAAATCGTTAATTTCCAGTTGACTTCTATGATTATTGTTCATTTGATTTATCCTCTTACTTTTTGACATTATCCATACTGAAAGACTGGGCAATATAATTACATAGTCTCTGTTCACAATTCTAGACTAGAAATAGTTTATTCATTAAATTTCAAGTATCTATTATTAGGTAAAAAGAAAATTTTTATGTTCAAAAAACTTTTGTTTATCCACATCAATGGGCTTCAGTATAGTTGATTAATTGCTCTTTTCTTTTACTATACTAATCCTCGCTAATCCTTCTCCTTCTTACATCAATCATGTTCTTAATCAAAGATTATTGTGATGGATTGTTATTCTCAAAATAGATGATTTGAGAATATAACTAAAACATTTGAGTTTAAATTGATTGCGGTATCATAGACTCTAACAATTAAATCACCTTGAGTGTCTCTTCTTTTACTTGATATTGAGCGCTTGATTCCTCTTGCACGTAGTTGTGGTTTTAACATTCATTTCACCAGGCGCAAGATGTGAGTAAAGGTCGCTCGTCGCTCAAGCTGTTATTTACGAAGGGAGTTCCCAAACCTTAAGAAACTCCCTTCGCTATGGACAAATAGTTATTTTATAAGCACTGTTGGCAACGTTTGCAGTCATGTAATCAAAAAGTATATTGAAGACCCACACCACGGTTGACATAGAAGAACACGGCGAATAAATGAAGCGAATGTCGCTTCCCTCTCAAGTCGTGCATACATTGGGCTTCCCGCTTACCGCGTGTTTTCTTGTGAAGCGTAGGGTTGATCAATAAGCAAGATTTGCAGTATCAAAATTTTGATAAGAGGCAAAATAAGAATGCTATTATGATAACGATTATCATTATAATTTATTTTTATGGAAACTAATCCACCACACATTTTGAGGAAAATCGATTTAGCAATTATCGGTGCTGGGGTTCACGCTCTGACTTTAGTTACTCATCTACTACAGAAACGTCAGAAAATCCGTTCAAAAATTGCGGTGTTTGACCCGAGTGGAAAATGGATGAGTCAGTGGGAGCAACAATTTGCAGCATTGGAAATACCGCATTTACGCTCTCCTACGGTTCATCATCCAGATCCCAATCCTTTTGAATTACGGAAGTTTGCAGAGTCTCGCTCTAATGAGTTTTTTCCTCCCTATGATTTACCGGGAACTCGGTTATTTAATGATTTTTGTGAGGATGTAATTCGTCGTTGGGATTTAGGGAATATAGTTACTGGTGAAAAGATAACTCGAATTCAACCATTGAATAGTCCTTTCGGATCGCGGTTTCGTTTGTGGTTGGGTTCTGAAAAATCAATCTTAGCTCGTCGTCTAGTATTAGCAACTGGTAGCAGTCAACTACAAATACCTAATTGGATAAGTCAAATTAACCAAAATTATCCGGAAGATAAACTTTGTCATTCTCACGCAGTAGATTTACGTAAGCTATATTTAGCTGGTGAAAAAGTATTAATTATTGGTGGAGGGTTAACAAGCGGACATTTAGCGGTAGGTGCAATGTCTCGCGGTGCGTTCGTGCAGATATCGATGCGACGACAGTTACAGGAAAAGATATTTGATGCGGATGCTGGTTGGTTGGGGCCAAAATATCTCAAAGGATTTTATGCAGAACCAGATTTTGCAAAGCGTTTTGAAATGATTCAACAAGCGCGAAATGGGGGTTCTATGACTCCTGCAATGGTAACGCAGTTAAGACGACAAGCGCATAATGGTAAGTTGATAATTCAGGAAAACACGCAAGTTGTTGAGGTTGAGTGGATAGATAATCAATGGTTGGTGAAATTTACTGATGGTAAGCAAGAAAGATTTCATCGTATTTGGTTATCTACGGGAACCCGTTTCGATGTCAATTCTGAACCTTTATTAAAGGAAGTTTTGCAAGCATATCCAATACCTGTAATTAATGGTTTACCCGTTTTAGATAATAACTTACGTTGGCGCGATTGTTCGTTATTTATTATGGGTGGGTTAGCGGCTTTACAAATTGGACCGACAGCGAGGAATTTATCAGGTGCAAGAATGGCAAGTGATAAAATGCTCAAGGCGATTATTAAATCTAATGTAGTCCAAAATCAAGCCAAAACTGCTTGAAGATTCAATATTTTTAATTTCTGATAACAGATTTTTCAGTTCTTGCATCATTTCTCGTTCGCGTAGCGTCGCCAAAGATTTGTCGGCTTTAGTCATGAATTGTTCGAGATTTGTGACCAACACCTGTTCTGAATCTATTGCCTGAATCATGATTTTCTCCTGCGGAATTACAAATGTGTGATGCGAGTTAGTATTCGTTTGGAAGCATGAGAACCTTTTGCACGAGATAGACTTTGATATGGCTTTCTCCCTAGCCTCTGATGATTGCCCTACAATAGAACCTAAATTTAATTCGAGAGCATCAACCAAATGCTCTGTTTACTCCAAAATAAGAAGCAATAATGATCAAATGCAGCAGTATCTAATAAAACACTACTAAGAAGGCATTACTTTTTTCCCTAAAATGATTATTATTATGTAAGCAATACTAATGATTAAGGAATGATTATATGTATACTTCAGATTCCCTAAAAGCAGAACTTCATGCAAAAGGGTGGCGATTGACCCCGCAGCGCGAGGTAATTTTACGAGTATTTCAAAATCTACCAACAGGAAAACATTTAAGCGCAGACGACTTGTTTGAATTGCTCGAAAAGCATGGAGAAGGAATTAGTTTATCGACTATTTATCGAACTTTAAAGTTAATGACACGTATGGGAATAGTTAGAGAGTTAGAATTAGCAGAAGTACATAAACACTATGAATTAAATAGAACTGCCCCTAACCATCACCATCACATTGTTTGCGCTCAATGTAACAAAACAATAGAATTTGATAATTCAACTGTTCTCAAACAAGCTATGAAACAAGTTGAAAAATCTGGTTTAGAATTGATTGATTGTCAGTTAACAATTTATGCAGTTTGTCCGGAAGCAATAGGGGAGGGTTTCCCCGCAGTCATACCTGATAATTGGGCTTGTTCTCGTGCAATGAATGAAGAAAATAATTTAGAAGAGGATTTGACCAGTAATTAAAGGTAATGATCGAACAAGTTTCTAATAATAAATTTAATAAATTTCCAATAACAAAGTTAATTGTTGTTAGCTTTACTAAAAGCCAACTTTTTAATAACTCTAGCTTTTACTGTGGAGTCAATTCAAGTTTTTATAAATACATAAGTAGGTCAGCAGAAATAAAACCAACTATATTACTACATGTAAACTGCCTCCAAAGCCTTGTTATTACTCACTATTCACTAAGAGTGAAGCGACAAGCTTGCTTTAAATCATGCAATACCATGACTAAAGTTCTTCCTTCTATCCCTATCGGCACGTTTAGTAATAATATTAATTACACCACCAGTTGCACCATTGTAGAAATAATTTGATAATTCCCTAGTTGGGATAGTAATTTAGCAAAAGTTGATTTACCACTACCGGGTATACCAATAAGAAAATGACCGATGGGATATTCTTTTTGCTGCAATTTGTTAGGTGTAAGTTGAAGCATGACTTTTTTTACCACCGCTCTTTTCGTTCATGTATATAATCGTAGTCGGCTAATTGCGATATTTTTCAGTTGTTGGTGCGAATGAGGAATCCGGGTCATGTTCGGTTAAGCACTTATCATATCTGTAAAGGTTGGTAATGGGTAATAGGTAATTGGTGATAAACAACTATCCAAAATTTCCGGTGGAATTGGGACTGGGTTCCCACGTAAATCCAGTTTTTTTAGTTTGGTGAGTTTTTGAATTGTTTCTGGTAAACTACTTATTTGATTTCAGTTGAGGTTGAGGGATTGTAAATTGATGAGTTGTCCAATTTCGGTCGGTAAATTACTCAGTTGATTATCCCAGAGGTAGAGGGATTGTAAATTGATGAGTTGTCCAATTTCGGCAGTATTATACCCCGGAAGGTAAAGATACCTTCCGGGGTTCTATAGACTACGACACAAATACTGAAACCTCACAAGTGGTGCGAACAGGCTAAGGGTATTAACTGATTTTTAGACAAAAGAAATTTATTTATGGTATAACTAAAATATCTACTACGTGTATTCACTATTGCAGACCACAGCCTATTTACCAGACCGGGCAAAATAGTTAGGTTAATATTAAAACCAATTGCAATTGTCATTCCACCTCGCCAGGAGTACTTTTGTGGCAAGGTAACACATAATGCCTTTCTATAAAAAAAACCAGCTTCCCACAGCTGGTTAATGATTTTGTATTAACGTTGTCTTCTCAATAAAGTCAAACCCAAGTTTTCGCGTCCCCAAAACGCATTGGGTAATCTTTCTTTACAATATTGTAACAGGTGGTACAGATTTTTCTGGAGTTTTTACTAAAAAAAGATATTTAAACAGATATTGTCCCTCTATCTTTAAGAAGAATTCAATGTATTTTGCGGATTATGAGCTTTGGGTTTGAGTAAATGATGGGTAGATTCCGAACTCCGGTGGTACTAAATCCTAACTATTTAAAAGCTGCGGTTTTCCCCAAAGTATAGTTTCTTGTTTGTAAATAGCGATTCCTGGTTTGGCTCCTTTCGGTTTGTAAACGTGTTTGGGTTCGGTGTAAATTACTGGTACTTGCTCGCTTTGACGAGCGCGGCTATAGTAAGCTGCGAGATTGGCGGTAAATTGTAAATCATTTTCTTCGGGTATGGCACCGGGTTCTAATCTTAGTAGTACGTGACTTCCGGGAATTTCTTGAGCGTGGAACCATAAGTCATAATTTCGGGCTACTCGAAAAGTTAATTGGTCATTTTGGCGGTTGTTACGTCCAATTAATACGTCAAAACCGCTTGGTGTTTGGTGACGATAAAAGTTTGTTGTCGTACCATTAGAACTACGTCTGCGATATTCGGAGTCTTCTAAATATTTTTGTGCAATTAATTCCTCGCGAATTTCTTCCAAGGCTTGCAAATCTTCAGACGTTTGGTAGTTGTCAATTTGACAAATTGCTGCTTCGACTTGTTCTAAATATTCAATTTCGGCATTTACTTCTGTTAGTAAAGGAACTACGGCGGTACGAGCGCGTTTCAATTTTTGATGCTGTTTGTAAAGGTTTTGAGCATTTTGTACGGCATTTTTATCGGGTTGTAGTTTAATTTTTACTGGCTCATTCGTCTCGAAGTCAGCCAGAGTCATTTCTTCCATCCCCGGTTGCCATTCTTGCAGATAAGCCATTAATAAATCGGCTTTGGAGCGATATTCATCTGCGCTCGATGACTGCTGCAAGCGTTTTTCAAAGGTTTGAGCTTTGGTGCGCAATTTTCCCAAAATATTACTCAATTTCTGAATAAGTTGGTGCCGTAGTTGAGAAAATGTTTGTTGATTGAAGTTGTCGGTATAGTAACGGTTGAGTAATTCTTGAATATCATCAGTTGTTTCAACTACACCCCAACCAAGTACAGTGTAACCAGTTTGAGTCCAACCGGGTTGGAAATTCTCGGATTGTAAAGCTTTAAGCCATTCTTGCCATCGCTTAAATAGTTGTTGCCATTCCCCAGATGTAAAGTTCTCGGTTGTACTTTCCGTACTAACATTAGCCGCAAAAAGCATCGACTGTACCAGAGCGGGAGAAACACCACGATAATTTTTAGGTAACTGACGCTTGATTGCTCCGGGTATCAAGCTTATCCTTTCTTGCCAATCTTCTTGGGATTCATCCAAACTAGGAATTGTAGTAGTAAGTCTGGGTGGTTTTTCGTAAACGTCTCCGGTTAAAATAGGGCGAACGCTTGATTTTTGTGCGTTGATTTGGCGAGCGACGGTAATAATTAAATTCTTGGCATCCGTAAGAATCGCATTGCTATACTTGCCCATGATTTCGACATACAAGTGATATAAAGCTTGCTCTCCGGGGCGACGAGCAAATTGTAGATCCACAACACGTTCCCAAGGAGCGATTGTCTCAATTGTCACCAATGCTAAACCACCCAACTGGTGAACTAATTGTTGAGAGAAGGTAAATGTATCTGGCAATCGCGGTGGTGGAGAGCCGATATGAATGCGAGCAGCTTGGGGATGCCAAGAAACTTCCAGCCAACCCCGCCCTTTGAGAGTACGGAGTGCAATTGCAATAGTGTGGCGCGAGCGCTGGTAAACTTGTTCCAAGCGCGATGGTAGCCAGTTAGCACGGATATCGCTGCAAACTGCACTCAGAGTAGTAAAGTCAAATGTTTGCACAGCGACAGTTATTTGTTGTTAAAGGGTTGATGTTGGTCAGTATAGCTCGATTTCAATAGCAGTTGCACCGTCTGAAGGGAGAACAAAAAATTGTTTTAAAATTTACTTCCTTTTTGCTGACGTAGGGCGGCGAGGTTATTTTGAGCCATTTTCCATTCTTCTGGATATGCTTCTTGGGTATGAATTTGCAATGCAGCTTCGTAATGAGAGATGGCTTTGTTAATATTTTCTGTTTTATCTTCTTTGACTCTATTACTATAAGCAGTACCCAAATTGTTTTGAATCATCGCCCATTCGTAGGGATATGTTTCGCGGGAATAAACTTGTAGTGCGGCTTCAAAACAATAAATAGCCTTTTCAATATTCTCCGCTTTTTGCCCGCGAATTCGATCGCAGTAAGCATTTCCTAAATTATATTGAGTCGCCGCCCATTGTTCGGGATAATTGGCAGAAGTAAATACAGAACTTACCACTTCATAACCGGCGATGGCAATTTCGAGATTATCAACGCGCTTACCCAAAGGGAATTCCTGAATCAAGCTGCTAAAAATACCAATAGTTGCAGCGATGTCTTCTGCTTGAGAATCGCTTGACTGGGAGATTGCATCTATTCCCCAATTTCGTAATACTTCGGCAAATTTATCATCGAGTAATTCTAGATTATTTTGTAGTAAAGGGTATACTACCTCTGGGTTACCTTCGGTTTCTTCGGTAACTAATAGGGCTTGGATTAACAAATCGCCTTGATTTTCGGCACTAAAATCTGATAATGATAATCCCAGAGCATCAGCTAGTTGAGTTGCAGCACTAATCAAAAACTCCGCAGCATCTTCATTGCCTTCCTTAGAAAACCCCCGCCCTACCTCTATCATCGTCTCTACTAACCCCGCGTCTACGTATTCGGGGGAGGCATTTAAAGTTGTTTCTTCAACTTCATCGCTGCTAGCATTTGCAAGTAGCTGATTTATGATATCGAAATAAGCTTGGAGACGTTTTTCATCCATTGGATATAAAAACCTTTTTTTACTGCTTTCTTAGAAAACTATCTGCTAAGATTTTTTTCAAGATTAAATAATACATTCGTAACTCTAATCGTATCCGCCCTATATTATTTATCAGAATTTTTTATGTTGAGAAAGCTGATTTTTTGAAAAACTAGCTTTCAAGTTGGCGGATGATTTTAGAATACTATATAACAATTTTCGGTTTTGACAAGAGACGTAGTATTGCTACGTCTCTACATTTTTCGCGGTGATATATTTAATTTCTAGGAATTACACTGCACAATTTAAATCTCCAGCTTTTCTGGTAAACCGCATATTTTCCCGATAATCTACAGGGCAATCAATCACCGTCGGTACATCTTGGGCTAAGGCTTCTTTAAGAATCGGAACGAAATCGGTAGCCGATTCAACTCGATAACCTTTCAATCCCATACTTTCGGCAAATTTAACAAAGTCGGGATTACCAAATTTGATAAAAGATGCACTACCTTCGCCAAATTGATTTTCCTGTTTCCACTCAATCAAGCCGTAACCGCCATCATTAAAAATTAAGGTTACAAATGGCGTACCGACTCGCAAAGCTGTTTCTAATTCCTGACAATTCATCATGAAACCACCGTCACCACTTACGGCGACAACTTTACGCTGGGGATAAACTAATTTTGCGGCTAAAGCACCGGGAATTGCTATTCCCATGGCTGCAAAACCATTGGAAATTAAACAAGTATTGGGGCTATGACAGTGATAGTGACGGGCAATCCACATTTTATGTGCGCCTACATCAGAAATAACAATATCTTCTGGCCCCATCACCTGCCGCAAGTCGTAAATTAATTTTTGCGGTTTAATCGGAAATTCTTCGTCTTTGGCATAATATTCGTAATCCGCACGAATATTTTCCCTTAGTTTAATTGCATAAGGTGCGTCTTTTTCGTCTCGATTTGCTACCTTTAAAATCTCATTCAAAGAGTCAGTTATATCGCCGACTACTTCCACTTCGGGAATATAACTACTGTCAATTTCTGCTAACTTTGTAGCAATATGAATAATAGGAATCTTACCATCGGAATTCCATTTTTTTGGCGAAAATTCAATTAAATCGTAGCCAATTGCAATGACTAGATCGGTATTATCAAAACCACAAATACTAAAATCTCTTTGCTGCAATCCTACTGTCCATAAAGCCAAGGGATGGGTATAAGGAATTATCCCTTTACCCATAAAAGTATTGGCAACCGGAATATTTAATTCGGTAGCAAATTGAGTTACCGCATCGCTGGCTTTTGCACGAATTGCTCCATTTCCAACTAAAATTATCGGATTTGTAGCTTGAGAAATTGCAGCAGCAGCAGCCCGAATAGTTCTAAAGGAAGCAAAACTTTTTTCTATATTATCTTTACCTAAGGGCTTACCTTCTACTGGCATGGCAGCAATATTTTCCGGTAAGTCAATATGTACCGCACCGGGTTTTTCTCTTTGCGCTCGTTTAAAAGCTTTCCGCACAATTTCCGGTGTAATACTAGGGCGGACAATCTGTTTGTTCCACTTAGTTACTGGAGCAAACATTGCTACTAAATCTAAATATTGATGGGATTCAATATGCATTCTATCGGTTCCCACCTGTCCGGTAATCGCTACCACTGGCGCACCATCGAGGTTTGCATCGGCAACGCCAGTCATTAAATTAGTTGCACCAGGTCCAAGTGTAGAAAGACACACTCCAGCCTTCCCCGTCAAACGTCCGTAGACATCAGCCATAAAAGCCGCACCTTGTTCGTGGCGGGTAGTGATAAACTTAATCGGAGATTTTTTCAAAGCCTCCAAAACGTGCAAATTCTCTTCACCAGGGAGTCCAAATACATATTCCACCCCTTCATTTTCCAAGCACTTGACTAGTAATTCTGCCGTATCCATTGTCATTCCCCAAGTTTCAAGTAGTTAGGAGTTAGGAGTTAGAAGTTAGGAGTTAGTGGATAGTAGATGTTCAAACAACTAACAACTAACAACTAACGAAATTATTTCACCCACACAGTTTTAACATTGACAAACTCATGTATGCCTTGAATACTTAATTCTCTTCCATACCCAGAAAGTTTTATACCACCAAAGGGCATTCGAGGATCGGATTTTACTAAGCCGTTGATAAATACTCCCCCTGCCTCGATTTCATAGATTAAACGCTGTTGTTCTTCGGTGTTATTTGTCCAAGCACTCGCACCCAAACCGAAGGGAGTATTATTAGCAATTTTTATCGCTTCATCAATATTTTTAACCCGAAATAACATCGCCACCGGGCCAAAAAATTCCTCCTTAGCTGTGGCAGAATCGGGGGAGATATCCGTAAGAATTGTTGGCGGATAATAATTACCTTTCATGTTCAATAAAGGCTTTCCTCCCAGCAATACTTTTGCACCACTATTGAGAGATTTTTGCACTTGTTCGTCTAATTCTTTGAGAATATCGGCAGTCGCTAAAGGACCAATATTAGTATCCTCCTCCATTGGATCGCCGATTTTCAATGCCTGAAAATTTTCTAAAAGCAATTTTTCAAACTTGTCAGCAACAGATTCGGCAACAATAAATCGTTTGGCTGCTATACAAGATTGTCCGTTATTCAACATTCGTGCTGTAGTACCCGTGAGTGCTGCGGCTTCCAAGTCAGCACTTTCTAACACTATAAATGGATCGCTGCCTCCCAATTCCAAAACCGTCTTTTTAATATGTTTTCCAGCAGCAGCAGCAAGAGATGCTCCCGCACCTTCGCTACCTGTTAAGGTGGCAGCCTTTACTCGTTCATCAGCAATTATATTTGCTACTTTGTCAGAGCCTATTAATAAACTTTGAAAAACGCCTTGGGGAAAACCCGCTTGTTGAATAATATTTTCAATAGCCAAGGCACACTGAGGCACATTAGAAGCATGTTTGAGCAAACCAACATTACCAGCCATCAGCGTCGGAGCTACAAAGCGAAACACCTGCCAAAAAGGAAAATTCCACGGCATCACCGCTAAAATAACCCCTAATGGTTGGTATTTGATAAAACTTTTACTCGCATCGGTTTCCACTGAAACATCAGCAAGGAATTCGTGCCCCTTATCTGCATAATAACGGCATACCAAAGCGCATTTTTTAACTTCACCAATGGCACTTTGATAGGGCTTACCCATTTCCAAAGTCATCACCTTGGCAAAATCTGCTTTATCTTGCTCTAAAATATCAGCAGCCTTGTGTAGGAACGAGGCGCGTTGCTTAAAACTTGTCTTGCGGTAATCCCCGAAAGCCTCATGGGCTATCGAAATTGCATTGCTCACTTCCCCATCACTCAAAGACTCAAAAGTCTTGAGAGTTTCCCCTGTCGCAGGATTTATTGTAGCGATCGCCATAACTCACCTCTTGAAAAAATAGGTTGAGGTAACTTCATAGTCTTACATTAATTTTTCAAAAGCTACCACTTTTGGGAGGAGAATTTGGGAATTTTAACTTACAGCGTTTTGCAAGTAGATGAGGTACATTCCCCCTGCCCCCTGCCCCCTGCTCCCTGCCTTATAAAGAATATATGTGTACCTCATTTATATGAAATCTGCTGTATATGCTCATACCCCTTACTTCTCACCAAGAATAAGCCGGCAGGTGAATTATGGCAGATATTCTGTTTCCGCAACTGAGGAACTTTTGCGAATTTCGGGTATTTCGGGAAACTATATAAGTAACTATACTTTATTCCTAACTCATTAAAATTACTGACCAAAGATAAATTTTTTACAAAATAATTCTATTTTTTCATCAAATTTAGATATGATTTTTTAGTATATTTAAGTACTTGCAAAAACTAAAAAAAACAGCAGTTAGGTACTGATGCCATCTGAAAAAAAATATATTAAACTATCAAAAACAGTCGCAATAATCCAGGTTAAAATACTGATAATTGTACTGATGTGGCAACTTTTTAAACTGTGCTAAGGGTTGACAAATCAGTGCTATTTGAAAGTATTTTATTCCTATATACCCCCCAATAACGACGTATCAAAAGTCAAGCAGAGGGAGCCAGTTATCCAGAGCTATCTACCGATGGAAGTTCATTAAAAATGAGTGATAAATGGCTACCCAAATCAATAAATTCGATCCGAGTAATCTTCAAAGCCAAAATTCCTCCTCGTCGGTACTAAATAACGCTCTACCTCAGTCTCCTACAAATAATTTAGACATTTCTGCTGCTACTTATTTGGGTGGTGCGGAAGATGATTTGGCTAATGCTGTAGATATTTCTGCCGATGGTAATTTTGTCATTGTAGGAGGTTCTGTAAGAAACACCAATCTCGGAGTGGAAGAGACTGAACCTCTTAGTGGTGGAGACGGAAGCATTGTTGTTTATGATTCTCAAACCAATCAAGCTCTTAGTATAACTCGTTTACCGGGAATAGTATCGGATTTAGAAGTCTCCAAGAATGGAGACATTGCTGTTGCTTACGAAGGTGGAATTGCTGTATTAAATGCCGATGGCACAGAAGTTAAATGGAGTCAATCTCTGAGCAACGTTTCGCGTATCGCTATCTCTGATAGTGGTAAAGTCGGTGTTGTAGAGGACATCGTTCGTGGAGATAAAGCAAAACTATTCGATAGTAATGGAGAAGAATTGCAACAGTGGAACACAAATAGCAGCGATCGTGACTTTAATGATATAGCAGTAACCGACCAAGAAGGAGGTATGGTTATTGCAACGGGGTACGACCAAAAAGACGGTAATTTGCAAGTTGCGTTCACTCAAGCATGGTCATATGAAGGAAAAAATCTCTGGAACAACTATGACTTTAGTGCCCAAGACATCTCCCAAGAAAATTTGAAGGCTGATACGCGAGGAACCCGAGTTGCGATCGGACGTGATGGACAGCTATATTCTTCATACTACGTCAATGGCGGTACTGGCTCTTCTATTTTTTATCGCGATCCTTATGATTTATCAGAGAAGCTTACCGACGATAGAAAAATCCAAAATGACAACTATAACACCCCTACTAATGTTGGTTCAATTCAGATGGTTTGGTATGGTCGTTATGACCTCGAAAATGGCGAGTTAATAAAAGGTCAATCTTTATTAGGTCGTCTTCCAAACGGTAAAGGTAACTCTGTCAACGTCCAATCAATCACAGCTACAGAAGACGGTACCGTGATTCTGGGTGGAGGTGCAGCATTTGGAATTGCAAATCGAAATGAACAGACTATCGAAGGACAAGCGGTAGGTGATTACCTAGGTTTAGCCAATGCTGACGGATATATTGCTATTATCAGCCCAGACTTTGAAGAAAGACTTTCATGGACACCAATTTCAGATGGTGGTGGAGTTGTAGTCGCAACTCGCGATGGTAAAACTGCTGCACTTACAACCACTGATTCTAGTCAAGTTACTCACAACGCTATACAAGATAGTAGTGGTGGTAATAACGACGGCTATCTTTTAGTGATTGGCGGAAATGATGCACCTCCGGGAACAGTACCAGATACACCACAAGATAATCCTCTAGATGGAAGCGAAAATCCTCAACCTGTGAATGAAGAGGAAGAGGAAATTCCTGTAATTCAAGCTGAGGATCAGAATCCTATACAAGAAGAGGTAATTCCTGTAATTCAAGCTGAGGATCAGAATCCTATACAAGAAGAGGTAATTCCTGTGAATCAAGAGGAAGATGACAATCCTATAGAAGAAGAAGTTATTCCTGTGAATCAAGAGGAAGATGGGAATCCTATAGAAGAAGAAGTTATTCCTGTAATTCAAGTTGGAGATCAGAATCCTGTAGAAGAAGAGGTAATTCCTGTAATCGAAGCTGGAAATGATAATCCAATAGAAGAACAGATAATTCCTATAATCGAAGCCCGAAGCGATAATCCCGATTCAGTATTTCCAGCAGGATTGCTAGACTTAACTGAAATCGACTTAAATGGAGACAATGAAATAGATGAAACAGTCACTATAAACTTCTCCGACATTACATCAGAAGCTGGTTATAACAACTCTATTGGATATTATGCGATCGCAAATATCAATGGTGCAGTAAAAGATAGTCTCACGGGTGAATTAATCAACCCAGAAGATGAAGGTTATGCAAAAGCAGCTTTAAACCAACGGGTAGAAGATTTAGAATTGAGACGCGATACAGCAAACCTTACAGATCAATTAAGCACGGGAGTACTTCTAGTACCATTTTTAATCGCCAACGGTACCGTAGAAGAATGGATCGAAACAAACAGTAATAACGAAAATGGGAACGATCCAATTGCTTACTTTAGCTTCCTTGGTGCAAACCCAGATAACCAACAACATATCCGCCAGGTAGGAAACGAACTTCAATTTGAAGACTTATTCGGCGGTGGCGATCGCGATTTTAACGATTTTATAACTGAATTTAACATCCAATCTGTGTTGTAACTTTTTTTAAATAATTTCACAAACATCTAATACATACAAATTTAGAGACGTAGCAATGCTGCGTCTTATTTTATTGTGTTCCGAACTCGTTGATACTGTTTCGGGCAATAATACCGATCAAAAAATATAAAATAATATGCGTTATTGCGTAAAAACTTTTATTTTGAACGATAAATTAATACAGAATGATTTAAGGGTGCCTGATTTGCGATCGAGAATTTCTGAGATTTAATACCAATTCTGTATGAGGCTGCGCTAAATCGCTCTGGGCTTAAAAGCTGGAGCTACACTTACGAAGCCCACCTCTGTGGACTGAATTCGGCGCATCTTTATAAATATTTGGTATAAGTATCCGTAAACTTTAGATTTTTTAATTTCTCTGTATAAAAATTATGAGCAACCAAGGATGTAAGAATGATTCGCGGTTTATTATACGCAACTTAGCGCGTTACGGTTTGACAGCATTGCTCGGTATTGTTTTGGTTGGGGAGTCGGTAGGTGCGATAGCGGGAAATGAGAGGGTTGAGATAGCGCAGCAGGGAGCTATTGATAATAAAGAAGCGATTCGTAAACAAGCATCACAGCTGATAGAGGAAGGGAGACAATTATCTAAGCAAGGAAACGCAGAATCTTTAAGACAAGCTATTAGTAAATGGGAGCAAGCCTTTGAATTGTTACAGCAAATAGGAGAGCTAAAAAGTTCGCAAGCAGTTCTTTTATATAGTATTGGTAGTAGTTACAGCAAATTAGGAGACAAACAGCAAGCACTCAAATATTACAATCAAGCATTATCCTTAGCGCGGGAAATCAACGATAAATTTGCCGAAGCATCTATTCTCAATAATATTGCTGTAATGCATGACGATTTAGGAGACAAACAGCAAGCACTCAAAGTTTACAATCAAGCATTGCTTTTAGCGCGGGAAGTTGAAGATAAAGGCGCAGAAGCAACAACCCTTAATAATATTGGCGGCATCCATAATCAATTAGGAGATAAGCAGCAAGCGCTTAAATATTACAAGCAAGCATTGACTATAATACGGCAGATTAATGAGGATAAACGTTGGGAAGCAGGAAGCCTTAATAATATTGGTCAAATCTACGATTCTTTAGGAGAAAAACAGCAAGCGCTTGAATACTACAATCAAGCATTATCTATATCTAAGGAAATAGAAGATAAAAGGGGACAAGCAATAACCCTTAATAATATTGCTGCTGTGTATTCCTCATTAGGAGAAAAGCGGAAAGCACTTACATACTATGAACAAGTATTACCTTTATTGGAGACACTTGGATATAGAAGAGAGAAAGCTATTGCTCTTTACAATATAGGTAGTATCCATTTAGATTTAGGAGACAAGCAGCAAGCACTCAAATTATTAAACCAAGCATTACTTCTAAGCCGGGAAGTTGAAGATAAAAGTGCAGAAGCAGAAAATTTAAATGGTATTGGCACAATCTACAATGATTTAGGAGAAAAACGGCAAGCGCTTAAATTCTACAATCAAGCATTATTTCTAAGACGCAAAGTTGAAGATAAAAGTGGAGAAGCCGTAACCCTTAATAATATTGGTAGCCTTTACTCGTATTTGGGAGAAAATCGAAAAGCACTTAAATTTTACAATCAAGCTTTATCTCTTGCAGAGCAAGTGAAAGATAAAACTCTACAAGCAACAACCATTAATAATATTGCTGGCGTGCATTCGTATTTAGGAGACAAGCAGCTAGCGCTTAAAACATACAAACAAGCATTAGTTTTAGCGCAGGAAATTGAAGATAAAAGCGAACAAGCAAGAATTTTAAGTGGTATTGGTGGTGTCTACGATGATTTAGGAAACCATCAAGAAGCACTTAAATATTACAACCAAGCATTACCCTTAGCGCAAGAAGTTGAAGATAAAACTCTACAAGCAATAAGCCTCACTAATATTGGTGGTGTCTACTCAGATTTGGGAGATAAGCAGCAAGCTCTGAAATTATTAAACCAAGCATTAAATCTAGATCGGGAAGTAGGATATAAAAACGGAGAAGCAACTATTCTTAATAATATTGCTAGTGTCTATAACGATTTAGGAAGCAACGAGCAAGCACTCAAATTCTATGAACAAGCATTACTTTTAAGTAAGAAGGTAGAGGATAAGAGTCAGCAAGCAACAACTTTAAGTAATATTGGTAAAGTCCATAACGAATTAGGAGATAAACAACAAGCACTTAAACAGTTTAACCAAGCGTTACTCTTAAGTAAAAAAGTAGAAGATAAGAGTCAACAAGCAATAACCCTTAATAATATTGGTATTGTTTATAAGGATTTAGGAGACTACCAACAAGCACTGAAATTCTACAACCAAGCATTACCTTTACATCAAGAAGTTGAGGATAAAAGTGGTGAAGCAAGAATTTTAAGTAATATTGGTGGTATCTACGATTCATTAGGAGACAAACACCGTGCGCTAACATTTTACAACCGAGCTTTACCTTTAAGAAAAGAAGTTGGCGATAAAAGTGGCCAGGCATCAACTCTCAACAATATTGGTTATGTCTATGATTATTTCGGAGACAAGCAACGTGCGCTCAAATTTTACAATCAAGCATTACTTTTAAACCGAGAAGTTGGGGATAAGTTTACCGAAGCAATAAATTTGAGTAATATTGGTCGTGTCTACGATGATTTAGAAGACAAGCAACGTGCGCTCAAATTGTACAACCAAGCATTACTTTTAAACCGAGAAGTTGGCGACAAAAGTGGAGAAGCAAAAACCCTTTACAAGATTGCTATAACATACCGAGATAAAGGTAATTTCCAAACAGCACTAAGCAACAGTAAAGCCGCAAAAGATATTATCGAAAACCTCCGCACTAAAGTAGATAGCAACGAGTTACGTACATCCTACTTCGCTACCGTACAAAATATCTATAAACTCCACATCGATATTTTGATGCAGCTACACAAACAAAATCGATCCAAAGGTTACGATGCTCAAGCACTTCATGCCAGCGAAAAATCCCGCGCTAGGGGACTTTTAGAACTATTAACCGAAGCAAACGCCGATATCCGTAAAGATGTAAACCCCGAACTTATAGCTCAAGAAAAGCGGTTACAACAGTTAATCAATTCCAAAGAGAAATTACGGCTTGAAATACTTAGCGATAAGAATAAAAATGATGATTTAATTTCCAAAGATGCTGCACAAAGGTTTAAAAAAGAAGTTGAAAATCACATCAACGAACTCAATCAACTAAAAGCCAAAATCAAAACCACCAGCCCTAAATACGCAAAACTAAAATATCCCGAGCCTCTTAACTTAAACCAAATCCAACAACAATTAGATAAAGACACCGTTCTATTACAATATTCCTTGGGTGAAAAACGCAGCTATCTATGGAAAGTAACTCCAGATTCCCTCGATAGTTACGAATTACCCAAAAGCGAAAAGATAGAAGAAACTGCCAATACATTAAGAAATCTCTTGCAAGATCCATCTACCCAAAATCGTTCACCAGAAGAAACTCATAAAGCTGCTACCGAACTTAGTAAACTTATCCTTGCACCCGTTGCAAATAAACTTGGTAAAAAACGCTTGGTAATTGTTGGTGACGATGCTTTGCAATATATTCCGTTTGCTGCATTAACCGATTTGAATGCCCAATCGCAAGAAAAACAAACAGATGTCAATTACCAACCCTTGTTAATCAATCACGAAATTGTTCATCTACCATCAGCATCAACTATCGATATTCTTAGAAAAGAAACTGCACAACGCCCTACCCCACCTAAAACTTTAGCAGTACTTGCAGATCCTGTATTTTGCAAAGATTATCAACCAGCTACTGGTAAACCCTGTAATGACAAAAACATTGACATTGATGTAGAAGCCTACAGAAGCAGCGACTTTGACAAAATCGATTCACTTCCACATACCCGTAAAGAAGCAGAAGAAATTCTCAAATTAGTATCGCCAGCAAATAGCTTACAAGCCTTTGATTTCGATGCTAACTACAACTGGGCTACTCAAAAACAACTTAGGAATTATCGTTACCTGCATTTCGCAACCCACGGTTTTGTTGACACCGAAAACCCGCAATTATCAGGCATCGTGCTGTCATTATTCGATAAACAAGGCAATCCGCAAAAAGAAGGTTTCCTCAGACTGCACGAACTATTTAACCTCAACTTCCCCGCCGAGTTAGTAGTATTAAGTGCCTGTCAAACCGGATTGGGTAAAGAAGTCAAAGGTGAAGGATTAGTGGGATTGACAAGAGGACTAATGTATGCAGGTGCCGAAAGAGTTGTGTTGTCGTTGTGGAATGTTAAAGACGATTCAACTTCATTATTAATGCGTCAGTTTTATCAAGAAATGTTGCAGCAAGGAAAATCGCCAGCTAGCGCATTGAGAGAAGCGCAGATAAAAATGTGGCAAACCCAAGAATGGCGAAATCCATACTACTGGGCTGCTTTCACCATTCAGGGAGAGTGGAAGTAAAAGTTGGGAGTTAGGAGCTCGCGGAGTTAGGAGTTATATCTTAATATTTTTCACTGTTCACTGTTCACTGATAACTGTTCACTGTTATGAATAAACAACCTTTCGCTTTCTTAATCGCTTCAATTGCGATCGCAATAATTTTCGGCTCTCTAACAACAATGCAAGCAGAGGCGGAAACCGAATCTCAAAATACTGCTTCTCCTGAATTTATCAACGTTCAAGATGGTCAAAAAATTCAACTACAAGGAGATGGTAAGCCTTTCAAACCTGCTAATATCAAACAATCAGATAAACCTTCTGATGAGAGAGGAATTATAGGTTTAGGTAAAGATGACCGTCTTCCGATGTTAAGCAGAGATTATCCTTGGGCTGCGATTGGCAGAATTGAAGGTGTCAAAGCTGATGGAAAAAGTGATTATCACTGTACGGGAAGTTTAATTACCGAGGATATTGTTTTAACTAACGCTCATTGTGTTGTCGATCCTTATACCTATAAAGTTAGTAAAGAAATCAAATTTCGACCTAATGTCATCAACGGTAGATCGAAAGATGACAAAGATACCGCTGTTGTCAAAAAAATTATTGCTGGTACCGACTTTAAAGAAGCAAATGCATTAAAAAATGATTGGGCTGTTGTCAAAATTGATAAACCCCTCGGTAAAAAGTACGGTTATTTTGGATGGGTTTCCTTACCGACATCAACCATGCTCAAACATCGAGAAAAGTTTCGCATGATAGGCTACTCCGGAGACTTTCCGACTGCTGAAACTTTGAAAGCTTTTCCTTATCTTAAAGCAGGTGAAGGATTAACTGCTGGTGTCCATGATGGCTGTAGCATTTTTAAAGAAGAAGCTGGTTCGCTGTTTCATGATTGCGATACCACCGCGGGTTCTTCTGGAGGACCAATTGTAGCTCAAATCAAAGGAAAATATTATATCATCGCTCTCAATAATGCCGAAAGATTCGATGCTGATGGGGTAGCGATAGAAAACCGTGCGGTTAAAGTTTCTTTCTTGAATCGCTTGTTTGGTAGAAGATAAAAATAGGTTCCTGGTAATTTAATATGCCCTTTGGCTACGCCACGCCCTAAAGTAATACAATAGATGGTAAATTCGTTATTGTAGGAGGTTCTTTAAAGGGTGCTAACCTCCCAGGAGAAGAGACTAAACTCCTTGGTGGTGGAAAGGGAACCATTGTCCGTTATGATTCTCGAACTAATCAAGTTATAAGTAAAACTCATTTACCAGGAGAAGTACTGGATTTAGAAGTCTCATCGAAAACCGGGAACATCGCTGTCGCTTACGAAGGTGGAATCGCTGTATTAAATCCTGATGCCACAGAAGTGAAATGGAGTAAATCTCTAAACAAGGTTTTTCGTATCGCTATTTCCGATAATGGAAAAGTCGGTGTTGTACAAGATAGTATTGGCCCCGACAGAGCTTATCTATATGACAGTGACGGAGAACGACTTAAAGACTGGAGTACAGAAAAGAGTAAACGTCAATTTCTTGATATAGCCGTTACCGACCAAAATGGAGGCATGGTTATTGCAACGGGGTTCGAGCAAAAAACCAGCATTTTGCAGGTTGCCTTCACTCAAGCATGGTCATATCAAGGAGAAAATCTCTGGAAAAACTATGATTTTGATAGTAAAGACATCTACGATGAAAACTTGCTGGCCGATACTCGGGGACAGCGTGTAGCTATCGGACGTGATGGAGAGTTATATTCTTCATATTTCGTCAATGGTGGTACCGGCTTTTCTATCTTCTATCGCGATCCTTATGATTTATCCGAGAAAGTTAGTGGCGATCGCAAAATCGAAACAGATAAATATAACACTCCCACCAACATCAATTCGATTAAAATGAGTTGGTACGGTCGTTATAACCTCAAAAATGGTGAATTAATCAAAGGTCAATCTTTATTAGGTCGTCGTGACGATGGTAAAGGAAACTCCGTTGATATAAAATCAATTACAGCTAGCGCTGACGGTACCGTAATTATAGCTGGAGATGCAGCAGGTAAGATTGCAAATCGTGACCAACAAACCATTGAAGGACAAAAAGTAAGTGGCTATACTCCTTTCGATGGATATATTGCAACTATCAGTTCAGACTTTCATGGACTCCAATTTCAGATAGTAGCGGAGTTATAGCCGCAGTTCGTAATGGTACAACAGCAGCCGTTACAACCACTGATTTCAAAGGAAGTCAAATTACTCACAACGCTATACAAGATAGTGCGGGTGGTAAAAAGGACGGTTATCTGATTGTAATTGGTGGAAAGGATGTACCTCCAGCAACAGCACCAAGTGCTCCGCAAGATGATACTCAATCTCAAGGAGACGATACTCCCATTACCAAATCATTTGAATCCTATGGTGGAAATCAAGACAATCCGAAGAATGGAACTGTTGAGATATCCTCTAACAGTGAAATCAAGTTGAGTGGAAACCGTTGGCAAAAACTTGAAATTAACTCCACCATCACAAAGAACACTGTTCTAAGTTTTGAGTTTGCGGGTAACGGTAAAGGTGAAATCCAAGGTATCGGCTTCGATAATGATAATGTTATTAATCCCAAATCGGATCGTAGCCGTTTCTTCCAAGTTGATGGTAGCCAAAGGTGGGGTATTAAAAACGAGAGTGAATTCATTGTTGGTAAATCGGGTGGCAAAGATATTTATTCCATCCCTGTTGGTAAATTCTTCACTGGAGATTTTAAATTCCTGACAGTAGGTAACGACGACGATCAACCTAACCCTGACGCTGAAAGTACATTCAGCAATATTAAGATATTTGAAGGTAATCTCACACCTCAAGATGCTCCCAATTCACCTCAAGATACTTCTAACTTACTTAATATTTCCATCAATGGAGTAACACAAAGGGAAGATATTCTATCCTACGGTAGCGCGAGTCAAAGTAGAAGCATAATTTCAACTGTTAGCAACAACAATCAATTGCAGTTAGAAAAAAACGGTTGGAGACGCTTGGATATTACCGGCTATGAAGTCACTGAGGATACTTTACTCAAATTTGAGTTTGCGGGTAATGGTGAAGCTGAAATTCAGGGTATTGGCTTCGATAATGACAATGTAATTAATTCTAGACGAGATAGTGGACGTTTTTTCCAAGTTGATGGTAGCCAAAGCTGGGGTATCGAAGACTTAGACGATTATATTGTTGGTTCCGACAGCGGATTCACACAATATTCCATTGCCGTAGGGGATTTCTTTACAGGTAAATTTGACTTCTTAACTTTCGGTAACGATGATGATACAGCTAATCCAACAGCAATAGGACAATTTCAGAATATTGAACTTGTTGGTTAATTAAGGTGCGGCTAATAACCGCCTTGGAATTAATTCCAAGGCTAATAGCGAAAGTCTACTGAAGTAGACTGAAAATCTTCTGTATAACCGCTAAATAACATACACTTAGCGTGGGGAAATTATAAATTTCTCTGCGCTATTTGCTTATTAATCTTCTGCATACATCACAGTATAGAAAAAATCAATACCGCTTTGTGCGATCGCGAAGCGCATGCCCTTTGGGCTTATCGCACTATTTTAAAAAGATATAAAATAATATTCTTTGTTGCGTAAAAATTTGGATTGCGAATGATACATTAATACAGAATGATTCAAGGGTGCCTGATTTGCGATCGAGAATTTTTGAAATTTTAGTATTCGTAAACCTTAGTTTTTTAATATCTCTGTATTAAAATTATGAGCAACCAAGGATGTAAGAATTATTCGCGGTTTATCATACACAAGTTAGTGCGTTACGGTTTGACAGCATTGCTCGGTATTGTTTTGATTGGTGAGTCGGTAGGTGCAAGAGCCGAAAGTGCGGCGGTTGAGGTAGCGCAGGAGCAAGTAAGTTCCGATCGAGCGATTCGTAAAGAAGCGAAAAGGTTGACAGATGAAGGATTCCAATTATTTAAGCAAGGAACAGCAGAATCATTAAAGCAGGCTGTTGGTAAATTTGAAGAAGCGCTGGAATTGTGGCGGAAGGTGGGAGATAAAGAAGGGCAAGCTTTTACCATGCTTGGTATTGGTCGTATCTACTCAGATTTAGGAGATAAACAGCAAGCGCTCAAATTCTACAACCAAGTATTACCTTTAAGCCGCGAAGTTGGGGATAAAAGTGGAGAAGCAACAACTCTCAATAATATTGGTGCTGTCTACAATTCATTAGGAGATAAACAGCAAGCACTCAAATTCTACAACCAAGCATTACCTTTAAG